>Ga0326513_10000089_pt1 | contig 66650 bp, 88 predicted proteins | sample 2_2465_0518_D_FD_203654 | JGI IMG/M metagenome (GOLD analysis project Ga0326513, IMG submission 203654) | Bovine rumen microbial communities from UC Davis, California, United States - 2_2465_0518 | ecosystem: Host-associated > Mammals > Digestive system > Stomach > Rumen | place: USA...
AGCACAACTAAAAGCGGAAGGCTTGGCGGGGCCACACCACCGGACGGCAGAACGGGTGAAGAGACTCCAATACCTCCTGCGGGACAAGAAGGGGCTGGCCAAAACCCCAACGCCGGACCAGACACTAATGGCGCAGGGACCGGAGGTGAGCAGACCGGTACTGGCGCAGGAGAGTCTGGGGGTGAAGGAAAGCGAGGCCCTGGCGACGGCAGCAATGGCGCAGCAGGTGGCGGTGGCGAGCAACCCAATGGCGGGAATGTAAAGCGTTCACAGCGCGAATCGCAGGCACACCTGAAAGACTCCATAGTCAAAGCAAAAGATGGTCAGCAGTTAGGTGACCAACTTCTTGCTGATGGCTATTATATTTCTTTGGAGCCTAATTATAATGATATAGATACTTTCAGTGTTTATATTAAGGACAGTAGTAACAATCCTATTGCATATAAAAAAATCTACATGTCTGATAATGACACTGTTCCGCCAGTAGAAACTATTTTAGGCGATAAACAGAATCGCTGGATGATTCCAGATTCTAAACTTATAAGTACGAGCCATAAAAATGTGTCAAGCAGATTGTTCCGCCGCGATAATCTGCCAGAAGCTACTATGCTGAACGATGCAGCTCTTATGATGTACCGTGACTTGTATAACAGGCTGCATCCTGCTAATCCAGAGATAAAAAATAACGGAAAGCCATTTAAGCTGGGAGAAGCGGAAAAAGCTGTCATAGACGGTATTGCGCCAGAAGGAACGCCCGCCAGGAAGGCTTTTGAACATCTTGGCGATTTGCTTCATAGACGCGCCAATGGGCAATCTATAACCAACAAGGCTATTCAGACTGCTTTGGAAAAATTTGTGCGTGGTACCTTTATAGGCAAATATCCTTGGCTAAATCGGGTACTTAAACAAATCGTTGTATATAGCGAGCCTGGTAGTATCGGGGGGTCTTGGAATAGCCGAGATGGTCGTTTTAAACTAAATGCAGGAACATCTGATGCGATGTATCGTGAAAGTGTAGATTCCTCAATATATGAATTAGCTGTTGTTATGCAGCATGAACTACTCGGACATGGGATGCACGAAGCCTCGGGGGGCGTCCTTTCTCCTACTGTAAGAGAAGCACTATTCAATAAATACAGTAATTTCAGTGGAAATAACCCGTATTTTCATCGCGTCAGAGAAGGATATTCCAAAATTGGAGAGACGCCCGGTAATGGTGCTGTAAAGATTGGAAGCGAGCTTTATAATTTTACTATCCAGCATTGGGATAATTCGTTTAGTAAAACCGATGATGCCGTACTTTTGGCTAACGGCATAACAGGTCTTATTTCTGACAGGGTTGGGCCTAGTCGGATTGCAGGGCTTATTTCTGGCATAGCACAGGAACGTATAACCCCCGAGCAGATGCGCAATGCTCTTATGGATGCCGTCATCAACACGCCTGAAGTGCGGGACATGTATCTGAAAGCCACGCGGCAAGAACTGCTCACTAATAGCCAGGCTTTTGCTGACGCTTCGCCGCTTGCGCAGGCTACTGCATTGGATTATATCCAGCTTACAGAAAAAGCCGGCGTCACAAGGAGCGAAGGTTCCCTGCGGGAATACCTCGAGGAAATTCTTGACCCGAATACCGAAGTCAATGTTTATAAAGCAGACTCAAAGATATGCTAGGAGCAAAGCATGGCAGACTGCGTAAAGTTTTCGGATAGTTACATAGCCTCAAAGAGCGATTGCATAGATGCTTCCCCACACGCAGATGGTGAAGCGTTCGATGGCAAATCGGAAATGCATGTTGCGGAGCTGCGTGATGACCTTGATGTTGTAGAAGAAACGCAATATCGCGATATGTGCGATATGATTGCCGAAGACATCATGGGAAAAGAAGGTGATTCTTTACCGACGCCTATGGAGCCAGGCGATAAAACGGGCCTTTCCGAAACAGCGAAAAACTTGGCGAAGCAATACTTTGATAATGCCCGGGTAAGCAAGCTCAATGACATTTTGTCATGGGTGAACGGACTCACTCCGGGAAGGGAGAGCCGTTGGCTGCATATGTCGTCACGGCTTGCCCATTGGTTCACCAATCAGCGTGCGACCTTTGCTGAATGGTGTTCCCTATATGCTGACGACGGCACTGGTTCCATACTGAATAACGAGCTTGCCTCGCGCATGTCGCACATGCAGGCGCGGATTCAGGGCGAGCTGGAACGCCTCATGCCTTTTGCCGATGACGTTCAGAAAATCGCTGATGAAGCTTCACAGCTTTCCGGACGTTTCCGTGACCGTGATGATGTCCTCCGCATGATTGGCGACTACGCCATCTGCCGGCACATCATAGAAGACGCGGCAAACGAGCGCCTGATAGAATCGTGGGAACGCGAAATTGAGTGGATGAACAATCCTGATAATAAGATGTCTGAACGGACACGTTCCTCACGGATAAGGGAGCTTGAAGAAAACATTGAACTTCTCCGTAAGTTTATGGATGATGAAAATCCTCCGTCTGGAATAGCCTCTGTCGGCTACACGAAAGGTGAAGCCAGAAAGCTTATGCGCGATATAGAGAGCAAAGGCATAAGCATGGAGCATATCAGGCGTGGCGCCGATAGATTGGTCGAAGCAAATAAGATGCTTCTTGAAGAGGACTTGAAAACGGGACGCATATCGCCAGGAGAATACGCTTCGCTTGAGCGCAACCAGTTCAAATACTATGTCCCTGTCACTTCCAAGGCCAAGAATAAAGTTGGCTATATCAACGATAAGTCACCTTACTATCCGGGAAGTTACAACAAGCGAAAAGGCAAGCTCGACATTCCTGACGATGCCTTTACTTCAACCATTACGCGAGCAAAACGTGTCGCAAGCCACATAGCTACAAGAGATGTGGGCGACACATTGATGCTCATGGCGCTGAAGAATAAGGACTTGCGCGGCACTGATGCTGACAACGGGCTTCGCATTGTCCCGCTTGCCCAGCTTGAACACAGCAGGGGAATGAACCCTATCGCAGAGCAGTGGGCAATGAAAGCCAAGAGCAGTGGCGGTTTCGTTGTTGACCGTCCTATGCTTGACGAAAACGGGCATGTCACCGAGTCATATCAAGCGCTTGTTTATTTTGACCCGAACTGGAAAGGAAAGAACGGCATTTCTGGTGCCATGCTCAATGACTCCCTGTTGTTCGGCCAGAATACGACGCCCACGGAAAAAGTACTTATCGGCACAACAGGTAAGTTCGGGCAGTTGTTCACCCGTTTCCGCCCGTGGTTTGGCCTTGTGAATACCGGTCGTGACTCTATGGAACGGCTGTCGTACATGTCGAACCGCGATTACATAGGAGCAAACGGTGAGATAATCCACGGGCATAACTTGCTTGGCAAATACGCTGCCAATGTTGCTTGGGCAAGCTCGGAGCTTTTCAATTTGAAAACAGGACTCCGCGATGGCTCGTTCGACATGAACTCCAAGACGGGGCAGTACTGGCAAGAATATGTCAGGTATGGCGTTCATCAAGACTATACCTGGGGTTCTACAGCGGACTTTGCACGGAAGAACCTGCTTGAAAGCCGCGGCAGCAGGGAAACAGGGCTTCCTGAATATTTGCAGAATACAAAAAATGCAGGAGCCAGAGAGCTTTACGCATATCTGAAAAAGACAAACCGTGCGGCACTCGATGTCCTTGATGATGTGAATGACTACTGGAACAACATAGCGTCATTTGCACAGTTCGTAACGCTGCGCGAGGCAGGCATTTCCGGCGAACGCGCCGCCCGTGCTACGCTTGACGCGATGGATTTCAGCCAGCAAGGGACAAAGACAAATGGGCTTCGGTGCATATTCCCATTTGTGAAGCCTATTATGCAGTCAGCTACTTCTCTATCCCGCGTGCTTGGACTTTCCTACGATAAGCGCGGCTTTGTGCAGAGCGGTTGGAAAGGCTGGACTGCCGCCACTGTGATGGGCATTGGCTTCAAGGCACTGGCAGAAGCATCAAAACAATCAATGGGTAAAGATGAAGATGGTAACTGGCGTATAGACCAGCTTTCGCTATCGAAACTTTCTCGCGGCATACCATTTGGCATAGGGAAGAATGGCGAATACTTTTTCCTCAACACAGGTTATTCCCTCCCTCGACTTGTAGCTACGCTTGTCTGGGGTACAGACCGTGTTGAACGTGGGCTTATGACGCCTGATGCCCTTGCAGGAAGCATGCTGCTTACCTATGCGCAGGAAATGTTCCCCGGTAACTGGCCTGAATTTTCTTTCCTTGACCACCCTGGCAAATACATCATTCAGTCGATTTGCCCTTCGGTGCTTACGCCATTTGCAGAAATCGCCACGAATATAAACTCTTTTGGGCATGTCATAAAACGTGGTGGCGCTCCCGAATACGGCGCCAAATCTGATTACGGCGGCGGTTCAAGTGAGCGCGTTTATAATATAATGGCACAAAAGGCACGCCGCATGTTCGGTCTTGAGTTCTACCCCGAGGAGTTGCAGCATTTGATTCAGGGATATACTTCAGGAGCTTTTACTGTTCTCCGCAGCGCGTGGGAAGATAATGTTGGTCCGAGCATCCGCAACTCACAACACTATAAAGACACGCACCTTCATCCATTTGCTGAAGCTCTTGGCATGACAATGAGCTTTGGCTATGCCGATGATGTGGCACGAGGGATTTTCAATCAGGCAGAAGCCACGCTCATCAAGGTTATCAAAGACAACGGCATACGCAAGGTAGATGACAAGGCATATAAAATCAGTGGGTCCAGAGAGGAAAAGCGTGCTGCCCAAGTTCGCTGGTGGCGTCAGCAGTGCCTTGATAAAGGATTGTCGCCTGACATGGCTGACGACATTGTTTCCTACTTCCTCGCTGCCGATGCTTTGAAAGCTGGTAAGGAAGATGTGAATAAGTATCTTCGCACGGGCGTAATGAATGGAAACGATTATTTTGCCATGCAGGACAGCATGGAAGAACTTACCCGTGACAGGCGGAAGATTTACAGGGACTTTGTAAACAACTTCCATATGTACAGGAGGTAGGCATGATTATCCATCTCCCGCAAGGCGCCAGAAAGCTGGCGTTGAAGATAGCTAACAATAAAGACCACGGCACCCTGGCGACATGGAAAGGCATCCAGCTTCATATTGCGCCCGGGGCGCAGTGCGATTGCGGATGCTGGGAAGGCGGCTCGCCGTGGGTGCTGAACGGATGCTGGCCGGGGAAGATTACGGGCGTGGACATTGCAAACCCTTGGCGCGGGCCTGACATTCCTACGCTGGTGTATGACGCGCAGACTGTCGATGAGGACGGCAGGATAGTGTTCTTCCTCGACGACAAGCTGGAAGCCATACCGCCCGGACGGTATCGCGGGTACGTCCAGTACACCCCCATAGAAGGTTTTGTCTTTGACCCCGCTGCGCTCAAAATTGAGCCGAAGCCGGAACCTATACAGCTTCCTCCGGGATATGAATCAAGGGAGTGCTCTCCTGATTTCCCAAGCCCTCCCTCGCCTGTTCCACCGAAGCGTGCTTGCATACTCGCGGAATTTGAAATAGATTTGGGCGTCACTTGCGGAGACCACCACATCGACCAGGTGATGTTCGAGGAAACAATGAAATCGTGCGCGGAGAACTGCAATGGCGAGTCATAGGAACGATGAACCCCAGCCGAAAAGGCTCACGCTTTCGGTTGAATACCCTCCTGAAGACGGGCTTGTCCTTGTATCCGACAGTTCGACCCGTTCGGGATTTTCGTGGGGCGAACCCGTCCGGGGCGAACAGGGTCAGCAAGGTGAACGCGGAAGCCAAGGACTTCGCGGTTTCCAAGGTATCCCCGGCGACACCGGTCCGCAAGGTCCGCAGGGTCCAAAGGGTGACAAGGGAGATAAGGGAGAGCGCGGCTTGCAGGGCGAGCGCGGCTTGCGCGGCGAGAAGGGACCGCGGGGCGAACGCGGACCGGCAGGACCGCAGGGCGCTACTGGCGTTGTCGGACCGCAGGGCGAACGCGGCAAACGCGGCGACAAGGGTGAGCAAGGCGAACGCGGAAGGCAGGGCTTGCAGGGTCCTGTTGGAGAGCAGGGTCCCCCAGGCACGGATAATCACGCCGAGCTGAACAACCTTGAGTATTCTGTCAGCGGGCATACAGGGTTCGCGTCAGCGGCTCAAATAGCTGCATTGCAGGATGCGCTGGCGCAGCTTGCGGAACGGGTGGCGTCGCTTGAGCAAAAGTGGCGCGAAGAATTTTACATTAAATAGGAGTTGCCAATGTTTGTTTCAGAATATTTTGACGCTTCCCTTTCGGCAAAGCTTACGGCTGATGCCGTCCTGCTCCCCCTTGACGATGGGGCAATGGCTGACCTGCTGAACCTGCTGGCTGATTCTGACGACTACACCTTCCTCGCCATCAAGTCCGAGCAGTCCTACGAGGTCGTCAAGGCTCATAAGAAAGGCGGGCTTATTGCGCTGGACAGGGGGCAGGAAGGCACAACTGCCGTACTTCATCCAATGGGCGCCTGTGTTGCCACGGTGTCGCCGCTCACGCTTGCGGTGATGAAGGACATAGTGTGCAATTATGAATGCTGCCAGACCGATTGCGTATGCGAGCCTGTCACATTTGGCAGTGCGATGCTCCCAACACCTGTAGCCAATAAGGAATACGTTGGCGCTGTCATATTCAATGGCGACCTGCCTATCACCATCGGCGTAAATGATGCCACATCCTCGTGGATTACCGTTACGCAGGAAGGCCGCATTGCCAAGCTGTCAGGAACGCCGACAGGTTCCTCAGGAAGAGTCAGCCTTGCCGCTGCCAACTGCAACGGTAAATATGTCACTGGCTTCGACACCAAGTTCGGAGACAGCTAAAATCTCCACAGTGCCGCAACTGCTGCGGAGATGAAAAAGCCCCCCGTCTGTATGGCTCCTATCAGACGGGGGGCGCTTTGTTACCGGTTGTCGCCGGAACCTTTCAATACGCCGCGCTTTGCACGGCTGTCCATTTTCTTCAGGCTTTCAACAGCAACCTGTTCAAGCGGAATGTCAAGCGCGGTGCAGACGGCGGCAAGGCACCAAAGGACATCGCCAAGCTCGGCGGCAATCTGCCTGTCGTAGAACGGGTCCTTGGCCTCATTGTCGCCGCGGTAGATGCGCTTCACCTTTTCGGCAACCTCGCCGGCTTCGCCGCACATGGACATGGTGGCGTAAGCAAGGTCAGTCACTCCGCCGACGGTGGGGATGTACTTTGCCCCAAGGTTCTGGAACTCCTGAAACGAAACGCGGTCAGATAGAATCATGCCTGAAATCCTCCGTGGCTTTTACTTTGATAACGTAGAACGGCGGGACTTTCACCTTTTCTCCCGTCTTGGGATTCTGCCCGATGCGGTCGCTGACAAGCCGGCGGGAAATGACGCCGACGCCGGGGATGTTCACGGTGTCGCCATCGGCAAGGGTCTGCCTGATGAACGCGCCAACGAACTTCCAGTACGCCCACACTTTCTCATCGGACATATTGGAGAAATCCCACAAGTCCTTTTCCCGTGCGTGCTTGCGCAACGCCTTGATAACATCGTCCTTTACCAGTTTCATAAGTTACTCCTTCTCGTCATCCATCGTGATGCCGAGCATTTCAAGTGCTTCCCGTTCAAGGGAGAGACAATAGATGTTTGCATCTGCCATCCAGGAGATGCTTCCTCCAAGCCTGCGCGGATACTCGGTGAAGGGTACGCCCTCCATCTCAAGCCGCTTTTTGAACGTGCCATAGGACACATTGATTTTACGCAGCCAGTTGGTAATGTCCGACCTGCTGATAAGCAGGCGGTGCTCGCGTTTTTCATAACGGATGAAGATTTCACGCTGCGGAAGCGAGAGAATGAAATCGTCCGGAAGCCCACGCTCTCCTGGGTCTCTCTCGTTGCCGATACGACGGGAGCCTGCAACGACGAGCGTGTACGGCTGCTTTTCGGAAAGGTAGTTGGCGAGCATGTCCTTGAAGTTCGGGACGTATTCGGCGGTGAAGTTCCTGTTATGCGGAACAAACACCTTCAGCACCCACTCTTCAATGGCGTCAATGTTCCAGTCGAGTATGCCGAAATCAACGCACCAGCGCCCGATGATGAGGGCAATGGCGGACGGTGACGACAGGTACCGTTCATCGTTTGTGAACTTATGCTTCGTCACCCAGGCGACAACCTGCGGGTGGATGGTATCCAGCCAGTCTTCATGCTGCAACACCTGATAGATAAGTTCAGGGCCAGCCAGCCCAAAATTGGACTCGATGGTCGCCGTGCAGGCGTCGATGTATTTTGTCACCGTCGGTATCCCGCTGAAATCCTCAAAGTCACACTCATATTCCATGATGCGTTTCACCGTTGCGTCGGAGTCGCCGGCTTTACGGGAGATAACTGCCTTGAAAGACTTGTTCGCCGTGGTAAAAGATGCCGTGGACCAGTTGCCTGTTTCGATGCGCTGCCCGCCTGACGAGTGCATCTTGTCCTTCTCCTTGCCGCCCGTGAGGGTATAGGCAAGCCCGTACATGTCGTTGTCGGACACGTCCGTCATTTCATCGAAGAACACAGGTATGTTCTGGAACTTGCCCAGCTTGAACCCGCGCAAGGATACGGACGCCATGCGGGATACGAATGACTGCGTGGGGTTGCCCCATACGGAAGATGCGAAGCGCAGCACATGGGACTTGCCCATGCCGGACTGGCTTGACCACAAGGAATAGATTGCCGACTGCGCCTCGCCAATGCCGTACTTTAGGAACGGCGAGGCAAGCGAAAGCAGCACGGCAAACTGCGCGGCTGGCTGGTTCAACGTCTTGTACATGTTGATGCCTTCCTTCCAGCCTTCCAGCGTTCCGGCAGAAGTCAGCTCCTTCTTTCCGTAGGAAATAATCTTGTCGTCAAGGCGGGCATCAATGACGCCCTTCGCTGTGATTACGCCCTTGCCGATAACAAAGCCCATATGGGTCGTCGCCTTGTCTTCAGGGTCGGCAAAGGTCGTCCAGCCGAACTGGCTGAACGTCGGAACTTCCTTGGCTTTTGCCGTATGCACGACTGATTGTAGGTAAGCGTTCATAAAGTCCTTCAGCACGGGTCCGCCTGCGCGAAGCCCGATGGTTGGAAACATGTTGGCGTTGGCAAACCATTTTGTGACATCACCGAAGTCCGTATCGACATCGAACCTGACCTGCTCCACCCTGCCGTTCGGCTGTACGACCTCGAAGATATGCCCGCGAGTGGGGCGCTCGTCAATGTACTGATACACACCGTGCTTATAGTAAAGTTGCGACTGGCACAGAACGATGTCGCGCACCTCAAATTCCCCGTTGACTCTCTCTGTCTTGTGCCAGATGATACCCCTGTCATCAACAGAAAACTGATTGGAGGAAATCGGTATGCGCTCGTATGTGAAGCTGCTTGGAATGATAAGCCTGTTCCCGCTGTATGCAACATGGGCGTTTGCCGTGCTTGTATTTGCGCTGGTCTGGTCGCTTGTCTGGCTGACGCTTGGCTGGCTTATCGACAGGTGATGGAGCTGCACGGGCGACTTTATAGTCCCCCTATGCGGACAGGCTTTGCAACCGTCAGGATTGTCACGCTGGAACGTGGCGCACAGGACAGGCATATCCTCATTGGCGTCCATGTACTTCCGCTCGGTCGCCGTGCTGTCATACCTTGGGTCAAGGGAAGACAGCTTATGCGCCCATTCAAGCCCGTCATCAAAGCGGCGCAGGATGCACATGCCGTAAAACCACTGATGATACGAGCCTTGCCCCATCGTGAGCATCTGGTTGCACTCGCGCACGACATTCTGCGCCGAATCCTTTTTCGGATTGTCAAACGTGCCGAAGCTATCGTCTGATACGGCAGGCATGACCTGTTCGGAAGCCGAGCCGTCGGCGCCTATCAGGCGGCAGAACTCGTCGAACTCGTAGTCCTGCTGGCTGGCAAGCACCGTCACAGTGCGCCCCGTCTTCTGGTGGATAGTTCCCGGAAGGCGAAGCACGGCGGCTATGTCGGTTGTCTTGGGAGCGTCAACCATAAGCCCGCCGTCGCGAAGCTTTTTCAGCAGCGCGGCAGCGACACCGCTAAACTTTGAGGCTGGCTGACCTTCCGTCAGCGTCCAGTAAATGTGAAGCCCCATGCCGGAGCTGACGATGATGGACGGCGGGATGTCCGTGCAAGCCGTGCAAAGGGCGCGAAGCCCGTCGTTCGCATCGGCATAGACATCCTTCTTCAATGTGCCGTCGGCGTTCTTCTTGCCTGCGTCAATGTCGCACCGCAGAGCTTTGAACGCCAAAGCATTTATCTGCTTGCGCCCAAGCAAGGGAGTGCTGAACGATGCAAGGGCCATATAGGCATCCATGCCAGCATTGCTGAATGACTGGCATTTGCCTGCAATATCTTCAGGGGAGCCGCAAGGCTCCTGAACAATGGCGCCGTCTTTTATTCCGCAGGCATAGTAGCACTCTTGCCTGCCGAACATCCCTGCTGGCGGCAGGTCCGGCAAAATGCGGCGCAAAAATTCCAACGATTCCATATGACCCCCGTGAAAAACAGGGCGGCACTCGAGGGTGCCGCCCTTCTAAATCCCCTGAATTAGTTACGCGCCTTAGCCAGCATGTTCTGAATGGCTGTCAGGTCGAAGCCACTGGCAGGAGTTTGCGGTGCTGCTGCGGGCGCGGGTTTCACAAGTGCCTGCTGCGCCTGTGCGAGCAGGTCTTCAGCAGGAGCAGCAGGCTGAGGAACGGGCTGCGGCTGCGCGACCGGCTGAGGCTGGATGGGACGGGGTTCAGGAGCGGGGGTCTGTTCCTGCTGGCCGTATTCCAGCTTCTCGCGGATGGCGAGCATGTCAAGCACTTCAGGGGAATCGCGCTTGGCGCGGATAGCCTTGATGCTGTCCACGTCAAGGAAGGTCGGGTATCCGTTGGGCGACAGCGCAGGGCGGAACACCACGACGCCACCGATGCTCATCTTGCCGTCGATGAGAATCTGCGTCGGGAACATGGCGGGGGTGATGACCATGCCGTTCACGCTCATGCGCTTGCAAAACGCGATAAGACCGGACCATTTGTAAAGGTTCTGCTCGGGATAGCTCTTGCCGTACAGGTTGGCAGAGCTGATGTCGAACACGACAGGATTGTCAAGGTCGAGCATCATCTGACCGCTGGGGTCGTTCTTGAAGAATGCCCACACGGTACGGCGAAGCGTCTGGAAAGCCCAGCGTTCCGCGCCGCCGCGCTGAACTTTCTTATGGAACTGCTGGGGCAGGGCAGGGCAGATGTATCCGTCGGTCTTCTGCTCCCACACGAGGTCGGGCTGCGCAGGCTCCATGCCGGGGGCGTAGTCGCGCTCGTACCATACGCAATGGTTATGCGGCGCCGTGGCGATGCAGACGCCAGCCAAGTCCTGCGGGCCGTACTCCTGGGCGTCCTGCCCGGAGCCGACGGTAAAGCCCATCTTGCCGACCTTGAGGCGGCGGACAGCGGTGGAGCCAAGCCCGGCCCAATCCTTCTCGGCATCAGCCTTGAACAAGGACATGAGGGCTTCGGGGAGCTGGGGCATCTGATTGGTGGTGTTGATGGTGACTGGAAGCATACTTATTCCTCCTATGCTTTGGTCAGTGAAAGCGTCCTTTCTTCTACTTTGCGGACGCCGTATTGGTCAAGTATCTCGCTGGTCACAGTTTCAGGGTCAATCTTTGCATGGACCAGCATGTCTTCAAAATTGCTCTTGCTCATGCGCTGCTGGAACAGCAGGCAATCGACAAGAGGTCTGCCGTCATGGACAGCGGAAAGCATGGATGTGAACATGGCAGTGACGTATTTGTTCACATCCGCAAATTCGTAGCGGTATGTGTCCTTTGCGGCTATCTTCGCCACGCCTTCAATGTTTACCGACTTCACGCCCTGCGCCGCCATCTCCATGAGGATTCTGTCGCACAGGTCGTCTTCCGCTGCCTTGAATGCCTTTACCTTTTCCTCGAAGTCCTTGCGCCTGTTACGCAAGTCCTTCAGGCACTCCGTCATTTCCTTCAATGTCGCGCTCATCAAGGTCTCCTTGGATGTAGGTTTTTGTAAGCCACTCTATGAAGTCTTCCTTCAATATGACGCTCTTCTTGCCAAGCATATGGGTCTTTGGACCAAGACCCTGATAGCAGATATTGTCAAGGTAATTCCCCGTGAACAAGCCGTTTGTCCATTTCTCGGCGTCTGCCCGCGGGAAGTACTCCGGAAGTCCCTTCTCGATTCTTTTGATAAGCTTCCGCGATGACGGCGGGAGCGGGATGTACCTAGCCATTGCTAAACCTCACTAATAGTGCCTAAAAAAGCTTGTATCACAAACCGACTGAACGTGTCAACAAATAAATCGCACAGGGAGCATTTGTTGTTTTACGATTTGTATTCTTCAAATAGCGATGCTATGAACGCGCCAAGGTCATGTCCGCTTCGCAGCAGGGAGAAGCCACGGTATTCCTCCGGCGAGGCTTTCAGGCTTATGACGTTGATGCTGGATGCCTTTTGCTTGGCAGATGACAGCCGCTCCAAAGCCTGCGCATAGACGAACCCGCCGAGCATGGGCGGACCGTCGAACACCATCGTATCAGCACGGGACAGCTCAACGCCGAAGCTTGTCGTGACAGGATGGGCAAGCAGGACTTTCGGCTCGTCCTCATATTGGAACCGTTGAAGTATGTCCGCCCTCTTGCCGGCGGCGACATCGCCGTCTATCCGTTCAACAGATATGCCGGCGGATTTCAGGAACTTCTCACGCAGGGCCATCACGCCTTTGAAACAGCAGAACACCACGACTTTATTCTGCGTTTCCTCGATGATTTCAAGGAGCGTCTGATGCCTGTCCTTGCAGTCCAGCTCTACGATGCCATGCTCATTGTCGATGCAGATGCCCTGCGCCACCTGCAACATCTTGGATGCCAGCACGCCGCCATTTGCCGCCGTGATTTTCACGCCACTTTGCGCTATGGCTATGGCGTCCGCCTTGAACTGCTCACGCATTTCGCGCTGCTCCTTGCTCAACTCGCACGTCATATCCCTGTACGTTATCGGCGGCAGGTCAATGATGTCCGACTTATTGAATCGTATGGCAGGCTGCATCGCCTTGTGCATGACTTCAGGAGCATCGGGACGAAGGCGGCGCATGTACGGCTCCGGCCCATACTGAAACGTCGTGCGTTCAAGCCAGCCGCGCTTGGTCGTACAGGGGAGCTTCGTGCGGTTTATCATGCGGCACATGCCGAACACCGCTTCAGGGTTGTTCCCGGGCGAACCTGTGGCGCCGATGACGTATTGCATGTTGCACCCGTTGACCAGCTTGTCTATGGCCTTATGCCGCTGGCTGGACGGGTTGCCGACATGGGTCAGCTCGTCTATGACGCACGCGCCGATAAGCCCATCCTCGGCAGCTTTGATGAAGGCGGCAGAGGATATGCGGATGCTGTCATAGTTGGTGATGATGAAGTCGGCAGGCTGGGCGAGGGCAGATTCCCTTGTCTTGCCGTTGGCTATGACAATCTTCGCTCCTGGCAAGGTGCGCTCGATGCCGTCCTTCCATACGGACCATATGGTTGTGACAGTCGTAATGATGAGAAACGCCCCTGCCACATACCGCTGGCGCTGAAGATAATCCATCGCCATGATGATGCTTCCCGTCTTGCCCGTGCGCGGGTCCGACAGCACAAATGACCTCGGATTCAGCACGATGAAAGCTGCCGTGATAAGCTGATGCGTCATGGCGTCATACTTGCCTTCTACTTTGGGATGGCTCTCAAAGAAGAAAGGGGACGCCACCATAGAACTGACCCCGCAGTTTTGGAGCAGCCGGCATGACTCATCTGTCCACGGCAATATGACAGTAGAGTTCCCATCGCCGGACGGGTAAGACTGCACAACGGCTGTACGGGTAAGCTGTGCCGCCTGGCTATCCAACAGCGTAGCCGCCATAAGCCCTTGCTCTTCAATGAGAACTATGTTGCCTATCAGTCGCATTGAGAACTCCTAACAACGGGCGAGGCAAAACGCGGTATAAGCCATAAATGCTGCGAGCATTACGAAATCCCAATCAATGTCCATCAGTTTGCTCCTGTATTGGATTCGTTCCAAGAATGCCAAAATAAATCGGCTTATTTTGAAGTTTGATATAGGTAAGGGCATCTATAATATTAATAAGGTGCATATTCATCACTTGCAGTTCTACATTTATGCGGTTAATTTGCATGGCTATAGAATCAACAAACCTATGCTTTCGCTTATATGCTTTACGCTTTTTCATGCCCATTCCTCCTTCTCTACGGCAAGGTATGCCGCCTTCAAGAAAATATCCCCGCAGTCTATGTTCCTATTTTCAGAAAGGGTACATGCTTTGTGGGCCGGACAATCACTACAGTCAATATTCCAGCTTAGCTTGACTGCATACTTTGCCAGCTTCGCCGCAACACGGGCTTCAAACTCAGCACCGGGCGTGTAGTCCGTAGGACACCCGCGAAATCTATGTCTGTATTGTCGGTCGCACTTGCGACACCATGCGCAATACGCCAATGCCACCAGCTCCCTACCGCGGAGCCAACGCTTCTCGCTATCGGTCAGCATCATCTTCCTCCTCCCAGACAACGCAGGGTTTGAAGGAAACACAACAACCTTTTTCAGTAAACTTAAAGTCCACCTTTACCTTTTTGCTATACCAAAGCTCCCTGAATACAGGGTCGTTATGGACGCGCTTCACAATCTGCTCCCATATCGCATAGAGAATCTTCTTATGGATACGGTCTATCTCGCTCTCTTCAGGCGGTGTCCTTTTTGCAAACATTTCCATTCATCTCCTCCTCGACTTCAAACCTCATTCGCCTAAGTACAGTATCGGCACAGGATGGCATACAGCTTAGCGTCTTTACAACATTAATTCTACAGAAACTACATGGGTCGAACTCATATCCCTCGCAATTTGATGCAATAAGCTCATACGCTTTTGCCAGCTTTACTGCGACACGGGCTTCAAACTCGACAGCTTCAACGTAATCAAGAACCGCCCATGAGCTTCTGATGTCTATATTTGGACAACCGTTGCCCAAGCACGATATGTCACAAGGGTGGTTGTATCCACGCCAGCGTCCTATATTGTATTCGGGACAGTGCATACAGCTATAGTAAGACCAATAATTCACTCCTGCATATAGCTTGCGCAACTGTAGCCAGCGCTTCTCACTATCGGTCAGCATATCTCAATCCCGAAATGTTTTCCCTCAGCAGGGCGGAATGCTTTGCAGGCGGTCTCAATCCATTCCTTGAGCACATCAAAGTTCTTCTCATTAACGCAGAAGGTAAACCCGCCGCTCTCATTGATGCGGTTCATCTGCTCTTTCTGCATCGCTGTAGGCTTGCCATACCCTGCCTTTGTTTCTATGCCGACGAACATACCCCTGATGCAGCAGAGGTAATCCGGAACGCCTTGCTGACCATATGTCTGGCCCCTGGGCATGGTGTACCATACGCCATTGGCTTTCAGCAGGGCTGTAACCTTTGCTTTCACTTTCCCTTCAGGCGTCATAAATGTCTCCTATCAGTATCTTCCCGTCTTTCACGGTGTTCAACACTTGCTTCGCTATCTGCTCTGCAATGAACCTCATGTCAGGGTGCGCCCGCTTATCCAGCCGAAGCTTGAGGAAGTGCCGCAGCTCCCGCAAGTTCATCTTCATCTTCATGTTTGTTGCCACGCAGTTAGGCAGTACGGAACGTGCAATCTCGGGGCGGGTGTCTACGAGCAGGCGCTTATAGAACTCCTCAGCAGTGGTGCAAGCCATACACCACGTCGCGTAAGCAGTGGAACCCGGCTCAATATCTCTGGGGCATATGACGGTCAGCTCATCGTACCTGACATAGCGTGTCGATTCCTGCTGGAACGACGCCAGCCTGTGCCTCACAAGCTCATGCGACACGCCACGGTCAACGCGCAGGGAGAACGTGAAGTCAACAAACTCAAGCGGGGATTCATGCCCCTTGGCAATCAGCCCTTTGACAAAGCGGCGCTGTTCCGCCATCCCCGGCAGCTCTGACATGTAGCATGTCCTCGCCACCATGTTGATGAGCGTCACAGGCTCCTTGGTCGTGACAATTTCCAAATTTGCAAACGGTTCAACGATTTTCATAATCCACACTCCGGCGTATTGTAGAATCCGCACCACTTGCAGAAGCGGTTTTTCCTCGGCGGGAAATCATTGGCGCTCATGTCCTGCTGCGCGTCCGACACGGCGTCGATAATATCCCTGACAGGCTCATAGCCATTTCTGAAATCTATGATGCCCGTCGCCGTTTCGCCGCTGTCAACATACCAATAGGCATACTGGACAACAGGTAACTTGTAGTACATGTGAGCAATGAAGGCTTCCATGCGGAGCTGCATGTCTTCGTCATCCCATTTTTTGCCCGTCTTGTAGTCAATCAGAAACGCCGGAACAGCAAGGCTTTCAGGCGGCAGGAGAATCGTGTCCGCCTTGCACCGCATATAGCCATTGTCGTCCCACCAATCGACCGCATTGCCCTTGCGGTCAACGCACATCTCATGCTCGATATGGCAGGTCATCCCTGCGTTGATGAGGTCACGGGCAAGCCCGACCTGCTGGCGAACGAAGTCCAAGTCCAGCCCGTCAGGCCAGCTCTTCACGGCATCATAGCCGTCCTTGACTGCCTTCTCCAAGGCGTTATGCACCAAGGTGCCTCTGCTTTTCTGCTGTGACGCTTTCCACTTCAGTGTCTTCGCCACGCTCTGCCCCCAAAATTTGCGGGGGCACTGCACATGCGTTGACAGGTTAGAGGGGCTAAATACTATTCCCATTTCTCCTCCATGTAGAAACATATTCTGTTGGTAGAACTCCGTTACGAATCCATTTGCAGAACACTAGCTTTTTACAGACTTCAGCTCGTTCTGAAATGTTCGACACGCCGTGTTTGTGTACTTTAGTAGAACCAGAAGTTTCCCCTACGAATGTCCAGTTGTCAGCCTTATACATGGCGCCTTTTCTGTTCTCGTTCTCGATAATGAATGTCTCGAAGCCGCAAGGTTTGACATGATACTTTTCTTCCCAATCTTTCGCTACTTGTATGCGCCAAAGACGGAGAATCTGTGTGCCAAGGTTTGGTATATTTTTCTCCAAGCGAAAGACAGTGTTATCAATAATACCATTGAGCGCAACTTTACGGTTATCCTTTGTAATACCGAAGAACATATCTCTGGCTTTTGTCGCATATGCAGCAGAACCCCCGGAGATAATTCCGATAAGCTCATTCTCAAGAAAAATCAGATAATGCAACTGCTGTCCAATAGCACCATGGTTGGGGATATAATGTCTATTCCTTATTGCTTGGTATGCAGGGTCGCTACGTTTACAGCGCATAAGTCTAAGCGATTTCATCATACGCTATCCCTCATACAAGTCTTCCTTATCGACAGCGTTGTCTTCAAGGATTTCAGTATCGACAATATCATGTGGGTCGATTACGCCAGCATTCTTGACTTCCTTTTCAGCCTCATCGCGTGCTTCGTCTTCGTCTTCCGCAATGACATACACGTCCTTCATTATCGTTACACGAACCAAATACCTTCTCATAAGTCCTCCATTAGAGGCGCCGCCTGTCCGCCTTGTCTAAGGCATTCAAGACAGGCAGGCGGCACCAAGCCATTTCACGGTCCCGGACGACCGTGTTTCAGGGACCACCCCTGAAATTTGACCGGGAGCGGCACGGGGTTCTATACGTTCGCAATCATACCTGCCGCTCCCTCCCCAGACCACCTGGGAATCTATGCTATCTCGTAGCTGTCCCCTATCTCGCCCTCGCAAGCGACAGGGAATCCTTCCAGCCACGGCGGAACACTGGACATCCAATGCTCCATAAGCTTCATAGTTTCTTCCGCATTGCTTTCAGGAACGCACGACAGCCATGCGTCGTGAATGTTCGCAATGAGCGGGACACCCGCCATATTCATGCGGCAGGCTTGCCAGCCGAGCAGCATGAAGGCGAGCGATTGAATCACATTTTCCGCGAGTGCGCCCCCATAAATCTTTGTCTTTATTAGATTCTTGCCGCGCACACGGTCGTAAAAATACTCAACCCGCTTCTCTCCTTTCTCCCATCGGAGATTGGGGTACCACAGCTTATACTCGCTGTCGCCAACTACAATGCAGGGAATCTTCTCCTCGTGCCCCGGCAGTGATGCCTGCATGTAATGGAACAGCTTACCGTCCGACCCGCCGAACCAGCCCTCCGCGCCGGCTTCCATAGCCTCTATCACCCGCTGGCACTCATCCCAGAATGCCACTATCATGCGGTTGGACAGGCGGTAAATCTGATGCGCCTGCTTCGCCAGCTCGTGATGCTTTTCCAAATCGTCGGACAGCCGGACGCCCTGACGCAACAGGGTATCCGAAAACTTTTTCCACCCTACTCCATAGCCACAGGACAATACGCACACTTTGCCTACATTCCTGAAATTCTTGAGTTTTTTATCTCCACCCTTGGCGCCGTCGTGTATCTCCTTGGCGGAGATGCCGAATATCTTTTCCGCCAGTTCAGCATACGGGTCGCGCCCTTCTCGGAACTGCTCGACAAGCTCAAGCTCGCCAGCAGCATACGCCAGCATGCGGGCTTCAATCTGCGACGAGTCAACCGACACGAACTTATGCCCGGCAGGAGCTTTGAGCGCACGGCGGAGCGTGAGCTTCGACGGGTCGCGCTTCGAGAGATTCTGCATATTGAGCGAGTCCGAACCCTCGGACGACCCTGCCCCATAGCGCCCTGTGTGCGCGTAGAACGCCTTGAGCATGACAGGCAGGGGACGCCCGGATTTTGCAGCGCCGAGCAGCCGAACGGCACGGCTGCGCTCGATGCTGCTGTTCAGCTCAAGCCTTGCCTGCACCAGCGCAGCGACATGCTCATTCGGGTCGCTGGCCATCGACCTGAAATCAAGGTCAGCCTTGGATAATGCAGGCGCCATCACCTCGCAGCTATCCATTGCTTTAAGGATAAGGCTGTCATCCAATCCCTTGTTGCGGGCGTCACGGGCAGCATTGAACAGTTGCGTCTTGCGGGTCTTTGTCTTTGCCTCTGACAATTTCATCGGCGGTTCCGCCCCGTAGTACTGGAGCATGGAACAGAACTTATCTGCTGAACGGATAGCCTTAAGAAACTCCTCGCGATTATGCAGTCCGAAATCCCTGCCTATCTCCTGCATGATTTCATCAGCGTGGGCATCAATGTCCTTGATGTACTGCTCAATCATGGCAGCATCTATCTCAATGGCAGGCTCCGTAGCCATTCGTGCGGTCAGGCTGCCGAACAGCAGGGCGTCATTCGTCATGTACGGCAGCATGGAAAAGAAGTTCTCGCTGCACTGCGTCACATCATCAGCGCAGTACTGGCGGAAGAAAGCCCACTCGTCAGGCGTGAAATCCTCACGGTACCGCTTCCCGTTGGATACCACCGTGCCTTCCTTCTTCATGCCATGCCCAAGGAAATCCGTCAGCGCCTTATGACTTTCCGCAATGACACGGGATATGCCGCACCATCTCGCCATGTGCATGGTGTCGATGATGTTGCATGGGTGGATGCCATGCACTTCGGACAGGATAAGCCCGTCGAAGCCGGCGATGTTATGCCCGACCACAAGGTTGGCAGGGTTCTCAAGGTCAAGCGCCAGCAGCGTGTCGTGTATGCGTTCGGCGTCAACGACAATGGTGTCGCCCCGGTCTATGCGGTAGCCAAAACACAGCTCCGTGAAACGAGGGTCGCGGACGTACTCTATGGGACCCATCTTCGACAGCGTGTAATCCTTGCTATCGTAATACGTTTCCCAATCAAGCGTTATTATCATCATCAGATTCAATCCTCGTTACATGGACGTTGCCCTTCATAATGTTCAAGGCAAAATTCACTGTCGTCAAAATGAACTCCTCGACTTCTGGAATCTTGTCCTCATCTTCTTCACGCAGGGCAATAAAGGAACGCTCTGCCGAGATGACGCAAGCGTCCATAACATCTTCCTTGCTCACGCCGGACGGGATAAGTTTCTCGCCGTCCAAAACCGTCGCCAGAAGTACTGCAAGGGAGTGAGCGAAAGTCCACTCTTTCTTATCCATGTGCAGATGGAACTGCTCAATCTTCATAGGGCCTCCATAGGGGGGTCCGCATACTATGCGGACCCCATGAAAGTTTAGCCGGGGAACTTCGCGACAATGGCGTCCACTTCGTCGTCGGTCAAACCGGCAACGAAGTCATACACTTCCGGCGGAGTCTCAGGGTCAAGCAGCTTGGCCTGCGCAACCGTCAGGACACGGATGTTGTTGCGAATGTTCAGCACAACCTTGCCGGTCATCTCCACGCCCGCCACAGTGTCAGGCACAAGCCCAGGCTCGTAGGCAGGAGCGGTGGGGTCAACGACCTCAGCAGGCTGCTCCTCGACGGGAGCGGGCTGCTCTTCCTTCTTCTTGCTGCGGCTGCGCTTTGCAGCGGCGAGCTGGTCAAGGCGTTTGGACAGCTCATTCGTACCGTCAGTAAGGGTGGCGATTTCAGACCGCAGGCCCTCAATAGCTTCATTGAGGGAAGCGATAGCATTGCCATGCACTTTCAATACGTTATCCGCCTCGCCGTTATGATTCTCAATGCTCTGGATGCGGTCGAGAATCTTGAAGATGATGCCCGTTCCGGGTGTAACAAGCGCCTGAACGACCTGTTCTGCGTTCATACTTTCCTCCGATGTTTAGTGTTGATTGGTCACAATTACCCTTCGTCCGCAAAAATGTCAAGCGGAAATTCAGGGTAGGCCATCTCAATTTCCGCCCGCATAATCTGCGCCTCCTGGCAAAGCGGCGCTATCGACAGCACCAGCAGAAGCGCACGGCGGGCGTAATTGAAAGCCATCTCATGCTGCCACGGCTTGTTCTTTGTGGATTCAGCCATGGCCTTTACACGGGCGAGAAGGAACTCAATCATGTATTTCCTCCACGTCCACGACTTCCACTATGTCATTGCCGTCAGCCATCGACTTGTCAACAACATCGACATAATGGTTCTTATTGTAGTTATGCTTCGCTGTAACTTCAGCATCGTCATAATCCAGTGCCTCGACTTCAACCTCGATAGGGACAGTAATGTCCATGCGTACCTTGAATCTCATGCTTCCAACCACCTGTTATAGATTGTGTCGTAAGGAACTTCCATTATCTCTGCGAGATGTTCGAACACGCGCTCACGCACGGTGCTGTCATACACGCCGAGCAGGAAGTAAATGTCCACGCCTGCATAGATGAACAGCGCAGCATCGACAAACTCTGGCTGCGGGTCCATCTCTTTCCATATCTCATCTGTAGGAAATGCTTTGTGATACCAGTCACGGATAGACACCGCGCCTTTATCACAGACCCTCTTCCACAATTTGTCTTCCATGGATACGTCCCTCCACTTCATGTTTGAAGTTCTCTATCGCCCGGACATCCGACAGCGTTTGATGGGCGCACCCTACCAATCGACCCGTCCTGTCGTATAATTTGATGCCCTTTGAACCCTGCCGCAAGGTGAGGCTGTACAGCTTGCAGAGCCGTACAACCTCCTTGCGCATGTCCTTGTTAATTATTCTCAATGACCGCTTCCAACCGGCGGATGCAGGACTCAGGGTGCTCCTTGAAATCCGCCATGATGTTGCTGACTTCCGTGCCTATCTCCTCGATAGCACGGTACAGCCCGCTGTACTTCTGAATATACTCGATGTCCTTGCGCAGCGACTTGAAGCAGCGGGAATCCGCAGTCCAATCGTACCCGTCGTACTTCATCGTCTTTTCCAGGAATCCGTCGAGCGTCCTGCGCAGCCGCTCATTCACGGCGTCGCGCAACGTGCGCTTGAACTGCCTGTAGGTATCGGCATCATCGCAGCGAATGTCGAAGTTCATCGGGCGGAACGTGTCGCTGTCGCCTCCTTCCTTATCCCAGTCCGCCTGATACTTGGCAAGCATGCTCATGCACTCGCCTGCATAGCCGTCAGGCACGATGTATCCGCCTGCAAAGGCGACAAAGTTTGTCACCATGTAGTGCCGGACATTGCAGTAAATCGTATTGAGCCTGGTCTGCTTCCGCGTTTCCTTGGAAGCGTCAATGTTTGGAATAATGAAGTTCATTACCACCTCCGTTTGTATGTGTCCCCGCCGGGGAGAACACAGATAATCCATTCGATTCCGTCGGAATCCCTTTCTATCCTAGGGGAAAACCCCGCCTCTATCAACAGGTCAAATGCTGTTTCAGGCTTGAACATCCCCATCATGTCGCTTGTGTACATAGCCGTAAGCGCCTTCGACACAATGGCGTTCAGCAAGTCCCTATTGCCCTGCACATTCCAGTCTATCATACGCTTCCCTCCCACACCTTAATGATGAGGGGAATGAGGTCATGCGCGGCGTCGCTCCACAGCACACGCTTATCTGTTATATCGGACAGCGGCCACGCCTGCTCAACGACCGTGCTGTCGATGATGCCATCGACAATACTATCGCCCGTGCTTATCCAAGCGCGGAACTTGATGCCGTCCCAATCCTGGATAACGGCAGCATTGAACGTAAAGCACATGTCATCTCCGCCAATGCACTCGTCTTCGTAGGTGTAGTACACTTCCTCCTGCCCATTGTCGAATGCCTGTTCCACGGTGATGCCGTGGTCCTTTTCAAACGAGCGTTCAATCTCGCACTTGAATGCGTCGGTGAAATCCCTGATGGCAGGGAAGTGCGCGATGTCGCCATTGTCGTATGGCTTGCGCATGATGTCAGCGCGGCTAACGTCAAAGCTGGCAGCAATGCCGCCGTCGCCAATGGCGAGGCGACCGCCTGTTCCCGCAGGAGGGATAACCGTCCAAAAGGACTCGCCAATGTCACCGCCGAACTCGTCGCGCAGGGCGTCGATGATTGCGCCAGTGAGATGTGTTGCGAAATGCCAAACGATTGGCCTCATTTTTGTTGCGTTTTCCAACATCTTCATTCTCCTGTAACAGTTCTGGTTATGATGTCAGCCCCGGACTCGTCGCCTTTCCTAAAAGGCGCAACCACTGCAAACATGCGGCGGTGCTTCCTGTTCACCATCAGCATGGCAGGCAGCATGTCTTCCCAAATAGGATACTCAAGGCAAGCCCATTCAAGCGGTTCGCCAAAGGCGGCCAGCGTTTTCCACTCGAAGTGAAAACCCGTCGCAGGCTTTGCCGCTGTCGCAGCGGCGAGCAGCTTGTCCTTACCACCGGCGACACGCCATATCTGGTCGAGAGTCCACCATGTATAATCTTTGGGTATATTCCTAAAGATGGTCAAACCCACACGGGCATAAGCGCCGTCTCTCTTCATATCGGAAAAGCCGAACGACGTAATGAACGCCACCTCGGGCATATCAGGGGGCGTGGAATACCACTCCTCATCGGTCAAACGGCAGACAAGAAGCGTGCGCCCATTGGTGGCGTACAAATAATGCTGGCTCACCATGGCGTGCTTGAACTCGCCATAGAATTTGCCGATGAGGCGCTTGAAAATCTGCGCCACCTCGTATTCAATGTACATGCTAAACTCCTTGACAGGCAGTTGTTGAACGGCGTAACATACGCGCTGCCTTAGTCGCGTAAGGCCTCCATTCGGAAGGCGCCCCGCCCTGGACAAGCGGGGCGCTGTTGTTTCTACACCCTGCCAAAAGGCATGATAGTGCAAAATTCCCAGCTCATGCTTTTTATGCAGTCCAACGAAGTTGGATAGTTGGAGAACGAGAAGCCGGCGCTTTCCAATGCAAGCAGGGTAGCCGTGTGCATATAGCTATGCTTGCCGATGAAATAGCCAGAAAGATGATTGTCTTCATCTTCCTTGAGCCAGATGTGTGCAACGCAGACCCACGCACCACCGGAACGGTGATACAATTCAACTGCTGCCTGCAAATGCTCCGAGTACAAAACCCATCCGCCATACAGCGGCGTATGCTTCTGCACTTTATCCACATCCGGCGTGGCGGGAACTTTGTTTGCCATGAACTTTTCCATGTTGATATGGCTAAACCTTGTCATGAACAACCTCCAAAGTGTTGATGTCAAAGTAGTGATAGCGCCGCTGCGATACGCCGGCGGGAGCTTTGCGCTGACGGGTGGAAAGCACCCAGCATTCATGCCCGTCAATTTTCACCGTGCCTTTCAGCACACGCATCTCGCTTATGCGCTCACCAAAGAAGCGCAACGTGTCACGAGAAAAGAACACGCTGTCCGGCTGGTACTTTTCATGCAGCCTGATAAGTTCATAAGCAGTCATATTTCCTCCACGGTTATGACGCCATTCTTGATGGCGTCAGTTATGCCTTTCCGGTTCAACCCAATGAACTTGTAGATGTACTTGCTCGTCGTCACGCTGTAGTCCAGCGCACCGGGAGCGAGTATCATCTTGCCGTCACGCACCTGCGCCACGGGCGTACCATAGCTGAACAGGGTGCGCTTGCCGTCCTCAACAACGATGGTCTGGTTCTTCGCCAGCGTTTCAATCTTCATTGTTCACCTCCGATGCTTTCCAACAGGCCGCTGCCACATGCGCGCCGATGCTGGTAATCAGCTTGTCCATCCTAACATAATCCTTCCCGTCATTCTGGAAGGCGTCCCATGCGTCATAGCAACCTTTGGTTGCACCGACGAGGGCCGCTTCCATGTTCAATTCACCATCTTTTATAGTGCCGGCCTTCCTGGCAACCACCAGACCGAACGATGCGATAACCAGCATGAGGAACTTTTCAAGTTCCGTTCTATCCTGTGTCCACAATGCCAACTTGGCAGCATCGTTTGCTGCCTTCAAAGCTTCATCGAGTTCTTTCATTAGTCCTCCCATATATCAGCGGCGCGGTTATACAGCGCCCTATTGCTCTCCCTCCTGAACTTCGGGAGAAAGCCAACCACCACAAACGCATGCCCATACCGGCGCAGCACGCGCCATGCGTTCGCAAACTCATCGAGGAACCGGAAGTCGCCGCGCTCGCCGCACAGCTCGACAACGCCAAGAAGGTCAGACTTGTTACGCATTCCGCACCTCCAAAAGCCTGAGCCAATCGTCAGGCGTAATTACGCTGCACATTCTGCCGTTTCCTGTGTCATTCTCGAATCCGTGAATGAGGAACGGGCATGTCAGCCTGCCAACTGTGCAATGGCCGACGCCCGCACACTGATTGCAGAACGCCGCAAGGCGCTTCGCCTCACGCTCCGCCGCTTCATTGCCGCACTTGGCAGCAACAGGGGCAATGGCGTAGTCAATATGAAGAAACTTCAACATTCCCACACCTCCCAATCGCTTGCGAGCACATCCTCGGCACGAGGAGAATAGTAATCTGAAAACACATTATGCTGCCCGTCGTAATCTGTAACACGGACATCATACAGGCGCCCTCTGGTCATGGCGATACGGCGCTGATTCACCCCCGGACGGGAAATGAACGAGCGTTCGTCCATATCCATGCTGACCGTGTATGGGTCTTCGGGGTCAGGCTTTGTCAGCAGCGCAAGCGCCGACACAGCCTCGATAAACGACAGGCGTTCCATTCGCTTAGTCATGCAGCACCTCCAAATTGTGAACGTACAGGGAGCCATCAGGCAGCTCCACTTCCAATACTTTCCGTATGAAAGCCCTGTCAGAACAGGGGCGCGTTTCAACAAGCTCGGGCAAATCCAACCGGTCAAGCACGATGCGTGCCACGTCATAGGTGGTATTCATCAGCCTGTCGGCAAGAGTGAGCTTGGTCTTTTGCGGCTGCCACACTTCGACCAACTCGCATGCCCCGCCAATATGGTTGACATCGTTGGACCAGCGAAACACATCGTGGTCAATCGCCTTGCCCCAGCAAGCGTACCCGTCCAGCCCATGCTTATGGCAGAACATAATGTAGTCTGCCTTCTCCTCGTCAGTAGTGCCTTCCCATTCGTCACCGTACTCGGCATAGCCAACGAACCATTCAGGAACCCAGAACTTTTCCTTCATAACTCCTCCCTAATCCAGCGGCCTTCTTTCAGCCGCCACCTGTAATCGCCGCTATAGATATACAGGCGGGGCGCGTTCGTTGCGTCACGCATGGCCAGCGCAACTTTGCGGGCGGCGTGCCAATCATCAATGGCAACAAGGACGGCGGAGGCTACGACATGGGCGCCGCCGTCCTTGCACTCAATCTTAATCATACAACGGCACCACCGTATGCCGCTCCCATTTCGGGGAGTCAGGGCAAAGGTACCACCTGTCGATGGTGCTGCCATCGTCGTGCTCGACCACGGCCGTTTCACAGCCGAACCGGTCGCGCAGCCGAACGGCAGCACGCTTGGCACTCGCAAGGGAGGCGAACGCACCGGCACGATGCACGGCAGGCGTGGGATTGTCCTGACTGGCGGGCCAAGAGGAATAAGCATGCAGGACATAATGCTGAAGACTCATTCCCACACCTCCGTGTACTTTATGCCGAACAAGTCGAGGAAGTCGGTTGCCTCCTGAAGAAACTCATACGGCACGGTTATGCGACCAGCAGAGTCAAGCTCGGCCTCGCCCGTAGCATCTTCCACGGCGTCCCATGCCTCATCCTTCTGGTCATCAGGCACGACAAGTGCGACCCGGTATTGCGGGTCATAGTCCACATACACGCATCGGTCAGCCCACTGACCGGATATGTCGAGAACATATCCAGCAGGAAGGCACTCCTCGACGAACTGGATAAGCCAGCTCGTTTCTTCAGGCTCCCATACATAGGCGCCAGAATTTGTGAAAGCATGCCAGTGCGTCACATATTCACGCCACGAATCAGCCTGCTTTGCGGTCAGTTCTCCGTCCTTATAAAGCTGAGTAAGGATATTCAGCAGGGCGGGCACAACATCCTCGTCACGGGACGAGCAGACGCCATCGCCCCATTCACCAACGTAATCAATCATCTTCCACCTCCAATGCACGGAGCCAATCCCGTGCGGTTACCGTGTGACAAAGGACACCGCTGCCGAGCGGGCAGGGAAACTCACCGACGGGGCAGAGATTGCCCTCGACGGAGCAGTCCTCTACATTCCGGTGACAACTGATTGCGAAGTCGCGGGCAAACTCCTCTACCCCATATTCGGGAGCGAGGTCAGCCTCAAGCTTGAGAGATACTCTAGTCATTACGCTTTCCTCCATTCCTGTCTGTACATGCTCAGCCAGTGACGGCCGATGACATAGCCAGTGTGGTATGTGCCATCGGCTGTGTCTATATACATCTTATGCACACGGGAGCCGCCGTTGCCAATCTGCGAACGCAGCTCCTTGACGGTGCGGGCAAAGAAATGTTCACCCGTGCGCATATCAATAAACACACGAAGGCTTTTACGCATACGCTACCTCCAACGCTTCACGCATGAGCGCGTTCAGCTCGGAAGCCTTGGCATCCCACAGACCGCCGCCAAACTTGGACTTACCCTTTTTCGGGATAGCCCATATGCGGGCGATAGACTTGCCCGTTATGGTCGCCTGCACCTGCCCAGCATTAGGGAAGTCAATGAGCAACCCCATAAGGGTCGAGCCTGCTTCCTTACGAGCGCGGCGATATGCCGCCATTGCCTCTTCGACGGTAGAGGCGGAACATTCCATAGTCCTCATGAGACCTCCGATATTATATGACTACCACAACATCGCCACCATAGATATGCGCCAATGCTTCGGCAACAAGCGCGTCGCACTCGCCGGCCTTGGCGTCCCAAATGGTAGGGAACTTTATCAGCGTGCCGTCGGCAAGCGTGACGCGCAGCAACATCACGCTGTGGCGCGTGGTGCGGACGGCAACCGTGCCGCGCTCGGACTTGAACACAATGTCAGCCGGCGACACAGCCTTGCGGCGCGTCTTGGCATAATGCGCTACCGCATCCTTCAAAGTTCTGAACATCATAACAAGACCTCCAATACGGCCCGTGCCGCCTCATGGCGGACGGGGTCAGCGTTAATGAGCATCGTGCAGATGTTATGCACGGCAAGGAGAATGAAACAGCCGGCGGCGAGGCCGGCGATAAGGGACTCAAGGCGCGTCATCGTACAAGCCCCTCCCATTCCAGCCAGGCGTATTCCGCTGGGGTAAAAGTCGGATACTCGTCCGACTCTTCCCAGCCGGACGTGTGGCGCATATGCACTTCCACCTTTCCATCTTCACGGAGCCGTGCGCCCGCAAACGCACACTCCGTGATATAGTATTCCATTGCCTCGCGGACGGCGGGGCGACGTTCGTCCTCGAGATAGAGAACTTCCCCGTGGTACTCATCGAATGAGCCGACGGGATAGTTTCCGAGGAGCACTTCACTTTCATGCCCCGAGGGGCAGGCAGAAAATGCTTCCTGCACCGTATCGAAGGGGCCTTCCGAAAACATGTCGTCGATGATAATGCGGTATTCCATAAAGAGCCTCCATAATGCCCTGCGGTTAAGCGGGCGGCACGGGCAGGGCAATCCCGTGCCGCCGCATGTTTAGCGAGTCGCGAGGGCGAGGCAGCCGAGGATATGGCCAGCCTCGTCACGCACCATACGGGCGGGGACGGCAACGTCCGTCCTGCCCTGTGCCCTCGCTGCGTTCGCCACGATGGCGGACACGATGTAAATCGTGCCGTCAACAGGGGCGGGCAGGCCCTCAATGGCGCCAAAGGTGACGCCACAGCACGGCACGGGCGTGCCGTCCACGTCCAGCGTGGGCAGGTCGGTATCCTGCACCGCACAACGGGCGATGCCCGCGCTTTCAATGATGAGAGCGGGGGCGGGGGCAATGGCGCCGGCGGGGACGCGGTAGCATTTTGCCGCCGCGTCAAACTGGAAGTCCCCAGCCATTATGTTAATGGCATGGGGGGTAAGATTGACAAGATTCATAGAAACCTCCGAAGCCGCGCCGCGTTTGAAGCGGCGCGGCGGTTTAGGGTTAGTCAGCGGGCGGGATTATTCCCGCATGCTCGGCTTCGACAAGCACGAGCCTTTCGTTGACATCGTTAAGATTGGCGTTCAGCGTGTTGAGGAATTTTTCAGCGGCGGCGAAATTTTCATTCGCCGCGTCGAAACGCTTGTCAATTTTAACAAGCTTTTCCTCAATGGCATTAAGCCTTTCCTCAGCCGACATAGACTTGTCGCCCATGTTCTGCCTCCATTGCAGGGTATGGCGAAGCAGGTCGGGATTGCCCGCCTCGCGTTTATCCTGCAACGGCACGCATAGTTGAAAGCGCCCTGGCAAGAGGGCGCCTCCTTCATGCGTACCCGTATAAGGGGCTTGCAAAGCCGGCGCGGGGGATTGGCTTAATTCCTGGCGTCCAATACGACCGCGCCGCCATCTTTTCGGCGCCGCGTTCCATTCATTTCCTGATAGCAAGACTTTGCGGAACGCAAAAAAGGCGATGCTTTTAAAGCGTCGCCTTTCCGGCTGCATACAATGCTGATAGGCTCGTGCTACCCCGTGCCGGATAGCCTCGCCATCATTTTAAGGCAAGCTGCATACGATTGACTTCCCTCCGTTACCTGGTACGCTTATGTAGCACCAGGAATTACACATTCACCGGATTTCCTTATGGCGTAATGTAGTCGTTTCGCTACATATAATGCAGCCGTTCCTTAAAATGCTATCGGCATTGCGCGCAATTCCGCCAGAGAATTGCCATGCAATGCCTTTTCAGCAAGGGCGGGTGACCTTTCGGCCTTTTTCCTTTTTCATGCCCGCGTCTACCCCGATTCCGTTGCGCAGTCTTGTAATCGACTGTCACCCGACGCAATTTGCAGGCCTTATATGGGAAACAAGTACGCAATACCCTGGCGCACAAGTACTGTTCACAGCATCTTAATACGCCAATCCCTTGCCATAATTTTAGCCCACTGCCTTTATGCGCAACGCATAGAGGGACTAAACAGCAAAAAGTCTATATGCAAGTTTAGCTGTTAATGCCTGCATACTATGCCCGTGGCTTGTTTGATAATTCCGCGCGTTATGCGCGCCAATTGGATTATAAATCCGCTTTTATCGCTAACCACATAAGGCTATATTGTAACGCTTGCCATTAATCCGCCAGGTTAATCCCTTGCATACTTAAGATTGCAGGCCAGCGCCGCCATAAAGGCGCCATAAAAAGTCTAGATAATTCCAGGCTTTATCAAATGCCGCGGCATTGCGCCGCGGCGCTTGTAAAAACTGGGCTTGTTAGATTTTTGTCAATTTGAGTTCGGCTGCGATTTTAAATCCGTGTTTTTTGCACAAGTCCTCAATTTTTGTGCGCAATGTTTCCGCATCAATTGTTTCCTTTTCCTGAACAAAAGGCGGGATAATGCCGCGGAAGGCCGTAATATTGAGAATGGAAGATACATAGGCCTTTTGCGCTTCATTAAGCTTTTCTGGCAAGATATAGGACTTTTTGTCAAAGTCCTTGCTTATTTCCAATTTGTGGGAAACAAGTCCCTTTTCCGATACTTCTCGCTTAAGCGTTGAGTTCAAAAGCTTGGCCTCAAAAGAATAAATGCAGTTAAGCAGCACGGCCCGCTGCGTCTTATTCTGTACGATAGATTTAATCCTCCCGTCCGCATGAAAAATGCCAGTATTTACGGCCGAGCGCATATCTTCCATATAAAGGGAATTAAGCGCCAGGCTTTTTGTTGTGTTAGCAGAGTTGGCCGCAACAATAGCCTTTGCGGCCGCAATAATGGCCGCATCAATGGCTGCATAAGAAGCAACCTGGTTTTTTTCTTTTGTCTTTTGCATAGTGAACTCCCATTGTTAAAGGGTTTAATTTCTTTTGACAAGTGCAGAGTAGCAAAAAGGTGATATGCTGTCAATGAAAAAATGCAAAAAAATGAAAAAAATTTTTCCCAGGGAGTAAAGTACATTTGTACGGATTTATTAGGACATTTGGGAGAATACAAGACAAAAGTATAAATATAGAAAAGTTTTGATTTATATAGTTATAAAGATGTTATAAGTATATAAATACAAAAATTTTTGTAGATATAACTTTTGAACTTTTTATTGTAGTTCTATATATGTGGAATTGTTATAAGTCCACAAAAGCTATATATGCAAAAATTTTAGACTATAAAAAATTTTGATTCACTATGATTTATACAGTGGTTTTTTCAAAATTCCGAGAAACAAAAAATTGGCAACCCCGTGTTTTTTTAAAAAAGAATATAGAAGACGTATAACAGGCAACTTTTCCAGTGATTTTCTAAAATAAAAAATTAAAATTTAATATTAATATTAATAATATTATTATTTTATTTTGCTTATTTTATAGACCTTTTCTTTTCTTTTATGGCATTGTGCTGGCAAGCGCGCACTTTGGCAATGCAACTTTTCTATAAATTTTCCCTTGTATATATCCCTTTTGCGTTACTGGTATAAAAGTAAATCCAACTTTTATATCAAGACAGAAGTATTACTTATTGAAAATCGTTTTCAATATAGTTTTCTAACTTCTTTGCATTTATGGCTATTGAATAGGAAAAGCTTTATTGATTTTGAAAATACAAATTTATTGTATTTTTATCTATTGAATATAGAAAAGCTTATTCAATGCTTTTTTCCCTGGCAAATTTTTAAGCCTATATGCCTACGCTACTTTTAAATAGGCTAAACGCTATTCAATAGCGCCTGGAAATACTGAATAGCGCCAGGCAATAATGAATAATGCTTTACTATACTCAACAGAGCCTGGCAATATTCAATAGCGCCAGGCTTTATTGAATGAATAAAAAATAAAATGAAAAGAGTTTAGCTTTATTGAATAGCTTTTTATTTTATTCAATAAAGTTTTGTTCTATTCAATAAAGTTTTCACCATTGAAATTGCAAAATAAATTAAAACAGATGGGCTTTTGGACGAGCGAGCCGAAAAAAGCCACAGAGGGGCTTAACCTTTTATATGAGCGCACAGCCCGTTCGGCCTATTTAAAATTTTCGCCGTTTAATCATTTGTGAATTTTCGCACTATATTATTTTCGCCGTTCAAAGTATTGTGAATTTTAGCACAATTTCCCCAAAAGTTCCCCCCAAAAACTCCCCTATTGACTAACTCTGCCGTGCTGCGATACAGTCTTGCCCGGAGGATATATTATGGTTAAAGAGCATGAATTGGAGCCAAAGCTCGTTACCGTATTTGAGCGTGCCGTGCGCGAGTATGCGCGGCTATTCGGACTGTCCGAATGGGATATAGCCGTGTCGTCCAAAAAGGACGACAGTGGCGACATAGCGAGCGTTGCGCTCATCTATACCGCCCGTGCCGCCAACATAGCCATTGACACCGGCTTTGACGCAGATGAAGAGGAAGTGCGCAAGAGCGCCCTGCATGAGATACTGCATCTTGTGCTGTCCGATTACAGGGAGATTGTTGACTCCCTTCTTGCCGAGGACGATGCCGTGAGGCGCAGGCGTGCCGAAGCCGCCGAGCATAGCATTATCAACCGTGTGATGTCAGCGATGGAGCAAGGAAAATGAATTATGAAGATGCCGTCAAGATGTGGACTGATGCCGTGCCGCCCATTGAGCCTTCCCCCAAAAGCAGTTCGCCCGCCCGCGGAGCTGTCCTTGAGGAAGCGCGGAAAGTCATCAATGGCGAACGGCAGGACTCGTATGGGAATCCTGAAGACAGCTTCTACGACATAGCGTTGTTGTGGGGGTGGTATCTTGGACGGACCCTGGCCTCGAAAGATGTGGCTCTGATGATGGCGCTGCTTAAATTTGCGCGGGAAAAGCATCAGGGCAAGCGTGACAATATCGTTGATGCCTGCGGATATTTGGGCATCTATGGGGACCTTGTTGACGATTAGGGCATGTTGACGTATTCTTGCGTGAAGACAGCCAAGGAGGTTTTTCATGCAGGGAGAGCGCAATATGCCGGTCACATACATTGATGTTATAGCGTCGATATGGCCAATCGCCATCGCGGGGGTTGTCTCTGCGATGGCTCTCAATTTAAAGAAGGCCATGAAGGAGGCGACCCTCCGCGACCGCATAGCCGCGCTGCTGGTTACGAGCGTTCCGTCTGCCGTGGTATCCGTGGGCGCCGTCCTCCTCCTGCCGCTTCTGTTGTCCGACACGGACAAGGTGACGCCATCGGTCGAGATGGGCGTCGCGGTCGTATGTGGCGGGCTTGGAACGAAGGTGTTTGACATGTGGCTCCGGTCAAAATTCAACCTTATAATCAGGGAAAAAGACAATGACGAGGAATAGCAGAAGGCTTCAGAAAGCCGTGCAGGCGATATTCAACGACTACCGCGAGAAGGCTTCCTGCCCCGGGCAGGTGTACCAGAATGCCGCCTGCGGGTGCGACAACGCCCTTCAGATGTGGCGTGGGCCGAAGGGCGATAAAGGCGACCAGGGGCCGCAGGGTCCGAAAGGCGACAACGCCGGGTCGTTCCTCGTGAATGCCGAGTTCGTGGTTGACCCTGCAGGGCAGGAACCGGGCGCATACCTCAAGCTGGTGCTGATTGATGTCGCCCAGCAGGAGCAGGTCGTCTATGTTGACCTGTCCTACCTCACGGACATTTACACCGGCGGCAACGGCATCTCCATCACGGATATGGTCGTGGCGGCGCGGCTTGGCGCCGGCCTGACGTTCGACGCGAACGGCAATATCGCCAGCGCGTACCAGTTCTGCGACGGGCTTGATGAAACGTCGAACGTCGTGAAGGTCAGGCTTGACTCTTCCAACCATATCCTTGGGTTCGCCAGCGGGACGTGCGGGGGCCTTACTGCCTCTGTCGGACTCGCTCCGTCCGCTACGGGGACAAACCTCGTGCTGACGGGAGCGGACGGGACTGTCCTGTCTACCGTGCCGCTGAACGGGTCGGACGGCATAACCGTGCAGAAGAACGCCCAGACGGGCGGGTTCACCTGGCTTGCGAATCCGTCGGGCCTTGTCAGTTCCGACAGCGGGAACCAGTTATCTGTTTCACAGACAGACAATAAGCTCTATGTAGGCGGAAACACTCTCTCTTATACGTTTGGTACGGGGGCGTTCACGCTAAAGGATTCCTCCGGAGCCACGCTCTCTTCGGTGACTGTGCCGTCCGCGGTGCGAATGCTCGAGGATATGGAGCTTCGGACGGATGACGGGGCGTATCTCCACCTGACGTACCTTCGCGACAACGGCCTCCGCGCATATCAGGACGTGAGCCTTGACGGGCTTCTCTGCCATAATATTGATACTGCCGATGATACTGCCGCTGCCTATTCAAAAGCAGTGCCGTCAGGAAACTGGAAGACTGCTTCCATCAACGAAATCGGCGGACGGACGGTGGTGTGGAATCAGCTTATAGAGAATGGGAATTTTGCTACCACGAGTGGATGGGCAGCAACTAATTATACTGTTATCAATTCTGCGACTGACAATACCCTTGATATCACTTTTTCAACAATCGCGAATACAGGTGTCTATCAAGGTACCAATTTAGTAAAAGCGCACAAATATCTTGAAGTTTGCGATGTAAAATCCAGCGTAGTTGTCCGTCTGGACATATCCAATGTCGGTCTGTGTTACTCAAATGGAACAGGCTCATGGGAAAGACTGACAAAAATTGTTGATTGGGTCAATTATAATACAGGGCGGTGGAATTTTTCAATACGAAGAATCGAAGCGTCTGATGACACGGCAAACTGCCAAATAAGAAATGCTTGTCTTTACGACCTCACTCTCATGTTCGGCTCCGGCAACGAGCCTTCTTCCGTTGCCGAGTTCGAGGCCATGTTCCCGACCATCGACCCTGCGTATAACGCGGGGGAACTGATGAGCGCGGGAGTGACGGAGGCGGTGAGCGAGGGGAAGAATTTATTAAACATGGTCCCTTTCCGTTGCGGCGGCACTTTTTATAACATTTCTGTCGGGACAGTCATTGAGAGAAATACGCCCACTACTGTAATTACGGAAAATAATGGCGTTTTCACTTATCAGGTGAACTCATGGGAAGGATGTGTTTTTATTGCCCCCATGAAACCCAACACTAACTATTATAGGACATTCACTTGCACAGCGTCAGGCGGCATAAGGTCTTCAACATATATCCTTGATGCCAATTTTAAAGTATTAGCTGTATCCAACTCGACAGCAAACCCTTCGTCTTGGAGCGGTCGGATTACTACGACGTTGAGCAATGCTGCGTGGTATGCTTTCGCGGTAGGCGCAAACGAGGCTTCTACTATTACGATAACTACCCCGCAATTCGAACTTGGCTCCACCGCCACGGAATACACTCCCTACCGTTCCCCCGTATCCCTCCCCATCCCCTCTGCAATTCAGTCCCTCCCCGGATACGGTTTGTCAACGCTAAATAAATACAACTCTGTTGATTTCGTGACAAAAAAATTCACAGAGAACTGCCGCCGTGTCAGGGCAGAAGGTGATTTAATTTTACTATATTGGAATGGCAATAAAGCGACACAACTTGACACAAATAAAAACATTACGTTTGTGATAGATGTTAATAATGAAGGATACCCGGCGTCAAGTGGAGGTATCTATTTCCAAAACAACAAAGATCTGTCTGTTCAAAGTGTAACTTCGGGGCTGGGCAACAACATTGGATATTACGCCACAGCAGGAAACATTTATGTTTGTTTGAGTCTTGCTACGCTTGGGATGTCGTCCATAACCAGTGCTGATAGTAATGAAACCATATTGGCGGCTTTAAAAACAGCACTTGCAACTTATGGGCTGGAGTTTGTTTATAATCTTGCCAACCCCATCGAAACCGACATCTCGGAATACCTCACCGACAGCACGATTGAAGTGGAGGCGGGCGGCTCTCTCACCTTCAAGAACCAGAATGGCGATGATTTCAGGCTCCCGGTGCCGAACAGCGAGACGTTCATCTACGAGCACCCGTGGGTGTTTGAGGACTGCATAAAGGAGCTGGTGCGGAAAGAGCTTGAGCCGTACAGCAGTTCAATCGCTGACGTGTCGGCGTCGTTTGAGTGCCGGATTGTTGCGCAGTCTATCGCGCCTGCTTTCAGTATTCAACTATGCGATTATTGGGACGATGGAGAGAGCGACGGGTGCTATTCCTCGGATTATTTGGACGATACGCTTGATTTCTCAGTACTGTCCGGTGTTGAGACCAAGCTTGGTACGCTATCGCTGGCGAACAATACGCCGGATAATCCTGTAGTGAGCTTTGGCATGGGGGACGCTATTAACTCGCAAACTCCGTTGACGCTGGCAAGGCGTGAGCTTCTGGTATCTGGTGATGCAAGCTCCCTTTACGGGAGCGGTGCATCTAATATCTCCGTATCGTCTCTTGCCGTGGGAGATAGCCTTGCCTTTACGTTTTACAACATATCGGTGACGGAATACGACGGGACCTATTACACTGGAAGAACTATCGCGCTGGATGCGCCAGCGCAGACCGTAGAGATTTCAAGCGAAGTACTCGGGACTTTCACTATATCCGCCCGTGTCGTCCGCGAGCCTGACGTTGACGGCAAGTTCACCGTGTCGTTCTATGCGACGGCTACGCTGGCCGATGCTTCCGCCAGTACCGTGCCGACTCTCACGCTCACTACGACAGACGTAAGCGGCACCACACACGAGCAGGAAATTGATATGTCCTGCCTTTCGGCGGATATATCCCTGAATTTTATCTGTCCTTCTGAAGACGAATACCCACCTTATGATGTATCGACGCAAGACGACCCTGATTTGTTTTTGACTTTCTGTGCATCTGTGCGTGTATCGCGCAACGGTACAGACATATACAATCATGTCTTGGACTTTTCAGCAAACCCGACGTTGTATGAAAATTACCCAGTAAAAGATGGAGCTTCCTCATCTCGTGGCGTGTATGATGCCATTGATATATTCGGTTTGGACACATTGCATCTTATGCCAGGTGATGTGGTAACTGTGGGAGAGACTGTTGGACATACAATGAGTAATCAGACGGCGCCTGATTACGTTATGTCAGAGGGTGTTCCTTGTTCGATTACGCTTCCCGCATTTGATTCAGGCGTTGAAACGCTTGAAGCATACGCTATTGATACGAGGGTGGATTCTGTTATTCAGGGTTCCAGCATCAATTTCATTTTTAGCGATTACGGCGGTTATTACCTGTCCAGAGCATGCGATGTTGGCGTTATGACTCCGAAGCTTGCTGCTGCCTATGAGGAATGGCAGCAAGGCCAAGAGCACCCGAATAATTTGCATCTTGAGTACACGTCCGATGGGCAGTCACATGAGCAGTATGTCGATATGTCCTGCATTTTGGATACTGTTGACGAGAAAATCGCTCCCGTTCAGGAGCAAGTCACGCAGAACGCCAGTGATATTGACGCCTTGCAAGCTGTTGTTGAAGGTATAACCACAGATTATACATACGCGCTTGGCGCTGCCGTTTCTGCCTATTACGATACGCGCCGCACTGGCAAGGTTTATCAGGTGAAGTTCCCTGAATGGGATACCGCGCATACGGTGGCGGGGGAAAAGCTGCTGGATAACGCAGGGCTGGTCTGCATTCCTTCGACCGATACGGTCGAAGGGCAGGACGATTATGCTGACATTCCCATGTTCCAGTGGGTGAATGTGAACTACGCAAGGAACGCCGACGGTTCGCCTTATCCGACCGCTATTGAGGGTTCCAACGCCTATAAGACAACGGGTTCCGTTGATGTAGGCGCCATGCAGATGAGCTTTTATTACCGCGTCCATGTTGAAAACGGGTACCAGTACTGGACCGTTTCAGACAGTCCGCACCCCGAATTGAACCTTGTGCCGTGGCCAGAATGCGTGAAAGCAGACGGGACGGTGCTGCCGTGGTGCATTGGCTCCAAGTACATGGCTGGACGCGCTCCTGATGGCACGCCGCGCAGCCTTCCCGGTCTTGCCATATGGAATCGTGACATGAGCTATAATAACGCCGTGACGTATTTCCAGAGGAAAGGCGCGGGATACCGGGGCGCGGGCATGGAGGCTGGGCTGTTCAACATGCTCTTCATGGTTATCAAGTACGCCACGAAGAATATGAACACCATCATGTACGGCTGCATGAATTACAACTATTATGGCTATGTAGCACTGGCGGAAACAGATGCTACGAGGATTCTGCTGCCTGCGAACGATGCGAGGTTCCTGCCGAATACCTATATCCAGTCCGGCACTTCGACTGTGGCAAGTCGCGACCGCATGTACGCCGACGCTTACGACGTGTGCGACCATGCGAAAATCCTGTCTGTCGAGCAGGTGACGGTAGGCGGCACGGCATATACCGCGTTGAACATTGACAAGACCGTGACAACGACGCTTGGCGGGGTTGTCATAACGACGCCGTTCAACGCCGGCGCCACTGACGCGGTGCTCGGGCATCACGACGGTTCGCCCGTGGATAATACTAGCGGACGGTGGCCATACCGCATACAGGGACGCGAGCAGTTTGCCGGTGCGTGGTGCTTGAGCTGTGACGTTGCGCTGAACACGGTTACAGGGCTTGACCAAGAGATTTGGTGGGCGCCGAAGGGCGTGACCCGTTCCACCAATACAACGGTGATACAGGACACCTACCGGAACCTTGGAACGGCCAATGGCGGGACAAGCTTCTGGATAGGGGAAATCGACGTTTATAACGGGGAGGGACTATGGGTTCCGAGTAAGGTAGGGCAATCAAACAGTACTGGCTGGTGCGACTATAGATGGGTTTCAACGGGCGTAGGATGGCGAGAGCATTTTTGGGGCGGCAGCTTGTACGCCGGCTCGGGCTGCGGGCCTTGTGCTTGGGCTGCGGACGCTGCCCTTTCGCACGCCCCCTGGAACTACGCCGCCCGCGATTAATTATCCGTCTTGGGGGTGAGCGCGAAGCGCGAGGGGGCTTGCCCCCTTCCCCCGATGAAACTTTTTATGAACATAATAGGGACTCACGGTATGGGGGCGGCAACTTGAACAACGGCACGAACTACGGGCCTTGTGCTTGGAATGCGAACAATGCCCTTTCGAACGCCAACTGGAACTACGCCGCCCGCGACTATCCCACATGGAGACAACATTCCTTTATACCGTGTTTCGCGCTTGGAATGGCGCAGCCGACAGGCTCCTCCGCAGATGCGGAAAATACTCCAAACAGACGGCGGGGCTAGTAGCGAGAGCGAAAACCCTGTGTGGAGATAATCTTATGAAACGGTATTGCAAGGGCGTAAGGATTGTGGATAAGGGCTTTGTCAGGAAAGCCGTTTTTGACTGTCTTCGAGGAAAATGGCGCAGGGGCGACGTGCTTGGTCTTTTCATGCGTTACGACCCGCTTCGCCGTTCAAAAGAGGAAATGAAGAACCTCCTTCGCGCCGAGGATAAAAAGCCGCTGTATGGCGTCATAAACGCCATTGTTGATGGCATTACATGCGAGCTTGCGGAACGGCGCGTATCCCTGCGTCCCATAAGGTACCGCAGGCGCTATGATATGAGCTGCCGCAAGTGGCGTGAGATTGGCGTGCAGGACGTGAAGCAGCAGATACTCGACTATGTTGCTGTTGACGGGTTGCGCGACATATTGCGCCGCATTGGCGAATATCAGTGTGCGAGCGTGCCGGGGCGCGGGCAGAGCTACGGTATACGCGCCGTGCGGCGGTGGATGCGGGACAAGCGGATAAAGTACGCCTGGAAGGGCGACATACGGCAATGCTTTCCTTCCATCACGCAGGAAAACATGATGTATTTCCTGCGCAAGTATGCTGCCAATGACGACTTGCTGTGGCTGGTTGACCTGCTGCTGGGGACATTCAGGAATGGGTTGTCAATAGATAGTTTTTTGAGCCAGTGGCTATGCAACCTGTATTTGAGCCAGCTCTACCATTTCGCCGCTGAAGAGTGCTGGACGGCGCGGAGAGGAAAGAAGCTGCCGATGGCAGACCATGTTCTCTTTTACATGGATGACATTCTCCTGCTCGGGACAAACGCGAAGAACCTGCTGTCGGTGGCACGGCGGCTGGAAGTGCAGGCGCATGACATAGGGCTTGAGATAAAGCCCGATTGGCGCTTCTGGAAGCTGGATGATGAAGATTTCATAGACATCATGGGTGTCCGTGTGTACCGGCATCACATAACGATTAGGGCAAGGGTGTTTCTTCGGCTCCGTAGGACACTGAAGGCGGCAGGGAAGGCGGTGCGCTTGCGAGGGTTTATGGCGCTTAAGATGGCCCGTAGGGTAGCAGCATATTTTGGGCTGCTAAAACATACAGACAGCTATGGAGTGGCGTGGCGGTTCAGCCTATGGCGCTCGCTTGGCATAGCAAAAGAGGTGATTGGGAATGAAGTCGTGCTACAGTATGCGTCCTGACGAAGTGACGGTGAGCGTAAGCAATGGCGTGGCGTATATCGTGCTGTGCCAGAATATTGAGAGCGTGATTACGGACGGGCTTGAAACATGGATGTGTGACGAGCATCAGATTATCTGCCCTGTGGATGCGCTGGATTTGAACGATGTGCAGGCGAACCCGGCGAAATACATGGACTATGAGTATAAGAAGCCGGTTGAGCCTGACCCTGCGGAAGTGCGAATGAAAGAGCTTGAAGACGCTATTATTGAGCTGGCAGAAATTATTGGAGGGTAGCATGGTAAAGATTTATGTGCGCAGGATTAAGGCAGGGGAAATGACGCTCGATGATGTCCCATCCAGATGGCGCGAAGCCGTGCGTGCGGTACTTGGTAACGAATAGGTGGAGAGTATGAGACCGATTACAAAAATCATTTTGCATTGTTCCGCGAACGGGCCGTCCTGCACGTTCGGCGCTAAGGAAATCAGGCGTTTTCACACGATGCCCGTATCGCAGGGCGGGCGCGGCTGGTCTGACATTGGCTATCATTACGTCATCAAGCGCGATGGCACCCTTGAGGAAGGGCGCCCTCTTGAGAAAGCGGGGGCGCACACGACGGGGTACAACGCGGAGAGCATTGGGATATGCCTTGTCGGTGGGGTCGAGTCCGACGGCAGGACGCCGGATGATAACTTCACCACTGCGCAGTTTGAAACGCTGGCGAGGCTCATTGAGTCCTTGCGTTCCAGATGGCCAAAGGCTACAATACATGGGCATAGCGAGTTTGCAAACAAGGCGTGTCCCGTGTTCAGCGTTCCGAAATTCTTGAAGTCCTACGGCATTGAAAAAGACCCGTCGCTCGTCGATTGGGATTCTGCCAGATGGCCGCATTTCAAGCCGGGAGAGTTCAGCGCCTTGTGGGGCAAAGGACCCATGCCGCTCGAATGGAAGAAAACGCTCGACGCGCTTGAGGATTTGCGGAGCATGTATGGCAAGCCGCTCTATCTGGAAAGAACCTCGTGGCAGGATAACCGCCTGACATGTGACATTCGTGTTCCTTCAGATAAGCACGCCATATTCATCCGCTGGGCTATGGACGCGGGCTTCACGTCCGCACGGACTGTGACGGCGAATGCCGTCAGGGTTTATGGAGTTTGGGAGTAAACGGGATACCGTTGGCAATACGCGCAACTGGCGCAAAGTGGAGGTGATGCCAAATGATACACCAGAAATACGACGAAGCTGGCGCGGATACGATGGTCGGGCAGGGCGTCCGATTTGAACGTATCCGCCGAAGACCCGCATAACTGGCTACCTCGTGGGTACTACAGACCGGTGGAACCAGGGTAAGCTTGCAGAGTTGCGTGATAGAGTAGCGCATCTGAAAGTGGAGTGGCTTGACCGTCATAAAGCATGATGTGAGAAAACCTAGATGGGAAAATTCATAGATTTATCCGGGCAGGTTTTTGGACGCCTTACAGTTATTTCAAGGATTCCCAATAAGAAACCTGGTGTAACTTTATGGCGTTGTCTATGTAGCTGTGGGAAAGAAACACAGACTAGCACTTCAAGTTTGCGTCAAGGATTGTGTCGTTCTTGTGGCTGTTTACATATTGAAGCTGCCAGAAAACAAGGCTTGGCAAGCATAGTTCACGGAGAAACGCGCACACGTTTGTACCGTATTTGGTCGAACATGAAGACGCGATGCTATAACAAGCAAAACGAGGACTATGCAAGGTGGGGAGCGCGTGGAATATCCATTTGTGATGAATGGGAAAAAGATTTCGTTGCTTTCCGCACCTGGGCTTTGGAGCACGGTTATAAACCGGGCTTGTCTATTGACAGGATTGATAACGATAAAGGCTATTGTCCTGAAAATTGTAGATGGGCCACGCCTCTGGAACAGGCTAACAATACGCGGAAGACACGAATGATAACCTACAATGGGCGTACTCTTTCACTTCATGGCTGGGCGCGTTTTTATCATGTGGACCCTACAACATTGTTTTATCGGTTGAAAAAACACACGCCGCAGGAAGTTTTTTCCGCGGAGGATGCGAAACTTTCTGCGTGACATTACCGCTGCCGCATCTTTGTACACGACCGAAGGTGCGGAAATGTAGTGTCCTTCTCAGGCAGCGCAGGGTCGTGTACCTGCGCTGCCGTTTTTTGGAGAAAACATTATGAGTCCGAAAGGCGTGGCTTTTTCTATTTGCCTCATATGTATTCCGCTGATGGTCCTTTGCTGGGTTTGCGACTATTATAGGGGACTCTATAAGGAAGAGCACGAAAGAGCCGTGAAAGCGGAAGAGAAAGCCGCCACCCTTGAGCGTGAAAAACAGAAGCTTGGCGACGCGCTTGCCGAGCAGGAGAAGGCGACGGCGGAAGCGCAGAATAATCGCCGCGTAGTCTATAGAACAGTTCAGAAAGAGGTGTCGTCCAATGCCGATTCGCGTGACTGGTACAATACTGCTGTCCCTGTTGGTTTTGTCAGGGTGCTCAAGGACGGAAGTAAGGCTGGCGGAAATACCCGCGCCGCTCGTTGAGCCTGTTCAGGAGCCTGATATTTCGGAACTGTCCACAAATGGGGATTTACTAGAGCTTTTCCTTGATTACCAGCTTGCCTTGCGCCTGTGCAACGGCAAGCTTTCTTCCATAGGGAAAGCCTATGGGACCAAGTAGTTGACGTTTTTGGCGTTGGACGTTATTTGTATTTCGCATATTTCCTATAACAAAGAGGATTTTCTATGGCAGACCTGTTTTCACCTGCAAAGTTTGACTATGAAGAGTGCCGGATAAAAACCGCTGGAACGGGCGATGCCATCGACCCGAAGCACATTGCGGTTGACCCGGCTTCGGACAACCTCATAACGAATGACCCTGCCCTCGGTTTGAAGGTCGTCGCTGATGACCTTATCAGCGCCGAGGAAGGCAATGTGGCAAAGAAGAGCCAGGCGGACGGCGGCATCCTTGTGAAGCCTGCCGACATGGTTTCTGATGACAACTGCAATGCGCTTGACCTTGGCACTGATGGAAAGCTTCGTTTACGTCCTGAAGACCTTATCAGTGATGTGAATGGCGGCAACCCGCTGGGCGTCAACCCGGAAGATTGCAAGCTGTTCATCAATCCGTGCCTGCTTCCCGGCCCGCAGAACATCGTGTCCAACGACGAGGGCAACCTCATTGTCCGTGACCCTGACGACTGCTCCGCGCTTTTGAAATATCAGAACGTGGTGAGCGAGGATGCGGGCAACCTCATCGAGCCTGGCACGGATGGCAAGCTCAAGATAACGATGCAGGACGTTGTGGACAAGGGCTACATTGGCGCAGGGCTTGTGTATGTCGAGCGTCAGGACGGTTCCCATGTCCTTCAGGTCGCAGCTTGCAACGGTCTCACTTTCAATGAGGGCGACAAGACCGATGTTCGCGGGAACACCTACCATGCCAAGTGGCTGTCCATCGACCTCGACGAGAATCAGAACCTCCTGTACTTTGTCAGCGGTGACGGCTGTACGGAGTGCTTTGAGGGCTGCGGCCAGTTGAGCATTGAGTTCAGCATGAATGCCAACGGTCAGTGGCTTCGCATTCTCGACAGGAACGGGAACGTGTACAAGCGCATCTCGCTGAACAATGGCCTGACTGCCAGTAATGACGGCGGGCTAACCATTGAGACGCAGGATACGATTGCCACTACCGCGCCTGCCAATGACCTGCCTATCAGTTCCAAGGCCGTGGTTGCTTATGCTGCTCCGAAATATCACGCCAATGCTGACAAGACGATTTACGGCGGCGGCACGGGTACGCTGTACGGGCATGTGAAGCTTTCCGCTGCTCACGATAGCACGCTCGGCGTTGACGATAGCGTGGCTGCCACGCCTTCTGCCGTGAAGAAAGCCTATGATGATGGCACACGGCAGGCTACTGGCACTGTTCCCGGTCAGGTTACGCTCTCTTCTGCGCATGACAGCGACCTCGCACCGAGCGCGGGTGTGGCAGCAACTCCTGCGGCTGTGAAGAAAGCCTACGATGACGGCACTCGCAAGGGCACTTGTTCGCAGTTCGGACAGGTCAAGCTGACTGACAGCCTCACCAGTACGGACGGGTGTGCAAACTCCGTCGGTTTGAGCGCAAAGGCTGGTAAGCAGCTCAAGGATTTGATTGACCAGATTATTGGTCCTGACGACCCTGACGACCCCGGCACGAGTGACGCCCGCAAGGCGATTTATGAGCTTCATGCAAAGAACTTTGCTTCCACTGGCAGCGGGCGCTCTACGGTTGTCTATGGGCAGGTGTTCATGCCAAGAGTAAACGGAAAGAGGCTCAATGGGCATCTTGTTGCATATACGGGTACGACGACTTCCGGTGATGTGGTTTCAGTGAAGCTTACCGAGGAAAGTGTCACAGGAAAGACCTCTGGTCAGAATACTGGATATTATGTGTCTATCGCACTTCCGGAAGTTTCTGCAAGTGACGTTACTGCATTTGTAAATGCACTCAATACTGCTGCGGGAACAAATGGTATTCCCTTCTCGGAGCTGGCGCATTACCGTGTGACAAATGCTGTTGACCCTGCTGATGGTGGGAGCCATAATAATACTTATTTCTTTGTTGCCGCAAAGACACAGGCGCTTGCGCTTGATTTCTGGACGGCGCATGGCACCTCTACAACGGCAGATACGATGGAATCCAGCAAATATCTCACGCAAGCATACGCGGTTCCTTATACCAAAGCTTATTATGACGTTGATGCAAGCTAGGATTTGACTTATGGATGGAGCCTTAGACCATTTGAAGTGGCCCTCTCTGGCACGGGATTTAGCGGTGATGACCGTGCCAGACTCGCCGCTTGACGACATAGATAAAATCCTTACGACATATGGAATAAGCCGTGAGGATTTAGGAAAGCTCGTGTTGCATCCCGAGTTCCAGCCCCTTTTCCAGAAGGAGCTGGAACTCTGCAAGGCGCAAGGTTCGAGAGCGGGGCAGATTTACCGTTTCTCGACATTGAGCCAGGCGTTGAGCGAAAAGCTGTTCAAGGATGCAATGGGATTGGGAGAGGAAAGCATGAAGGCGTCGGAGGCGATAAAGCTTCTTGAGCTTATGATGCGTGCCGCTGGCATATCCGATAACAAGGATGCTACTACGGTGAATGTGCAGACGAACGTCGGCATTTCCCTCCCGCTCCCGACCGGGCTGGACAATCCGAAGCTGAAGCATTTGGAGGCGCACGATGTTTCGGTATAAGATGTCGCCCGTGGGCAAGGCTTTCCATGAAAGCGATAAGCCCGTGAAAATGGTTGGAGGGCCTTACGGTTCGGGCAAGACATCCATGTGCATCGTGGATATTCTCGCCAATGCCTGTGCGCAGAATCCCGCGCCTGACGGAGTGCGGTATGTGCGCGTGGGCATTGTCCGTTCGACGTATCCTGAACTCATATCCACCGTGCGTAAATCACTGCTGGAAGTCCTGCCGAATGAATGCGGCGTGATAAACAACAGTGGCGCTCCTATTCTTGGGTTCTATCAGATTCCGCTGCCGGACGGTACGGTTGTCCACATGGAGATAAATATGCTCGCTGTGGACAGCGCGGCCAATACGGAAAAGCTGCGGTCGATGAACTGGACATTTGCATGGATAAACGAAGCGACGACCTGTGTGCCGGAAGTGTTCCCCGCTGTGCAGAACCGTTGCGGACGTTATCCATCACAAGACCTTGGCGGCATAAGGTGGGGCGGGATACTCATGGATTTCAACCAGCCTGCGCCGGGCAGTTGGGTTGATAAGTTCATCAAGTCCCCCCTGCCGAATTGGGGGGTGTTCCTCCAGCCCCCCGCCGCCTTCAAGCGGTATGACGAGCATGGCAAGCCTTACTACGAGGTGAATAAGGACGCGGAGAACCTTTGCAACCTCGGCGCTACGGAAGAAGGCGACCCGCCCGATTTCACAGCGGAACAACGCGGAATGCGCTACTATCGAAGCCAGATTGACTCCTTGCTGGCTATGGGGCGCACGGACGTTGTTGACAACCAGTACTGCATGCTCGACATACCGCTTGTTGATGGCAAGCCTGTCTATACGAATTTCAACCATGATAGGCATATAGCGCCTGCTCCTCTTGTGCCGGAGCCTTACGCCAACATCATTGTCGGCATGGACCAGTCTGGCATTCACCCTGCCGCGGTTGTCTTGCAGATGCAGCAGGGCAAGTGGTGCGTTCTCGACGAGCTTTATGCCGAGGGAGAAGGGTTTGAGAACTTTCTGAATGGGATGCTGGTGCCGCTTCTTACGCAGAAATATCCCACGAATCCCGTCATTGCCGCCATTGACCCGAGCAACCAGCGGGACTCATGGACGGCGACGACGCCAAGGCAGCGGTTGGAAGACGCTGGCATCGTAGCCGTGAGCGAATTGACAAATACCCCTAAGCTGCGTATTCAGAACGTGGAGCATATGTTGAACTTGGAGACAGGCGGTATTTTGGTTAGCCCTTCATGCAAGCTTCTTATCCGCGGATTTGAATCGGAATACAAATACAGGCGCATGCGTGCCGCGGGTACGCTGGGTGCTGATGTTTACACGCCAAGCCCGGAAAAGAATGACTCTAGCCATGTTCACGACGCGCTGCAATATGCTGTCCTGCTTATCATGCGCGACCAGCGTGTCAGCGATTCCAATGTCGAGGATGTCTCCTACAAGCTGTCTGAACGCAGACGCATCATGGGACGGTTGCTATGAGCGATAATGTCATCAAATGGATGAATGAGATACAGGATATTAAGGAGAAGGCTATCGACCCTCTCGCCGCTGAAGTGATGCGCCGTTTCAACGGTGCTATCGCATGGCAGACAACAGAGCGGGTTAATGGCAAGCCTTTGCGCGATGTCCTCAATGAGTGCTGGGAGCAGCAGAACGGTATCCTTGACTGCAATGCCAAGGAGCTTGCCGAGGCTATGGGTGCTGATGTCGTAGTGAATCTTACGGCATTGAAGACAGGTGTTGCCAACGCATACCTGACGGAAGCCATGACAGCCGGTGATGCTTCCCTTCCTTGGATTATCCAGCCTACCCCGCGCCCTGACATTTCTCCCGCGGCGAAAGATGCTATCCTTCAGGAATTGAAGGAAGCTCTTTTTACGGGCGGGGTACAGGACGGCGAGCAGATGGTCGAGCTTATCCGCATGGCGAAGATGCGGCTGCGCAGCCAAGAGCATGACAAGGCGGAAAAAGCTGCCAAGGAAATGATGTACCTTATCGAAGACCAGTGCGCCGAGGGAGGCTTTGCCCGTGCTATTACTGATTTTCTTCAATACTTTCCTGTCTATCCTTACGCTGTTTTCACTGGTCCTTATATTACCCGCGCTCCGCGACTTACCTGGGGTAAGAACAAACCTCGATTTATTACAGAGGTATTTCCGACCTTTAGGGCTGTCAGTCCTTTTGATTTTTGCTATAGTCCTGATAGTCCAGATACTCAGCGAGGAACCTGTGTATTCACTCGCACTACCTGGACTCGAAAGCAGCTTTTAGACGCTTGCAAGCTTCCGTCTTATCTTGGCGATAATATTCTGGAAGTTTTGGAACAGGCGGATAATGACGTTCATTTTGACCTTGACTGGCTGTCTAAAGAACCTGAAGCGCCTTCCCGTGATGTTGCATTGTGGTCGTCCAACACATCGCCTATTGAAGTCCTGACGCATTACGGCATTATGTCTGGCAGGGAGCTTGCGCAGTACAATGTAACTGGCTTGGATGATAACGAGTTCTATAACTGTGAGATAGCCATGACAGGCTATCGTGTTATTCAAGTGCGCGTGAATAGCGACCCGCATTTGCAGAAGCGTCCTGTCTATACGGCCAGTTTCTACCGTACCAACGGTGACAGGATTGCAGGCGACGGCATAGCCCAGCGTTTACGCGATATTGAGCGGGCGTATCATGCCTGTCTTATGTACCTCATGCGCAACGCAGCGAACGCTTCCGCGCCTATCTGTGAAGCAGATTATCGCCGCGTATCGAAGTACCTGTCTGATGACGACTTGGGGAAAATTATTCCCGGAACGATGTACCTTACGGACAGCGATGGTGCATCGGGTAGTAATCCTGCCTTGAAATTTACCAACATCCCGTCCAACTTGCAGGGCTATGAGCAGTTGCTCACTATGTTCATGCAGCTTGCCGACAGGGTGACAAACATCCCTGCTTCCTTGCATGGTGAGGCTGTGGGAAGCGGGGCAATGCGGACTTTCCGTGGCATGTCCATGTTGCAGGGCAATGCCACGAAAGCTCTGCACGCGGCTGTGGGGAACATCGCGTCCGGCGTGTTCAACGACCTTGGCGAGCTTCTTTACAACATGAATATGCTGTATTCTGAAGATGCCGCTGTAAAGGGCGATTCCAAGATAATCACCAAAGGCGCGGAGGGAATCCTTGCTAAAGAGCTTGATAAGCAGTCTGCGATGGAGATTCTTCAGGTTATTGCTCAAACTGGCTCCGCTATGCAGGGGGCTGGCCTGAATCTCGGGCCTGTTCTTGGATGGAGCTTCAAGAAGCTCTTTGGCGCTATGGGCATTCCTGATGACGTGCTGAAGATGATGGAGATGCCGACGCCCCAGCAGATGATGCAGGCGCAGGAAGCAGCGTCAGGCGGCGGCATGGCAGGTGGAAATCCGAACTCTAATCCCGCCCCCGCTGGCGAAGGCCAGGGCGTTGCGGAAGATACAGAAGGGCTGGGTGCATATTGATTGATTCTTCGAGCATAGCATTTCCGAAAGGCTCCATCCGTGAGCATTTGCTGAATTGGTTTATTGACAGGGTGAATTTCTGCCACGGTGAGTTCCATGATGGTACCGAGAAGCCTGCCAACAAGCTGTATGACTGGCTTTACTATCACTGGCTCTGGCCGTTCAAGCAGACTGACTGCGTATGCTGCAATACGGTGCGCGGTCTTTTGTATGGCATCATCATTGGATACGTTATCGGGAGGGCCACATGGTAGGCGCACCGCTTTGGTCTGACAGCAATGACACGCTGTCTTCCTCGTTTTTTGAAATTCCGCCCGGAAAGGTGGGACTGCTCTTTGGTGTCGGCTTTGCCGACGAAATAGAACGCGATACAGGGGATTTCATCACGCCGCAGGCTGTATGCGTTCATAAAGTTTACCTTGATGCGGATAATATTCCGCAGGAAGTTGGTTGCGGCGGAGTGCTTCGCATTGACAAAATCAATGTCTTTCCTTACCTAGATGAAGAAGTTTTGCATTGCGGAGAGCCGTGGCAGTTGACAAAGTGTAGCAATATTGGAATTATAGGGGTGCCGGGGACGTATTATTTGAAACTGAACGGACGTGGCACAGGCGATGAGACGCCGCAGGTTTACCTCGAAATCCTTGATAATCAGGCAATCGCCCCGCAAGTGAATGAACTATTTTTTGATTAGGGGACAATATGAGCAATTCATGCGGTGAAATTCGATTTATGGAAGGCGGAACCCTGAAGGATTCCACGATACTTAATTCTTCCATAACCAATTCTGTCGTTTCCAATAGCACGGTCGAGTCCAGCACCATCACAAATTCCACCGTTGATGGCGCTACGGCGAACTCTATTATCCAGGCTATTTCCCTCCTGCCGTTGCGTGAGCGCCGTGTTCTTACGGATGCCCTTCTTGAAGCTCTCCTTTCCACTACGGCAAAGGTCGGCACAATAGATTGCCATGCTGGCAATGTCCCTGCCTTTATTCTTGGCGGCGATGATTATGCGCTTGGCAAGCCTGCTGGCTGGCTGCGCATTGGCAACGGCGCCCTGCCTGTTTACGAGTATGATGAATGCCAGGAGTCAAACTGATGAGTTGTGGTCTTTGCGATTTTGATGCTTTTGAGAAAGCCATGAAGAAAGCGGAGAACCCGAACATGACTACCGATGGCAACCCGCTTGCCCATGGTCGGGACGCTTACCTCAAGGAAAAGATTGTTGAAAACAACATGGAAAAGCTCCGTACTGACGCCCGCCGCCGCAATGGCCCGCATGGCGCCGTTTACGAGGGCATCATGTCCAACCGTTACAAAGGAGCGTAACAATGGCATGTACAAGGTGCGGCGCAAGCCGTAGGCAGATTCAGGTTCCGTCCGGCGTTCGGGCCGGTACGAAGCCCATGTCGGCTCCCTCCAAGCCTAGCCATCCGGCTGCTTCCCCTGCACGGGGCGTGAGGGAATCCATTACAGGACTTCGGTATGTACCTAGCGGAAAGTAAGCATCGCTATCTGCTCGAGGCACTGGCGTCGGACGGCGCCACTGTCGATGGGCTGATGGATTTCCTCAAAGACAAGAGGGCTTCCTATGAGGAAGAGCTGCATCGTGCGGCGGTGGCCTCTCTTGACGATGAGAATAACAAGCCCCACGCTTTGCGGCAAGCCGGGGCCATAGCTGCCATAGACGACTTGATTTTCATCCTTGGCAGTTGTGCAAAACGAGTAAGGAGCAAAAAATGAGTCAGGTAGAAAACGACAACAACGCCTTCAGGCGCGTTCCGTTCAACTTCCACCAGCAGAAAGCCGAGGAGTTCCGTCAGCAGATGATGCAGGAACAGCCTCAGCCTCAGCCTCAGCCTGCACCCCAGCCACAGCCAGTGCCCCAGCCGGCACCTCAGCCTGCCCCCCAGCCGGCGCCCCAGCCCGAACCCCAGCCGGCGCCGGAATATCCGATGCCTCCTGTCCAGCAGTATCAGCCCCAGCCTCAGCAGCAGGTGGTTGATGCAGAACTGGCGCAGCGTCTTGCCGATGAACGCAATGCTGCCTATCAGGAAATCCAGCAGTTGCGTCAGGCGGTGGCTAACCTTTCCACGGCGCAGTATCAGAACCAGCGCGACAATGCCGTGAATACGGCGCTTAGCCCTGAACTGCTTGAATCCCTTGGCACGATTGATGCTGATGACGCCCGCAAGCTTGCCGGCGCCATGTATGACACCATGACGCCTCAAGTCGAGCAGATGCGCAGTGAGATTCAGCAGCAGCGTCAGGCGCTCGCACAGCAGGCGCAGCAGGCGCAGCAGGCGCAGGCGTATCAAAATATCGCAAGGCTCAATAGTGAAGTCATGCGTTACCATCCTGATTTCGGGCAGATTATTCAGGACCCGAAGTTCAGGGAATTTCTCAACCAGCGTGACGGTTATTCCTACGAAACACGCGACCAGCGTGCGGCACGGGAATACCAGAACGGAAACCCTGCTTACGTTATAGACCTTCTGTACCAGTTCAAAGGCACCCGTCCGAACGTGCAGCAGGCAATGTCAGTGGCCCCGTCGAGCGCTCCGTCGCATGTGCAGCAGGCACAGCCTTCCCAGCAAGGCGCACCGCAGTACACGCTTCGTGAGCTGAACGACCTTTTCAGCATGCGGCGTATCAGTCCAGAGCAGTATAAGGAAGAATTAGCCAAGCTCAAGCCTACGATAGCCGCGCAGTATTATCAGCAGTAGGAGAACTACTATGGCAATTTTCCAGAGCGCGAGCGGATATGCAGGGATTGAAGCGACCCCGCTTGCCCGAATTGGCTACCATGACCTCATCCTTTCCCGTGTCTATGAAGAAGACTGGCTTCCCCGCATCACCAGCTCTGAACTTCTCGAGCCTGTGACGCAGTGCAACCAGGTGATTCAGCTTATGAAGGCGCCTGAAGTCGGTCCGATGCGTTCTTACCAGAAGAACCAGCAGCTCGTGCCGAACCATGTCAGCACTGACGCCCGCTGCCTGACCATCTGCAACCTTGCCTATCAGGACATCAAGTTCGACATCACGGACGTGAAGCAGGCTTGCGAACGCTGGGCGCCTTTCGAGGAAAAGATGCTGGAATCCATGTACCAGAGCTATGTGGACACCCAGCGCCGCTTTGTCCTTGGCCGCATGATGGCGCAGGTTTCCCCCGAAACTTCCCTCGACAAGGCTGGCAAGTACCACGACATCAACCTTGGCAAGCCCGGCGCCCCCGTGCATGTCACCGTTGATAATCTGCCCGTCGTGCTGGCTAACCTTCAGCGTGCGCTGGTCGAGCAGAAGCGTTGGAAGCCCGGTGAGATGTTCATCATCGTGCCGCCCCTGTTCCGCACCTACGTCGCCATGTCCCGTTTCGGCAATGCTGATTGGTCTTGCCATTGCGGCGCCATCGTCGAGGGCATGTTTGACCATCCGCTCTTTGGCTTTACTGCCATTGAATCCAACCATGTTCCCGTCCAGATGGACAGCACTGGCGCCCTGTCTTTCTATATCATCGCCGGCCATAAGGAAGCTACTGCCTACGCTTCCAACATCCTCGAATCCCGTCTCATTACGCAGGACGCCAACTACTTCGGCATCCGCTACCAGTACCTCGTGGCCTGGGGCGCCGAAGTCATTTATCCTGACGCTCTCGCTATGGGCTACTGGACCTTCGACGAAATCAATGCGTAATGCAAGGAGAACATAACAATGGCATACATTCATCTTTATCGTGGTGGCACCCCCGTTTTCAAGCCCATGTTCTGCGCCGGAACGGGGGCGGAGTTCACCATTCCGTTTGATGCCCAGCACCAGCCCGGAACTCCCCCGTTCGACTCTCATGCCGATGCAGCGCATGAGCAGGGCTATCTGAACCTGCATTTCCCGCTGGTTCCGAAGCTGGCTGACACCCGCGCTCATGCGTGGATGCAGAACCTTCTCAAGAACGTGAAGAACGCCAATGACGTTATCCTGACCAACTGGATTCCTCTGCGTAGCTATCTCGACAGCTACTACATCGAGCTGGTCACTCCTGACGATGACCTCACTGGTGTGTATGTCACGCCTGCGGCTTATCGTATCGCTCCTGACCCGACCGACTATGAGAACTCCGATGCTATCACCATTACGGAGATTCCTGACTTCAGCGATGCTCTGAATGAAGTCGCAGGTGCTCGTCAGGTTCCGCTTGGCACGCCTACTCATGGCACGGATAAGCGTTATCTGATGGCTCGCTTCAGCAATGGTTCCGTGACTTCCGGTGGTTCTACCAGTGCCACGCTGCCTTGGAGCTTCGGTCATAACATGGTTTATGACAACAACGGTACGCTTACGCCGGAAGATGAGTTCTACGGCGCCGTGGTTCTCGGACTGAAGGTCACTGGCACTGCCAGCAAGATTCCGAACATTGCCACTGGCAACTTCGAGCTGTATATCTCTGCAAAGGTTCTCACCTTTGAAGGGTCTTCTCAGATTGGCTAAAGGAGCGTGAAGCATGGCTAATGTCGCAGGTACTCGCGCCACTGGCCCTGCCTCTAAAGACGCCGTTTCGGGGGGAAAGAAATTTCCCCTCAAGGAACGGCAGGCAGGCATCGGCGGCAGGAAGAAGATGAATAACCAGTCCGGCGAGGCTGAACGAGCCATCAAGGGACTGCGTTATAATAACGGCGGCAAATTCCCCAAGACGACGGAACAGTCGTTCACGGGGAAGAAAGCACCGCGATAAACAACTGGTAACATAGGAGCGTGTTATGAGTTTGGGAACGTATGACGGTCAGGCGAGGCCCATTGGCGGCGGGGCTGCGCCTAATACCGGGGCTATCTTTGACATGGATGACAATGCGCGTATCGCGTATATGAAAAGCATGGGGGCTAAGAATGTTGACCCTCCGCTTGTTCATTCATCCCACGTCAAGAACATCAAGACGGGTCTTATACTTCCGTGGAATGAGATGCTTGCGGAGCAGCGTGACATCATGGTCAACTGCGACGCCAACGGAAACACGGACCCGGCTGCATGGCTGCCTACGGTTGAGGTAGGGGAAATCAGCGACGATGAACGCATGGACTTGCTTCACGCAAAAAGTTTGAGCATTGCGCAGGGCAACGAAATGTCCAGCGGTTTCCGCGACCCCAATATGGTGGACCCGAACCAGCCCCAGCAGCAGGGGTATCCCGATGGTGTAACAGCCGTTGGCGACACTAGTGCTGCCGACATAGTTTCCCAAGAAGCTTTTGACGCGCTTCTTGCCAGACTGGATAGTTGATATGCTTGGCGCTGACATCATAGAAGCAGTATCGCTGGACTTGAACGACCAGGAACCTGGCCACGAGTACACGCGCTGGACAAGGGAGCAGCTCCGCTCTTACATGGCAGAGGGGCTGAATCATGTCGCACGATACTTGAAAGAGTGGTTTCTTGAAACGCTCACCGTGGAACTGGAAACAGGCGGTGACTGGCAGGAAGCCTGCTCTTGTTCAAGAATACTGCGTATCTATGGTGAATCAGACAAGAGCGGCAGAGTCACCCGTTACCTCCGCCGCATAGCTGATGTGGAGCAGGACATCTGGCCCGGCTCAATACAGCGTTGCGTTGATACTAGCGGCAGCTACAGCATGGAAGGGTATTCAATCAATTCGGCTGACGGCGGTAAATCCTTCAAGATTTATCCGCCCGTTCCGTATGGTCAGAAGCGATATGTATCTCTCCTCTGCTATAAGCGTCCGGAAGCCGAACTTGATTCTGATATTCCTGAAGATGCTGTAGCTGCCGTGAAACAGTGGATGCTTTACAGGGCTTATGCCCTGGATTCCGAGAATAATGCGGCAATCGTCAATCTTGCAGAGAGTCATTACAAGGCTTTCTACAAGATTATTGAGGATGCTCACAAGCTGGAACTCGAAGAAGAATTGCGCTATGGTGATATACGAACAGCACCGAAAGATAAAGCTGAATGAGTTTTATGCGGAACTCGCCTTTGAGTTTCCCAACCTTCCGTCGCAGCTTTTTGAGTATTACATTCTGCGCACGGCACGGGAAATGGCACGCGAGGGAAACCTTATACGCCGCGTTGTCATCATCGAGCCGGAACCTTGTGTGACTACTTACAAGCTTACGTCGCCTGACGGAATGGAAATTAGCGCCGTCCTCGGGATACGTCATCACACCTGTTGCTACGACAGGGATATACCCCGAAGTTTTGTTCCTCCTGTAGATTCAGTTTGCTGTAGTCGCAGCCAAGCATGGTATGATGACGCTGACGGCGTTATTCACATTCCCGACCAGGGCTGTCATGGCACTTATTTCGTAAGTGTAGCTGTTATCCCTGGTCGGGAAGATTGTGAGCTTCCAGAGGAATTTCTCGAGAGGTTCCACACCACCCTGATGATGGGAACGAAAGGCAGCATAATGATGATTACGGGGCGCCCGTGGACGAATCTCCGTGTCGGTGCGTCCTGCCTGAACGAATACGCGCAAATGTTGAAATCCGACAGTGTGGAAGTCGCCACGCATAAGATGCGAGGCATGATAAAAGCAAGCTACCCAAGAGCATTGTGATGTGGGATTACGACTATTTCAGGGAACACTACAATACAGAGCTTGACCCGTTGTCGGAGATGCTTTTCCGTGCGTCAAGTATGGGTAGCGATACTTATGATTATGACGCCCGCGGCGCATGGCTTGAAGCACAGGCACACCCGATACAGTCTGCCAATGGGCATTATCCAGATATTTACAAGAAGCCTAATCATCCTACTTTTTCAGACCAATCAATGTATCATGGAGTGGATGATTGGTATGGCGGTAGCTGGGTAAGAATGCAGGATGGGTTTCAAGGGTTTCGACCAGGCATAACTAATGTTTATCCGCAAGAAGATTTACAGCAGTACATGCTTCAAAGAGAACCCACGATTATTTTACTTCCCAGATGGTAGGAACCCCTCACTTGAGGGGTTTTTTGTTTTATGTTAGCTATCTCTTGTCAGGAGATTGTCATGTCAGAAGAAAAATGCACTCCGAGGCAGACCGCCTCTTGTGAAGAAAAAGTGTTGCAGGCTGGAAACGAAAAGCCGGCTTGCGAGGATTTTTCCATATGCCTCCCTTTTGGGGGCCGGTTATATTCCGAGGACGGCTGCATCAAAGTCGAGCAGGGCAATCCTCCGGAAGACGGAACTTACGGCAAAGTTCTGGTGCAGAACGGCTGCATTATCGGTCTCGCCCCCGGTGAAGCGGCGCAATATACGGCCAGCCCATGTGCGCCTGTCCCTGTTCCGTGCGATTGCGATGGCGAGGGCGGGATTACTATCTCTCCGAACAGCGGCAACTTATCCGCTTTGGATAGTCAGGGGCGCTTGCTGACCCTGCTGCATACCGTAGCCGGACCCGGCATCGAGTTATCTGGCAATGGCACCCAGCAGAATCCCCTCACTATTTCCGCCACAGGCGGCGGTGAAGGCGGCGGTGCTGTGTCTGGCATTTATGGCGACGCCATCATCATTCCAAACAGGAACACGGGCAATGTCACGCTGTCGCATAAGGAAACGGGTAATGGTGTCATAAACGCTCTTGGCTTCACGATTGACGAGTATGGGCATGTAATAGATTATTCTGCTTCAGAGCAGGATGGTGTTACCGGCGTACTTGGGTCTGCCACTGTAGCGGCAAATACAGATGCCAACACGGGCATTGTGACAGTATCGCTGAATCCGCTGCTTGATGCTCCTACAGGGACCACGCTTCATGGCGGATATAATGTGACGGTTGATGAATACGGTCGCGTCACTGAAATAGAAAACGCCATCAATATTCCTGCCGGGACATATACCCTTGGCGATTATGACGTTTCAATAAACCGTCTCGGCTCTGTCACTGGAATAACGCGGAGCGGCGGCGGTGGCGGCGGTGGCGATTCGTCCATCGGACTTTCCCCCGTCGGCGTTATGGGGCGCGTTCAGTGGAATAGCCAGACGCAATCGGATACGTTCAGTGTGAATTTCTCGCTGGCGAAAGCTTCCCCCGTCCGGCTGCTCATTACTCCGCTTTCTGACACGACAACGTTCACGCTTGTGGCAGATGTCGATGGTTCAGTCGATTTGAACCGCACTATGTCGCACCTTGGGTGCAGCATACTTTACACCAGAACCAAGCTTTCCGCTGGTTCTCACACGCTGCATATGTCTTTGCAGGATATTGAAGGCGGCGGCGATTTCATTACTTGCAACTTCGATATTCAGGCGTTCACGGTAGCTACTGTGACGGGTAGCGGAGATGAATAATGAAACTGGTATTGGACGACTTTGGCGGCATCATTCCGCGGCGTGCAGCGCATAAGCTTCCAGCTACGGGAGCGGAAAAAGCGCATGACATAAAGCTTCGCAACGGACGCATTGAGCCGTGGCATGTGCTTTGCGATTTTGCCGAGCTGGAATCCAGCAACAGGTCGTTTCATGCGCATGGCTGCTGTGTCACAGGATGGGATGATGTAGTGCAGGCGGCAGAAGTTTCGCCTGACTTCGGGCGGTTCTACATATCCGGCAGGAACAGCTATCTTGAAGCTGTCACGCTGTCGTGCAAATGCACCCCGACGTATTACCGCCTTGGCGTTCCTGCGCCTGCAACGGCTCCAAGGGTTGCCGGCACAGAAAGCTGCGGCGAGACCGTTGATGCCCGTGCTTACGTCTATACTTATGTCAATGAGTGGTCGGAAGAGTCCGCGCCGTCCATGCCGAGCAACATCATCCGCGTGGCTGACGGAAGCTCCGTCACGGTTACAGGCATAGCCCTCCCTCCTGACGGGTATGGCATTGTCGCTGCCAATCTGTATCGTGCCGTCACTGGTTCAAGGCAGGCAACGACAAAGCAGCAAGACCCTGCCACGGTGTTCCTCTATGTGGCGACTATCACGTTTCCTTCCACGAGCTATGTCGATACCGTGAAGATGGTGTCGCTTGGTCAGGCGTTGGAAACGGAAAATGTGAGGACGCCTCCTGACGGGCTGTCCAATGTCACAGCGATTGACAGCGTTGTCAGGCTTGCGGCGACAAAGAAGAACCGTATCTACATGTCCGAGAATTTCCAGCCTCACAACTGGCCCGTGAAATATGAGCTGACGCTCGACAGCACTATTATCCATATGGGGCAGAATAATGGGCGGCTCTTTGTTACGACCGATACGAAGCCTTACGTCATAGACGTTTCAAATTGCGACGATACGAAGTGTACGCCTGTTACCGACCTTGATTTCCCCCTGCCTGACATATCCTGCGGGCATCAAAACTCTGCGCTGACCACGCCATTCGGCATGTTTTACAGCTCGCCGCTTGGCGTTGTGCTGATAAGCGGGGACGGCAAGTGGAACATCGTCACGAAAAAATGGTTCAGCCGTGACGACTGGTCAAAGGTGGCGCCAGAAACAGCGCGGTTCGGACTGTATGAAGGATTCCTTTTCATCATCACTGACAAGGTGTCGTTCCTTCTGGATATTGATGGAGCGCCCTACGGCGACCTTACAGGCACGGAACTGACGACCTTGAGCGACAGCCCCATTGCGATGGAAACGACCTCTACGGGGCAGCTATTGATGCTGAACGATAGTATGGTGCAGGCGTGGGATAAGGGCATCGAGTACAGGCGCTTCCTTTGGGAAAGCCGAGAGCTTGTGATTGGTCAGGGCGGTATGCCGCACGAATCCATCACCGTGCGGCAGTCTGCCAATCAGCCATTGGCGCAGCTATGGTCTCCCACGTCCGTGAAGATACGGACGAATGGAACGCACTTCACTTTGATAAGTCCCGTGGCAGGGGATTTGTACGACAGGGAAGTCCTGAACGAGCGGCCTTTCAGACTCCCCCGTGTTGGCAGGCATACTCACTGGCGCTTGCGCGTCGAGGGTAAAGAGCCTATAGATTTCATTGATATTGGAACGGCAATATTCACAGTAAATGCAGGAGCCTAGCATGATTGATTACGACATTCTCCTTCCCGACCCGGATTACAACAAGGCGCTTGACCAGTTGAATGAATCCCTTGAATCGCTCTATGTGGAATCTTGGGTTGCTGACAAGCAGGAAGCGTATGGCAAGCCATTCAACATGAACCTTGCATCATTCGTCCAGATGTGGGTGAGCAGCGCATTGAAAATTTTTCTTGCGCGGGATAACGGCAAGGTGGTTGGCTTCATGGTGGGCATGGTGTTTCGCCCGCTTCCATATGAAGCAAGCGTGTTTCAGGTTGAAGACTGGTACTCCAAGGACCCGGCTGTCGTGAAGGGGCTGTTTGATTACGCCATGCAGGCAGTGAAGTTCATTGGCTGCGATGAGATATGGGTTGCTGACAGGGCGGACAGGGAACCTCTTGTCACTGGCTGGAAAGAGGCAAACCGTTTCATGTTCCGGCGATATGTAAGGAGCTGATATGTGGGCAAGCGATGGACGGGCGATAAAGAAGCACGGCATAACTGATAAAGGGCGTTCCACATTCGCCCTTATTCTCGGTTCCCTTGCGACGGGAGCCGCGCTGTATAATGCGAACAAGGCTTATGACCTGGCGAAAAAAGAGTTCAAGCTTGCGGATAAATACCGTAAGATGAGCCAAGATTGGCTTTCTTATTACAACAAAGAGTTTGCTCCTGTCGAGGATATTGAAATCAGGGAAGCAAAAGAGCTTGAGTACGAAGAGCCGCATTATGAAGTCGCCCGCGGTCGCGCCCGCGCTGTCGCTTGGAATGCCTACAAAGGAAAGCTCGACGCCGCCTGCAAGTGCCTGTCGAGATATTGCACTGGCTTGCGGCAGGAAATCCTCACGGAGCTTACGGCAGCGCAGGCAGATGCGGTTGCGCTGGCTGACGGGCTTGGCTACAGGAATGAGCGTTCCCGCGTGGATAACAGAAATGACACGCTGTTTGAGCGCAAGCTGAATGTTGCCAAGCGCGGCAGGAACTTGCCAACTCAATCCACGTCGCTTGCCAAGGCGTCCGCTGGAATCTACGGCGATTTGTGGAATCAGTCTTGGGAAGGACTGCGCGGCGCTGGATATTTCCTTGGATACTTGAATACTCGGCGTGATACTTTTTATCCGAATGTGATGATGGCAACACCCGCTGATATTGCACTTGCAGAAATTCGTCAGCAGCAGGAAAGTCAGATTGGCTATAACCGTGTTGGGCATCAGCCCGCGAGCTTTTATGAAAGCATGGGGATATAAGATATGGCATCTTGCACTTGCGCAAATCCGAACGCGATAGTCGAACAGCTCAAAGAGCAGAATGACATCCTGAAGGATTTTCACGAAACATACTATGGCAAAGGCATGCAGAATGATACGCAAGGCGGTGATTTACACGGTGGCAACCTGACTGTGCCGTCCGACGCGACATTCTCATCCCCCGCCGATGCTGCTTTGCATGATGCTCAAGTTGCTGCCGACGCGGGCGGTAAGCCTGGTCTTGGCGCTGCGCCTACCCGTTTCGCCACATGGGCTGCTCCTGAAGTGTCCAACGAAGGCGAAAGCGCCTGGTCTTGGATATGGCGTACCGCTGGTCTTGCGCTTGCACTGTACAACACAAAGATACAGGGCAAGATATATAAAGAGCAGGAAAGGCTTTCCAATAATTACTACAACATGGCGAAAAATAAGCTCAATCGGTTTATGAACAATTATAAGCCTTTGGAGCTTGCCCTGCTGGAAGAAATGAAGACGGAACCGGAAGCGGAGATGAACTGCAAGGACGACCGCAAGCGGGCGAAAGCGTCGGTGAATGGGGCTTTTGATACGCTTGGCGGTTATCTTGAGCGGCAAGCGAAAAAGCTTCGTGTCTGCATAGATGATTCCAAAACGCACCGCATGGACTACAGGAAGGCCGTTGCCCTTGTTGATGCAGAGAACTATAACCTGATTGACGACCAGCTTTATGTTGACTATAAGAATGACAGGCGATGGAACCGCCGCAGCAACGTATTGAGCCTGGGACGCAACATGAGCGGTGAAGCATTGAATTTTGGGGATGTGGCAAGGACTTTCTATGGTCAGCTTGGTCCCCAGCTTGATAAGATTACAGGCTCCCTCATGGGCGCCATAGGCTATTACGGCGGCAGGAACGACACCTATTACCCAAATATGTTCTTGGGTAACTATGGTGGCTTGGGCAATAGTTTGATTTCAACCGGCACGACAGCCGGGCAGTGGCAGCCGCAGCAGCTTGCGGCAGGAGTGTAAAACATGGCGCTCGGAAGTTTCGGAAGTTTTCTCGGTCAGGTAGGGCGCGTCCTGCCGGGGTATGTCGAGGGTTATCGTAATGCCGTTTCGGATAACTGGAACGACATGAAGAATTACAATGAGGTTCATCAAGGGCAGCGTGAGAACCTTTTGAATGACATGCTTGTTCCCTACGATTTTCGCCGTGAAGTTGCACAATCAGGTGATGCTGAGTTACGACATTATGTGAACGCGCTGAATACGGACTTGCACCGCCGTATGTTCCCCGGTAATGCTGCAATGGCAGACGCTTTTTCTGGTTTTGCTCCGCATGCTGCCGCGCTGAATTATGGAAACCAACTTCGGCAGCTCATGCTTATAGAGCGAATGCTGCTTAGTGGTCGGCTCATGCCCTTTGGTCAAGGAGGGAACATGCCACTTGGAATGGGCGGTAATACGCCTACACCTTCATCCATAGGATACTGATTATGATAGGCGCAATGGAAGATTTGATGAATCAGGGATACACGGAAGATGAAGCGACCGAGCTTTATTTTCGCCAAGTGTACGGAAATCCCCCTGATTCTATGTCGCCCCCTGTCAGGAGAGCTACGCCTGTACCAACGGTAGTGACCGAGCGTCAGGCATCGCCGGCTCCTCGTCAGGCATCGCCGGCTCCCCGTCAGGCGGTTGGCACGATGTATGCTCCGAATGGACAGGCGGTGGCGTATGCAGGTATTGGGAATGGGTACAATGTTGCTCCTGTGATTGGTGGGTATAGTCCTTATCCCACTATGATTATGCTGCCTCCGGTAAAGAGCGGCTATTCGCTCCTTGCTGATATTGTGCAGCGGGTACCTACTTATAATTATGGGCCGTATTTCGACTCTATTGTGCGGCAAGGAGTAAGGACGCCGCGCCGTAGAGCAACAACTCCCACGAAGCCTGCACCCCCGGCTAATCCGACCACGCCTGCTGCGCCCGCAGTACAGCCAAGTGCGCAATCGACGTTTACACCCGATGCTGGTTTTGCTGGTGTAGGCGGTGGCGGCGGTGGCGGCGGCGGAGTTGGTGATGATTATACTGCGCGTTTTTCTACGGCTGATGATTATGGAATGATTTTGCAGCCTGTGCCGCGGGCAGCGAGCGAAGCAAGAGGGCAGCAATGGCGTCCTATTCGTAGGAATGGTCGAATTATAAATTATGTCCCTCTGTATGAAAGCAATCCTTTAGTGCGTCCTGCTTTCCCACCGCAAAATTTGTACCAGAACGAAGAGCGTTACAGCTCTAAACCTTATGGGATTTGGCCATGATAAACAGCTACACCGAAGCACTGATGAACCAAGGCTTTTCTGAAGAAGAAGCTACGGCTATTTATGAGCGGGACTTTGCTCCTGCCCCCGCAGCAGCCGCGCCGGTAGCGCCTGCTCCTGCTCCTGCGCCTGCACGCACTTATGCAACGTCGATGATTCAGACGCGCAACCCCGGACCGAGAGCCGGCTACTATGTGCAACCCACACTTCCAGGACAGGTCCCCAATTACAACGACATGTATGTACAGGGATACTTATCCAGCCCGCCGCCTGACCCGCGTTATCCGCGCCGCGCTCCTGCCGCGCCTGCGCCTGCCCCCCGCGCGGCCAGCCGTCCTGTTGCCCGCCGCCGCCGTGTTGCCCCTGCCCCTGCCCCTGCCCCTGCCCCTGCCCCTGCCCCTGCCCCTGCTCCTGCTCCTGCCGCACCGGCACCTGCACCTGTTGTTATGATGCAGCCGAATCCCGCGCCGCAGAATGTGCAGCCTCGTATTGATTATGAAGCGATGGATTTCCTGCGCCGCGACGGACAGCCCATTGCTGAGGAACGCAGCAACGACAACGGCGCAATCGCCTTCGACCGTCTGACTGAAATGGTCGATGATTTGGATAGGGGCGATTTGACCGCCATTGGTGATTATGGTGTTGACCTGACCAATCCCGGGCATACTCCTGCGGAATTTCCGGCTGTATCACAGGCAGATTTGGGTGACCTTTCTCTTCGCTATGGTGTTGGCGGGTCGGCTTTACTTGCTCCTGCTATCATTGGCGCAAGGGCGGCGGCACCGCTCACGGGCGAAGTTATTTACCCGATGACAACGGTACGTCCTGCTCCTTCGGCCAATGGACCAATTATTGATATTCAGCCTGTTCCTTCTGGCTATTTGCCTGGTCCGGGCGGTATTCCTTACACCCCGCCTTCGGGGTATCTGCCAGGTTCTTCCGCGCTTCCTGTAGCGCCGCGTCCGTTGATTCCTGGTCCAGCTTCCGGGGGCGCAGCACAGGCTTTGCCACAGCCGACAAGCTTTATGCAAATACAGCGGACTCCACCACCTGCTGCGGTAAGGGCAACACCAGCGCCTAAACGTCGCGGCAGGCCAAGGAAACAGAGAACTGATAACCCCCTTCCAGGGTTAGAAAGGAGATAAATTATGGGATGGCTTGACTTAGTGACAGGTGGTATAATTCCTGATGGTGGGGCGATTAACCGCGCTGCTTTCAACTGGCGCAGCCTTTTGCCTTGGGCGCCCACGCCACCATTGCCACGTCCGCGCCCTGAAGATGGCAGGCTTCCATTAGAGCCTGTCCCGTCACATCCATATAGCTTCTCCCCGCCTCCTATACCAGACGAACCTTATTTTGGTGGTGAGCCGGGTGATAGCTATATTCCGCCTGTGCCGGATGAACCTGACTTTGGCGAATGGAACGATGACCATTCCTATTTCGAAGATAATTTCGATATGCCACCTTTCTACAGGTTGCCCAATGTCGTCCCTTATGACGATAACTGGCGGGTAATATGAACTTTACTGATTTAGTCCAGACGCAGGAACCGGGCGATGCCGTTGACATCCTAAGCCCCGAGTATAATCTTACCAAAAGCAGGATAGATGAAGCAAAGTCCTTACTTGGCAACAATGAGCCAGTTTCTTTAGAGGATTTCACAACTGCTTTTGACAGGGATTTACTTGATTTAATAGACAGTGTTCCTTTGGAGTAAACAATGCCTGACCGTTTTAGCAGAAGCCGTGGCGGCGGAATCACCATAGCAGCGCCCGAAGCGCCAAACTTGCAGCCGCAGATAGATAAGCAGTTGAGCTTTTTGAAAATGCTCGACGCCATGCAGCAGCGAGCAGCAGCGGCAGCGAGAGGCAGCAAAGTCCTTGTTGGCATAGACCCGAATACTGGTGAGCCTATCTACATGGATAATCCAGGAGGAGGTAAAGTCCATGAGGCTGTGCGCAAGCAAGCTTATGAGTACGCCTTGAAGAAGAAAGGCAGGGATGCCATAGCTGGTGACGCTGATTTGAACCGTATCAAAGCGGAGCTGTACAGCGGTCAGGAAATGTCTGCGCAAAAGCAGGAACGACTGCTTGCCGAGGCTCGCAACCGTACAAACGCGCTGGCGAAGCAGTACGGCGTTTCTGTAGAGGATGCCTATACGGAAACCTTTGGCACGGCTGCTCAAAAAGCAGCGCAGGATAAAAGTGCCTTCGAGTCTGGCAGTATGCCTTCCGCGTTTTATGCTGGGCTGCGCCAAGGATTCAACTCCCTCACTTCCGGCGCAAAAGAGATAGCGCAGACTATTACGGGCGATAGGGCAGGCGCTCTTGAAACTGCAAGGCAGAACGCCGAGGAAAACCGCGAAATCGCCATGAGCAACCCCGTGATGCGCGAAACAACCCTTCGGCAGCAGGAAGCCGCTGCCGAAGGGCGCGACGCGGGATACTTTGATAATGCTGAAGGCAATACGCTTGGTGCCATAGCAGGCACCGTTGGCAATCTTGCGGGTGGCATTGCACCTATGGCGATTGGCGCTCCCATTGCTGCTGCCGTAGGTGTGCCAGCAGGTGTTGTAGGAGCCATTGGAGGCGCCGTAGGCGGTGCAGTCACGGGTGGTGTTCTTGGACAAGCGGGCTATAACGAGCGCGTGGCAACGGCAGCAGATTTGACCGACCAGCAAAAAGAAGAAGCCCTTACAAATGGCGGGGCTTTTATCAACCTTGCACTGAATACCACTGCTGGTGCGCTTATCCCAGGTCGTGCTGTGTCAAAAGCGAAACAGTGGGCTGGCACAAAGCTTGGCAATAGGATACTTGGAACTACCGAGCGTACTGCCCCCGGCATAAGCAGGACAATCGCAGGGCCTCCGACGCCAAGTATGGCGGATACTGTCGGAAGGTATAATGCTTCGCGTATCGTACAGGCCGGAGAGAGAGCGGCAGCCAATGCGGCACGTCCAAGAACACTTGGCACTCTCACAAGGGATGTCCTTGGCAACTCTGTAGAAAACGCTGCTATCATGGGTGCTGCTACTGCTGGCAGCAACATGGCATATAATTTTGGTACAGACCGTCCAGTGCTTGAGAATGCCGGCCAGGGCGTGCAGGAAGGCATGGTTGAGGGTGCTCTCCTTGGTGTACCGTTCGGATATATGAACTACCGCGGACGCCAGTCTTTGCAGCAGTATAATGCAGAGCATGGCTATACGGGAAGCAGCCCGTCACGGCCAACGCCTCCCCCGACGGGTAGCAACGGCGCTTCTGAAGGATTGCAGGGCGTGCTTGGCGGCAAGAAGAAAGGCGCCGAGCCTGTCATATTCCGTGGAAGCGGGAAGCACGAGTACGCGCCTGCTATTGATGAAAAGCTTACTTTCTCTAGTGATGCCGTACAAAGGTTGCAGCAGCTAAAAAATGACACAGGCTTCGATATAGAAGCGGTCAGTTTTATTAACGGTAGCGAAGGCGATGCAAATATCGCAAAAGTCAGAAAGCCTTTTGTTGCATGGACCCGCGAAGTTATAGACGCTGCTCGCAAACACGATGATGCCACGCTAGACCAGCTTTTGTATGATTACATCAATGCAGGCGGTAGAGTTCAAGATTTGGACTATATTCTTGCATCGCTCGACAATAGCACGGGCAAAAAGTTTGCTACTGGCAAAGATGGCGGTGTAAATTTTGACGATATAAAATTTCCAAGTGACATATACACTACCCGTTGGAACGCTACGGCGAAGCGTTCTTTTGGCGGTGCAATTATAGAGCTTGAGAATTTGATGAAGGGAGGACGTGATGAATACCTCAAAGCAAGACAAGGAACGGGACGCCACGATTTATCCGGATTCATGGGCGAACTTAACAAGCGAAGAAAGGGAGCGCCTGCTGACACAGGTGTTGGAACTGGTGGCGAGGTGGTCCCCGATACCCAGGTCCCTTCAGAACAAACTCCCACCGGAGCTACTCCACCGGATAATACTGGCGATAGCACAAATAAAAGCGGAAGGCTTGGCGGGGCCACACCACCGGACGGCAGAACGGGTGAAGAGACTCCAATACCTCCTGCGGGACAAGAAGGGGCTGGCCAAAACCCCAACGCCGGACCAGACACTAATGGCGC
>Ga0326513_10000090_pt1 | contig 66163 bp, 52 predicted proteins | sample 2_2465_0518_D_FD_203654 | JGI IMG/M metagenome (GOLD analysis project Ga0326513, IMG submission 203654) | Bovine rumen microbial communities from UC Davis, California, United States - 2_2465_0518 | ecosystem: Host-associated > Mammals > Digestive system > Stomach > Rumen | place: USA...
AAAACCTACACCAAAACCCGAACCCACGCAAACCCACCCCCACACGAACACCCCAAAACCCCTGCAAACAAACACATCCACCGGCGTGTCGAAAACAAGCCCGAAACCCCGGGAACCGGGACGAAACGGGAACCGACACCCCCGGAGCCCGACACAAAACACCAGAACACGGCGTGTCGCGACGGGTGAACACCGTCGGATACCCGTTCTGGAACATGAAACGCTGTGCGAAGACGATTCGCCCCGCACAACCACCAGCTCCGCACAACCACCAATCCCATCATCAACAGCACATTCCTAAACGGATGACAGCAAAGCAACACGAAAACAAGAAAGGCCGCTCCCCTATCGGGGAACGGCCTTCGGAACAGCGCCCGACCGGAAACCGGTCAACGGGCATCATTCATCAGTTGTGGAAACCGGAGTAGTTCGGGGCTTCCGTGGTCATCATGATGTCGTGCGGATGGGATTCACGCAGACCGGCATCGGTGATGCGGATGAACTTGCCGCGTTCCGGCATTTCGGCGATGTTGTGCGCGCCGATGTAGAACATCGACTGGTGCAGGCCGCCGATCATCTGGTACAGCACGGCGTTCAGCGGTCCGCGGTACGGCACTTCGCCTTCCACGCCTTCCGGAACGACCTTGTCGTTGGAAGTGACATCGGCCTGGAAGTAACGATCCTTGGAGTAGGACTTCTTGCCACGCGGAGCCATGGCACCCAGGGAGCCCATGCCACGGTACAGCTTGTACTGCTTGCCGTGCAGGAGGACCTTCTCGCCCGGGGCTTCCTCGCAGCCGGCGAGGGTGCCGCCCAGCATGACGGAGGATGCGCCGGCGACCAACGCCTTGGCGATATCGCCGGAGTAGTGGATGCCGCCGTCGGCGATGCAGGGCACGCCTGCGGCGCGGCAGGCCTGAGCGGCCTCATACACGGCGGTGAGCTGCGGGACGCCGACACCTGCGACGACGCGGGTGGTGCAGATGGAGCCGGGTCCGATACCAACCTTGACGGCATCGGCGCCGGCGTCGATCATGGCCTGGGCACCGGAACGGGTGCCGACGTTGCCGCCGATGATCTGCACGTTGTCGAATGCGGAATCATGCTTCAGACGGGAGATCATGTCAAGTGCGAGACGGGCTTCGCCGTTGGCGGTGTCGACGACCAGCGCGTCAACGCCCGCTTCCATCAGCGCGGAGGCACGGTTGTAGGCGTCACCCAGGAAGCCGACGCCGGCGGCGACGCGCAGACGACCCTGCTCATCCTTGGTGGCATCCGGGTACTGCTCGGTCTTGACGAAGTCCTTCACGGTGATCAGGCCGGTCAGATGGCCTTCGGCGTCGACCAGCGGTAGCTTCTCGACCTTGTGCTGGGCGAGCAGACGGTGGGCGTCGTCCTTGGAAATGTTGGTCGGACCGGTGATGAGGTTCTCACGGGTCATCACGTCCTTGACCTTGAGGGTGTCGTAATCCTCGGAGGGGATGAAACGCATGTCACGGTTGGTGATGATGCCGACGAGCTTGTTGTCCTTGTCGACTACAGGAAGGCCGGAGATGCGGAACTTGCCGCACAGCTTGTCGAGATCGGCCAGGGTGACTTCCGGGCTCACGGTCAGCGGGTTGGTGATCATGCCGGATTCGGAGCGCTTGACCACGTCGACCTGGGCGGCCTGGTCGTCGATGGAAAGATTGCGGTGCAGAACGCCGATGCCGCCGTTACGAGCCATGGCGATGGCCATTTCGGCTTCGGTGACGGTATCCATTGCGGCGGAAAGCACGGGGGCCTTCATCGTGATCTTACGGGTCAGATGAGTGGTGGTATCTACTTCGGAGGGGATGACATCCGTCGCATTGGGGAGCAACAGCACATCGTCATAGGCGAGGCCGAGGCTGGCGAAGATGGGAGGAAGCGGTGCATACGCAGACTGAGGCTCTGCGAAGATATCAGAATTTGTAGCCATGTCCCCACTATATGAACGACGCCTGACTTATCGGACACATCGCGGGCGCTTTTGGACACCGCTACTGTTGACGGGCTTCCTGCGCATCTTCGGCGCGGAGTTCGACCAGTCGATGATGAAGATACGGGTACATGGTGATGATGGTGAGAATCACCGCCGCAACGGCCATGCCCACCAGCACGAGCCATGCGGGAATGAACAGGATCATCAACGATCCGAACGAAATCAACGCCGCCCACGCCCACAGGATCAGCACCGCGCCTTGGACGGAATGCCCGATGCGCAGCATGCGGTGATGCAGGTGCATGCGATCGGGATGCATCGGCGACTGCCCTTTGCTCAGACGCCGCACGATGGCCAGACACATGTCGAGCACGGGCAGGAACAGCACCAATACCGGCAGCAGGATCGGCATGAACACCGGCAGGTAGATGCTGGTGCGCACGGATGCCGGATCGATATGACCGGTGAGCACGATGGACGCGCAGGTGATGAGATAACCGAGCAGCATGGAACCGGAATCGCCCATGAACAGCTTCGCCGGATGCCAGTTGTGCATGATGAAGCCTATGCAGATGCCGACCAGTGCGACATCGATCAGGGTGGCCATCGACGCATATGACGGCGAAGTGCGTGCCAACACGTACGAGTAGATGGCGAAGGCGATGCCGCCGATCGCGACGATGCCCGAGGACAGACCGTCAAGCCCGTCGACGAAGTTGACTGCATTGATCGAAGCCACGATGAGGAACGCCGTGATGGCCATGGACAGGCTCGGCGACGCGGTCACCAATGATTCCAACGGCAACGAGATGATTTGCAGACCACCCCACGCCACGAATACCGAAATAAGCAGCTGGCCCGCCATTTTCAGCATCCAGTCGAGATCCCATAGATCGTCGGCCATGCCGAGCAGACAGATGAGAACCGCGCCGATCATCACCACCCACGCCTGATGGTTCTCGTGGAACAGGCCTTCGATGAAGGGAATCCTGCTCGCGAACAGCATGGCGATGACGAATCCGAGCATCATGGCCAGACCGCCCATGCGCGGTGTCGGAATGGTGTGCACGTCTCGGGAACGTACTTCGCCCACGGCACCGATCCTGATGGCCAGATGACGGATCAGGGGCGTCAACAGGTAGGTGGCGCCGCCCGCCACGGCCGCGATGAACAGGTAGATCCTCATGCGCCTAATCCTCCGCCGTTGATGTGAAGAGCCTGACGGACCGTGTTCTGGCTGATGACGCCCTCACGCAGGATGGTGATGCCGTCACGCGCATGCGGATCGGCTTCAACCACGGTACTGGCGACATGACCCGGCGTGGCGCCGCCATCAAGATACAGGTCGACGCCATCGCCCAATGCGGCCATGGCTTCCTCAACGGTTTGCGCGCTTTCGTTGCCGGAACGGTTCGCGCTCGATGCCGCCAACGGTCCGGTGGCGCGCAGGATGCGCAGACTTGCGGTCGAATTGGGGATGCGGATGCCTTGGGTCATGGTTCCGGTCGGCGATTTGCGTACCGTGGCCAGCGTGCAGTCGGGACGCGCCACCGCGATCGGGGAGAATGCGCCGGGCATGAAGGCTGCGGCCAGACGATTCAGGGGCGCGGGAAGTTCAAGACCGAGCGCATCGATGTCGTCTACGGATGCGAGCAACACCTGCAATGCTTTGAACTGCGGACGATGCTTGGCCTGGTATATCCGCCGGATGGCTTCGGCGTTGCGCGGATCACAGGCGACTCCGTACACCGTATCGGTAGGAATGACAATCACACCACCGTCGCGGACAATCGCCGCGGCCTGGGCCAGGGACTCGTCGGTAATAGCGCGAACCTCGCTCATGACACCTCCCTTAATCGTTGGTACAACCTTTCCATTGCACCACTAAGCGACGATTGGCGCAAACCGAGACGGCGAGGTACAACGAGCCGACCCACGTTGAAACGATGTCCGACTCCCCAGCCAAAGCCCCCGAAAATACCCCCTTTCCGCGATGCGTTCGACGGCGTGGATTTCCTATACTTGTGGAATGCCGCGCATCGCGGCGACACACAATCCCCCACGTCAAAGGAGCCCACCATGACATCGTTGCCCCCGGTCGAATTGCGCATGCCACGCCGCAGCGAGCACGAGGAGATGCTGGACGGCAAACTGTACCGTTCCGGCGATCCAGAACTGAACGCCCTGCTCGAACGATCCGCCGACCTGTGCAACAAATTCAACGCGTTGCCGCGCGGCGCCACCGCCGAAAGGAACGCCATCCTCGACGAGCTGCTGCCCGGCCACGGCGAACATCTCGACGTGATGGGACCGGTGTTCTTCGACTACGGTTGCCACACCACGATCGGCGAACGCGTGTTCATGAACTTCAATTTCACCTGTCTTGACTGCGTGCCTGTGACCATCGGCGATGATGTGCTGTTCGGACCGAACGTCTCGTTGTTGCCTCCCATGCATCCGATCCGCTGGCAGGATCGCAACGTCAGACGCGCGGAGGATGGCTCCTACTACGACTACGAGTACGGACGCCCGATCACAATCGGTTCGAACTGCTGGTTCGGTGGCAATGTGACCGTACTTGGCGGCGTGACGATCGGAGACGGCTGTATGATCGGCGCGGGTGCCGTGGTCACCAAGGACATTCCCGCCAATTCCGTGGCCGTGGGCAATCCCGCACGTGTGATCCGCGAAATCACCGACGACGACGCGGCAGCCCTGCAGGATTACGCCCAATAACCCCTGATTCTTTTCCGCAAAACTTAGGGAATCGTGTCTGCGGCCGACCGTAAAGACTTGGCCAGAGCGGCCCGGAGCGCGTCGGACACAGGCACGATTCCCGGCCACACCGGCGAACACGAGAGACACCCGAGTCACCAGTGAACACAAGAAATCCGACGCAAAAACACGAACCGCGTCCGCACCCAACCATGGCCAAGCCGAAAACGGCTTGATTTGGTCGGATACGGACGCGGTTTTGTTGAATTACGCGGAAAACCGTACGATTATGCGCCCAAGTATGCCTTGCGCACCTTCTCGTCGTGCAGCAGTTCCTTGGCGTCGCCTTCCATCGTGATGACACCGGTTTCCAGCACGTAGGCGCGGTCGGCGATGGACAGCGCCATCTTCGCGTTCTGCTCGACGAGCAGCACGGTGATGCCCTCGTCATGCAGCTTCCGGATGATGGCGAAGATCTCCTTCACCAGCTTCGGGGACAGACCCATCGAAGGCTCGTCCATGAGGATGGTGTTCGGATGGCTCATCAACGCACGGCCCATGGCGACCATCTGCTGTTCGCCGCCGGACAGTGTGCCGGCCAGCTGGCGGCGACGCTCCTTCAGGCGTGGAAACAGCCCGAACACCATGTCCAGATCGTCGCTCATCTTCGCATCGTCCTTGAGGCTGAACGCGCCCATTTCCAGATTCTCCTGGACGGTCATGCGCGTGAACACGTGCCTGCCTTCGGGGATGTGAGCCATACCGTAGGTCACGATCTTATGGTTGCGCTCGTTGAGCAGATCGTGGCCGTTGAACATAACCGAGCCGGATTTCGCGGGTATAAGGCCGGTGATGGTGTGCAAGGTGGTGGTTTTGCCGGCGCCGTTCGCGCCGATCAGGGAGACGATTTCACCGTCGTCCACATGCAGGCTGATGTTCCTGACGGCGTCGATCGCACCGTAGGATACGCACAGGTTCTTAATGTCGAGCATCAGTTTGCCTCCTCGGATTCGGTGTCGTCGTCGGCGCCAAGGTATGCGGAAATCACCTGCGGATTGTTGGCGATCTCCTCCGGCAGACCGGAGGCGATGGTCCGCCCGTAGTCGAGCACCTGGATGCGCTGGCAGACGTTCATGACCAGACTCATATCGTGTTCGATCAGCAGGATGGCGATACCGAAGCGGTCGCGGATCGTGTTGATGCAGTTGAGCAGGTCTTCGGTTTCCGTAGGGTTCATGCCGGCTGCGGGCTCGTCGAGTAGGAGCAGTTTCATGCCGGTTGCGAGGGCACGGGCGATTTCCAGCTTGCGCTGGGCGCCGTACGGCAGGTTCGCCGCCTCGGTGTTCGCCAATCCTTCGAGGCCGAAGATGTGCAGCAGGTCGATGGCCTTGGCGTGCATGTCGTTCTCCTGCTTCCAGAAGCGCGGCGTGCGGAAGATCGCGCCGCCCATCTTGTAGGTGAACGATTCGTTAAACGCGACCAGCACGTTCTCTTCGACGGTCATCTGCTTGAACAGTCGAATGTTCTGGAAGGTGCGGGCGATGCCGGCACGTACGACCTGATAGGTTTTCTTGCCATTCATCTTCTTGCCGTCCAGGTAGAACGCACCTTCGGTCGGCTGGTAGACGCCGGTGAGCAGGTTGAACACCGTGGTCTTGCCGGCGCCGTTCGGGCCGATGAGGCCGACGAGTTCGCCCTTGTTGATGGTCATGTTGAAATCGGAGACGGCTTTCAGACCACCGAAGGTGATGCCGAGATGCTCCGCTTTCAGGATCGGTTCACTCATGCTTGGCCTCCTTGGCTTCGGCGGTTTCCGTGGTGTCGGCCTTGGCGCCCTTCTTGCCCTTCGGATAGAAGATGCGGTTGATCGCCTTCGGCAGCGAGAACTCCCAATTGCCGAAGATGCCTTGCGGGCGGAAGATCATGATGAGCACGAGCACCACCGAGTAGACGAGCATGCGGTAGTCGGAGAATGCGCGCAACAGTTCCGGCAGGATCGTCAGACCGACGGCGGAGACGATGGAACCGGTCAGCGAACCCATGCCGCCGAACACCACCATGATCACGTAGTTGATGGACTGCAGCCATCCGGCCATGCTCGGGGTGAGGGCGCCGATGTACTGCGCGAAGATGCCGCCCGCGATGCCCGCGAAGAACGCGGAGATGGCGAAGACGAGCACCTTCATGTAGGTGATGTTGATGCCGGATGCGCCTGCGGCGATCTCGTCGTCGCGGATGGCTTTGACGGCACGGCCGTAACGGGAACGCGCGAACATGAACAGCAGCACCACGGTGATGACGGTGATCCAGAAGACCACGTACAGGTTGGCGAGACGGTCGATGCCGATCAGCGCCTGGCCTTGCTGGCCTTTATCAAGACCTTCGCCGCCGGCGATCTTGAGGTTCTGGATGACGACTCGGATGATTTCGCCGAAGCCGAGCGTGATGATGGCGAGGTAGTCACCGTGCAGGCGCAGGGCGGGGATGCCGATGAGCACGCCGAATACGCAGGCGACCAGGCCGCCGGCGACGGTGACAAGCAGGAATCGCAGGGTGTCGTTCATGACGACGCCGTTGGCGATGAGCAGTTTGCTGAGCAGTGCCGCGGAGTATGCGCCGATGGCTTCGAATCCGCAGCAGCCCAAGGTCAATTGGCCGAGCACGCCGATGGTGAGGTTCAGGGAGGTGGTCATGATGACCGCGATACAGCAGGTCATGATGATGCCTTTGACATACAGCGAGACCATGCCGGTTTCGCACACGCCCATGAGGATGCCGAAGAGTACGACGATGCCGATGACGCAGACGATGTAGGACTGCTTGATGGAAAGCATTGATTTCTTCATGGGATCACACCTTTTCGCTTTCCGGTTCGCCCATCAGGCCGGACGGCTTGACCAGCAGCACGATGATGAGAATGCCGAACACGATGGCGTCCGCGAATGCGGAGGTGATGACGCCTCCGGTGATGGTGCCGATGTAGGCCTTGGTGAGGCTTTCGACCACGCCGATTACCAGACCACCGACCATGGCGCCGGGGATGGAGCCGATACCACCGAGCACTGCCGCCACGAAGGCTTTCAGACCCAGCATGGCACCCATCATCGGAGACACCTGCGGGTAGGAGATGCAATACATGAGCGAGGCGACCGCGGCCAGACCGGAGCCGATGGCAAAGGTCAGGGTGATTGTGGAGTTCACGTTGATGCCCATGAGGATGGAGGCTTCCTTATCCTCTGAAACCGCACGCATGGCTTTGCCTTGCTTGGTGCGGGAGACGAACAGCTGCAGCGCGATCATGATGATGATGCCGAGCAGCACGGTCACGATCGTCGCGCCGTCGATTTTGAGGTCGCCGATGGCGATGGACGGGATCTGGATGATCGTGGGAATGGTCTGGTAGTCGGCGCCGAAAATGGCTTGGGAGCCGTTTTCAAGCAGCAGGCTCATGGCGATGGCGGTAATCAGGGCGGTCATGTTGTTGCCTTTTTCGCGGACCGGCTTGTATGCGGCCTTTTCCACGATGACGCCGACCGCGACGCACACGAGGATCGCCGGGATCACGGAGAGCCATGCGGGCATGCCGCAGGCGATGATTGCTGGAATGGTAAGCATGAGCACGTAAGCGCCGACCATGATGAAGTCGCCGTGCGCGAAGTTGATCAGACGAATGATGCCGTACACCATGGTGTATCCCAGAGCCACGAGGGAGTACACGCTGCCGATTTTCAGACCGTTGAAGATCTGACTGATAAACATTATGACCTGATTGCTCATCATTCCCCCCTTCTTATAGAGGTTGATTCGTTGCTGTTACGGGTGTTGAGGACCGGCGGTTCACTTGGCCGGTTCGATGGTGCTGCGATAGGTGGGTTCGCCGTTCTTCATTTCGAGCACGATGACGGATTTCTTCGGGGAGCCGTGTGAGTCGAGGGTGAATTTACCGGTGACGCCGGAGAAGCTCATGCCGCTGATGGCTTTGCGGATGTCCGCTCGGCTGGCGTTGGGGCCGGCTTTTTCGATGGCCTGCTTGAACATGTAGACGGAGTCGTAGCCCAACGCGGTGAACGTGTTCGGCATGGCGTTATTGTTGGCCTTCCTGTACGACTTGATGAACTTCTGCACCTTCTTGTTGGAGGTGTCGTCGGGCGAATAGTGCGTGGTGTACAGCACCTTGTTGTAACGCGATTTGGCACCGGTGATCTGCAGGCCGTCGTAGCCGTCGGGGCCCATGATGTACCCGTCGTAGCCGACGGAACGGGCCTGCGGGATGATGTACGGACCGGCTGCGGAGTAGTAGTACGGCGCGTACAGGAATTCCGCGCCCGCCGCCTGCACTTTCTGCAGCTGGGATGAGTATTCGGTGTCGTCGGCGCTGGAGGAGTTCTCTTCGGCCACCACGTCCAGTCCGGCTTTCTTGGCGGCGTTCACGAAGGCTTTGCCCACGCCGGAGGAGTACGGGTCGCCGGTGCCGTACAGTACGGCGACCTTCTTGACCTTCAATTCCTCGGCGGCGAACTTGGCCGCGATCTCACCCTGATAGGAGTCCTTGAAGCAGGTGCGGAACAGGTATCCGCCCGTTTCGATGGAGTCCGATGTGGCGGCGGGGGCGATGGACGGCAGCTGGTTCTGATCGGCCAGCGGCGCCACCGCGCCCGTGGTGGACGAGATGGTGGGGCCGAGGATGCCGATGACTTTCTTTTCGCCGGCGAGGCGGTTGAAGGCGTTGGACGCTTCGATCACGTCGCCTTTGTCGTCCATGGATTTGAGTTCTATTTTCTTGCCGAAGATGCCGCCGGCCGCGTTGATTTCGCTGACCGCCAGTTTGAATCCACTGACTTCGGCTTCGCCGTATGCGGCGGCTGCGCCGGAATTGGTGGTGACCGATCCCAACGTGATGACGTCGTTATCGGACAGTTTCATGCTGTCTTCGCTTGTCGCGTACATGTTGCCGCCGGAACATGCCGTCAACGACAACATCATGGCCGCGGCCATGCCTAGCGCCGCGGCCTTTCCGGCAAATTTGCGTTTCATTGCCGTTCTTCCTCTCTGTATGGCCTTTCCAACCAGTTGCGGCCTTTCTGACCTTGATGCAGCCATTCATCATATGCGAACTCCCGATGGCCCGTGCAATATCTTCTACATGGCGGACTCGCCGGGCATGATTCCCGTACAGCTGGTTCACGTGGGGCATACGCCGGAATCAACCGTCAGTCGCCGGAGCGCACGGCGACGAGATACCGGGGCCGACCGGTGTAATCGTTACGGATGCGCACCTCGCCGAAGCCATTGGCACTGGCGAACGCGGCGAGTCTGTCGCCTTGCGAAATGTCGTGTTCCATGACGAACAGGCCCTGAGGTTTCAGCAGCGCCGCAGCACGCCTGACGATGCGCTCGGGGATGAGGGTGCCGTCCAGGCTACCGCCGTACAACGCGAGTTCCGGATCATGGTCGCGCACCTCGGGTTGAGTGGGGATGTCGCTTTGCGGCACATACGGCGGGTTCGTGATGACCATGTCGATGGTGCCGTCGAGCTTGTCGAGCGTGGTGGGGCTGGTGGCGTCGCCGATTTCCAGCTCGTAGTTGGAGGCGAGCGCGGGCCAGCGTCGCATGGTGGCTTCGATGTTCCTACAGGTCCATGCCACGGCTTGGGGGCTGATTTCCACACCCCAGACGTGACTGCCCTGCACTTCGGTGACGATGGCGAGGCCGATGGCTCCCGATCCCGCGCACAGGTCGACCACGCGCGGATTGTATAGGCCGTTTCTGGTGATCCAGTCGATGCCTTCCTGCACTACGAGTTCGGTTTCCTGACGTGGAATGAACACGCCCGGCCCGACTTGGAGGTCGAGATACCGGAACGGCGCGTGCCCCACGATGTACTGCAGCGGTTCGCGTTTCGCTCGTCTGGCGATCATCGCGTCGAATTTCACGGCATCGTATTCGAGCCCATCTCCCATGAGCATGGCCTTGTCCACGTCGCGCAGCTCGCATCCCGCGGCTTCGGCGAGCAGGATCTTCGCGTCATGCTCCGGTGTATCCACTCCCGCTTCCTTCAGGGTGGCTGCCGCTGTTGCGATGGTTTCGTCCATCATCCTTCCGTTTCCTTTTCCCTCTGCCGTTTCGGCTTCTCTCATACCGTCACGGTTTCTTCCATGAATCCATGAAAAAACGCCGTCCTGCCCGTTTCCGGGCGAGGACGGCATTCGTATGCTCACTGCTGGTGGGCGAGCCTTTCGGCCTCATCCGCCTGGATGTCGGAGTCGATGACGGCCTGAAGGTCGCCGTCGAGCACCGCGTCGAGGTTGTACGCCTTGTAGTTCGTACGATGGTCGACGATACGGTTCTCCGGGAAGTTGTAGGTGCGGATGCGTTCGGACCTGTCGAGCGATCGGACCTGCGAATGGCGCATGTCGGCGGCTTCGGCGGCCTCCTGCTCATGCTTCATGGCGAGCAGTCGGGACTTGAGCACGCGCAGCGCGGCGGCGCGGTTCTGGATCTGGGATTTCTCGTCCTGCATGTTCACCGTGATGCCGGTGGGGATGTGCGTCATACGCACGGCCGAATACGTGGTATTCACGGACTGGCCGCCCGGGCCGGAGCTCATGAAGATATCGATTTTGAGGTCCTTCGGATCGATGTCGATCTCATCATTGTCGTCGTCGGCTTCGGGGAACACGATGACGCCCGCCGCGGATGTCTGGATGCGGCCCTGCGATTCGGTGACGGGGACGCGCTGCACGCGGTGCACGCCGCCCTCGTATTTCAGCGATGCCCACACGCCGTCTTCCGGCGCGGGCGTGCCCTTGGCGCGGATGGCGACCTGCACGTCCTTGACGCCGCCGAGTTCCGTGGTGTTCTCGGACTGCACGGTGACGGTCCACCCGCGCTTTTCGGCGTACCTGGTGTACATGCGCAGCAGGTCGCCCGCGAATAGCGCGGCTTCTTCGCCGCCGGTGCCGGCTTTGATTTCCATGATCGTGTCGCGCGCATCGTCCGGGTCGCGCGGGATGAGCGCGGTGCGCAGCTTCTCCTCCACCTCGGGCAGTTCGCCTTCGAGCCTTTTAGCTTCGGCGGCGAAATCCGGGTCCTCGCCGGCCATTTCCTTGGCGGCCTCAAGGTCGTTCTTCACGGCGAGATACGCGTTGTATGCGTTGACGATGCCGCCCAGTTCGGCATGACGACGGCCGAGTTTACGCATCTTGTTCGGATCGGTCACCACTTCGGGGCTGGCCATCTGCTCTTCGAGCGATTGGTATTCCTTCAACGCGGATTGCGCCGCGGGGAACTGTTCGTCTGCCATGTGCTTCCTTGATGATTACGGATGATTACGTTGGTTGCGGTTCCGCGATTGCGGTTTCGCGATCGCCGGAACACGGCCTCTTGGCCGCGATGGGCGCACGGGCCCTTGAGGATACGAAAACGCCAGCCCCCTCCGGAGCCGGATGCGTTGGCACGCACCGGAACGGAAACGGGCTGGCGTTCGATAAGCTACTTGCTCTTCTTGCCGTAGCGCTTCTCGAAGCGAGCAACGCGGCCACCGGTGTCGAGGATCTTCTGCTTGCCGGTGTAGAAGGGGTGGCACTTCGCGCACACGTCGACCGTCATGTGGTCGCCCTTGGCGGTGGAACGGGTGACGAAGGTGTTGCCGCACGAGCACAGGACTTCGACGGCATGGTAATCGGGATGGATACCCTGCTTCATAGTGTCTCCTAGGGAATTCAGGTGACCCGGGTCGCCTCGCCCCGTTGGCGGGCGTGAACCGGAACCTCAGCAAGGGTAGACGATGGCTGGGACACCGCAGCCCGTGGAAGGGATGCCGCGGGACGGCACGCGCAGCGGTACGGGAACGAAGCCGGAATGACGCGGATCGGAGCAATGGCATGAGAAATCGCCCGTCCTTCCGCGGCGCGGCCCCGTGAGCGTGGCGTGCGGTATGAACGGGCGATTCCCTCACCAACAAGTCGGCCGGAATCCGACCGACGATCAATACAGCTCGGTGAAGATCTTGAGCACTCGATCGTAATCGAGCGGCACGAAGCAGTTCCTCATCAAGCGTTCCTGGGTTGTCATCACACGATCGGCGAATTCGGGCAGATCCTCCTTGGCCACGCCGTACTCATGCAAAGCCTTCTTCGGCAGCAGCTGGTTGATGAGCGTTTCCAGCTCGTCGTACACATCCGCCACATCGCAACCGAGGATTCCGGCGAGATGCCGGTTGACCTTGGCGATCTCGCCATCGGATTTAATCTCCATATAGTTGCGCAGCACGCCGGTGAACATGGCGTAGTTGGATTCGCCATGCGGCACATGGTATTTGCCGCCGAGCTGGTAGCTTAGGGCATGCACCGCCGCGCAGCCGCCGGTGTCGAAGCTGATGCCCGCATAATCGGAGGCGATGAGGAAATCACCCATCAGCTCGTTGCGCTTGGCGCGGCGTTCCGGTGAACCGGCGGGACCCGCTTCGACCACGGCCTTATAGCCGCCGACGATCATCGTCATGGCCTCGTAGCCGAACATCCTGGTGTACGGCGTGGCGTTCGGCGACAAGGTTGATTCCACGGCGTGCACGAGGGCGTCGAGCGAGCTGGTGGCGAACACGTGATCCGGCAGACCGTACAGCAGTTCGGGGATCAGCACGGCGTCGTCCGCGAACATCTCCGGACCGGCGATACCGGCCTTGCAGCCGAGCCTGGTGCGGTTGACGGCCGCGATCTCCGTGACCTCGGAACCAGTGCCGCAGGTGGTCGGTACGAGCACGAGCCGGACCTTGCGCTTGAAATCGGGCAGATGGTCGATCACCTCGTCGATGGATGCGCCACCGGCCACGGCGACGACCTTCGACATGTCCATCACCGCGCCGCCGCCGACTGCGACGATACGGTCATAGTCGAACGCCGAAGCATCCTTGATGAACTCGTCGATCATGACGTCGGTGGGCTCCTGGGCGCCGTATTTGTCGACCAGGATGACGTTCGCGCCGTTCGCATACGGTTCGAGGAAACGCGAGTAGATCGCCTCGATGCTCACCAGCAGATCCTTGGGTCCCAGCTGGAAGGATTCGGCGAATTCCTCGACGGTCGCGAAGGAATGGATGATGTCCGGTCCGACGGTAAGCAGCTTCATCGGTTTCGTTCCTTTCCGGCGAAGGCCGGCCCCGTTTGAGGAGGGGCCGGCATACGCCTATTCCATGTGCCTGATGCGGGATCTGCGCGGGCAGGTCACTTGGCGCTTTCCTCGATGATGATCTCCTTGAGCACTTCGATGGCCTCGGTCAGCTCATCATCGGTGATGACCAGCGGCGGCAGCAGACGGATCACGTTGCCGTTGATGCCGCAGGTCAGCATGATCAGACCTTCCTGAATCGTGCGCTTCGTGATGCGGCCGACAAGTTCCTTGTTCGGTTCCATCGTACCGGCCTTGACGAATTCGATGCCGATCATGGCGCCGTGTCCGCGCACTTCGGCCACGGTCGGCACTTCGCCGACGAGCGGCTTGAGCAGGCCGTCCACGACTTCGCCGATATGCGCGGCCTTCGCCGGCAGGTCGAGCTTCTCCATGATGCCCACGGCCGCGAGCGCCGAAACGCAGGATACCGGGTTGCCGCCGTAGGTGCCGCCGATGCCGCCGGGCTGCACGGCATCCATGATGTCGGCGCGACCGGTGACCGCGGCGATCGGCATGCCGCCGCCGAGCGCCTTCGCGGTGGTGATGAGATCGGGGGTGACGCCGTCGTATTCGCAGGCGAACCACTTGCCGGAACGGCAGAAGCCGGCCTGGATTTCGTCGGAGATGTACAGCACGTCGTGTGCGTGGGCCCAGTCGGCCAGTCCGGACAGGAAGCCTTCGGCCGGGACGATGAAGCCGCCTTCGCCTTGGATCGGTTCGGCGATGATGGCGGCCACGTTGGCGGAGCCGACCAGCAGTTCGATCTTGTCGGTGGCGGCCTTGGCGGCGGCGGCGCCGTCCGCGCCGAAGGCGTCGCGCAGCGGGTAGGAGAACGGCACACGGTAGATGTCGGGGGCGAATGCGCCGAAGCCCTGCTTGTACGGCATGGACTTGGTGGTCATGGCCATGGTCAGGTTGGTGCGGCCGTGGAAGGCGTTCTCCATCACGACGATGGCGGAGCGGCCCGTGTATCGGCGGGCGATCTTGATGGCGTTCTCGACCGCTTCGGCGCCGGAGTTGACCAGTACGCTCTTCTTGGGGAAGTCGCCGGGGGTGTGTTCGGCGAGTTTCTTGCACACGTCGATGTAGTTCTCGTACGGGGTGGTGGCGAAGTTCGTGTGCGTCAGCTTGGTGACTTCGTCCTGCACCGCCTTGACGACTTCCGGAGCGCAGTTGCCGACACCGGTGACGGCGATGCCGGAGGCGAGGTCGATGAAACGGTTGCCGTCGACGTCGGTGATGGTGGAGCCGGAGGCGCTTTGCGCGAAGATCGGCATGCCTTGGCCGACGCCGGCGCTCACGTACTTCTTGTGTTCCTCTTCCAGCGTCTGGGACTTCGGTCCGGGGATGGCGGTGACGATCTTGCGTGCGACCTGTGGGACTGACATGGGTGTTTCCTTTCGTTGTTGGTGATTTTCGAAAAGTCTTGGATGGTTGTTGGTGGTTGTTGGTGGTTATTGGTGGGTGACCGGAACAGGTGGCCTTGGTTTATTCGCCGCGGTCGCCGTATTCCGGAGGATTGCGGCGGAATCCCTTGGTGATCGCCGCGAGCACGATGATGCCTATGGCGAGCCAGGACAATCCCAGTCCGATCGCATGGCCGTCCAGATGCATCAGCAGGTAGGCGCAGCAGACGGCTCCGACAGCCGGGGCCACCACGTTGAGCCACACTCCCCCTCGGAAATATTCCTTGCGTTCGGACGCATCGGCTTTGGCGTAGGCGCAGATGACGCACACGTTGACCAGGGTGAAGGCGGTGAAGGCGCCGAAGTTCACGAAGGATGTGGAGGTGGCGACGTCGAGGAACATGGCGATCAGTCCGACGAAGGCGATCAGCATGATGCTGAGCACCGGCGTGCCGAAACGCTTGCCGAGCCTGCCGAAGATCCGCTTGGGCAGGACGCCGTCGCGACCCATCACGTACAGCAGGCGGGATGCGGAGGCCTGGGTGGCGATGCCGGAGGTGAACTGGCCGAAGCACAGTCCCGCGATGAACACGGAGGTGAACAGGTTGCCGCCGACCTGGGTGGCGATCTCGTAGGCGGCGGACGATTCGTCGTCGAACATGCCGCCTGGGTGCACCAGCTGGGTGACGTAGGCGATGCCCACGAAGATCAGTCCGCCGATGAGCGCGACCAGCATGATCGCCTTGGGGATGGTGTGACGTGCGTCGCGGGTTTCCTCGCTCATCGTGGTAACCGCGTCGAATCCGAGGAAGGAGTAAGCGGCGATGGCCGCGCCCGCCACGATCACGGATGGCGATGAGCCGTTACCCGTGAACGGCAGCGTGCTGAACAGCGTGCCGGTGCCGGCACCACCCAGGACGGATCGGATGGAAAGCATCAGGAAGAGGACGATGACGAGGGCCTGGAACAGCATCAGCGCATAGTTGATCTTGTCCGCCACGTTGAGTCCGATGATGTTGATGGCGGTGGTGAGCACGATGAAGCCGAGCACCCATGCCTGGATCGGGACCGAAGGGAACTGCGCGTTCAGATAGGAGGCTCCGATCAGCCATACCACCATGGGAAGGAACATGTAGTCGAGCAGCATTGCCCATCCGACGAGGAATCCGACCTTGCGCCCGATGGTTTTGCCCACATAGGTGTAGGCGCTGCCCGCCTGCGGGTGAAGTACGGCCATGCGTCCGTAGCTTCCCGCGGTGAACATCATGGCGACGGTGGCCACCAGATAGGACATCGCCGCGGCGCCATGCGAGGTGGAAGCGATCACACCGAACGTGCCGAGCGCGATGATCGGCGTCATGTAGGCCAGTCCGAACAACACCACGGAACGCAATCCCATGGTGCGCTTCAACGTGCCTTCGCCCTCGACGGGTTGTGCGACGGGACACGCGGCGGCTGGGCCGTTGACTATCTGTGCTGTCATGTCGGTTCCTTTCATAACGTTGTGCATCGGTGCCGGTTCGTGGCGATCAGTCCTGGATGCGCCACCGCTCCGGTATGATGGCGCCTCCGTAGAGGGGAAGCGGGATGGACGGTTCGCCGGGATGGAATTGCTCCCACATGCGGTTGCTGCCGGCGGTGCCCCGCTCACGGACCAGACGTACGGCGTCGAGGTCGATGGTGCGGATGATGACTTGTTCGCCGTCGCCTTCGGATGATTCGATGACGGCGCCTTCGGGGTCGACGAGCGTTGACTGCCCGACGCCTTGCGGCGCGGGCGCGTTCAGGCTTGCCACGAAGGTCTGGTTGACAATGGCGTTCGCGCGGGCGAGGATGAGTTCCTGCACCCGATCAGGAGTGGTGGTGCGCACCGGGTTGATGATGAGGTCGACGCCCTGCCATGCCAGTTGACGGCTGATTTCGGGGAACCAGGCGTCGTAGCAGATCATGATGCCGATACGTCCCTTGCCCGGAATATCGAACGTGGTGAAGGAGTCTCCGGGTGTGTAGCGTTCGAACGGACGCCACGGGCAGATCTTGCGATACGAGGCGACGAGTTCACCCTTCGGGGAGAACACGGGAGCGGTGTTGAAGATGCCTCCCGCGGGATTGCGTTCCGCGACGGTGCCGGGGATGAGCCAGACGCCCAGTTCACGGGCGATGCCGCCGAGTTTGGCGGCCAACCCGTCATGCAGGTCAGTGGCCGAGGCGCACTGCGCACGGTAGGAGCGTTCGTCATCGAGTTCGCCGGTGCCATACAAGTGCATTTCGGGGAAGACGATGAGTTCCGGGCGAAGCCCTTCGCCGCTGCGCATGGAGGCCACGCGGCGGACATCGTTCTCGAACGCGCCGAGAGGCTTGCCGATGGGCATCTGGCTCATCTGGGCCAATGCGATGGTGAGTGCGCCGCGGGTGGTCATCCTGTGCTCCTTTCCTATGTTCCGTTGTTGTTGGCTTTCACCATAGGGACGCACGAACGCTGATGATATGGACGTTGTGTTGAAAATATGGCCGATATGTGGCCGAATCGTCCATGATTCGATGAGAACCGCCTAGATTGGCCGTATGGCGATGACCTTGAACACGTTGCTGGAGCAGCGTTCCCTTGACCTGTCACTGGTTGCGGAAGGTGATGCCGGCGACTTGGATGCGCCGATCTCCTGGATGCATTTTTCGGAATCCCCCGACCCGACGCCGTATCTTGAGGGCGGCGAGATCCTGCTGACCACCGGTCTGCTTATGCCGGCGAACGCCCCGGATGAACGGCATCGCCCCTTCGCATCCCGCTTGGTCGACGCCGGCGTGCGCGGCATCGGATTCGGCATCGGCGTGCAGCATGACGCCATACCGCAATGGCTGGTCTACCAGTGTGAGGCAACAGGACTCCCCTTGTTCTGCGTGCCCCTCGCCACCCCGTTCATCGCCATTTCCAAGGCGGTGGCACGCGGCATCTCGGACAATACCGGCCAGAATTTCGCCCGCATGTACCGCAATCAGCAACGTCTGCTGCGCAGCGTGCACACGCTCGACCCGGTGAGCACGATCGTCTCCCGCCTGGCCGAGCTCATCGGCGGATGGGCGGCGCTGCTGAATCCTGTGGGGTCGATTGTCGCATCCTCGCACCACGCGCTCCCCGTCGACATGGATTCGCTGGCCGACGCCCTGGCCTTCAGTGTGCTCGGCGAGGCGAAATTCACCGTGGCGAAAGGCTACGATATCGCGATCTTCCACATCGCCTCCTCCACCAAGCAAACGCTCGGATATCTTGTTTCGGGGCGTAAGGGGAACAAGGGCAGCATCGATCATCCGCTGGTGGCCGAAGCTGCAAGCCTGCTGTCGCTTGCCGTCACCGGCACCGCCGATTCCAACCGTTCCCTCGCCAACCTGCGGTCGACCATGACCCGGCTGTGTTTGGAGGGAGATGCCGATACGGTACGACGGTTCGCCGATGACGTATGGAACGGCATGCCGGTGCAGCCGCTGGTGGCATTGCGCATCATCGGCCGTCAGGATGCGCTGGAGGATGCCGGGCGACTGTTTGAACCGTTCCGCCGCACACTGGCCAAGAACACGAATCTCGCAGTGTTCGGCATGGTGGACGGCGATATGTGGGCCATCGTCTCACAGTCGAATGCACGAAGCTGGACCGAACAGTTGACCCACGACGGACGACTCACCGTAGGGCAATCGTCGGGCGTGACCTGGCCCGACATGCCCCGCGCACGGCACGAAGCGTATCAGGCCGGAGCGGAGGCACTGACATCAGGCGTGCCGTTGATCCGATATGGCAGCGACCGCAGCGCCGCGACGTTGGAAAGCGTGGTGGAACCTTCGCTGATGCGGGCGTTCGCCGATCTGAAACTCGCGCCGATCGCCGATCTGACGTTCGACCTGTCCACCGGCCCCCACACCGCGCAATCCGGCGCGGACACGACCATCCGCGCGGTGGATGTGCTGTGGGCGTGGCTGCGCAGTCGCGGCAGAACGGAGGAGGCCGCACGCATGACCGGGATGCACCGGCATACCTTGACCAAATACCTTGGCGTCATCGCCAAAGCACTGCACGTCGACCTTGCCGACCCCGGCATCACCGCCGAACTGTGGTACGCCTGCCGTTTCTCGCGCTTCGGGCACACCTTGGCGCAACCGGAATCCGTCTGATGAACCGGAACATTCCCCCAACAAGATGTAGACCATATTCAGATAGAGCAAGAAGCCTTAACGGCATCCGCAACTATTCAGCAGAGGCATCTCCGCCATCGGATGGCGGCGCCATATTGTCACCGGTCTTATGCCCCTTAATTGCATCAATGACTCGCGGAAGCAGACAAAGAACAAAGCATGCCGCGCTGAGTATCGCCTGAGCATTCATGCCCATGGCCCAGAACACCACCGTGACTATGAACACCGCCACAACAAGCAGAGAGAACACCGCACTAGTGAACTTCAGACACCAGTTTTCCGCCCTTCTGCCTTCGGCGTATATTCTGCGGACATCACGCTGCCCCCTCGATTTCGGATTGCAATGATCGCTCCGCCATGGAAAGGATTCGATCAGCGGCACCGGGAAGAATCCGTTCATAACGTTCAAGCTCCGCAGCTGGAGGAAGTGGCCCCGACGTCACTTCCATGTGCGTCATCGAAACACGATGACCTAACGTTGAGTCTCTAACGCTTTCCGAATCGCGTTCCCCGTTCGCTTCCAAGCCATTGCCTGCAATTCTCCCGACGTTGAAACCGCTGGCATCTGCCGACGAACCACCCGGCCGGTCAATCCCACCTTCAGGCCCATGCGCATCCCCTTGGAAATCGCCGCCTTGCGACCGGTCATTGCCGTTTTGCCCATTGCTCATGCCCCCTCCGATTACATGTTGGAATTACGTTGACAGAGCTATATCTTACACAGACAACCTGCAAAAACCATCGACGGCTTTCTGCGCCGACAGCTGATTGCATGATTCGACCATGTGATTCGACCATGCGATTCAATCTGCGAAACATGGCCTGATATGGGAGAACCCGCCGGTTTCGGCGGGTTCGCTGCTGTGCCCTCGCTGGGACTTGAACCCAGGACAAACACCTTATAAGGGTGCTGCTCTAACCGACTGAGCTACGAGGGCAACTGGAGGAAGTATATCCCGACCGCGGAATATTGGCGACATTTCAGCCCGGAACAACACGGCAACACGCTTGCAGTATTTTATTTATAGGTTTATAAATAACGTGTTACCCTATTTAGTAAGACCAATGGACGAACACGGTCAGCATACGTCCAACCAGCGCCATTTCACCGATGAAAGGACACCCATGCGTTACTGTCATTTCGACGACGCCGCCAAGGAATACGTAATCGAAACCCCGGCCACCCCGTTGCCGTGGATCAACTACCTCGGCAACGAGGACTTCTTCTCCCTGATCTCCAACACCGGCGGCGGTTATTCCTTCTACAAGGACGCCAAACTGCGCCGCATCACCCGCTACCGCTACAACAACGTGCCGGGCGACAACGGATCGCGCTGCTACTACCTGAGCCTCATGGACTCCGCCGACGCCGACGCCAAGCCCATCGAAACCTGGTCCCCGACCTTCCTGCCCGCCAAGACCCCGCTTGACTCCTACCGTTGCCGCCAGGGCATCGGCTACACCGTATTCGAATCGTCCAAGAGGGGCATCGAATCCAAGCTCACCGCCTTCGTACCGCTGCACACCAACGCCGAAATCAACCGACTCGACGTGACCAACACCACCGATGCACCCGTCGTCATCGACGCCACCGCATCCGTGGAATGGTGCCTGTGGAATGCGGTGGACGATTCCTCGAACTTCCAGTGCAACCTGTCCACCGGCGAAGTCGAGATCGAACACGAAAACGACGCCACGCTGTTGTACCACAAGACCGAGTTCAAGGAACGCCGCAACCATTACGCGTTCTTCGCGGTGAACTCCCCCACGATTGGCTTCGACACCAGTCGCGACGAATTCCTCGGCCAGTTCAACGGCTGGGACACCCCGCAGGTCATCGCCGAAGGCAAGGCCCACGATTCCGTGGCGCACGGATGGTTCCCCATCGCCGCCAACCGCGTGCGCCTGGAACTCAAGCCCGGCGAAACCAAGTCGCTGGTCTTCGTGCTGGGATACATCGAGGTCGCCAAGGACCAGAAGTGGGAGGATCCCGATGATCCCGCCAAGGTCGGCATCATCAACAAGAAGCCGGCGCACGACCTGTTCCGCCGCTTCGTCACCGTCGAACAGGTCGAGGCCGCGCTGAGCGAACTGAACGCCTATTGGACCGACCTGCTGAGCACCTACAGCGTCGAATCCGGCGATGAGAAGCTCGACCGCATGGTCAACATCTGGCACCAGTACCAGTGCATGGTCACCTTCAACATGTCCCGCTCCGCCTCCTACTACGAGTCCGGCATGGGCCGTGGCATGGGCTTCCGCGACTCCAACCAGGATCTGCTCGGCTTCGTGCATCTGGTTCCGCAGCGCGCACGCCAGCGCATCATCGACATCGCCTCCACCCAGATGGAGGACGGCTCCGCCTGGCACCAGTACCAGCCGCTCACCAAGAAGGGCAACGCCGACATCGGCGGCAGCTTCAACGACGACCCGCTGTGGCTGGTCGCCGGCACCTACGCCTACCTCGCCGAAACCGGCGACGTGAGCATCCTGACCGAACCCGTGCCGTTCAACAACGTGGAAGGCTCCGAAGTCCCGCTGCTCGAGCATCTGCGCCGTTCGGTGAACTTCACCGTCACCCATAAGGGACCCCACGGCATTCCGCTGATCGGCCGCGCCGACTGGAACGACTGCCTGAACCTCAACTGCTTCTCCGACACTCCGGGCGAAAGCTTCCAGACCGTGGAGAACAATGACACCGGCGTCGCCGAATCCGTGTTCATCGGCGGCATGTTCGTGCTGTACGGCGGCCAGTACGTCGACATCATCGAACATTACGGCCAAGCCACGGGCATGACCGACGAACAGACGACTGCGGAAGCGGCCGCCATGCGCAACGAAATCGCAGCGGTGAACGACGCGGTGAAAACCGCCGGCTGGGACGGCGAATGGTTCCTGCGCGCCCACGACGCTTACTCCCGCAAGGTCGGCACGCATGAGGATACCGAAGGCCAGATCTACATCGAACCGCAGGGCATGTGCGTCATGGCCGGCATCGGCCTGGACGACGGCAAGGCGCAGCAGGCGCTCGAATCCGTCAAGGACAAGCTGACCTGCGACTGGGGCACCGCCATCCTCGCCCCCGCCTACTCCATCTACCGCATCGAACTGGGCGAAATCTCCTCCTATGCGCGCGGCTACAAGGAGAACGGCGGCATCTTCTGCCACAACAACCCGTGGATCTCCATCGCCAACGCCCTGGCCAACAACGACGACGAGGCATTCGCCGTGTACAAGCGCAACTGCCCCGCGTACGTGGAAGACAAGTCCGACGTGCGCAAGGTGGAACCGTACGTGTACTGCCAGATGGTCGCCGGCCCCGAAGCCGCGACGCCCGGCGAAGGCAAGAACTCCTGACTGACCGGCACCGCCGCCTGGACCTTCGTGGACGTCTCGCAGTACCTGCTGGGCGTGCGCCCGACGCTTGACGGCCTGGCCATCGAACCGCATCTGCCGGCGGAATTCACCGATCTTACGGTGACCCGCGTGTTCCGCGGCACGACCTATCGCATCGGCATGAAGCGCACCGGAGAGCGCTCCGTCAGCGTGAACGGCGAGCGCATCGACGGCAAGGTGGTGCCGGCCGTGGCGGACGGCGGCATCGTTGAGGTCGAGGTCACGTTCTGATCCATGCCGAAGCGGCGGAAGGCTTTCGTATGGGAAGGCCTTCCGCCGCTTCGCCTCCCTGTTTCCCCGAAACGTGGCGGTTCCCGATATCCATTGATCGGGAACCGCCACGTTTCGGTACAGTCCCATCGAATTCCGATAAGGTTAACGGCATGCGATATTTCGAAGACGTGATCGCCGGCATCGACGGCAGTGAGGCCGCATTCGTCGGCTACATCCATAACAACAGTGAGGAAATCGACCCCAAGCGTCGCCGTCCGGGCGTGCTGGTGATTCCGGGCGGCGGGTACGCCATGACCTCCGACCGGGAAGCCGAGCCGATCGTCATGCGTTTCCTTGCTGCCGGTTTCAACGCGTTCGTATTGCGCTATTCCGTCGCGCCATCACGTTTCCCCGTCGCGCTGCTGGAAGCCGCCGAGGCGATGAAGCGCATTCGCGCCCATGCCGACGAATGGCATTGCGACCCCGACAGGGTCGCGGTGATCGGGTTCTCCGCCGGCGGGCATCTTGCGGCCAATCTGGCCACCACCGCGAGCGATGACGTAATGCGCGGGCATGGCTACGACCCCGATGCGGTTCGTCCGAACGCGTTGATGCTTGGCTATCCGGTGATCACCTCCGGCCCGCTCGCCCATCGCGGCAGCTTCGACTGCCTGCTCGGCGATGAGGCAAGCGACCGCGAAGCCTTGGAATCCGTATCCATCGAACGGCATATCGACGGCAAAACGCCGCCCGTGTTCGTCTGGCATACCGTCACCGATGACTGCGTGCCGTATGAGAACACGCTGATGCTGGTGGACGCCTGCGCGAAGGCCGACGTTCCTGTCGAAGCGCACCTGTTCCCGCATGGCGGCCACGGTTTGGCGTTGGGCACCGCGGAAACGGCGTGGAACGGAACCGATGGCATCGAACCTTGCGTCCAACAGTGGCCGGACACGGCCATCGCATGGTTGAATCGGGTCTTCGCCTAAGGCTGGACCATCAGCGGCTCGTACTATCATGAAAAGGTTTACGGGCAGCTCCCCAAAGACCACACCGGATTGGGGAAACACACACAATCGCATGAAATCAAGGAGCACAATATGGGCGCGGCGGCATGGGATGGTTTTCTGAATGATCAGGACAACTGGCCCGCGGCATCCCGCGCCGAAGCGTCCAAAGGCAGCATGACCACCGCCAGGGACACGTTGGGCGACAGGACCTTCATCAAACGCAAGCGCATGAGCCAGGAGGAACGCCACCTGCAAATCCTGCAGGCCGCCGTCAAGATCATCGCGACCAAAGGGTTCTGGGGCATGTCGTTGCAGGACATCTCCGATGAGCTGGGCATCACCGAAGCCGCGCTGTACCATTACATCTCCTCGAAGGACGACCTGCTCAACATGGTGCTGTCCGAATGCTACGACACCCCGGACGAGGATGAATACAACGCGGTGACCGCGGGATTCGTGGACGCCGACGGCCACCGCATCTACTGCTACCCGCGCTACTGCCTGAACATCGTGCTGTACAACCTTCAACGCCCGGAGCTCGTGCAACTGTATTCGGTACTGAACGGCGAGGCGTTGGACCCGGAGCATCCGGCGCATCATTTCTTCATCGGACGCCATATGCGCCAGTGGGAGATGATCTGCTCGGTGAACTGGCTGCTTCCACCAGGCATGACCGAGGATCGTTTCTACGACCTGTACACTCTGGCGATGAGCGCCATGGACGGCCTGCAATACCGTTGGCTGGGCGACGATTCGATGAATCTGCTGGAACAGTGGATGAGCCTGTCCGACATCATCTTCCCCGAAAGCGAGTGGAAAGGATTCCTCGACCCTTCGGAGCATGATCCGAAGCAGGAAACGGATTGCATGCTGCCGTTGACGCTGTCCGTGCGAGCCTGAACCGTTTCCGCGGAACGATCACAACGGCAGGTCGATGTCCGCGATCCACCGATCCTGTGACGAGCGGATACCGATCGTTCCACCACGGGACTCGACCTGATCGGCATAGCGTTGCAGTCCCATCCTTGTCGGCACGGCAACGGAGTCTTTCCCGGAGGGCTTGTCGCATGCCGAGAGGGAGAATCGAGCCGATGTCAGACCGATGGTGACGAAATACCCGCCTTCCGCATCGGCATGCTTGACGATATCCGAGAACAGTTCGCTCAGCATGGCGGAAATCAGCGCATAGTCGTCGTCCGTCATGACGCCACCGTCCTGAATATCAATGATGGTCTCGCCTTCGAATCCCAGCCGACGCAAACGCTCCTCGTATTTCGTCGCAATCGAACGCAGCTGACGTTCCCTCCCGCGAACCGCACGATCAGCGACAACGCCGTTTCTTCCACCCGCCGTATCGTCATCCGCATCATTCGCCATGATGGACACCACGGACCGTGTCTGCCTCAACACGCTTTCCAGGACCGAACGCAATTCCGCCATATCATGATCGTCCATCGACTGCGAATCCCCGCGAATCTCATCGATGCGACGAATGATGTAGACCACGTCGTTACAGGTTTCGTTATGCAGGGTGAGCGCCAACCGTTCCCGTTTCCTGCTGACCGCCTGACGCTGAGCCGCCGTCAGATCACGCAACGACCGGCACAACAGCGCACCGGCGAGCGCACAGACGAATACGGTCATGGCGTACAGTGCGACGTTCACCAGCACCAACGGTTTCCCGCCAGTCGAATTCACCATGATGTATTCGCAGACGCATATCACCGTCGCCAAGCATCCCTGCGCAACGGCGCGGAATCCCAATACCGCCACTCCCAGCAGACAAGCGAACAGCAATACCAACGATGCGCCGAACGGCAGCAGGCCACCGGCCTGACCGCACACCACGATCAGCCAGCTCCCCGCCGCAGGCTTCCATGCCGCGAGCAGCAATACAGCCGCTTCGCCGATGCTGAACACTACATGGCGAACCGTATCCGAGCCAACCGTCCGAAACGCGCATTCGTCCACTACAAGAACGATCAGCATCCCTATGAACAGGACCCTCACCACAAGAACAAGCACATCATCGTATGATTTCACCGCGCCACGGTCCGCCGACCGTAGGCATGCCGTCATACCAGATCGTATTTTCTGCATATCGCCATGGCCTCATTTCTCGTGGAAACATGCAGTTTCCTCAATATGCGATGAATATAGGTGAACACCGTATTGGGACTGACACGCAACGCCACTGCGATCTGAGCCGTGGCGTCCCCTCGCATATACCGCCGCAGCACGTCGCGTTCGCGATCACTCAACATGGACCGCATGGCTTCGCCACGCTGCATCATCTCATGCGCGGCAGCGGCATCCAAGAACCGGTCATCCATGGGCAGCCCCCGGGCCGCACGCACAATCGCCGCCGGCAGCTCCTTCACCAGGCATTCCTTCGACAGCAATCCCTGCGCACCGGCTTCGATGGCATCCCGCTCATAGCGTTCCGTGGGATAAGCCGTGATGCAGAGCAGCCCGATATCGTCGTTTCGCCGCCGTATGCGTTTGCAGACCACGTCGCCACTGATATCGTTCAACGCCATATCCACGATGAGCACATCCGGCGCGTTCCGGCCGAACAGACAGCGATGCAGGGCGTCCGCACTGGAGTGGGTGCACCATCGCATCCGGAAATCGACGGAAGCCTGTTCGATCCACTGCGAAAGCATTCGCGCCGACCAGATGTCGTTGTCGACCAACGCGATGCCGATAGTGCCATTCCCCATGCCGGTCATGATACGCCGGCGGCACCATATGGTCTCGACCTTGTCAAGAAAATCGTGACATACGGTGGAAAAATCCGATGAACGTTCATACCGTTGCCTTCTGAACCCATCATCATGTGTCACAAGGAGGATATTCCAGTGAGAGAATTCCTGAAAAGAACCAGTCGAAGCCGCAGATTCGCCGCGCTATGCGTCATTCTGCTGCTGCCGCTGTCCTTCGCTTTTCCACAACATGCCATGACCGCGGAAAACACTTATGTCATCATCGACGGCGTCCGCATCGACAGCTCGCTTGGCGTCACCACCAGCGAACAACTGACGCAACGGCTGTTGGAAGGCTATGTGCAGGTGGATTATGTCGACGGCCGGCTTGCAAGCGTGGAACCGCTCAGCGAAGAGGACCAGATCGCCGTGATGAACAGCACGCGCACCCCTTGCCGGAACACGGATGTGTGCCTGACGTTCCGTAACGGCAGTAATCGCGGATTCTACGGAACCGGCTATCGTGCCGGTGCCTGATGGGCGCTCGAAGATGCCGGACCGTTGCACTGATGCCGGCCCGGCTTTATTGTTTCAGCGGATCGGCACGTCGGTGAGGCCGTCGATCTCGGTTTCGAAGGCGTAGTATGCGCCGATCAGACCGGCGTTGTTGCTGTGACGGCAGCGTTTGATGACCGTACGGAACGAACTCCACGACTGGATTTTCTTCAATGCCTCGTTGACCAGCGGCAGCAGCTGTTGTTCACGGCAGATGCCGCCACCCAACAGCACGCATTCCGGATCGGCGACGACCACGATGTTGAAGATGCCGATGGCGAGGTAGTCGATCCATTGGTCCACGATCTTGCGCACGCGGGGCTCGTCGAGACGATGGAACAGTGTGGCGGGCACGATGCTGCCGACCGGCACGTCGAATTCCTCGGCGTAGCGTTCCGCCAGCACGATGGTGGACAGGTAGTTCTGCATGGTGAGGAACCCGCCCTTCTCGTAGTTCGGGATCATCATGCCAAGCTCGCCCGCACGCCAGTCCTTGCCGCGGCGGATCTTGCCGTCCAGGAACAATGCGCCGCCCACGCCGCTGTCAATGGTGATCAGCGCGAAATCGTCAAGCTTGACGGCGTTGCCGCTCAGTTTCTCCGCCATGGCCGCGCAGTTGGCGTCGTTCTCCATCCACGTGGGCACCGGCTGGTCGAGATATTCCTGCAGTTCCTTGCCGATCTCACGGCCATGCAGCATGCCCAGCGCACCGGCGGTGACCGCGATCTGCTTGTCGACGTCGATGAAGCCCGGCACGCTCATGGCGATGCCGTCGATGGGCTGGCGTTGGCGTTTGACGATATGCGCGAGCGCCTGATAGAAGGATTCGATGTCGTCCGTCGGCGTCGCGATGGTGCCGGGGATGCCCATGCGCCCGTTTTCGAATACGACGTACCTGGTGAAGAACGTGCCGATTTCGAATGCAAGGATGCGCTTCTTCGGAGTCATATCGCTATCTAACCTGTCTTTAATTAATAAATCGAACCTGTGCATAGTATATCGCCGCTTCACCGTCGAATACCCACGCCACAAACCCCCTTCTATACCCCCGTTTTCTCCCGGCAACATCACATTGTCGACAAAACTGTTGACAACAATACCCCTTCTGTAAAAAGCAAACGTATGCATTGAAAAGCTTTTATTTTCAACGGTTTTCACAAGACATTTACCATGACGTCTTGTCAACAATTACCGATACGTTGTTGACAGAGGCTCTGTGGTTTCCTCGTGGCACACATTCCGCCACTGATGACGGAACGCCCAGCCTCCCCGTCGATGACGTGTTCACGTCTCGTCACTTAAGGAGAAAAATAGATGAGAAACAAAGCCATCGCGTTCATTGGCGCGATAGCCGCATGTGCGATGACGCTCGCGGGAATCCCGGGCACCGCCATGGCAAGCGAAGCAACCGAACTGAATCCCACCTACACGTATAACGCCGGCAACGGCATGACCTTCGAAAAGGTCAGCCACGCCGACCAGGACCTCCAGCAGGCCGACGGCGTGGTCGACTACACCGGCAACGGCACCATCGCCCCCTACACCTCCGGACTGAGCGCCACCGGCAACGGCGACCGCGGCCAGTCCTACAGCTACGCCGCCGCATCCTACGGCGACTGGGTGTACATCGGCACCATGTACGGCGGTCTGGGTGTGCAGAACATCCTCTCGCGCGGCTTCTCCAGCAACATGGGCCTGACCACCGAGAGGCCACCGCGCTTATGCAGACCATGTACGCGGGCAACATGTACCTTGGCGAGCCCGACGGCAAGAGCGCCGGCGGCATGCTCTTCAAGTTCAACGTGAAGACCGGCGAAACCAAGATCCTGATGTCCAAGAGCACCGGCATCGAAGGCGGCAAGGGCATCATCCCGACCTTCCGCAGCGCGTTCAAGATGAACGGCAAGCTGTACTTCGAAGGCATGATCATGGACACCAACAACAAGGAACTCACCCAGCAGGAGATCCAGACCGCCATGGCTTACCAGAACGGCTTCCCCTGCGTCTACGAGGTCGATCCGGAGAACGGCGACAAGCTCACCCGCGTCTATGACAGCGTCGACGTCAATGGCTTCCGCTCCCTGGTCAACGGCAACGTGTTCACCTCCACCCGCGCCATCGGCTCCTTCGGCAACACCCTGATCGCCGGCGATCTCAAGCCGACCGCGGACGGCAAGGGCAAGGCCCAGCTCGTGGCCTCCAACACCCCATCCGACCCGAACTCCTACAAGGTGATCGCCGACATGGCGAGCTTCGACAACCTGCCCGCCATCCACCGCCAGGACGTCAACGGCGGCGGCATCTACCAGGTGCAGGAGTTCAACGGCAAGCTGTACGTGGTGATCTGCTCCGGCGACACCAGCACCCTGAACGAGAAGACCGGCACCATGCGTTCCTTCGCCATCTACGTGGGCGAGAACAACGGCGACCCGACCAACAAGGCCGACTGGACCTGGCGTCCACTCGTGGGCGACACCGCCAAGGGCGCCAAGTACTACTACGGTCTTGACAAGAGCCGCGTGAGCGCCGGCGCCTGCACCCTGCAGGTCTACGGCGACTACCTGTACATCGGCGACTACAACGATGTGAGCAGCGCGCTCCAGGGCTTCGTCACCAAGAGCAATTTCGTGACCCAGGCCACCAACCTCGAGCAGTCCGTCAACCTGTACCGCATGAACAAGAACGAGAACGTCGAAATGCTCGTGGGCGATGCCAACAGCACCTTCCCGAACGGCGGCACCACCGGTCTCGGCAGCGGTTACGACAACCACATGAACCAGTACACCTGGCAGACCACCGTTCATGAGGGCAAGATGTACCTGTCCACTATGAACACCACCACCCTGCTGGAGCCGGTCGCCCAGTTCACCAACGGCGACATCCTGAACATGAGCGAAAAGGACTGGAACAACACCGTCCGCTACCTGCGCGTGTTCCTGCGCCTGCTGTGGGGCATGGGCCCGACCGATCCGGCCTCCGCCGTCTCCACGCAGAGCGCCGACGATCAGGCATCCAAGTCCATGCCGTCCACCGACGACCCTGAGGCCTTGGTCGATTGGGCCCGTTCCGAAGCCGCCAAGGACGCCTCCGTGGCCCAGCCGCAGTCCGCCGACGCCGATTCCTCCGCCTCCGCCGAAGCCATCATCCTGACCAAGGCGCAGACCAAGGAACTGGTCGACGGCATCAAGGACGGCAGCATCGTCCCCGGCAGCCTGGCCTCCACCTCCGACATCGCCCAGCTCTTCGACATCAACAACGAGCTCGACGCTCTCGGCTTCCAGCTCTCCAGCAAGGGTTCCGCCGACTTCGCCGACTCCTATGGCGAGATCGTGGACGCGTTCTCCGGCATCGGCGATCTGATCCCGGACAAGTTCAAGGGCCTGTACGAGACCCTCGTCAAGCTGACCTCCAAGGCCAACCTGAAGGCTTACGCCAAGGCTCTGCCGTATCTGGCCAAGTCCAAGCGCGGCTTCAACCTGTTCGAGATCTCCGACAGCGGCAAGGTGAACGTGAAGACCGTCACCGACGAAGGCTTCGGCGACCCGTTCAACCACGGTCTGCGCATCTTCTGCGACACCGATGACTACATGGTGATCGGCACCGCGAACCCGTTCTACGGCACCCAGCTGTGGCGCGTGCGCAACACGCAGTTCGCCGTGAACGTGTCCGCCACCAAGGGCGGCACCGCTTCCGCGAACGCCGAAAGGGCCGCCAAGGGCGATACGGTCACACTGACCGCCACCGCCGACAAGGGTTACCACTTCAAGGAGTGGAAGGTGCTCAAGGGCGATATCACCATCGCCGACAACGCCTTCACCATGCCTGACGGCAGCGTCTCCGTCCAGGCCGTGTTCGAAGCGGATGCGCCGGTCGAACCGTCGAATCCGGGCACGAACACGAAGCCCGCCGCCGATAAGACCACCAAGCAGGATTCCACCGCGAACACCGGTGCGCCCATCGCGGCCATCGTGATCGCCGGTGCCACCGCCCTGCTGCTCGGTGCGGCGATCATGCTGAAGAAGAAGCAGGCGTGACGCCAAGCGGTGGGGCCGCCTTCAATCCGCAATAGTGGAACGAAGGGGTCTCGCCACCGCCCACACCGGGCTAGCCGATACGGCTGATACATGAGAAGGCCGCTGCCCTTACGGGCAGCGGCCTTCCTGTCTCTTCTCTTTACTGCCATACGCCCGCCCCAACGCTTACGCATGTTCCGGACACAGTCTCTTGATCTCCCTTTGTATTTCAATCCGTCTCGTTTTGCCCCAGTTCATCATCAATAACGACTTCCCATGAAGAACGACTCCCGTCGGCACAGCAGAAATCCATGCAAAACACACGAACGGATGGACGAACCAGCGGAAATCGTTGCGATGAGATCGCAACGAGCAGATCATCGCCCAGCATGTACCGGGTGCCGACGTCCTCACAGATCGGGTCATTGGGGAATCAAGCACTACGACGGCATGGGCGAGCAAGGAATCCGCCTACGCCAATACCTACGAATAAACGTTTCCGGACAACCGGCATGGCCTGCGCACCCCAGAATGGAATCTGGATTCCAAGGCACGCAGAACGCTCCTCCCGACCCTACAATGGCCGGGATTCATAGATCATCTGACGATCGCCGAAGTAAAGGGCGTCACGCCATGAGGTCTTCTTGCGGCCGTCCTGCTGCTGCGGCTCCTTAATCGGCACGAAAAGCCAACGAATCAGACCAACCACCATGTCCTGCAGGGAATGCCAGATGCCAATGTACGCGATCAACGCCCAGAACGTCACGATCGCGTTGAATCCGGCGAATACCGCATTGCCCCAGTTATGCGAGAGCGTATCGGCGTAGAACACCATGCTCGAGTAGATGATGATCACCCACGGCATGGCCACGTACAACGCCGGCGATGCGGTTCGGTTATTGACTTTCGGTGTTCGCGCGAACGGAATCTTGGTGTTCGTCATGCCCTGTTGAATCGATTTGAGGGTGCCGGAAAGATTCACGGTCAGCAGGACGATGTTGAAACCGTAGATGCGGAAGATGTCGGAGTGCTTATATCCGTTGCGTTTCAAATCGCTCGACATGGTGGCAAAATACGGCAGCGAAGCGAGCACCACCCACGGGCTCAGCAGACGCTGGTCGAACGGATACGCCAGCAGGAACATCAGACCGAAACTCGACCATGCGATCGAGGCCGTATAGTTCACGCGAAGCGCCCACTCCCCCAACTTCACATCGTCGCCACGCTGACGACGGGCACGCACGATGCGGAAGAATTTGCCGATGATCAACAGGCCACCATTCGCCCAACGCCGCCGTTGCACCACCAGAGAGCCGAAATCCGGAGGCGTGGAACTATAGCTCAACCGTTCCGGATAATTGACCAGATGCCAGCCGAAATACCCCAGATCGATGCTGGATTCGGTGTCTTCGATCACCGTACGATCCTGAATATACGTTTTCACCGTGCGAGTGTCCTCGGTCGATACCACGCAGATATCGTCGAGCGCGGCCTTGCGGATCACCGCATTCGCACCCACCCAGAACGTGGCGTCATAGTAGGTCATACCCTGATGCAGCATGTGCTGGATGTCGGTGGTGGCGGCCGCGATGCGTTCGATTCGGGTGGGTGCACCGCGATACGAGGAATACGGGGTCTGGATCACGGCCACACGCTCGTTGCCCGGCTGTTCCAACTGGTATACCAAACGCAGGCAATAATCACGCAACAGCATGGAATCGGCATCCAACGTCAACACGTATTCGGAATTACGCATGACGAAATCGGCGGATTCACCCTCACGCACGTCACGCAGAATCACCCCATCGGATGTCTCCACACGCTTCAGCGAGTGCCCCATCAATCCGATGAAGGAATTCAGATTCATGGCCTTGTTGCCCTCACGGGATGTCGATGCATACAGCTTGCGCTCGAACGACCATCCTTTTGCAGTGAAGATACGCACCAAACGTTCGTAGAGCTGTAGGATACGTTTTGCATCGACATGTTGCTGCAGGGTAATCGAATCGTTGAGCGCCTGCTCCGTCAAACGCAGGTCACGGGCAAGGCCTCGCAGAACCTGATCACAGAAGAAGTCGTCGGTATGGTCCTCCACCGGCCACATGTCGGCCTTACGTTCCAACCATCGCGCGGCCGCGCGATAATCCTCGGCGCAACGCGCGGCCACACTGCATCGCGCATCCATCTGGTCGGATAATATCGCCATGACTTCGTCACGGGCCTGCGTGAAACGCTTGCCCGGTTGCGCAAGCTCGGTTAACACCTTCGGCATCAGCTCACGGCTGGCCTTCAGAATCGCACGCGCCTCATCGTTCTTCGGATGCGGGGGATTGTCGATCAGCAGTACAACGGCAAGATCGGGGAATTCCTGCAATGCGGCCGACCAAATCGTTTTCTCGACAACCTTCGGCTGTTCCACATACGACGGGATCAGCACGGTGATGCCCTTGTCATAGTTGCGCGAGAAATGATCGTCAAGCATGGCTCGCGGTACACGTTCATGCCGCAGGAAACGGTACATTGCCCCCTGTCATGTCACCAAATATACGAGCGCACTGAAGATCAGCGTAGTCACGATCGTCATGTACAGCACGCCCTCCACCACGAAACGTAATGTGAGCGAAGGATTGTTGATGAACAACGAGAGAATCATCGTGATCATGTATACCAGCCACGAAATAACGGTGCAGACAATCGCGATGTAACCGAACACGATACACACCGGCGACGGTTGGGCGTGCATGATGGCAAGCGGACGCGTGGAGGTTTCCGCACCCCACTGGTACTTACGATCACCACTTTTATTCCCCCTATTGCTCCCTGCTCTTATCACCAGACCGCCTTTGCGTTATCGGAACCGTTCTCTCCCGCGGTATCACAAGGAAATGTATATCATTGCCGGGATTGCCGGGATTGCCGTACTGACCATGAATTACACTTTCCACTGTAGGCAGGATATGCCAAAACGACATGCAGTAGGGGGCATAAATCCCACCGCAATAGGGGGGTATAAGTCCCACCGTACACGCGATGATGCCAAACGGGAGATAAACCGCATGTCCATTTATCGCAGCCTCACGGATAACAAGACACAATCCACGAAAGGGGAAGCGATGAAAACCCCATTCCCGGGAAGGCGATTCTCCTTCCCCCGATTGCTTGTAGTCATCGCCTGCGCCGCGCTCATCGCGGCAGGCACCTGGTCATGGCTCACATTTACGCGAACCGCATCGGAAAAGCTGCCGGAACCTTGGTTCGGCGGCTACGTGGATGTGACCGCGACGCCATCGTACGAATTTGAATCCAAGGTAGGCAATGTCTACCGCAACATGATCCTCGGATTCGTCACCGCGAATGGGTGCCAGCCCAGCTGGGGCGGCTATTACAGCCTTGATGGGGCAGCATCCTTGCTTGATCTCGACAGCCGCATCGCGCAAACCTACAAGACGGACCGCACGGTCACCATCAGTTTCGGCGGGCAACGCGGCACCGAACTGGCCACCGCCTGCCCCAACGTCGATTCGCTCGCCAAGGCCTATCAGCAAGTGATCGACCGCTATCACGTCACTTCGCTCGATTTCGATATTGAAGGCTCGAATCTCGACGGATACAGCGAAGCCGCGACCCGACGGGCACAAGCGGTGGCGAAGCTTATCGCCAATGAGAAAACTAAAAGCAAAGGTGGAAACGCTTCCAATCTGACCATAAGCCTGACGCTACCGGCGGATGCCCGAGGCATGACTTTGCAAGGCATGCAAACCGTGGAAGCATTTCTTGATGCCGGAGTGACGTTGTCCTCCGTGAATCTCATGACCATGGATTTCAACGTGGCCTCCACGTCGATCACGCAATCCACCCTCATCAAAAGCTCATTGAACGCGGCCCAGGCGCAATACAAGACACTGCTGTACAGGCGCGGCAAACTGTTCAGCGACCACCAGATCTGGGAACTGCTCGGAGCGACCGTGCTCATCGGCCAGAATGACACCAAAAACGAATACTTCACGCTTGACAATGCGCGTGGAATCAACACCTTCGCGCTGGAAACGAGCCTAGGGCGCCTAAGCATGTGGTCACTGAACCGCGACCAGCAGTGCGGTGAGAACTACACGAACACGAACACGCTCAAAACGTTCTGCAGCGGCATGAAGCAGACGGACGGCGAATTCGCCAGCACATTGGGATCGGGATTCCGGGGTACTCCGGGCACAATCGTCGACTTCGACAACGCGAATTGGAATTCCTCCAAGCAGGCTTACCCCACGTGGGATCCCGGCACGCTATACAGGCAGGGCGACAAGGTGATCTGGAACGGTAACATCTACGAGTCGTTGGGCAACAACGAAAACGAGCGCCCGGACAGCGCAGAGGAAGGCACTAACGCGCCATGGCGCATCGTCGGCCCCGTGCTGTAGCAAGCACGTCGGAGAGGACACAACCGGCAGACCGTGATCACAGACCGACCGGCATTTCACAGCAAAGGAAGGGAATCGGGCAATCATGCGAGCGAAGCATCGAGCAGCCAACAACAAATATCTGCAAGGGGGTGTCAGAAAGTCAACCAGACTTACCATCCTGGTCGTTATCTACACGCTGTTTCTCACAGTTACGATCATCGCGCATGCGAAAGAAGGCATGCGGCGATTCGCGGAGCAGCCAGTACTCATCGGCATATGGTCGGTGTGTTTCCTGCTCTGTCTGACCTATCACAAGAAACGCTCGACGTATCCCGTGTCGGCGGAGCACACCACGCTACCGTTGCTGACCGTGATGCTGCTGGTGACCGGCTATTTCTCCGACGTGGCGTTGTTCGTGATCATCGCCGTTATCATCACGTCGATCTTCACCGCACGCAGCATCACCGTCGGCATCCTACGCGCCGGAACCACGCTTGCACCGGTCCCTCTCATCAAAGGGCTGTTCGCCGATACGCCACAGGTGCTGGGAACCAGCATCAGCCCGCATTCCATCAACGCGGCACTCAGTACCTACCAATTCCGACATTGGTTGCTTCCTCTGCTAATCATGACCGTCGCGGTGCCGACCATCCGCCTTATCTGCGATATCGTCACGTTCTTTTCGCGCAGATCCCAATCCGCAAAGCCATACACGAGTATTCACTATCGCATACGCTTGCCATGATGTTGGCCGATCTCATGGCGATCGTATGGATTCCCGATATCCTGCAGTTCGCCAATATCGGCACGAGCCCCGCAACTGTGCTTTCGGTATCCATACTGATGCTGATCGCCTATTCGCTGCTGCTGATGGCCATCAACACGTTGAACCGGCTGGCACGATCCAAGAACGCGCTGAAAAGCATCGCGAACGTGAGCGACGCGTTGCCGTTGCCGGACCAGGCGCCTGAGGAAACCGTCGTGCGTCGCATCAACCGCGGGCTCATCAGCATGCGCTGTTTCGTCAGTGATACGAATGATCTCAATAGGAGATGACATTCCTACCGATACTCCGAACCGATTTCCACCGGCTCCAGGCAGTATTACCTTGCGATAGAACGCAGCGTATGGAACCGTCCGTTCATGTCGACCGACGAGACGATATTGCTTACCTGCGGCGAAATACTTACCGAATCGTTGCGCGTGGGCAAGACGGTGAAGCTGCTGCGCACCGAAGCGGAAACGGATGCGCTGACCGGAGCGCTCACCTACCGTGCGTTCATCGGGCATCTCAAGAGTCTGCAGACCGAGAACGTGCACAATCTGGTTGCGGTGGTGTACTTCGGCGTGGAGCATCTTCGTGCCGTCAATGAACATTACGGACGCAGAATCGCTAACACCGTGCTGCGATCCGTGAGCATGCGTCTGAGCCGGCTGATGCCGGAAAACGCTACGCTCTCACGTGTCAGCGGCGCGGAATTCGCCATGATCATCACCAATGTGACGTCCACCGACGACGTGGAGGAATTGACCGTGCGCATGCGCAATCTCGCCGTCATGCCGGTATATACCGAAGAAGGCGAAGTTTCCGTGGATGTGTCGAGCAGCATCTCGTTCTCGAACGAGACCGACGGATTCTCGGTGTTGTTCGCCGACGCGAATGCGCATATCTACGAATCGGAAAGCGCCAATCTGTCCGTCGTCGATGACGCCGAGGCCGTCCTGGCCATGCAAAACGGTTCCGGCGACTACTTCAACGCGTCCGATGTGCTTCGCAGTGCAATCGAGAACAATACCGTTTCCGTGCTGTACCAACCGATTTTCAACGTGAACACCAAACGCATCGTTTCGTTGGACACGATCGTGCGCGTGCACGATAAAAAAGGCGCACGCTGACGCCCTATTTCGTGATGGCGGAAGCGTACCGACTCGGCATGAGCGCGCAGCTGACGCTCGACGTGTTGGACACCTGCGTGAAGGACATGACCGATTTCCGCAAGGTGGCCCCGGAGCTTGACATCGTGGGTATCTACATGAACGGTTCCGAGTTGACCAATTCCAGATTCCACGAGCGATTGGAACAGCTGACCCATGAGCAGCCGCATCTGCGTTTCGGGCTGCAGATGGGATCGCATGCTATTCATGTGTTACACGATGAAGCGGATGACGAAGTCACCGATCTCGCCGCACTGCCGAATGTCAAGCTTGGGCTGATCCATGCCGGCACCACGTATTCCGAAATCGCCGCGTTTGCGCGTCTGCCGTTGGACTTCGCGCAATTCGACGAGACGATGGTCCGCGAATTCCGTGTGCCCCGTGCCATGCAGATCATGCAGCACGCGTTGAACATTTCGCGCGACAATGGCGCGTACCAAGTGGTGTTCAACGGTGTGGAAACGCCGGAGCAGGTGGACTTCATCCGTTCCATCGGAGGCTCGCTTGTCGAAGGCACGCTATTGTGCAATGCGATGAGCGCCAACGAGTTCCTGATGCGTCTTGAGACTATGGGTACGGTATTGCCCGATGCCGCATTGCCGCAAGCAGAACAGGCATAGATCTGAGCATTGGCACCCCTGTTCCCCTAGCACGCATGGCCCGCCACTCTCGCCGGGCCTTCGTGAACGCACATGACTGAACAGCGAAAGCATTCCACGCAAACCCGATGATTGCGCGAATCGCACGTAAGCCGTCACGGATTCACAAAGAACCGTTTTTCGTTCGCGGGTATCACACCCTGTCGGCGATGAATGCCAGCGGATTGTCGATGAACCTGCGCAGTCCGACCTCCGCGGCACCATACAGCGCGGGATGGTCGGCAACAGGCGGCATGGACACGCTCACCTGCATATCCGAAGCGCCCAGCACCTGCTCCTGCAGACGGGACTCAAGCAGCTCATAGAACGATTGGCCGAAATTGATCCACCAACCGCCCAACAGTACGGTATCGACGTCAGCCAGGTTCACCGCCGAGGCGATGGCCGAAACCAGCGCATCGATGCCACGTTCAACGGCCTTCACCGCCTGCGCGTCATCGGCATGCCACGCATCCAGCAACCTATCCAACGCTGCGACACTGGCGGCATTGTTGCCGCTTGCCACACCAGACGCCTCCACCAGCGCACGGCGACCGGCATATGCTTCCAGGCAGCCCTTTCTTCCGCACCGGCACACCGGACCATCCAACGAGACCGAGGTGTGACCGATTTCGCCGGCGAACCCGTGAGATCCCGTCACTACCTCGCCGTCACGCACAATGGCTCCGCCGATGCCGATATCGCAGGACAGATAAATAAAGGAGTCAGTGCAGTCCACGGCATCGAGGAAATCCGCACGGGCGCATGCATAGCCGGGGATCTGCGCAATAGCCGCCATCTTTGCCTCATTGCCGGAATGCACGTCGCAGCGACGCATAACCTCGAACTGCATCAGATCGACATTTTCCCAACCAAGATTGCGTGCCATAAGCAGTTGCTTCTTGGACGTGACCAAGCCAGGCAGCGCACAAGCGACACCGGCAACAGTGCACCCCTTGCGCTTGAGCTGGCGTTCCATAGCCGTGACCATGGTGTCGAGTCTGTCGAACACATCCTCCGGGGCAACGCCGCTCATATCGGCATCCACCCACTCGTACGCGAGCGTATCGCGATTGATATCCAGCGCCACACAGCCGTATCCGTCGGTATTAACCTGCATGCCGATGCCGCACATCTTGCCGCCACCCAGCGCGAGCGGCGTGGATGGACGCCCATAGCTGGACGAGTTCTGCGGCTCGCCTTCCTTGACGATGCCCGCTTCAATCAGCAGCGACACCAGCAACGACATCGTTGCCTTGGTCAAACCGGTCTCCTTGGCGAGAGCGGCCCGGCTCATCGGCGTGGAGGCGCGCAATAGCGTGTCGATCACCACGGAAAGATTGTGATTGCGTAGATCATCCTGATTGATTCTGCGAAGAGATGTCATAGCTAGTCCCGTCCCTGCCCTGTTCCTACGCTGCCATATCGCATAAATTCCCCGAACCGACGTTCCGGAGCCTTTCCTGATGCTACACTACTATAATATAGTTTATTCGTCTAACTATTAGCCGTGCGCCATCGACGAGCGGCATATGCAAGGAGGCAACACAACCCATGGCAAAGACTCTGGTGGCTGGCGTCGACACCTCGACGCAGTCCTGCAAGGTACGCGTAACAGACGCCGAAACCGGCGAATTGGTGCGTTTCGGCCAAGCCAAGCACCCGAACGGCACGTCCATCGACCCCGCATACTGGTGGGATGCGTTCCAGGAGGCCGCGCAGCAGGCAGGCGGACTGGACGACGTATCCGCACTGGCCGTGGGCGGCCAACAGCACGGCATGGTGATTCTCGACGGCCAAGGCAACGTGATTCGCGACGCCATGCTGTGGAACGACACCGGCTCCGCCCCGCAGGCTGCCGCTCTGATCGAGAAGCTCGGCGCCGCTCCGGCACAGAACGGCGAACCGGAAGACCCGATCACCCGCGGCAAGCAGCGCTGGGTCAAGGCCGTGGGATCCTCCCCCGTCGCCTCCTATACGCTGACCAAGGTGGCATGGGTCGCCGAAAACGAACCCGAAAACGCCAAGAAGATCGCAGCAATCTGCCTGCCACACGACTGGCTGAGCTGGCGCATCGCCGGCTACGGGCCAGTTGCCGAAGGCGAGGACGCCCATCTCGACGCCCTGTTCACCGACCGCTCCGACGCATCCGGCACCATCTACTACGACGCCGCCCGTAACGAATACCGTCGTGATCTGATCGCCATGGTGCTCGAAGCCGCCGAAGGCGCCGAAGCGGCGCAAGCGCATGCCGACGCCATTGTGCTACCCACTGTACTGGGCCCGCGAGAGGCGGCGCCGGTCAAAGCCGATCCGGCCATCGCCGGCAAGAGCGTCGAGGGGGGCTGCGCACTCGCACCGGGCGGCGGCGACAACGCCATGGCCTCGCTGGGCCTGGGCATGAGCGTCGGCGACGTTTCCGTGTCCCTCGGCACCTCCGGCGTGGCCGCGGCCATCTCCGAGAATCCGACCTATGATCTGACGGGCGCCGTGTCCGGCTTCGCCGATTGCACCGGCCACTATCTGCCGCTCGCCTGCACCATCAACGGCTCGCGCATCCTCGACGCCGGACGCGCCGCGCTTGGCGTCGATTACGACGAACTGGCCAAGCTGGCCTTCGCCTCGAAGCCGGGAGCAGGCGGCATCACGCTGGTGCCGTATTTCGACGGCGAGCGCACCCCGAACCGTCCGGACGCCACCGCCACGCTGTCCGGCCTAACCCTGGCCAACACCACACGCGAGAATCTGGCCCGCGCCTTCGTCGAGGGCCTGTTGTGCTCCCAACGCGACTGCCTGGAGCTTATTCGCTCCCTGGGCACGCAGATCAAGCGCATCCTGCTCATCGGCGGCGGCGCGAAGTCCGAGGCGATCCGCACGCTGGCGCCGAGCATCTTCGGCATGGACGTGACCCGTCCGACCACCGATGAGTATGTGGCCATCGGCGCCGCACGCCAAGCGGCCTGGGTGCTTTCCGGCGAAACTGAGCCTCCGGCATGGAAGCTCACCATCGACGGCAGGGAAACCGGCGAGCCGACCGAGGCCGTGTATGAGGCCTACGCCAAGGCCCGCGGCTAAGCTATTCGCTGAATCAGTATAGGGCCGGGAAGCTCCTTAACGGCGGAGCTTCCCGGCCCTATACTGATTCAGAGCTATACTCTTAACAACCGGGTGACAACATGAACGACAGCTTCCATACGAGGCTTTACGCGATCACCTGCATCGCTTGCATCGCATGGCTGGTGCAATCGGTCTCATCCAACCCTCAAAGACGGCACACTGGCAACGGCGCCAAGTGTCACGTATCCACCGCCGCACACCATGAAATCCTTGTTGAGGAACGTACCACGGCCGATGGTCAATCCGATGCCGTAGTCGACGTTGAACGGCGGAGTGAACTGCACACCCTCCCCCGCATCGGGAACAAGCTCGTGGAATAGGCGGTAAGCCTCGTCCGGATCGTCGAAGAAGATGCGGTTAATCGTGGCGCAGGTACGCATGGCCTCGCCAGTAAATTTCGGCAGCGACTTCGATTTGCGGTATTGCGTCGACTTGCCGGCGAACAGCCTGGTCGGATCCTCGTCGGACGCGATCAGCGCCTTCGTCTCCTTCGCCGCGAAATTCGCCCAATACCGAATCATGACACGAGACAAATCGTAATGCGCCAACGGGAAGGCTTGGCATAGGGGATGCCACGGGTAATTACAAAAGTCCGTATCGGAGAATCCATCGACGAGTCCTTATCGAAGCGCGACCTGCCTACGCATGAATCCCCTTATCATCGTCCGTGGGCAATGTCAGGCGGAACGGCGGGATCAGCATGCCGTCGCCGTCGCAGATGAGTCCGGATTCCGGATTGTTGCTCCACGCGTACCGCACCTCATCCGGCCTGCGCGCCGTCATGCGCGCCACGATATCACAGCCGTCCAGCCATGCCTCGGCCCGCACGGATGTGGCGCAGTCGCGCCATAGAAATTCGATTTCCTGGGGAGCGTCACCGTCCAACGTCATCAGCTGGCGGCACTCTGATCGGATCCGTTCGTCCGAACGACTCCGCCATACACAGTGCATCCGCAACAGATCTCCGCAGACCTCGATGGTTTCCACGGCCGGTTGAGGCTGAGCCTGGCGACCGTATACCAAATCCATCGCGGCATTGAACACGCGATCCGCGACGAGCTTCTTGTCATACGGATGCAGATCGTTGCCCTCGCCGGCGTCAAGCGTCACCACCGTCGCAACGTTTTCAAGTTCGTTCGCGACGTTCCACTCCTGCTCGCGGACGAGCGGCCAGCCTCCATCCTCGATGGCGTCGATGTCGAATTTTGGAAGCTGGACGATCAGAAACGGCATATCCGGCTGATGCCATTTGACGCGCCACAATTGAATCATGGCCTTCAGCTCGTCACCATATCGCATGGCGCGATCGCCGGTATTCGATTCGCCCTGATACCACAGCACGGCCCGCACCACATATGGAAAACACGGGGCGAGCATGGCATTGTACAGGCCGGTCGGCTTCCATCTGACGAAATCCTCGAATGGGCAATCGCGGTCAGCTTCGGCGGTCACGGCATACTGCCAAATGCCGGACAGGTCGAAGATATCGTCTCCGATGGTCAGTGTCATCCGTTTGCCGGGCGTCACACGGCCGCCGGGCCGTTCAACGACCAGACGCATGCGGATTTCGTTCGCGCCGGCGCGCAACACGCCGGCTGCGACCGGATAGTCCCGCGGCTCATACACATTGCTTCGCCCACCGACCAACACACCATTGACCCACGTATGGTCGGCATCATTCATGGTGCCCAGGCGCAGTAGAGCGGGCTTCCCCGCATCCGACGGAGGCAGGAACACGGTTTTTCTCATGGTAATCTCGCCACGGAAACCGGCAAGTCCGCGATCCTTGTACCATCCCGGCAGGCGTATGTCATGCCATGCCACGTCGCGCGGCTCGATGTTCTTGGATTCCGGACAGTCCCACGCGATCAATGGCAGCCATTCATGGTGGGCATCGGCCACAGCCTCGTATCCAAGCTCCTGATACCACCGGTCCCGTTCGGCAACGGAATCGCGGCTTTTCTTCGACGCCACGCCATCGCCAAGATACGGCTCAAGGTCAGCGAGCGCTTCGGGGAACGCCCGCAATGCGTCGGCATCCATCCAGGATTCAATCGGCGATCCGCCCAATGAAACGTTCAACAGGCCGACGGGCACATTCAGCCACCGACGGATCCTGCGTCCGAAGAAATAGGCGAGCGCGGAGAAATCTCCAAGGGTTTCCGCATTGCACCCCTGCCAGAACGCATGGTCATGATCGCTGCGGGGACCGTTGAAGTCACAATCGGGAATCGCTTTGTATTGCCGCAGCAATGGGTCAGGCTCACGATCCCACTCCAGCGGATAGTCCGCACGCACCCAAGCCATGGGCAGTTCCATGTTCGACTGTCCCGAACACAGGAACACTTCTCCCGCATAGCATTGGCGCGAGATACATTCGGTTCCGTCCTCATAACGCACCGTCAAATCGTACGGTCCGCCTGCTGTGATCGGACCGTACGGCACGCTCCATGAGCCGTCGTCCCCCACCCGTGTAGTCCGGTCCTTGCCATCGAGGCGTACCAGCACGCCGCGCCCGGGGTCGCCGGTGCCCCAGATATGTATGGTCGCACCGGCCTGCAGCACGCAACCGTCGTCAAGCAGTTTCGGCAATCGCAAGACCATTCTCGTCCGCTCCTCATTGCCCATAGAATTCAATGCCGTCAAGTATGCCGGCTGACGACGGATGCTCTGTCGTCAGCCGGCACTGTCTACTGGTTATCGGAAAGCTCCCGATAGTCGAAGTAGTCGAATTCGGCCTGCGCGTCGTAGCCGGACAGATCGACGCAGGCAAGTCCCACGAACGCGCCGGTGAAGAAGCCGCCGTAACGTTGGTTCACGTAATCGTCGGACAGGATCTTCGCATCGAGCTTGACCGGAATCTCGGTGAAATGTTCTCCGTCAAAGGAATATTCGTAGGAATAGTATTCCGTGCGAACCTTGGTGCGCAGCCATACCGCCTCAGCATCTTCGGGCACTACGATGGCGTCATCCTTGAGGAACGACGTATATTGGTTGAAATCGTTCTGAGCCACTTCGATGACCCTTGCATGTCGTTTCTCATCCCAAGTGACAAACGCCCATGACCAGCATAGGTCATCGTAATAGTTGGTCAGGCCTGCCATCTGCATGTAATTCTTCGGATTGAAACACACCTTGGTTTCGGCGTCGAAATCAAATGCCTGCCAGCGACGAGCCACAAGAGACAAGTCAAACAGGTTGCACAGCGAGCCCTGACCACGCAATGCCAGTTTGCCACCACCCACCGTGCCCATGGCGTCGGTGAACGGGACGCGTAGAGTGTTCCAATTCAGCCCGAGCTCGCCGGAATCGAACTCATCATGTTCGTCACGCGTCGCGGGGGCCACAGTCTCGATGGCATCTTTCGGAGCATCAACGTAACGCTGTCCGCCGTGACCTCCGACCACGCGCGGCCAACCGTCCTCATCCCATTCGACTTTCTGGATGGAGGTCTCGCGTCCGAGTGTGCACCATCCGCGGGTGCCATGGGCCGGTTCGGTATCATGACGCCACGGACGACCGCATAGGGAGGCGTAATACCACTCGCCGGACGGGGTGTCCACCAACGCTCCATGGCCTTGCTTCTGCAAATAGGTGTCAGGAGTGTCGAAGTTACCGATGAACGGGCCATTCGGCATAACTTCGAAGGAGTATTCGTCAAGGGTACGGGAACGCGCCACAGATTCCTGATGTTCATACACCGTGCCGCCTTCTGCGGCAAACAGGTAGTACCAACCATCCTTCTTGTATAGGTGGGGACCTTCGGTGAGCTTCACCGAAGTGCCATCCCAGATGGTGCGGGCCGTTTCTGGCTTGAGCTTCATGGTGTCGACGTCGAATTCCGTCAATGTGATGCCGTCGAACTGGTGGTGGTATTCACGGAAATCCCATGTCTGCTGCACCAGGTATTTGCGGCCGTCGTCGTCATGGAACAGGCTGGCGTCAAAACCGACCCCGTTGATGCGAACCGGCTCGCTCCATGGCCCGTGGATGTCCTCGGCGGTGACCAAATAATTAGTGCAATCCTTGAATGCACCATTGACCACCTTGACATCAGTGTAGATCAACCAGAATTTGTTATCCGCATAGCTTAGGTCAGGAGCCCAGATGCCTCCCGAAGAGGGGTTTCCTCTCATAGCAAGCTGACTGGACCGGCTCAACGGGCTTGGAAGAATGTTCCAATGCACCAGGTCCTTGGACTCATGCAGGCGAACGCCTGGAAACCATTCGAAAGTGGAATTGGCAATGTAATAAGTATCACCGACGCGAATCATTGAAGGATCGGCGTGAAAACCGGTGAGCACCGGGTTGGAAATCTTCATAATGTACCTCTTGCATAAGAGATGAAGCCCGGAAGACGGAAAGGAACATCTTCCGGGCGTGGATTGTTACATTTCGTCAGCCCTTGACCGCACCTGTCAGGCCGCCGACAATCTTCTTCTGGAAGATGGTGAAACAGATCAGGGCCGGAATCATAGCCAGAGAGGTGAAGGCCAACACCTGTGCGGTGTCAACGGAGTGTTCGGAGCTGAACATCTGTACACCAAGTGGCAATGTGTACTTGCTGTCATCACTGAGCACGAACAGCGGCAGCATGTAGGCATTCCAGCTTCCCACGAAGGTGAGGATTCCAGTGGTGGCCACGCCAGGCATGGACAGCGGAATGACCATGCGCCAGAAGAAGCCAAGGCGGGAGCATCCATCGAGAAGACAGGCCTCCTCAAGCTCATTAGGAATCGACTGTAGGAACGGCACCAAGATGATGATGGTCTGAGGAAGTCCGAAGGCAATTTGCGGAAGGATCAGACCCCACAGGGAGTTGGCCAGACCCAGATTGCGAATCAGCAGATACAAAGGTGTAATGCCAACGGTCATCGGGAACATGAGACCAGCAGAGAACAACGCGTACATAAGCGGCGCATAGCGGAATTTGTATCGGGCGATGACAAAGCTCACCATGATGCTAAGCACCACGACGCCTACCATGGTGGCGATACCCACGATGGTAGAATTCTTCAGTTCCGTCCAGAAGATATCACTTTCGAAGACCGTCTTGTAGTTGTCGGGGACCCATGGGTTCGGCATCCCGGACGGATGGTTGGTGATCTGCGAATTGGTACGGAAACCGCCGAAGATAATGTACAACACCGGAGTGATGCAGATGGCCACAAGCACCAGGGAGAAGAAGTAGACGATTGGGTTGCCCCATGGCGTCTTGGATGACTTACGGTAACCATTCTTCTTGCTGTACTCGCTTTTGTTGGAATGTTCTGCGATTGTTGCGGCAGTCATCACTTCACCTCACTTGCCAGGGCAGCAACCTCACGATGCTGCACTTCTTTTGCGCGCTTCCTGGCACGCTTCTCGGCTTCTTTCTGTTCAGTAACAGCACCGTCCAAGTCACGGTTCAGCACGAACTTCTGATAGACGAGTGCGATGATCAAAGAGATCACGAAGATGATCAGAGCAACGGCGGAACCATAGCCATAGTTGCCGGCTCCACGACCTTCACGCACCATGTAGGTGGCCATGGTGGACACACCAGCGGTGGTCGACACATACTTGCCCCACACGATATAGACCAGATCGAAAAGCTGCAGAGAGCCAATCATGGAAAGGAACACCCAGATCCGCAACGTCGGAGCAAGCAACGGCAACGTGATGCTTTTCTGCATCTGCCAGAAACTCGCCCCATCCACTCTGGCTGCTTCATACAGTTCATCGGGAATGGATTGCATGCCGGCGAGCATCAGAATTACGGCGAAACCGACGTATTTCCAGCTGATCAGCAACAGCAGCGTCCAAATAGCGATTTTCGGGTCGGCCAGCCAATCGGGACCATTGATGCCGAAGTTGGCCAGAATCTCATTGATGGCGCCCTTCTTCTGTAGCAACAGGCTCCATCCTGTGCCGACGATGACCTCGGAAACGACATACGGCACGAAGATGAGGGTGCGGATGAGACCACGCCCCTTGAACTTCTGGTTCAGCAGCAATGCGAACAGGATGGCGAGCGGAGCCTGGATGACCAACGAGCCGATCACGACCTCGAAGGTATGCAGAATTGCCGCCTGGAACGCGGGATCCTTAAGCGCTGTGATGTAGTTCTGGAAACCAACGAATTTACCTGTCTTGGAGGGAAGTCCGTAACCCTTCCACTGATAGAAGCCGTAATAAGCACCCAAGACGATAGGCAGAATCACAAAGCAGACGAACAGAAGAATCGCAGGTGCGGACAGTACGAAAATCTCAACATTACGACGCGTTTTGCCATCGGACGGTTTCTTGGACCGCTTAGCGCGCAGCGTCACCGCGTCTTTGCTTGTACTCGACATGGTTTTCTCCACTACCAGATACGTTTCTCGAATAGGAAGGAGGGTGGATGAATATCTGTCTATCCACCCTCCTTTGGCCTTCAACCAGCCATGTTCACTGTCAGCCCTTGGTCGCTGCGTCCTTCATCGCCTTGACGATGTCAGCCGAAGTCCCCTGTCCGGAAAGCAGATTCACCACTCCGGAATTAAGAGCGTTGCCAATATTTCCGCCGAGAGCGGTATCCATCCACAGCTGCATGCCATCGGACTTTTTCATAGCTTCGATGATGCCCTTAAGATTTTCATCGGTAACCGCATCGTAAGCTTCGACGGAAGCCGGAATGGTGCTGAACGCAGTGGCGTATTTCTAAGGATGAGGTGAAAATATGTGGTGTGCCGGAGCACCGACGCTCCGACACACCATATTCAGCCTTGTGCAACCGAGCCTCGCTGTTTAATCCAGCGATAAGTCAGGAGTCCTAGCGAAGAACTCCTTGTTGGGCCACGCCCGCCCCGGCAATTTCGGAGCGCTACGCGCACCCAACCATTGCTCGATTTCGACTCACGCCTCGGCCAATGCGTCGATCATATAGTTGTTGATGGTGGCCTTGACGGACTCCAGATGATCGGACTTGGTGGCCTCGATGAGCTTGGCCTGCGGGATGTCCAGAGCGTACTCCTCCAGGGAGGCCAGGGTCGCGGTGCCGTCCTCGACGGTCGCGCCGATGCCGGAATCGTAGGAGCTGTAGCGCTCGGCCTGCAGGTTCTCGATGACCTTGTCCTCGTGCATCTTGGCCGCGACCAGCAGGCCGGCGGCGAAGGCGTCCATGCCGGCGATGTGGGAACGGAACAGATCCTCGGCGTAGAAGGAGGTACGGCGCGGCTTGGCGTCGAAGTTCAGACCACCGTGGGGGCCGATCTGGCCTGCGGCGAGGACTTCCCACATGACGGTGGAGGTCTCGTACAGGTCGGTCGGGAACTCATCCATATCCCAGCCGATGAGCTTGTCGCCCTGGTTGGCATCGAGGGAGCCGAGCACACCGGCCTCGCGGGCGGTGCGGATCTCGTGCTGGTAGGTATGACCGGCCAGGTTGGCGTGGTTGCCTTCGAGGTTCAGCTTCATGAAGTCGATGTCATAGGTCTTCAGGAAGGCAATGGCGGTGGATGCATCGAAGTCATACTGGTGCATCGTCGGCTCCTTGGCCTTCGGCTCGATCAGGAACTGGGCGTCCAGACCAATCTCCTTCGCGTAGTCGTGGCACATGTGGAAGAACTTGGCCATGTGCGCCTGCTCGCGCTTCATCTGGGTGTTCCACAGGTTCTCGTAGCCTTCACGGCCGCCCCAGAACACGTAGTTCTCGGCGCCCAGGCGCTTGGCGATCTCCAAGGAGTGCTTCAGCTGGCCACCGGCATAGGCGTAGATGTCGGCGAACGGGGAGGTGGAGGCGCCGGAGACGAAGCGCGGGTTGGTGAACAGGGAGGAGGTGTTCCACAGCAGCTTGATGCCGGTGGCCTTCATGTTCTCCTCGATCTTGTCGACGACCTTGTCCAGGTTCTTGTTGGTCTCGCGAAGAGTGTCGCCTTCGGGGGCGATGTCGCGGTCGTGGAAGCAGAAGTACTCGACGCCGAGCTTCTGGAAAAATTCGAAAGCGTAATCGACCTTGGCCAGAGCCTCGTCCTCGGCGTTGGAGTACTTGCCGTACCACGGGCGCTGGGCGGTGCCGGTGCCGAACGGATCGACGAGTTCCTGATCGAAGGTGTGCCACCAGGCGACGCCGAAGCGCAGCCAGTCCTTCATCTTCTTGCCGGCGACCACGCGGTCGGCATCGTAGTAGTGGAAGGCCAAGCCTTCCTTCGGCCCCTGTTCGCGGCCGACGTACGGAATCTTGTCAATGTCCCACAGACCCATGGGTTGCTCCTTTGCTTTACGGCTTTACCTTTGCAAGCGTTTTGCCTGTTGTGCTTCCGGCGGGTTCGTCCCGTCTTGCGATACATAATAAAATGAATTACCTATCTTTGTCAATTCGTTTTACTTTCGGTGTTTCGCCGGGAAAATCAACGAATCGACACACTGATGCTAGAGTATGTGTGTTTTATCCGCAGCACTGACGCAAGGAAGAGCCCAAAAGGAGCACCAATGAACGAACACATCGACACCACCTGCGTGCAAGGCGGCTATCAGCCGGGCAACGGCGAATCCCGCACCCCGCCGATCATCCAGGCCACCACCTTCAAATACCGGTCCAGCGAACAGATGAGCCGACTCTTCGACCTCTCGGAATCCGGCTACTTCTACACCCGCCTGCAGAACCCGACCAACGACACCGTCGCCGCGAAGATCTGCGAAATGGAAGGCGGTGCGGCCGCCATGCTCACCTCCTCCGGGCAGGCGGCGAACTTCTTCGCCCTGTTCAACATCTGCAACAACGGCGACCATATCGTCGCATCCTCCGCCATCTACGGCGGCACCTTCAACCTCATCAATGTCACCATGCGCAAGATGGGCATCGAATGCACCTTCGTCAGCCCCGACTGCACCGAAGAGGAACTCGAAGCCGCGTTCCGCCCGAACACCAAAGCCGTGTTCGGCGAATCCATCTCCAACCCGGCGCTCATCGTGCTCGACTTCGAAAAGTTCGCGAACGCCGCACACCGCCACGGCGTGCCGCTGATCGTCGACAACACCTTCCCCACTCCGATCAACTGCCGCCCGTTCGAATACGGCGTCGACATCGTGACCCACGCCACCACCAAATACATGGACGGCCACGGCTCCTGCGTGGGTGGCGCGATCGTGGACTCCGGCAACTTCGATTGGATGGCCCACGCCGGCAAATTCCCCGGCCTGACCACCCCCGACGAGTCCTACCACGGCGTCACCTACGCCACCGAATTCGGCAAGGCGGCCTACATCACCAAGGCCACCGCGCAGCTCATGCGCGACTTCGGGTCCACGCCCGCGCCGATCAACTCCTGGATCATGGGCATGCACATGGAATCGTTGGGCGTGCGCATGGAACGCCACTGCGCCAACGCGCAGAAAGTGGCCGAATGGCTCAACGCCGACCCGCGCGTGAGCTGGGTGAGCTACCCCGGGCTGGAAGGCGACAAATACCATGAGCTGGCGCTCAAGTACATGCCGAACGGCACGTGCGGCGTGATCTCCTTCGGCGTGCCCGGCGGACGCGAGAAGGTCTCCTCGTTCCTCGACCATCTGAAGATGGTCTCCATCGCCACCCATGTGGCCGATGCGCGCAGCTGCACGCTGTACCCGGCGGGCACCACGCATCGTCAGCTCACCGAGGAACAGCTCGAGGAGGCCGGCGTCGGCATCGACCTGGTGCGCCTGAGCTGCGGCATCGAGAACGCCGATGACATCATCGCCGATCTCGATCAGGCGTTGGCCGCCGTGCAGGAGTAAAAGCCGTTCGACCGCCGCCTTAGCCCGTCGCCTCGCCGCTCGCACCGCGCGCGACGAGGCGGTTTCTCGTTTGCGCCGCACTTAGCCCGCCTATCTTGCTTATAGATGGCAGATTCAGCCGTTGCGCAACAACCAAGTGGCTTATATATGGCGCCCATTCCCGGATATCCCGGGTATGAGCCGCGAAACCGCGCGGTTCATACCCGGGATATTTCGTTTTCCATGCCATATATAAGCCACCTGACACAATCCGAGTCGCCGAATCCGCCATATATAAGCGAGTTACCCTCTTTTTGAACGCGTCCGCACCTCGTCGCCCTTGCATACGCATGGGTCTCGCCCCGAAATGAGCCGGGTTGCGTGCAGTTCGCACGCGCCCCGCGCACAACCGCACCCGGCTACCGACAACCGTCAACGACCGGATACCGGCAACCGTCAGCACCTGACATCCGGGCCAATCGGAAAACCGCCAAAGCCCATAAGCCACATATCCTGGTCATCCGCCGCGCCACCATCAACGGCAACAGCGTGGGCGGGCAAGCCACCGGCTCGCCCGCCCACGAATAAGCACCCGTCTCCGGCGCTCACTTCCGGCGCTCACCTCCGGAAAGTCCACCGCCCGGCGAGCATGGTCGCCTGCACATGCCTCGGCATCGCCTGCATCCCCTCAGGTGAAGTCACTCGGGACGGATCACGATCCAACAACACCAGATCGGCAGCATCGCCCACCGCCAACCCCGTACGGCCAACAGCCGTGGACGAAGCCAACGCCGTATCGAAATCAAGGCACTGCTCCAGCTGGAACGGCTCACGATCCGAACTTTCCGTGCCGAACACCGCTGCGGAGATGGCCATCCACGGGTCGAGCGGCGCCACGGGCGCATCCGAGCCCATAAGCAGACGCGTGCCGGCGTCATGCAGCGCCTTGAACGCGTAGGGAACGCCAGCCGGATTCGCCCAGAACCGGGCGATGACATCACGATCATCCATGGCATGCTGCGGCTGGATGCTCGCGGCAAGCCCCAGTTTGGCCAAACGCGGGATATCGGTGGGCTTGAGCATCTGGGCGTGCTCGATGGAGCCATGCGCCTTGGAACGTTCGGCGCAATCCAGCACAATGGTGTTCGCCTCATCGCCGATGGCATGGCAGGCGATGTCGAAACCGTGGCGCGCCGCCACGAACATGTAGGATTCAATCTGCTCGGGCGTATAGCTCATCGTGCCGAAGGTTTCCGGATCGATACCCGAATACGGCGTGGAACAGTAGGCGGATCTGGTGTTCAGCGAACCGTCGGAAATGAGCTTCATCGCGCCGACGTGCCCCAACCCGTCACTCCCCGGCAGTTCGTCACCCGTATGCCAACCGTCGTTGATGGCCTGCTGCAGGCGTTCCGGATACACGCCGGCCCGAACGCGCAAACCGTTGATGCCCCTGCCGAATCGACCGATCCATGTGTCGATGTTCTCGGCCATCTCGTAATCGCGTACGCCGACGACGCCCTTGCCCGCGGCATCGAGTTCGGCGTTGCGCAGCAAGCGATCCAACTCTTCGGTGGCTCCGGGCGCATCATCGAGCTTGCAGTAGGCGTCGAACCATTCCAGCTCGCCCACAAGCCCGGACTCCACCACCTGTACGCCGAGTTTGCGTGCGGCGGCGGAATTCACCCAGCCGCAATGCATGTCGGCGCTGGACAACGCCACGGGCTGATCGCCTGCAATTTCGTCGATGGCGGCGAGCGTGGGCTGTTCGTCATCGGCCCACAGCGAATGACGGAACCGCATGCCCACCACATAACGGTCGGGGCTGAGCCGCCCCTCGGCACGCAGATCGTCAAGATGACGCCGCAGCATCACCATCGCCTCGTGCGCACTGCGGGCGCTGATCAGATCGAGCCGTCCCAACGTGTACGACCATTGCGTAAAATGCGTATGGCAGTCCCACAAGCCGGAAATGACCCACATGCCTTCGGCGTCGAATACCGGCAGATCACGCCCGTTTTCCGGGATTTCCGGCGTTATACTTTCGATCCGCCCTTCGCGGATCACCATGTCCATCGGCTCGTCGGAACCGAGTGATTTCACGTTCCGGATGCACAGCGCTTCGTTCACGACCGCATGGTCCTCTCTTCAGGTTCCTCTTCCAACGTGCTATGATATGCCGCCCATCCGCGCAGCGCCGTTCGCTTCCTACAGTGCGGAATCCGCGAGCGCCACGCACGCGCGGCGGCGCAGTATGCTGGGGAACATATATACGGCAAGGCGGCGGATTATGGACAATGATGACTATACGGCCAAGATGGCCGAGCTGATACGCCTCATGCGCATCATCGGCAACGACACGCAGCAGTGCGAGGTCAAGGAATGCGCGCACAATATCAGCACCACCATCACCGACACGTTGTCGGCGTTTTCGAACGGCAACGGCGGCTATATCATCCTCGGTTTGAGCGAGAAGAACGGGTTCACGCCGGTGGAGGGATTCAATGCGCGTTCCATGCAGGAGGCGCTCAGCCAGGCTTGCGAGAAGCTCACGCCCACGGTGCGCCCGATCATCGTGACGTGCCCGTTCGAGGGCGCGAATCTGGTGTTCGCCGTGGTCGATGAGATGCTGCCACGCGAGAAACCCTGCTATTTCACCGCAGCCGGACCATATAACGGTTCGTATATCCGTACGGGCGACGGCGATCGGCGCATGACCACCTATGAGGTGGATCGTCTGTTGGAGGAGCAGCGTCAACCGGAGCATGACGTCGTCATCGTCGCGGATGCCACGCCGGAGGATCTGTCCCCTAATCTGGTGCGGGCGTTGCTTAGCAATGAGCGCAACGCCCATCGTCGCGTATTCGAAGGCCTGAACGATGAGGAGATGCTGTTGGATCTGCGCGTGCTGGGGCGCGATGACGATTCGACGACACGCCCCACGTTGGCCGGTCTGCTCGCGCTCGGCCGCTATCCGCAGCGTTGCTACCCGAGATTGAATATTTCGGCCGCGTTGTTTCCCGGCATTTCGCGTGATGAGGTGTTCTCCACCGGGCGTGAGCTGGTGCGTACGGCGGTGTTCGTGGGCCCGATTCCGACCATGGTCGCCGATGCGGTCGATACGCTTATGGATTGGAGCGTCGGCACGATCGGCGTGGATGCCGTACGTCCGCCGTATCTGAAGGCGGTGCTGCGCGAAACCATCTCCAACGCGCTCATCCACCGTGATTACTCGCCTGACGCGGTGGGCACGCCGGTGCATGTCGACATGTTCCCGGATCGTATCGAAATCACCAATCCGGGTGGCCTGTTCGGTGCGGTGACGAAGCATACGATGAAGCATCCCGTCTCCAGTTCCACGCGCAACCCGTTCCTGTTCTCCCTGCTGCGTTCCGTCCCTTACCCGGGCGATGGCATGGTGTTGCGCGACAACGGCACCGGCTACCGCCGCATCGAGGCGATGCTGCGCAGCGAGCATCGGCCGGCCGCGCGGATCGACAATTCAATCGACTCGTTCCGTGTCACGATTCCCGCCTACCCCTCCGGACTGGCAGGCTAGCCGCGACCGGGCGCTCTTGTCCGCCGGCCACGGCCAGAACCTGCCATAGGATGTGATGATGTCGGAACCGTGCGGCGTTTGAGCGCCGCGACACCATGGAAAGGATGCGCATGCAGCGTGCAATCATGACTTCGATCCCGTTCCTGAGCCAGCCGTCCGAGGATGCGCGTGACACCGACAAGGATCGTGCGGTGGCGGCGGATCTCAAGGACACGCTTGACGCGCATCGCGAGGGGTGCGTCGGTATGGCCGCCAATATGATCGGAGTGTCGAAGCGCATCATCGCGTTCGTGGATGAGGAGCTTGGCGGGCGTATCACCGTCATGTTCAATCCGCGTATCACGGCGGCGGACGGCGCGTACGATACCGCCGAAGGATGCCTGTCGCTCAGGGGCGAGCGCCGGACCGTACGCCATCAGCGTATCGAGGTCACGTATTGCGATCGCAGGTTCCGTGAGCATCATGCCGCGTTCACCGGGTTCACCGCGCAGATCATCCAGCATGAGATCGATCACTGCGACGGCGTGATCATCTGAAGCCCAGCGCGCCACCGAGGATTCCCGTCATGCTCCCGTCGCTTTCCCGTCGCATTCCCATATCCATACAGCGGCGAAGCCCCGCCGCCACACCATCGGCGGCGTGTAGACGGCATGTGGGATAATCCTCAAGGTACTTTGCCGTGCCTTGAGGTGGAATGACGCGACGCGGGCCGCGACGAACAGGACACGTCCTCCCATTCCATGCATAGCAGACCGCAGGGCACACAAAACACTGGAATTTCAACGTTCAGAACGGATTACTACTTCACATGGCTGAATTTGTATATCAGATGATCAAGGCCCGTAAGGCCTTCGGCGATCGCGTGATTCTCGACGACGTGACCCTGAGCTTCCTGCCGGGCGCGAAGATCGGCGTGGTGGGCCCCAACGGCATGGGCAAGTCCACGCTGCTGAAGATCATGGCCGGCCTGGAAACCGTGAGCAACGGCGAGGCCACCCTCACCCCGGGCTACACCGTGGGCATCCTGCAGCAGGAACCGCCGCTGGATGACACCAAGACCGTGGGCGAGAACATCAAGATGGCTTTCGGTCCGATTGCGGACAAGGTCGCGCGTTTCAACCAGATCGGCGAGGAGATGGCCAATCCGGACGCCGACTTCGACGCCCTGATGGAAGAGATGGGCAAGCTGCAGACCGAGATCGACGCCGCGAACGGCTGGGATCTCGACTCCCAGCTCGATCAGGCCATGGACGCCCTGCAGTGCCCGGACCCGGACACCCCGGTCAACGTGTGCTCCGGTGGCGAGCGCCGCCGCGTGGCACTGTGCAAGCTGCTGCTCGAAGCCCCCGATCTGCTGCTGCTCGACGAGCCCACCAACCACCTCGACGCCGAGTCCATCCTGTGGCTGGAACAGTTCCTGCACCAGTACAAGGGCGCCGTCATCGCCGTCACCCACGATCGTTACTTCATGGATAACGTGGCCGAATGGATCTGCGAGGTCGACCGCGGCCACCTGTACCCGTACAAGGGCAACTACTCCACCTATCTGGAGACCAAGGCCAAGCGTATGGAGATCCAGGGCGCGAAGGATGCCAAGCTCGCCAAGCGCCTCAAGGACGAACTCGACTGGGTGCGTTCCTCACCGAAGGCCCGTCAGGCCAAGAACAAGGCTCGTCTGGAGCGTTACGACCAGATGGAGCAGGAGGCACGCAACAGCAAGAAGCTCGACTTCTCCGAAATCCAGATTCCGGCCGGCCCGCGCCTGGGTTCGCAGGTGCTGGAAGCCACGCACATCCACAAGGCGTTCGGCGACCGCGTGCTCATCGACGATCTGAGCTTCACCCTGCCGCGTAACGGCATCGTCGGCGTGATCGGCCCGAACGGCGTCGGTAAGTCCACGCTGTTCAAGACGATCGTCGGTCTCGAACCGCTGACCAGCGGCGAGCTCAAGATCGGCGACACCGTCAAGATCAGCTACGTCGACCAGAACCGTGCCGGCCTTGATCCGAACAAGAATCTGTGGGAGGCCGTGTCCGGTGGCCTTGACTTCATCGAGGTGGCGGGCGTCGAGGTGCCGACCCGCGCCTATGTGGCCAGCTTCGGCTTCAAGGGTTCCGACCAGCAGAAGCTCACCGGCGTGCTGTCCGGTGGCGAGCGCAACCGCTTGAACCTGGCGTTGACCCTGAAGCAGGGCGGCAACCTGCTGCTGCTCGACGAGCCCACGAACGATCTTGATGTGGAGACCTTGGAATCGTTGGAGAACGCACTGCTGCAGTTCCCCGGCTGCGCCGTGGTCATCTCCCACGACCGTTGGTTCCTCGACCGTGTCGCCACGCATATCCTCGCGTGGGAGGGCGATGACGAGAACCCGGCCAAGTGGTACTGGTTCGAAGGCAACTTCCAGGCCTACCAGGAGAACAAGGTCGCGCGTCTGGGCGAGGATGCGGCACGTCCGCATCGTCTGCACAAGAAGCTCGTGCGCGGCTGAGCCACACTTCCGGCCTTCGCGGATGGCGGCCCTTCCCCAGAGGAGGGCCGCCATTCGGCTATATGCGGACGCAACGGCACAACAGCTGTAACGCCGCACCCGTAACACCGCCACAACATATCGCACCGGAACCGTGTAACACGTGCGGTATAGAGTGGCGCATCGAAACAAACCATCGAACCAACGTCGAATCGAGAGATAGCATGACCCAAGAGACCCTCACCCCATTGGAGCATATCGTGAAGGTTCTGACTCTCGGCACCCCGTCCGAATACCGCAGCCACACGTATATCAACGGTGAAAGCATGTACTTCCCCACCGGTCGCGTGTATGGCGGCCAGGTCATCGCACAGTCGCTGATGGCCGCGGCCAAAACCGTTTCCCCGTCCCGCTTGCCGCATTCCGTCCACGGTTATTTCGTGGCGCCCGGCGATATCCGCCAGGATCTGCTGTTCGACGTGGAGAAGCTGAGGGATGGCCGTTCGTTCTCCGCCCGCCGCGTGAATGTCACGCAGGCCGAGGGTTCCATCCTGACCGCAATCGCAAGCTTCCAGGAATCCGGCCAGTCCGGCGTGGAATTCGCCGATCCCATGCCGGAGGATGTGCCGGATCCGGAGACGCTGACCAGCGCCAAGCAGCTGATGGAACCGTTTTCGGACAAGTCGCCGTTCGCCCGTTTCTACGCGCAGCAGTCGCCGTTCGATATCCGCCATGTCACGCCGACCGTGATGCTCAAGCCAGACAAGGCTTCCGCCGAAGCCGATTCCGGCAGGCAGATGGTGTGGATGCGCAGCGACGGCAAAGTGGATGTGCCGCAGACCATGCATCGTACGCTGCTCGCGCTCGGCTGCGATCAGGTGATGATGGAGCCCGTGCTGCGTCGCGCGGGGTTGAGCATCGCCACACCGGGCATTTCGTATGCGTCGATTGACCATTCGATGTGGTGGTACCGTGACGTGGACATCAACGAATGGCACTTGTATGTGCAGGATACGCCGACCGCCGCGCACGGTCGCGGATTGTGCGAGGCGAAGGTCTATTCGCAGGATGGCGAACTGGTCGCGGTGATCGCGCAGGAGGCCATGCTGCGTGTGCCTCAGGCGTGATGCCGAAGCGTAGACGATAGTCATACGAAACGCGGGAGGCAACGGATTCGTCATATGACAGTCCGTTGCCTCCCGTGTTTCGTGTTTCGTGCACGTGCGCCGACGCTCACCGCGCGGTTTTGACGGCGGCACCGGCCAGTCCGCCCTGACGCTGCTGCTCCTGCATCTTGGGATGCTCGGCCCCCTCATCGGGCGGCAACTGGCACAGCCACTCCCCCACGAAGCCGATCACCATATCCGCCAGACACACCGCGGCGGTCACCGCGCATTCAAGCACCGCATGCTCGTAGAATGAGCCTTCGATATGGGCGAGCGTGGGGATAATCTGCCCACCATACCATCCGGCGAGCGCCGCGCCCGCCAGGATCATCGACTTGCACAGTACGAGCGCCTTGAACGCGACCGAAGGGTTCACGAAGGTTTTCGGACGTTTCTTCGGATCGGTCGTGGCGTATTTGTGCACGTTCAAGGCCAATACCAGCGCCACCACTCCGATCACGGCCAATACCGCGGCCACGAACCACGGTGTGCCGATCAGCGTCAGGCCGGTGCTTTCACCCAACACCGCAAGACCCGCGCCGGCGATCAACCCGAGCACCAGCGCGATGGCGGCGTGCCACCAGGGCGTCCTATGCGCGTTCATCGTCGGTCGTCCTTCCCGTTTCCGGTTTCATTGTTTCTGTTGCTGCCGTCATTCCAAGCTCAGCCATCCCAAACCTCGTCATCGCATATCCGACCCGAAGATCCATCCATCGCTGAGCATGCCCACACGTCCGGCGTCCTGCGCCGTCGCCAGCAGGAAGGATACCGGGTCGCCGCCCAGCGTGGCGTTGGGGTCCATGTCCATCCACGGGGCGAGCACCGCGGCACGTTTGCCCGCGGACGGCCATGGCACACGGCAGTCCGGTTCATCCGAAACGACACCCTGCATATCGACCAGATCGAGATCGACCACTTTGCCATGCATGGCTTCGACGGCGCCCAAAGCCTCGATGAGTTCGCGCGGGCCGAGTTTGGTGAGGATCTGCACGACGGCGCTCATGGAGTCCGGGCCGTCGAGGTTGCCCACATGGTACAGGGGCGAAATGCCTTCGACCTGATTGCCTGGAATGCCGTCGATGGTCACAATCGCCTCGCGGAACAGGTTCTCGGCATCGGTGGAGGTGGATTCGAGCGAGATGACCGCCGTTCTGCTCTGCAGACCCTCCGACGCGCTCGTCGCACCCGATGCGGCGGCAGCGCCTGCGGATGCGGAAACGTTCGTGACGGCATGCCGCGGTTGACGGTTTCCTTCTGCGCCATGACCGGTGTCGCGTCCCGTATCGCGCCCGGCTCCACGCCTGGCCTTGCGATCGATGCCATGCCTGGAACCGCGCGTGCCGGAACCGCCGCTCAGCCAATCCGATGCCACGAATTCGACGGGCGGTTCATCCGATTCGTCAAGCAGACCGTCGGCAAGCTCGCCCACCGGCCCGCCATGCATGCCCGGCAGATCGGCTTCCGGATCGAGCGCGGCCCACGGTACCAGCACGAAGGCCCGCTGCCATGCGCGCGGATGCGGCAGGGTGAGCGCCGTATCCTCCGATTCCACGCCGTCATAGTCGATGATGTCCAGATCAAGCGTGCGACTGGACCAATGGGTGTCACGTTTGCGGCCATGGTCGTTTTCGATGTCATGCAGGCCGTCGAGCAGACGGTACGCATCCAAGGTGGTGGTCACCTCCACCACGGCGTTCAGGAAGTCCGGCGTACCGTCCGGCATACCCCATGCGGAGGTGCGGTACAGCGGCGAGACACCAGTGATCTGCGTGCCGGCAAGCCCGTCGATGCGACGGACCGCGTCACGCATCGTGGCTTCCACGTCGCCTTGATTGCCGCCGATGGCAATAACCGCGTGATGGACGCTCCGCGTGGAATCCTGCGCGGAGCGTTGCCGCACGGCATGCTCGTCGGTGTTCGCCCTCGAACGTGTGATGCTGACGGACACGTCGTCGAAGGGCACGGTGATGGGCGCGTGCGGCTTGTGCACGGTCACGTCCACTTGGGCGATCGGCGGGATGGCGAGCAGCCTGTCCGCGATGCGTTGCGCGAGATGTTCGATGAGATCGGCGTGTTCGCCTTCGATGACGGCGACGATCTCCTTCGCGGCGCGACCGTAATCGACGGTATCGTTCAGGTCGTCGCTCGCCCCGGCCGCCGTCAGGTCCAGATGCAGTGTGGCGTCGACGATGAACTGCTGCGCACGCTCATGTTCGAAATCAAGCACGCCGTGCCTGCCGCTGGCACGCACGCCGGTGAGAACGATCCTATCCATGGATTCCTTTCCGCATGCGCCGCCCGCATGCCTTTGCCCGGAAACTTCGCCGGGCTTTGCCGAAATCGTCTACATGTAAGTCGCGGGTTCCATTGCCGAACGCCGCCGAACACCGTCGAACGCCGTTTAGCGCTTCGCGTAGTCCCGCCAGGCATCGCCGACCGCAACCGCGACACGTGAACGGGCCACATCATGCACGCGCACCGCCCAGGCACCATGTTCGGCGCTCAGAGCCGAAATCGCCGCCGTGGCATCGTCACGCTCGTCCATATCGATCCGGTCGAACCCGGCATCGGCGAGCAGCGCGGAGACGAAACGTTTGCGGGATTGCCCGATCAGCACCGGGTACCCGGTGCCGGTGAACGCATCAAGACCGGCCAACAACGGCAGGTTATGCTCCACGCCGGGTTTGGAGAATCCCAAGCCCGGATCGATGATGATCCGCTTGGGGTCCACGCCGGCGGCGATCACCGCATCGACCTGGCGCATGAGCTCGTCACGCACGTCGGCGAGCACGCCATGTTCGTAACGGGAGGTGTCGGCATCCGGCGTGGAGCCGTGCGAACCGGCAAGCCAACCGCGCCAATGCTGCACGATGTACAGGCAGTCGTGATCGGCCACGACGTGCGGCAGTTCCTTGTCGAGCATGCCGCCGGACACATCGTTGATGATCTGCGCACCGAGTTCCAACGCTCCGGCCGCCACGCTCGAGCGTGTGGTGTCGATGGACAGCACCGCGCCTTCGGGGATCAGCGCCTCGACCGCGCCCTTGATCCTGGCCAGCTCATCCGCTTCGGACACACGCTTGGCCCCCGGTCTGGTGGATTCCGCGCCGATGTCGATGATGTCCGCGCCGGTGGCCATCATATCGCGGCCGTGCTCGGCGGCTTTGCCCGGATCGAGCCACAGACCCCCATCGGAGAAGGAATCCTCGGTGATGTTCAGCACGCCCATAACCAGCGTGCGCCCGGCATCACGGATCGATTGCAGTTCAGCCATTGTCGTTCCTTCCTGACAAACCGACAAATCTGACAAACATGGAAAACATGGAATCCGGAAAATATGATGGCCGCGATGTGCAGCGCTATGGAACGGCCCCGCGTCGGCGATCGCATCGTGCCGGCGGCGGGGCCTTGGATCAGTGGTTGAGGATCAGGCTCATGGCCTCGGCTCGGGTGGCCGGATTGCGCAACAGCCCTCTCACCGCGGAGGTCACCGTGCGGGCCTCGGATTTCTTGATGCCGCGCATCGACATGCACAGATGCTCGCATTCGGTGACCACGATCACACCACGTGCGCCCGCATAATCCACGAGCGCGTCGGCGATCTGCTGGGTCAGGCGTTCCTGCACCTGCGGGCGTCTGGCATACACTTCGACCAGACGGGCCAGCTTGCTCAACCCCATCACACCGTTCTTCGCGGGAATGTACCCCACGTGCGCCACACCGTGGAAGGGCAGCAGATGATGCTCGCACACCGAATACAGTTCGATGTCCTTGACGAGTACGAGCTCGTCGGTGTCCACGTCGAAATGCTTTTCCAACACGTCGGCGGGCGAGGAGCCAAGCCCCGCGAAGATCTCCCGGCACGCCCGTGCGATGCGGTCGGGCGTCTCCAGCAGCCCCTCGCGGTCGGGGTCCTCGCCTATGGATTGCAGGAACAGGCGCACGGATCTGCGCACACCTTCCTCGTCGTACGGCTTGACGGCGTCGCCGATGCCATGCTCCTGTTCGGTCATACCGTTACTTCTCCTCAGTCTTCATGCCGACGGACCGCTTGAGCGATTCGGGGATCTCCACCGGAGGCTTGTCCGAATCGGGGCGGTTCTCGTTGGAGAGCCACACCTTGCGCTTCGGCGCCTTCTTGATGGGCGCGAAGATCTCGGCCAGTTCCTTCTCGTTCAGCGTCTCCTTGACGAGCAGCTGGCGGACGAGTTCGTCGAGGATGTCACGGTTCTCGTTGATGATCGTCCACGCTTCGGTGTGGGCGGTTTCGACGAGCTTGAGCACCTCCTCGTCGATGGTTTCGGCGATGCGGTCGGAATACTTGTGCGGGGCGAGGCCTCCCATGTCGCTCTGGTCATCGTCCTCGGTCCACTTGATCGCGCCCAGGCGATCGGAGAAACCGTATTCGCCGACCATGGTGCGGGCGATGTTCGTGGCCTTTTCGATGTCGTTGGAGGCGCCGGTCGTCGGATCGTGGAACACGATCTCCTCGGCGGTGCGGCCGCCCATGGCGTAGGCCATCTGGTCGAGCAGCTGGTTGCGCGACTGGGAGTAGCGGTCGGAGGTCGGCATGACGGCGGTGTAGCCGAGCGCGCGGCCTCGTGGCAGAATCGTCACCTTGGTCACCGGATCGGTGTCGTTGAGCGCCGCGGCGACGAGCGCGTGGCCACCCTCATGGTAGGCGGTGTTGCGCAGCTCCTCCAACGCCATGCCCTTCGACTGCTTCTTCGGACCGGCCTGAACGCGGTCGATGGCCTCGTCGATGGCACGGTTGTCGATGAGCTGGGCACCTGCGCGGGCGCACAGCAGCGCGGCCTCGTTGAGCACGTTGGCCAGATCGGCGCCGGTGAAGCCCGGCGTACGGACGGCGACCATATGCAGATCCACATCCGGCACGAACGGCTTGCCCTTGGCGTGCACCTTCAGGATCGCCTCGCGGCCTTCCAGATCCGGGGCGGCCACGCCCACCTGACGGTCGAAACGGCCGGGGCGCAGCAGTGCCGGGTCGAGCACGTCGGGACGGTTGGTCGCGGCGATGATGATGAGGTTCGTATCGTTGTCGAAGCCGTCCATTTCGACGAGCAGCTGGTTGAGCGTCTGTTCGCGCTCATCATGGCCGCCGCCCATGCCGGATCCGCGCTTGCGGCCGACGGCGTCGATCTCGTCGATGAAGATGATGGCCGGGGCGTTCTTCTTCGCCTCGTCGAACAGGTCGCGCACACGGGATGCGCCGAGGCCCACGAACATCTCCACGAAGTCGGAACCCGCCATCGAGTAGAACGGCACACCGGCCTCACCGGCGATGGCGCGGGCGAGCAGGGTCTTACCGGTGCCCGGAGGGCCGTACAGCAGCACGCCGCGCGGAATACGCGCGCCCAGCGCCTTGTACTTGGAGGGATCCTTGAGGAAGTCCTTGATCTCCTCGACTTCGGCGAGGGCCTCGTCCTCACCGGCCACGTCGGAGAACTTGGTCTTCGGCGTCTGCCCGTCAAGCAGTTTGCCGTTGTTCTTCTTGCCGCCCATGCCGAGCATGCTGCCCGCGCCCATGCGGCTCATGAGGAACCAGGCGAATGCGAAGAAGATGATGAACGGCAGGATCGATTGGATTAGGTAGGCCATCATGCTGCTGGATTCGATGTCGGCGCTCCAACCCTTGGACGGGTCGGCCTTTTCGACGGCCTTGACGATATCCTGCCCCTGCGCGAACGTATAGTAGAATTGTACGTTCTTGCCGTAATTATGCGTCTTTCCTGTGTCGGCGTCACGCTTGGTGTAGTCGTTCTTCAGCTGCAACGTGACCTTCTGCTTGTTGTCGACGATCTTGGCATAGCTGACCTGACCGTCCTTGAGCAGTTCCAGACCATCCTTGGTGTCAATGGTCTGCGTGCCCATGCCGGTGAACATCTGGAACATCGTGATCACGAGGATGACGACCACAGCTCCCCATAGCCATGGCGACTGCCAGAACGGCTTGTTACCGCCGTTGGCGCGGTTCGGCTTGTCACCTTTGCCGCCGTTGTTCCCGTTCTGGCGGAACGGATTGTTGAAGGGGTTGCCGTTGTTGTTCGGCTGCCCCGGTCCCTGAGGGAAGCTCATGCTTGTTCTCCTTGATACACTTCGGGCTTCAGCACTGCGATGGAGTCGAGGTTGCGGTACCGTTCGTCGTAGTCGAGACCGAATCCGACGACGAACTCGTCGGGGATCTCCAGACCCGGGTACTTCACATCCACTTCGACCTCTCTGCGCGAGGGCTTCTCAAGCAACGCGAAGATCTCAACGGACGCGGCGCCGCGTCTCTTCAGTTCCTTGACCAGCCAGTCAAGTGTGCGCCCCGAATCCACAATATCCTCGACGATGAGAATGTGCCGACCGCGAACATCAGTCGACAGGTCCTGACGAATCGTCACGGTACCGGACGATTTGGTTCCCGAACCATAGCTCGACAGGCTCATGAAGTCGAGCTGACACGGAATGGACATCTCCTGCGAGAACACCGCCAACGTATTGATCGCGCCTTTGAGCACCGCGATGAGCAGCGGATCCTTGCCCGCGTAATCCTTGCTCGCCTGCGCTGCGGCCTTGGCGATGATGGTGTGGATTTCCTCTTTGCTGACCAGTTCGTGGTCGATATCTTCTTGTACATCAGCGATTCGCATGGGCACTATATTGGCACAGGCGAATGACGTGTTTCTAGCCGTTACCTGAAGAGAAGCTGGGAGAAACCGGGCGTTTTTTACAGCTTGGCGAGCCCGGCGACGAATTCGTCGATGGCGTTGTTCGCGGCCCATGGATCGTCGGAGCCGTTGACGAGCACGGTGAACAGCAGCACGCCGCCATGTTCGCGCGAAACATTGCCCGCCAAGGTGCGCACCCCGGTGAGACTGCCCGTTTTGACTCTCGCAAGCCCCTTCACACCCTCGGATGCCGCCCTGTCGCGGGCCGTTCCGGTCAGACCGGGCACGGAAAGCCCTTCAAGCTCCGAGGTGCCGCCGCCATCGACGGCGACGAGCAGACGCTGCACGCCCAGCAGCGTGGGGATGCGCAGATGCGTTCCCGCCGCCAACCCCGAACAGCTGGTCAGATGCAGGCCGTCCACGGGAATGTCATGCTCGCGCAGCACCTGCGTGACCGCTTGGATATCGGCGTCCATCGAATTTCCCAAGCCGAGCTTCAATGCGGTGAGCCTTGCGAACAGTTCGGAGAGCGTGTTGTCGGAATGGCGCAGCATGAACGCCATCACCTCGTTCAACGGCGCCGAACTGACCTTGGCGATGCGGGCCGAAGCCTCGGTTCCGCTGATATCGGACGAATCGATGACGGTGATGCCCTGCTGGGCGAGCAGCGCCTTGAACGTGGCGGCGGCATCGGCTGCCGTGCTTTGGGAGAGCGTCGGATAATCGGTGAACGCATCGGGGTCCACGCTCTCGCCAGAACGGATTCGACCGCCATCGACGGCCATGCTGGACAGCGGCGTGTACATCGCGCTCGCCTCGTTGTTCTGTTCCACGGCGCTGGAAGTGCGATCACTGCCGAACAGCGTATCGTCCACGGCGAGCGCCACCTGCGTGATGCCGCGTTGCGTAAGCGCGGCGGCCGTGTCGCTTGCGAGCGTGGCGAGACCGGCACGACCGTTGACGTGGGATGGGTCGTTCTCGCCCGATCCGAGCAGCATGTCGCCATGCCCTTGCAGCACGATGGTAGGCGTGGTGTCCGCATGGGTCAGATAGACCTCGGTATCCAAGGTGCCGCTCATTTCCAATGTCTCGCTGGCGGCGAACGCGGTGAGGGTCTTCGTCGTGGATGCCGGTTCACGGTCGATGCCGACGTTCCGCCCCGCCACCACC
>Ga0326513_10000093_pt1 | contig 65155 bp, 90 predicted proteins | sample 2_2465_0518_D_FD_203654 | JGI IMG/M metagenome (GOLD analysis project Ga0326513, IMG submission 203654) | Bovine rumen microbial communities from UC Davis, California, United States - 2_2465_0518 | ecosystem: Host-associated > Mammals > Digestive system > Stomach > Rumen | place: USA...
TACAGGCTTATATGCAAAGCAATCAGATATGAACGCAGTACAGGCAGTTATTCCTTCTGATGCTAGTGCTAGTAATCAGTTAGTAACTAACAAAGTTACAGTTTTACTAGAAGTTTCACTACTTCCTGAAGCAAATGATGTTGCACAGGCAAATGCTGATGTAATAAAAACAGGGCATATAGTACAACTGACTATCTATGGATTTCAAACCTATGATGCAAAGAATAGTAAGATAGGCGAGTTTCCTTCAATACCTCGCCCAGCGTCGGAGGTATTCTTTATTGCAGCAGATGATGGGGATACAGATATTCATCCCCTATATCTATCCACAGACGCAGAGATTTATTCATTCGAAAATATCTCTAATCTAGTCTTCAGACCCTGTACAATTACTTATATTAGTAATGAGTAACCACACCTCAATTATTTATAGGATATAGGAGGTTATATGTCAAACAAAACATATGACTTTTTGAAATATGTGGCACAGGTGGTGCTTCCTGCTATCGGTACGTTATACTTTGCTATAGCAGAAATTTGGAAGCTCCCTTGTGCTGAGCAGGTAGTCGGCACTATTACCGCAGTAGATACTTTCTTGGGTATTTTGCTCGGTATTAGTAGTAACAAATATTATAAAAAGGTCTGAAAAGACCTTGAGGAGTTGTAAATGGATATTACAGGTGCAACACCAACATTGTCAGTTGGCAATAACGATGGCTTCGGCGGCGGTTTTGGAATGATGTTCCTTGCGTTCCTTGCTATTATGGGTATGGGTGGTGGCTTCTTTGGTGGCAATCGTGGACCGATGATGCCACCTATGACAGGCGACCAAGCGCCAGCATCTTCTGCGCAGTTGCAGAATGCTATGAACTTTAACGACTTGCAGGACCAGAACCGCGATATAAACAATAACGTGAACAACGTGTACCACGACCTTGCTGCAAATGTGAGCGACAAATATATGGAACTTCAGCGCGACATTGCCGCAAATGCTGTTATGTCGCAGCAGATTTTGGCTAAGCAAGCAGAGTGTTGCTGCGAAGTAAAGCAGCAGATTGCTGCACTTAACCTTGAGAACGAAAAACGTTTCAACGCACTCGGTAGTAAGATGGACCAGCAGGAAATCCAGCGACTTCGCGACCAGCTTGCAATGCAGTCGCAGCAGATGCAGGACTTGAAGTCTGACATTCGTATGCAGGGCGTTTTCCGTATGCCGCAGGGCTACACATTTAATGCAGGTCCGGGACCTTTCGCAGCACAACCGCTTCCATTCCCAATGGGAGCTATTGCATAAAATTATTTTATAGGAGATTAGATTATGGCAGTAATCAGTTATTTGAACCTTGCAGGTGTTCGCAAAATTGCTTCTGAAGTTAAGAAGCGTGTTTCACAGATGTATGACATCAAAGGTACAGCACGTTATATCAACGAGGATGCTGTAGACACTACGTTTACAAGCACAGGCTTGTGGAAGCAGGCGAGCGGTGTATGGACAAAAGTTGACTCATTCAAAGTTGGTTATGTCTACAACATCGAGAACCCATTTGTTACCGACTCTGACTTCGTGGAAGGCGCAGGAAACAAAGTTACGGGCGGTACAAACATTGTTGTTGTAAACGAGGGTACTGATGTTGCACCTGTACTCAAGTTTGACTTGCTTGCAAACGCAATGTCACTTGATGCTTATCAGCTCAAAGTATTGCAGAATCCTGTAACTGTATTCTCGAACCAGACTCCAACAGTGTACACTGCTGCCGCAGACTTGCCATCAACAGAGCCTGTTGCAAGTGCTACAATTGCAGACCTTATGGTTGCTATTATTGGTGGCTCTTCTTCTGAGGCAGGTGATGTTTATCGTGCGAGCGTTACTGTAAACGCTTCTGACGAAACAAAGAATGACATTACTTGGGTAAAGCTCGGCGACCAGCTTACTGTGGAAGGTATGCTCAGCCTTTTGGCATCAACAGCACCTAACACACCAATTACCGACGCAGAAATCGAAGCGGCGTTTGCCGACTAACCATAGAAGAGCAAGGGAAACCTTGCTCTTAGGAGGTTTACATTTATGTGTGATTGTAATAGAATACAAGTCGTTGTACCGACAGCTGAAAAGATGAACATTCAAGCCAGTGGGTTAAAGATGTCAACAAAGTAAGGGTAGTGTATGTGGGATGCTATTGCTAGAATACTTACAGACAAACAATCTAGTACAATGTTTGGCTTTGTGGTTTTAGTGATAGTTCTGTTAAGTGCTTTAGCAAAACTTGGCATCGTAAATATAAAGACCGAGCATATAAAGATTGGTAAAGCAACAGACAACGAACGAGAGATTGTTAAGCGACAGCTCTCGTTCGTGGACGGTGCTATAAATATGTTTGAATCGAAAATACCTAAATACGAAGGGTATAATGAATGGCGAGCAAAAACTGTGCTAAGTTTAATATACAAAGAGTGTATGTCGTGGGTGCTTTTTAATCACATACGAGATACACCTGAGTATATAGGACTTAAACAGACTATCATTTGGAATATCATTCTATGTAATTGTCCTAATGAATTGCATAGAAGCGATGAGTTTAAGAAATTAGTATGCGACCATATTGCAGAAAGCATCAAAATACTAATCAAGATTAGGAAGGAGTACCAGTAGTGTGGAAAAGAAAAAATCTATTGGGTTTGCTTTTAGGATTGTTTTGTTTTATATTACCGTTTGTGTCGCTTGCACAGTCTTCACAGGATGTGCCACCACAAAAAGAGAATATCCCGTTGACGATGATATCCTCTCATATCAAAGAGAAATTGCAAGACTTGAAAGTACAATCGAACGCTATAACGACGAGATTGGAAATTGTGTCGAAGACCTTGGAAGAATCCGAGAAAGAGCGGCTGGACTTGAAGGAACAGTCGACGAGGTTATCTATCTCTTTGATGAATATCAACAGGGAGTTGAACGATTGTTACAAAGATATAGAGAATTACAAGCGTACACTCGAAGAGAGGACAGTGGTGCTGACATACCTAGCGATACTGATGGTGATAAGGGTGCTAGCAGTGGCAGTGGGTTACATACTATACTTCAAGGGGATTAAAGTTCCTCGCTGGTTGGACATACTATTATGACAGAGCAAGACGTTGACGAGCGCATTAAAAAATTTTTCTCCAAAGAAAGACGACAACTCCTTATAGAAGTTGAGCGTCTTATTAAGTTGTCATCTACCAACAATTCTTCATCTACTGTTACGATAGAGCAGGTAAAAGCTCTTATCGAAAAGCATACAGAGCAAGAATCTGCGTTCATTACTCAGTGTATTTCAACTGCTACATCTGAGCTTGAACAAAGTTTTCAGAATGACTTAGCTGCAGAAAAAGATAAACAGACAGAGCTGCAGAACCAACTAGAAACTACTACCCAGATTCTTTCCGACGCACAATCTGCGCTTGAGAAAGAAACGGAAACAGTCGCAAGCCTTAATGATAAGCTACAGGAACAGCAGGATTCTTTGTCTGCATTAAACGCTCTAAACGACGAGTACTCTAAACAGATTGCTTCAATGGCAAAAGAGATAGTCGAATTAAAGAATACGCCAGCAGGAATTGATGAAGAAGCTGTAAATGCTCTTATTGGGAAAGCTACTAAGGAATTGCAGACTCAGTTGGAGTCATTAAAAACAGATGCTACTAAAGCAAGGACAGACGAGGAAACTGTAAAAAAACTGACGCAAGAGGTTGTAGATGCTACTGTTCCCTCGCTCGTTGACAAATATCTTTTAGATTACAACTCTACGATTCAAACGTATTTGATGAACTACAATACTAAAATTGAGCAGTATCTAAAAGAGCATACGGCAGGTAGTGCTACTGCAGAAAGCGTAGCAGACTTACAAGCACAGCTTAACAAGTTACAAAAGCAAGTCGTTACAAATTATCAAGAGCTTGCTAAGGGCGAGCAAGATACTGGTAAGGTTTGGCTTGATGAGAACACTGTGTACAACAGACTGGTGCTGCCTACTACAATTTCTTTTAATGACCAGAGGTGGACTTATATCCAGCATATTCCGAACTTTGAGCAGATACAGACAATCATATCTATCAAGGGTATCATCACGTCGTATGGCAAAGTCCAGAACGCAGTACACAACGTAGACATCTGGCGAGTTACGGCTGATGGCAATCTTGAAGCTCGTTCTTTGTTTGGAGAAACAACAGTAAGCGCAATTTACTTAGAGTATACTAAGAAGGTGTAATATGAATCTTGTAAAGGATTTAATTCCAGATGGCGTGCCGTGTGATACAAAGAAACACTTTGTAAACCACAAGGCAGAAAACATTACTATCCATTACACAGGTCCGCTACCTAAACAGACACCTGCTCAGGTGCGAAAGTATTGGATTGACAGTAAGGGTGAGCCGTCAGCACATTTTATCATTAAAGATGATGATGTGCTGCAGTGCTGGGAAATCGATAAGATTGCTTGGCATACTGGTACTAGCAGAGGAAACCACTCTAGTATCGGCATCGAGGTTATCCCCGAAACGAAGGATGGCAAGTTCAGTGAGCGGAGTATCGCATCTCTTAAAGAGCTTATTGCAACTTTGCCAAAGCTGCCGATTGTTCGTCACTATGATTGGTCAGGAAAGAAGTGTCCTGCGTATTATGTTGACGATAAAAAATGGAAAGATTTGTTGGAAAAAATTTCAACAAAGGCTTGACAGTACAAGGATTATGCTTTAGAATAATTATTGTAATCGCAATCTTTCTTTTTTAATCTAGGCGTTTGAAGAAAGACCAAAAGACTTAACATCCTCCTTTTTCGGAAAGCTACATCACGCAGTAGCTTTCCGTTTTTTTTCTTAGTTAAGAATCTCTGCTCTATACTTTTGTATAGCACAGCGTTTCCCTAGTCTTTCTAGCTCTCGTCTACGACGTTCTGCTTTTTGTAAAGACACTCCTCTATCCATTGTTTCCCAATACACATCTCCATTTGAGAGAGATTTTTCCACATACAATGTAAACAATGTCATTTTACACCTCCACGAAAGACATCATACTATGCTCTCTACCACACTTGCTACACATCAGCATAGCAGATTTGTTTTCAATAACCTTACTCAACAGCACTGTTTTTAGATACTGATGGCAATCAGGGCATCGCAGGTCTGTTTTTAAGCCAGAGTGTTCTTTAATGTATCTGGAACACTCTCTCAGTTTAAGCCTTGTGTGACCTTCTAAGAACTCGCACTTGAGGTCTTCTACAGACCAATGCTTGCACATATTACAGCAGCGTTTCTGCCCTAGCTGCTGTATAGTTTTTGCATTGCGCTCTTTTGTCGCATCGGTCTTATTTAAGATACCTTCAACTTTATTCATTCGGCAACTCCTAGCACAGTGTTGGTTGTGCTTTTGTCTTCTTCTCTCTCTCTGTTACAGCGATTGCTTTTTGCAGCTGCAGCAGTAGATTATCAACTTGTCCTTCCCAATACTTAGCATCAACCATTTCATTGTATGCTTTATGTAATTGGAACTCTTTTTGTTTCTTTCTCATCAAATCCACAGCTTCTACAAAACTGCGGACTTCTCCAAACTTAATCATTTGCTACATCCAAAAGGTTCGTTATCTATAGGAAGCCCAGCCTTATCTCTAGCTGCCCTCCATATCCAATAATCTTGTTCATCGTATATATCATACTTAGGGTCATACCTTTCATCCCAAGAATCTTCTACATATAAACTACTAGTGCCGCCTGTTGTTTCTATCTTTACCCAATGCTTTTCTACAAAAACTTGAGCATAGATATGATTCAACACATACGGACCTGTGTAACTCCAAGATGGATTAGGATTCCTGTTTACCACAAGACGAACTGTATCCTTCCCATAACGAGATACCCAAAGGTTATAAAATATAATTGCGTTGTCTATGCACGTAATTCTGCCATCGCCATTTATATCCTTTTCCATTGCCAAAGCGTCGTTCAAGAGATTATAAACTTTATAAAACTCTTCCCTAGATTTTATGGCTTCAATTCCAAAAAGAAAAGAACATTCCAATATCAACGCAAAAAACAATACAAACTTCTTCATACAAGACCTCCTTTTAGTCTTTGTCAATATAGTCAAGAACGCCTACCACAACTATAATAATAAGAAGTACACTTCTTATTATAGATTCTAAAGCCCATACACCAGAGGTAGCAGATGCAAATACTACCCCTATATCAACGCTTATTGTGACCAGAACCCATATACCAATCAGAATGTCAACGAGCTTTCTCATTCTTACGTACTTGCTCCTCACTAGCATTAAGTTCTGCAATAGCATTTATTACTGTGCGCCATTTGTCGTCACTAGCCATCATCTGTTTATACATATCCACACGCATTTCAATAGGGCTAACAATTCCCTGCTGTCTGTGTTCTCTCGTAACATCGTAACTCTTATTCATTTATACACCTCGTGCCAATCCTTGAAAATGGTGTCAAGTTCAAAATCTTTGCAGGGTTCTGTATTTCCTGCTTCCCTATGCCTTCTCAAAAAGCATATTCCATAATGTAAGCAATCTGTGCAGTCATAACCTTTACTAGTTGCTTCCGTTGTCATAAATTACTCCTCTTTATATTTTGGTAGCTCGAACCAAGCAATAGGCGGTGGGTCAATTTCCAAAGAATCTAATCCTGGCTGTTCGTAAGCATACCACCAAGTATTAAAAGTAGGGTCATAGTAAGCAATATCTCCCTCGTCAGTTAAAATATTAGCCGAATACCTATGTCTATATCCTTTTGGCACAGGCGGCAAATCTCCATCAGCAACCTTGTGCCACTTTGGTTTATACCGTTCTGCACCCTGCATATAAGCAACTGTCGCAAGGTCTGCTTCTGCCATTTCTTTACCCTCTTTAAGTCCGTACATAACTGCAGCTTTGATTTCTTTTTTAGTTACTTTTTCATTAAAAATACAATGAACAGCCATTTTATGCCTGACTATTTTTTCAGCATATTCTTCTGCCATCTCTTCGTCTGTCATAGTTACCCCTTGATTAGCTTTTGACGCTCCTTAATCATCTTGATTAAGGTCTTAGCTTCATCTCTTTTACAAGCGTTCTTAGCTTCCTTTGCTACCTTCTTCTTTCTCTTTGCACATTCAAGCATCATATCCAGCACTTCTCTATACCCTGGATAAGAAGATGTTCGTGCTTTTATAATCTTCTCATCAGCCTGTAGGTCGTATCCTCTTTCTTCTGCCCATTTTCTGATACATCCGTTTTGAACATCAGTATACAAATTTGACATATGAAACTCCCACCAACCAACCCCGTCAGAAGACTTCTTTCCTAACTGGGGCTTGTATTGGTTACCCCCTAAACAGAATCCCAATACAAAACCTGTTCCAAAACTCAACATAATTCAATTCTCCTTCTCTGTTAGAACAACCATTGCTTTCCATAAATCATCTTTCCAGTAACCCCAGTTACATCCAACGTCACATTCAACTTTCATCGGAATCTTCAATTTCTCTTTATAAGATTCCGTCATTATCTTGACGAGTTCTTTTGCAGCTTCCACACCTGCTCTCGTTTTCGGTATAGAAAAATCTAACTCGTCGTGTTCTGTCAGATGAAATGTTAACTCATTAAACACCCCTTTAGCATAAGCTGTTATAATGCTTTGCTTTATGATGTCCGCAGCACTTCCTTGCAATAGATGGTTTAACATCTTATACATAGGACGTTCCATTTTGTTCGTCATAGGATTGTATTCTTCTGGCGGTAAATATATTTTTCTACCACCTAAAGTCTTTACATATCCATTCTTTAAGGCAATCTTTTCAACAGCAGCCATTGTATCTTTTATCGCAGGGAACTTCTTATGATAAAGCGTATACAGTTGAAAAGCATACTGCTCTGCTGTTACACCATTTTCCTCTGCTTTTTTAGAAAACAGCTCATAGTTATTTACAAGTGCTGTTCTCCAACCCATTCCATAAATAGCACCATAGTTAAATGGTTTAACCATATCCCTAGATTCTATACCTGTTAATGCCATTGCTACGTTATGAAAATCCACACCTGCAAGGGCTTGCTCTCTAAGCCATTTAGCCTGTGAACCGCAAGCATAATTACAAAGTAGCAAGTACTCTATTTGTGAATAGTCAGCTGCTCCAAAGTAGCAATCTTCCTCAGGAATAAATAACGACCTTACTCTCTTTCCATAAGGAATTCCAAATACTTTCTTTCTAGCAGGTATGCTTTGCAAGTTCGGACTGTTACAAGAAAATCTACCAGTGACAGCCCCTACAGGATTGAATACACAATGTATTCTTCCATCATCTTTTATGTTGCTTTTGATAGACCCTCTTAAAGTTGTTAGCAAAGTGTCGTAAGTTCTAAACTCTCCTAACATTCTTATCACAGGATACCTTGTCAAACGTATCATAGCAGCTTCATTCCAACTCTCCGCTCCGTTTGCGGTCTTTATCTCGGAATGAATCCCTAAGCAGTTTAGTGTTGTACCCAGCTGCTTAGAACTTTTTATAATTTCTGGTGTTAGACCATACTCAGAAAGCCTTGTAATAGTTCCGTAGTAATGCTCTTCAACTTCCCCAATCAACTTATCCAGCTCTTCTGTATCAATTCTAACACCTGTCTTTCTTACTTGTAGCATTATAGAATTAAGAGCTGTGTCTATAGCAAACGGCTCTATAGGCATATCTGCTAAATTCTGTGTGTAGTAGTTGTATATATCAGCTGCTGTATTTACTCTCAACAGTTCGTTTTTGTAAGCAGCCATTACTTTTACATCTACTATATCGCCTTGTACATCTACACCGTTCTCTGCATACAAAGCTCCAATGTCTTTTATTCCGTAGACAACTTTTGTAAACTCTATATTGCCCATCACTTCTAGGAACACTTTCCACTGAGGTGTTCCTAGTTTATACTGTCTACAAGCCTTGTCGTTGTAGACAGTTATTGTAGTGGGTGTTTCAAAGAACAACGCCACAGGTCTTCTCATTCGCAAGCTCCTTTAAGAACCTTTTGCTGTTTGTAAATCTTTTCGATAAAAGAACGCGCCCCTTCTATAAGCAACTCATCTCTGCTTCCAAACCTGTATATATCTCGAACCCATAAAATAGATTCTGAGTTTCTGTTTCCTCCACATCGAACCAGTCCGTAGCTATCTGGACGAGAAGTATCAATCACTGCGACTTGATACATACGCATTGCATAAGCATCTATAATGTCTTGCTGAAAAAAATGATACCAGTTGTATACAGGAACTACAACATCTCCAAGCTCAACACATCTTGAATCAAAATGTGTAATACAATTTTCTCTGATAAACCCTTTATCATTAACCAGCATTTGAAACCTCCGTTAATACCACAGTTTGTTGATATAATTTTTTGAATGTCACAGACCTTTCGTATCTTCCGATTTTTTCTAAGTGTCCATTTACACGGATAGAATCTTTATGAATTCCCTCTGGTGTCCAATCTTCGGATTGATAGATAGCTTTGAAGCCATATAATTTCCTTGCCATACGATTCAAGAAAACCAATTCCTTAAAAGTTATAGCACGATTTATGTCGGATGTGAAGTAGTAGAAGTCAGTGTATCCTGTAGAACTTCTAGCAAGGTACTCTCCTTTTTCATTTCTTATAGCATACAAAAAAGGAAGTCTTTTAGAAATCTCACTTGAGAGTTCCTTTTTATCCTCTATCTCTATCTCTTTCATGTTATACCCCTTTGCAAAAAAAAATAGGGTCAAAACTCAACCTTTTTATCGGTTGAGTTTTGAACGTTTAGAACGGAATATCTTCCCCGTCTTCCATCGTGTACTCTGGAGCAGATTCCTGTGGCTCTTCTACCTTCTTTGCAGCAGGTACTGCAGGTGCTGCATCTCCATCTTTCTTACTTCCCAGCAGTTGAAATGACAGAACATCAACAACCAAGTCTGTGTGCTGCGTTCCGTTCTGACTTGACCAACTACTAGTAGATAACTCACCAGAGCCGCCTACTAACTGTCCTTTCTTACAGTATTCAACAACCTTTGCACCACGCTCACCCCATTGCTGAACCTTTAAGAAAGTTGTCTTAGCGTACTGTCCATAGCCTGTATTAACAGCTACGTTCATTGTTAGCAGCCCCTTGCCTGTTGACAAGACCTTGTACACAGCATCGGCAGTCAATCGACCTGTAAAGGTCATAACGTTTATATCAGCCATTCTTTCTTATTCCCATTGTACCAAAAGTTTCTTCGATTACTTTCGCAACCCTTCTTGCAGCTTCTTCATTGCCAACCTTTACTCTGACAGTGATTACACCTTTTTCTTTGACTTCTTCTTTGTCTTCATTGCTCTCTTCTTTGTAAGGTGACTCGCAGTTCTTCTTAATATCCTCAGGACATCCTTCGCACGACTCCCGTGTTGTGTCTACCCCAATGTCTTCAAGTGGGTTAGAGTGGAAATGACGTTTGAAGAAAGCATCTCTCAAAGCATCAAAATCAACAGTCCCCTTAGGTTCTGATTCTTTTACCTTCTGTTGGTCGAACCAGTCACAGAACAAAGCGTTTACAGCAACGTGATACAGATGCGGCAAACCACTTTCTTTGTCTGTAAACTCACCCTCTGTCCAAGCAGCAAGATGTCTACGCAATGCAGAATAGTATCTCTCGCTGCCGTGCTTGACCTGCTGCCAAGTATTCTTGCCATACTTCTTTGCACCAAAAGCGAGTACCAATGCCAATGCTCTCTCGAAAGAAGCTGGCACTACATCATATCTCAGTTTCTCTGCATCGTCTTTGTTTGTTGTTTCCAAAATAAACTCCTATAATCTAGGCGGGTTTCCCCGCCTTTTATTTTCCTTACTCGATAGCCATCTCTGCAAGGGCTGAACTGTCATCTGCTGTATCTGCAGGTGGGTTCTCGTCTGTTTCCTCTGGAGCAGAAAGTGCAATCATATCTGCACTTCTTACCATTTCAATCTGCGGTTTCAAAGAGTTCACGAACAAGTCCTTAGTGATAGGACTCCCCTTCTCAACACGAACCAACTGATAGACCTTACTGCCCTGCTTAGTCTTTACGACATCGCTTACGAGTTTCCAAGTATATCCAAAGATTGGGAAGCGACGACCATCAGGCATAATCTGTGAGTGCATCTGCTTGTTCCAATTCTTCAACGTCTTCATATTGCCTACAGGCGGATTGTACAAAAGCGTGCCAAGCTCAGGATGGTCTGCGATTGAAAGAGCATACATAAACAGCTCTACAATCTCGTTACCACTCTGCGGATTGTACATCTTTGGGAACTGGTTCGCTGCGTTCTTTGGTGGCAACACCTTCTTGACTTCGATAGAGTTAGGTGCGTAACGTGCAACTGTCTTGCCTGTTACAGGCTCTTTCTCACACCACACTGTAGTGAAATCAAGAACAACAACCTTGACCTCTTTGCCGAATACATCGCCAGAAGAACTGCATCTCCACTGTCCAGCTTCGATACCCTGCTCAACCAATTCACTTGTTGGCTGTACCAATGAAAGATATGCAGATGACATCTCATTAGCTGTCATCGAATCAAAACCCTGACCTGCATACTCTGAAAGAAAATTTTCCTGTGTGTCCATAATTGACACCCCCATAATAATATATGTTCGGTCTATGACCTATAGCAAGAATAGGAGTCGGACCTATTATAAAAATTATAAAAACTTTTACTTACCGAACTTGCTACCGAGTACAGATGATGACTAACACAAAAAAACAACTTCGCTTGTTTTCGTTTTGTATTATATCACACTTCAAAAACTTTTTTCAATATTCCCGTGAATGTTTCAAAAGAATCTGATTATCTTTTGTTTTATAGATGCGTATACTCCATCTGTGATACACAAGTTTCTCATCTCATCTTTCGTAAGAAATACCCAAGTGCCAATGTCCTGAGCCTTTTCCAACAAATCTGTAGGCACAAATGATAACCACTGTCCCCTTTGAAACATCGTTGGAATACCACTTTTAACTATAATGGTAAACTCTTCGATACGGAACTTTCCGCTGCCGCAAATCTTAGAAAGCATTTGTTGGTATCCACTTGTCATTCCCAGAGATGCCGTCGATATAAATGGAAACACTTGAATATTCTTTATCGGTGAGCGTGTAGGTGTATTCGTAACTCGATACAAAATATCTTTTTTATACGAATGTTCACCTGATATGACAGTGCTAATACTGTCTACGTCTTTCCAAAACTCTCTCATATCTGCAAGATATGGAAGCAATCTTGCAGATAATAAATACTCAGAATCATTCATCATTATGTCCTCTCTCGTCTACGTCTGCATCTATCGTTGCAATCAACGGGCAATGCTCTCTGGTCAACCAATAGTTTATCTGACTTGGCTGTTTATATCCCTTTAATCCATTAGGAATAATATCGTGCCATAACTCATCGTGCGTTAATCCTAAAGACCGTAGCAATCTATATGCAGGGAAGAACAATCTCTGTCTATCCCCATCATACTTTTGGTCACTCCAGAAGTTTCCTGTAGACACAGCTTCTGCAGCTTCTTTGAACTCAGGTCTTGTTGGATACAAAGGCTTTCCTCTAAACTGTTCCAACTTACTCAAAGGTCTTGCACACCACTGAGCATACAAGTTCCGCCATTCAAAGTCGTATACGTTATTCCAATTCTCACAGATAAGTTTTTGTTTACCTGTAATCTGTAAACCGTACTTAGACGTATATCGTTCTAACTCTAACGGACTGCGTGTCAATCTTGCAGGGTCTGAGCATTGGCTATCAAACAATAGCTTGTCTGATAAGTTCAACGATAGATAAGCGTGTAGCCATTTGTACTCATCGATGTTGCTTGGCTCATCTTTTACTCTTACTAAGAAATGATAGCTCTTTGCACCAGAGTACACAATGCGTGCAACCTTGCCTTCATCATACAATCTTTGACCTTCTTTCAACGCAAGCTCAAGTCTTTCTTTGTACAAGATTTCTGCATCTATACCGTAGTCTTCCCCATAGTTTGCTGCATACTCCAATGCTCTCTTTTGTTCTTGCTTGATGATAACGTCTGTTGTTTCATCACTCTCGAACAAAAACGTATCAAGGTATGCAACATTCGCAGTCTTGTTCTTTAGAGATGTAGTGCCAGGCTTCATCTCATTTACTGTTTCAAAGCACCCCATAGGGTCTACCTTGAAGTTGTCGTTGACTCTAAGTCTTTCTCCTTGACGTTCTGCTTTTTGTGGCAATGCTTTTAGCATAGGCTTAATGTCTAACTTAGGTATTTGTACCTGAGGGACATCTTCTATCCTACAAAGTTTTATTGTAGGAGCTTTCTTATATCGACCTTGCAGTTTACTAAAGCCCCACGCCAACGGTTCTGTGTCAGGAACTACCGCTAATCCGTGAGAAGTCTTTAACCACTCAGCACAATCTAGCATAGTTCTCTCTACTACAGCGTGAGAAAAAGGTTTATGAGTTCCTACTTCAAAGAATACCAACGGTCTACACAATGCTACATAAGCAGCCCTGCCACCATACGCTGGCATTACTTCTATAGCATTTACGTTTTCCACTATATCTGATAAGTAGCTACCGCCAATATCAGATACCAATGTATTCTTCTCAAGCGATGCTCTTAGGAACGGAGCAAGTGAACGCATAATGCTTTCAATCTCTGTCGCTTCGTTCGTTCTCGGCAAACTAAAGCAACGTTTATATGCAGGTGTCTTAGGAAAGTTTCTCAAAGATACCTGAGCCAGAGCTTCGTTACTAAAAAGCTCGTGCTTAAACTGTGCAATAAGTTCTCTGTCTTCAACAAAAGGTTTCCCTACTGGGTGATAGTTAGCATCAAAACCATACAGCTTTGAAAACACCTCGTCTGCCAGCGCACTCTTTTTCCTCGTGAAGTTTTCATCTGCTTCCATAATCATAAATCGTCTTTGGTCTTCTCGACCGTCAAACTTTATCGGAACATCTTTATTTGTTGTTACGATAAAGTCGGTATAGCTCTCTTGGTATATAGGGTCTATACCTTTCTGCTCTTTACGGATTGTCGTAGCAGTAGCTCTGCTCTTTAATGTACCTGCAGGATTTCTCTTATCTGTTTCCTCTTTCTCTTCCTGACATACGATAAGAGCATCTGCATAGTCCGCATTAAATCTTGCACTACTGTCGTACTGGTCTGAAACAATCACATTGTCCTTACCAAACAAACCTTTACAGATGACTTCTGCAAAGGTAGTTTTTCCTGAGCCTTGCGCTCTCGATACAATGATTGGTACTACCTGTGTCTTTATCGTTGGATACATCATCTTTGCTCTTAGCCAAGCAAGTAAGTGTAAAGTACACTCACCTGCTAGATGTTGTATGTAAGTATAGATATGGCTAGTATCTCTCCCCGTTGCTTTTGCAAATACTGGAAAAGGCTTTGCAATATTAAAAGCATCTTTTTCTGCTGAGTAGTATCCTGTTGGTACACAATAGTTCCTGTAGTACAATGGCTTGTGAATACCATCGCCTTGTTCACCGTTGATACTAGCTCTGTTAAAATACTTGAACCCTTTTGGACTCCACGGTATTCTTGCAGGTTTCTTTTCTGTACCACCCATAGTGTACAATATCGTACCGTAATATTGTTCATAAGCGTGCGGTAACATTATCTCGCCTTTGTGAGATACACAAAGAAATTGGTGTGAGCTATTGCTAAACAATAGCTTGTCAAGGCAATGCTCACTCGCCCATTTCTCTAGCTCTTCTTGATTTTCAAATCCTTTATTTTCCTGTAAAGCTAAAGCGTTTTGTAATAGCAGCATCTGTTCCTGAGCTGCTTTGTATGTGTTGCCATAAACATCATCTTGTACTGACATCTAAAACCTTCTACTGACTGATTTCTACAGTGGGTATCACTTGAAAGTGTATACACTTAGGTATGTCTTCCAGCGTGAACTGCTGCTGTCCTGTTGTTACTCCGATTCCATCCTTCAAAAACGCCTTTAGTTTTATTGTATTAACCGTCGTATTTTCTACATACGGTACACCATTCTTTTCTAGCAAGTCAATATCCATAGGCGATACACTTGCAGAATGTTCAATAAGATGCTCACCATTATGAGTCTTTAACCAATCTGCAATAATCTTTCTGTCCTCAGGGTTCTTGTTAGGCTGACAATAGTAATTGTACTTTACCTTCAACGACCCACCACCTGCAAGAGAAACAGAGTCCACTCCTGCAGCATACATCTGCTGGGGAACGACGACGTTCGCAAAGTGTTGAAATGCTTTCTTTGCCCTCTCGAACTCCTTTTCTTTTTTATCCATATCCTCTTGCAACTTTTTTAATTGCAAGCCTAGCTTAGAAAGATTGCTCAACACTTTCTTGTCTTGTGTTTCCAACCCGTCAAACATATAATCAAAGTTTTCCAATGATGTCCTCCAGCTGTTCACCTCTGAGCTTGTCCAAACTTGCTCTTATGTTCTTTGCCGTTTCATCAGCACTCACATCTAAGCCCTTGAACAAAAGGTTCATAACTCCGTCAACCAATTTCCAATCCAAGCTGTCATCTTCTGACTGGGCAGAAATAGCTGAACATACTTCATACATTACATCCGTAATGATGCCAACTTCTTTGTCGCAGATTTTCTGAATCTGCTCTCTTACCTTCGATTGTATCTCAAGTTTGTCTATCATTATGAGAACTCCTTACCATAATCATAAACCATAACCAGACGATTTTATCATATTCACGGTAATATCTTTTCGCCTACGCTCTATGATAGGTAAAAGCTCTTTCTGTTTCTTTGTCATTTTATCTGTTCTCTTCGTCCCTTCATAATACCAGAACATCTTTTCTTCTATAAGAGGTGCTGTTATATACATATATAAACAGTACCACTTATACTCAGGAGTATGTATTGACAAGCTGTTCCTGCTACAAGAACCCCTCGGAGAATACTTCCACAACTGCCACGACTGCACTTCTTGTTTGTCGTTTCTTGCTTTTATTATTTCTCGCCATTCAATCATTGCTCCCTCTCTCGTCTTGCCATCTCTGTAAAGACTTCATTAAACTTTTCAAACATCTGTGACAGAGCTTCGTCTAACTGATTCTTGTCCAGCTTGTCCAGCTTGGGAAATAGATAATGCAAGAATGTATGTGTCATACTATTCAAACATATAAAATCTTTTGGATTACCTATGTTTGTATAACCTTTGTTTGTTACATCAAGATGATGTAATTCCCAACCTCTCTGCAATGGCTCACCTGTAATGTAATCTACTCCACCAGATGCCTTCTTGCAGAGAAGTCTAAACTCTTGCCATTCCTTTGAATGTCTGAATCTAGCCTTCTCTATCTGTGTCATTATTCACTCCACATCAATTCATTCCCGTTTAGGAATGAGTATTCCTTTGCGAGGACTTGATAGCTTATCAAGTTCTTATAACTTCCAACAGCAATTTTACCATCTCTAAAGCCGACAACTTCTTCGACTTTTCCTGTGGCATTGTTCAACAACCTGTAAGCCTTTATAGGCTTCTTAGGTTTTGTACTAGGCTTACGCAACTTGGGGATACCGTCTTTTATGAAAGCCGCAATGAACTCGTGTTCGTTCCTGAATGGTCTTAGCATAACCATACTCCTTAAAATATAAGTTCTTTAGGACTACTCTTGCGAATGTAATCCAGTAAATCCTTTTTAAGTTTTAACGCATTATAGATTACTTGGTCAACCCCTGATGCTATGTAATCTACATATACGCATTTCTCTTTCTGTCCCATACGGAACGTTCTGAACTCCGCTTGCTGTCTTACTTCCATCGAAAAAGAATTGGAGTAGAATAATATCGTGTGTGAAATCTGCAAGTTAAATCCTCTAGCAATCTTGTTTGAGTTTGCTACAAGTATGTCTAACTTACCAGCCTTGAAATCTTCCACACCACCTATAACTTTCCAACCTGTAAACAATCCTGTTCTGTATCCAGCTTTGCTACATAGCTCGTATATCTTTGCAGCTTCTGCAGAATACTTTGTCATTATCAACAATGGCTTGTCACTCTCTGCTACATCTCTCATCAAAGCATCTAGCTTAGGGCAACTCTCTCCTAGCCATTGTATTTCATTCGGCATTAAATCCTGCTCTTCGTCGTCAACATCTATTTCCAATGGCTGTTCTGTGTTGACAATAAAACCATCGCTTATCTGTTGCAACCTCATCGCAGCTACAAGAGTATTCTTTGCTGTCATTACTTTGCCTTTGTACGATGTCATAAGTTCTTTTTCCATAGACTTATAGGCTTTCTTTTGTATATCTGACATCCCAATGTTACGAACTGTATAAGTTTGCTCTGGCATATCCATACACTCTGTCAACCGTTTGAACATACTCACAGGTTCGATAGCAAGTTTTAATTCATCGGCGTGCTTGTATGCCCCTTGGAACTTTACTTGATGCTTGACTGTAAAGTATGTGTCTTGCGATACTCCAAAGTAGTAGAACGCTGTTTCATAATCTCGACAGCTCTGTATTCCTTCCCACGTCTTCTCTGTCAAAGGTATCTGTACTTCTCTTTCTCTGCTCTCAGATGCCTTTAATACTGTGTACATACAGTAGTACGAACGGAAATTATAATAGTTCCTGCCAAAGTAATTCGGCTTCAAGAACTCCATCAAAGCCCACAAATCAACAGTGCCATTCGTTACAGGTGTTCCTGTAAGTATAGCTCTGAATCTTGTGTTCCAATTCTTTGTATGTAACAAAGGTCTACCTTTTCTGTCCCTACTCAACACATCATTAAACTCGTACAGTAATCTTTGTGAACGATTACTGTCAGGATTTTTTATACAAGTTGCTTCATCAATAGCAATCATTATTGGTAGGCTTCTAGCCCACTCAACAATCTTTCTCCACTTTGTCGGCTGACTAAATGTATCTATGTTTACGCTCACGAACTTAAACGTATCTGGATACGCAAACTCACAGATGTCTTTAGCTCCTCCTCGACCTCCAACGCATTGGGCTTCGATGCCCACGCCCATTTCTCTATATAACTTACCTTCGATTGTAACTCCATCTACTAAATCATCATACCACTGACGATGTACATCGTTAGGAGCTATGACAAGCAAGCCTTTAATCAAACCCCTGCGGAACTTGTCCTCAGCTAAGCACAATGTGGTAAATGATTTACCACATCCCATCTCGAAAAATAGTGCAATAGCATCACTCTCTCTAAACTTAGAGAGAGCTTCTAGCTGGTGTCCATACGGAGTCATTACTGGCTCATTGTTGTATGGCACATAAGCATAGCAGCTCTTCTTCATATCTACTCCTTTACTCTGATTGCGTGATGACACCAAAAATCCTTTTCAGATTTTACCATCTTAGCTGTTACAGCTGTCCACTCTCCATCAGGCAACACCTGCATTTCAAGTTTGGTCTTTTGACCATATCGCCATTTCCAAAAGGCATCTGCATTGCGTGCTGGGCAAACAAGATATGCTAAAGCATAACGACCACTGCCGTCTACAAATCGAAAGCAGCTGTCTTCTGGTTCAATCGAAACAATAGTTCCGACTATGCAATCTTGCACATAGTGTTTTAGAAGTTTCAATGAATCAGCAGCACACACAATATCACCTTTGTGCAACTCATCAGCATTAACTGACGTGTAAACATTACTTACATCAAAGTCCATAGCTCTTACTCCTCTGAATAACACTGACCACTGTACTGTTCCAGTGTTTCAACTCTTGCTGTTAACTCTTTGATGCACTTGCTCTGTTGGCTATCTGTATAAAACAGAATAGCCAACAGAGCGTAGATGAAATACTTCCACGCTCTGACCATCTGTTACCTCTACTCTACATAGTAGAAGCGACCCTTAATAGCTTCTACCACTTTCTCTTCGACTTCCGCTTTCTTCTCTTCTGTCAACTCAACACCAACTGTGTCTGAGTCTATCTCATCGAACTGAATGTCGATAAGCTCGTAGTCATCAGCACATCCATAGATGTATTTGTGACCTACAGAAACCGTGCCGCTGCCGACAGCTGTTGCACATTCCTGCTTGTCATAATCATCCCACAGGTCGAACTCAAATGTACCACTCACCTGCTCACCGCAGCGAATAGTATTCAACTCAGGAACGCTTCCTTCTACGTTCAACAAGTAGCCATTGTCATCGTCATATTCCTGAAAATCAAATCTTCCATCATCGCAAATCATACTGTACTCCTTATATAATAGCAATCAAAGCAAATACTAGCATTACTACAACGTAGAATGTTAGACCACCAATCATCTTATCATTGCGCATAGCTGCAGCGTAATGATGTTTTAGATTGTAATATACACCAGCGGCTTTATCATCCACTGCAAGTCTATCACATAATGCCATAGCATCATAGCATTTATCATAGGCTTGCTTTGTCTGACAGTGATTACAGTCACCAGCTTTACAAATTCCCTTGAGCCTGTAGAACCTACACTTGCCTTGTACATTAGCAAGTGTAGATATGTTCTTATCAAACTCACTCTCTTGTTGAAGTTTAATATTCATACCACTTTCCTTGCAGGGCTTTCGCCCTGCGGTTTGTTTAGCACTCTACAATCGTGTATGTGCTTGCAAAAATATTGTCAGGGTTTTCTTTGTACTCAACCTTGACACCATCTTTTTGCTCCCAATCATTGAGCTTCTTTTGAAACTCTTTGATACCCATCTGAGTGATGCGGAATACCTGTTCAACTGTAACTGTATCGCCAACCTTTACACAGTCGCCAAAGACCTTAGCAACAATACTGTTGCCTGTTGTCTTGTAAGCATACTTCATCAAGATGGTTCGTGTGTCCTCACGAATCTCTTCCCACTTACCTATCGACTTGAAGTAGTCGATGACCTCTGCGACAGCTGCTGCAGTTGCAACTCTCTCCGCTTCCTTCTTTTCTTTGTAGCGGCGGTTAGCTTCGGCGTGTTGTACTTTCTTGTCTACAACAGGAACTTCTGCACTGAACTCTTCACGTTCTTCCATAGGTTCTTCCTCCACAACAGGCTCTTCCTGAGCCTGTACTTCCACAGTCTGCTCCACCTGTTCTTCAACAGCCTGCTCTTCGTTCTTCTCAGCCATAACCTGTTCTTCCATAACCTGCTCCTGAACTTCGTCATTCATCTCGTCATACTCCTTGCTCTTCTTGAGCTTCTTACAAATGTCCTTCCACGCCACAACCGACGTGAATAAATCCTTTTCCACTGTTTCTTTTTTCTCTGCCTTGTAGTCACCGTCGAGAAAAGAAACCAAATCTGCAGTGGTGTTTTGTGTATCCTTGTCCCAAGACACACCCACCATAGCAAGACAATCCTTGACCTTCTTCCAGTTAGATGGTGTAATAGATACCCATCCACGATAGTATCTATCGTGAAAAGCACTTTCGGTTAGCGTTTCAAATCGGCTGCAAATCATAGAGATGCCTATCTGTCGGCTCATCAAGAACCAATAGAAAGCAACCGTGAGCTTGCCATACTCACTAAAGTTCTTGAGATGTATATAGTAGCTGCTTGCCACGAACTCCTTTATAAACTTCTCCACCTCGCAAGACGTGTTTTTAATATCAAGACGAGGACCATCTCTGTAACCACCAACTCTTGCTGTAAGACTCCAGATGTCTGATGACTTCAATTCGCAATCCATAAACTCCCTCCCTAATGTCGTATTTCTTGTGGATAGATTACCCATTTGTTGCGTTTGATTCTATACATATCGCTTGTTATAGGATGTCTATCCCAAGTACCATTTGCCTTGCGCTTGTATATAAAATGATGCCAAGTATATTTCTTGTCATCTGTATCTTCTACATACACCACGAACGCTGGCACATCTACATCAATCGCAGGTGTAACCCAAGCATTACAATCCTGTACATACAAAGAGTCATCGCTATACAGTGATAACTTATAAGCATCGATAACTGTCACTATTGTTTCCTCCTATATGACGGTTGAATCAAAATTGTAATCATATAATATCACGGGAACATTTGTTTTTTTAATATTCCCGTGAATAAGATATGGCTATCTACAACTATCAATTACAGATTGATTGATAGTCTTTCGCATTGTCGTTCCCAGAGCTTCCATATATGGATATTCATTCATATATAGCACTCTACAGATAGGTAATGGCACAAAGTTATCTTCTATAAGAAAGATATTTTTCTTTGTCATCGGAATTATAAGCACACAGTCTGAGCATCGCACCAACGTTAATGTGTGCTTATGATTATCGTGAGCATTTGCATATCGCAATGCCCACGCCAGTTGACCACTGCGAAAATGTACCTTGACCTTTTCTTTCTTTAATGCTTTTACATTCTCGCTCTTTAGTTCGCACCAAAAATCATAACCATTACCTTGCACGAATACATCTGGCACTCCCTTTTCCGTAGTACCAGTTTCAATTCTCACGCAATCGTAACCTTCTTTCTTTAGTTTTGTCTTCACAATACTATAGAACTCACTCTCAAGCATACCTTTGCCCTACTATATATAACAGGGTTACACATTCACGGGATTATCATCCTACATCTCGCACGTTTTTACATTAAAAATCCATAACTTCTAGCGTCAAAACTTTTTTTCCTATCTTTTTTAGGTAAAGAATAGAAAACTAAATGCTAAAATACGTCAGATGTAGGATGATAATCCCGTGAATGTTCCAAAACCAGTGTGTGTATACGCTACTTCTAGTGCTTATACTTCCACGCGACTGAGCCAACACTCTATAGAGTGTTTGTAATCCTGTGATTTATTTGTATACATCACAGAGATTTTCTTCTCTATCGTGCGAAAGACTAGACATATCAGATGACTACCGTCGTAAACTTTTACATCTTGATATGTTGCTATGACATAGAACTGTCCATACATTGTGTACTTCTTAGGTTCTTTATCGAAGCGACTTGCATAGCTACCTGCCCATCGGGTAAGAGCCCCTAAAACCTTGCTCCAGTCTGACATAATCAATCCCCCATTATAACTATCATTACAACGATTACCCATAAGATACAACCGATGATAATAAACGTTCCAAAGTTCATTCTTAAACCTCCGTCAATCTGTCAAAGCCTAGCTGACAATTCTCATTGCTTATTGCATAAGTATCAGGCACAGCTTTTATCAATTCATCTAAGAGATACGCTATACATAATTTGTTCTTATATATACTGCGTTTGTTTTGTGCTGTTCGTTTACACAAATCTCTTCCATCAACATCCTTGTAAAAGGCGGTGCTTGTGTATGCTTTCTCAAGGTGAGTGATAGCATCTGCAACTGCTCTCATCATATCACCTTTTGACATAAGTCCGCCAACACTTTGCCTTTTGTTCATCGATACCCCCAAGTAATCGAACCAGAACCGTGTGTTAATCCTTCTTTTAAGATACCCTCCCATATCTTTATCATAGGTAAGTCTTCCTGTGGCTTGCCATCATAAGACCATTGCTGTATCACTGCAACTGCAACTGCAACAACAAGGTTGTCGTATACTCTGAGTTCTTTCTTTGTATACGATGGTTCTTTCTTTGCAGGAGCTGGAGTAGCGTTCAACTTTCTTCCGCTTTTAGAAAACTCAATCATAGTAACCTCCTTGCTTATATAACTATCCCCATATATTCCAGTGGTCTTTGGAAGAATATCCATCTTGTACATCAGCTAGCTGTACAAAAGTTTTCTCACTAAGTATGCTGAAGAAGACATTGTAAGCTCCTTCCATAACATTAAAATAATAGTTAACGTTACGACGAGGATTGGGTATCAAGCTAGTGTAGCTCTCGTTCGTACCGAGCTTACCTACCATTTCCATCAGCAGCTTTGCATTACGGCTAACACTCTTCTCAGTTGTATTGTAATCATAAGTTACAACTTTCCTCTTGATGTCATACCAGAACCGTTCATTCGTCAGAGTAGGATTAGTGAAACGAATACAGTCAGCTGTACAGAATATAGCCATATCTCTGGTGTCAAACAACGCAAGAGGATAAGACTGGAACTTCTGCGGTTTGCTATAGTAGTCTAGAACGTGAGTGATTTTTCTGTACATCTCACGCCCACATTTCTTACTTGCCTTCATAAGCGGCAAGTAACTATTGCGATACGTTGCTCTGAGTACTGCATCTCGTTCATTGCCTTTCGGCATAACAGCTGCCACCTGAGCTGAAGCCTTCATAATAATCTCCAGCTGTTTCTGTTGTTTATGATTTAGAAGATAAACCATATACCCTCCGTAGCAACAGGGCTAGATATTACTAGCTCTGTTGCTCTGTTTTATTTTGCAAGTTCTGTCAAGAAAAATATCAAAGACCTAGCTCTAGGCTCTTTGATTGTTTCCCAAGGCAACTTCTTGACATACACATTACCCAAGACCTTTACAGCTTCACGAGCTGCTTCTACTGTTACATAGCAGATGTCATTTTTCAGACACGTTGAGTATGAAAACTCATACTTTCCATTCTCGTTCCGCTTCTTGAACTCCAAGTAAAGCCTATAGCAATTCGGCATTACTTTTCTCTGAACCAGATACACAGCTCTGTATTCTTCCTTCCGTAACAACATAGTTATACCTCCTTTGTAATTTTGAAGCCAAGCGTTCTCATCTCATCTATCTGAGTGTCAGTCCACACGCCTTCACCTTCTTTGTAATCCAAGTCAGCACACGTCTTGCGTGTGCTGACTAATGCTTCCTGAGCCGCTTCGTTATGTAACGTAACGGTTGTACCTAAGTTCTTATGTTCAAACCGTATAGCTTTAGCAACCAACCTTGCAATACTCTCTTGCTCTTCTGCTGTACCCTTGATGTACACCTCCTCATCATAAGTTACTTCTCCTACCAAAGTAACAACCTTTACCACAATAGCATAGTAGCCATCACCACCTACAGTCCGTTCCTGAACCTGTAAATAGTGATAATGACCAGCCCACAATCCAAGTGGAAAATCCCTTGACCGCTTTTTAATCACGGTAATAATCTCTTCCATAGAAATCTCCTTGGTATCTAGTACCATTCAAGTAGCCTAGATGTACTAGGCTACTCAAGAGTATTAGATTCTCTTAAAGATTGCTGCAAGTCCCTCTGCTATAGGGTTATCCTTGTAGCTGAACTCTGCAAGTTGCTTGTCTGCTTCACAGTAGATGTGAAGTACACGCTCACCTTTCTCATTAAGTACATCAAACTCCCAACCATAAGTTACTGGTCGATACTTTGTTGCCCATCCACTGCAATCAACTCCCTTGCTTTCAAGGTAGTTCTTACCTGACACGTAAAAATCAAGTTTCAATCTCTGTGCGATATTCATTACAGCACCTCCTGCTTATTGATAATTCTTATTGGCTTAATCTTCTTAGCCAATATCCATTCACCGCCCTGACTTTCGGGGCGGTCATAAGTTGTGAAGTCCTCGACCTCCAACTCAATCCAGACCCTCTGCTGTCCGCTTGCCAGCTGCTCCTTCAAGTGTGGAGCAACAGGCTTGAAGCAGCAGTGAAAGCCCTCACGAACTGCAAAGCCTTTAGTAGGATAGCAGCCAGCTATCATCTGCTTCCCGAACTCAAAAGCCTGATGCTTATTGATGAATAAAGGATAGCACTTGCCATCCTTACCAAGTCTTACTAGCTTGTACGCTTTCATATCAATCTCCTTAGTAGCCTAGATATACTAGGCTACTTATATTCTCTCTACAATAACTGCTTGAGGTCTTTCGCAGTTATTGGTTTGACTTTCTCTACATTAAAGTAGATGTCCATACAGTAGAGCTTTATCTCTCCACGCTTCCACAACTCTAGTTGAGTGTCACTGGGCTGCGTGTAAGCATCATCTACTAATGTAGATACAAGAAACTGAACAGCCTCTCCGTCTTGATAAGCTGTTATTTTCACATCATCCTTGTCCATATAGAACCCATCAGCGATAAGAGCCTTGAGTTCTTCCTGAGTTTCAAAGGTCTTCCTGTAAAGGTTACTAGGAAACTCCTGTGTAGAAATATCCATAGAGCAACCTTTCTCATAGTCGTCTTCTGAAACATCAACAAAACCATTGCTTATTCTATAAGCCATATCAATCTCCTTGGGTTAGTTAACCCACACGCTACACTAGAGATGACTAGTGTAGCAATGCGTTAGCTAACGCCTGAACTCTTCTGCCTTCAACGTGTTGAACAAATCAAACACACTGTAGACACCTTCTTGAAGGACTGCTAAATTATAAGTCCCTTTAGCAACCTCCATATCAACCTTTAGGTCTATGAGCTTTTCCATCTTTACATACTCACACCCTGCAATAACGCTGCTAGGATATGTCGAGCAGCACAGCTCTCTGCCGTCTTTCTCAAACCATATCTTCTCTCCTTTTCTGCAGAGAGCTGCTGCCACTATGCCTTTGAACATATAACCCGTGTAGTTTTCTTCCCACGGGTTCATCTTAAACGGATTTATTCTATAAGCCATATCAATCTCCTTAGTAGCCTAGTATATCTAGGCTACTTAATAGTAATATCACTCAACTGAGAATTGCCTTTGCGAATTCCTCGTCGAACTCTTCGTCATCTTCGTCCTCGTTTTTAATACCAAGACTGTCATAGATATCATCTCTCCCAAACCATAAGAGGTCGTTAATGTCTTGCAGCCTTGGTGTTTCACCAGCGTAATAGTCTGTAACGAATGACTCCCATTCATCAAGCTTGCCTTCTGCTTTGATGCGCTCCATAGTGCTAACAGCACCTTGCCAAAAATTGTTGACATCTGTTACGTCAACATCATTACGTACTTCCATATCAATCTCCTTGGGTTATCTAACCCACACGGCACGCTAGTTATCTAGTGTGCCAATGTGTTAGACAACTACTTGTTGTCTTTCTCTTCAAGAGTTACTTAATTAAATACTCAAATCTAGCACCAAAGCACCAGTAAATTTTGCTCTTCGGAATACTTACAACGTCGTACGCTTTCTCAGGAATGGAGAGTCTTTCCGCCTCTTTTTTAGTGAACAGTTCATTCCTTATAAGAAAGCGGTCGTCCTTTATTCTTTTCTGGTCGAACTCTGGTTTAACCTTACAATAAATCATACGTGTTACTCCTCGTCGTCGTTGTCTTTCTCTTCAAGCAAGCCCAACTCTTCAAGCCTGCTATCTGAAATCAAACCCTTGTCCAAGTCCTGCAGCACCGCATCCATTATGAAGTTCTCTTCAGCAGCCTGTTCAAGTGATTGCAATCCTGTTCGACAATCCAAGATTTTATAGAGCCATTTTTCATCTCTACCGTTGATTTGTTCTACAAGAGTAAGCTCGTCCTCTGTGCAAACATCGTTGTCCAGTAAAAATATCTCGAATCTATCAATAAACATAGTTCCGTACTCCATAGTAACCTCCTACCAAATCTCAACGCCCTGTTCTGCGAGGGCTTTTAACTCATCATCAGTAACATCTTTAAGAACGATGTCAACTCTGCGTGAGTAGAGTTCCTGTTTGTCTTCCTGCCAAGCAGCTTTCTCTTCGGCTGTCGCTGCTCGGAAGGTAGTGCCATTACCTTCACGAGCCACGATGTCCTCAGCACTCAGAGTGAAATCGTCGCCCCAATCCTCACCTATCCAGTGAGATTCCGACCAATCAATCGGGCAAGTAACGAACTTGCTTACAAGTTCATTGAGCTGCTCGACTGTTTCAAAGCTCGACTTGCCAAGAGCAAGAGTCTGGAAAGCGACCCACTTCTGTGTTCCTTCCTCGTATTTTTCGAGGTAGAATTCCTCAGTAGCTTCTTTGACTACCATAGTAATCTCCTTGGGTTAACCAACCCACACGGTGCACTAGCATACCTAGTGTACCAATGTGTTAGTCAACTTGCTAGAACCAACAGACTACCTTACCTACTGTTGACCAGTAGAAATCTACGACCTCTTGCAAGTCGTAGGTATATGTATACCTACCGTACTTAAATAGGCAATCATCGGTCTGCTCATCGTACGTAATACCGAGAGCATTGATAGTGAACTGTAATATCTCTGCATCGGAAAACATAAAGCCATACATATCGATGGCATAAAAGCCTAACCCTACTGCCCAGTCCTCACAGACGGCAGGTGTTAAGTTGCTCACACCCTTTTGAGTGCGAACTTTGTCACGAACCTCTGCCATTGTTTTACCGTGCTCTGTAACGAGTCCAACTACATAAGCCTTAATAGCCTTAGCAACCTGATTGCGACGTGCAATAGTCATCAATCTTCTAGGTCTAATGTTAACCATATCAATCTCCTTGGGTTGTCTAACCCACACGCTACACTAGGTAACTAGTGTAGCAATGTGTTAGACAACTAACTACTCATCAGCTATCTGTAGTTCAAAGCCTGTCAGACTCTCAAACTTATCCTTTTGCTCCTCGGTGTATTCTCCTGAATAGTACACCTCTGAGCAAAGGCAATTAGGTCTGATGTCTGTCTTGTCTATGTCTAACCCTGCGACATAGATAGCTGTTTCAATGCAGTAGCTCCAAAGGAACTCACCGTTGAGTTCAATCCTATTCTCAAGGTCAGCGGCGTAATCGCGTACCAATTCTTTCCACGCTGTAGAAAGAATGTTGCTGTCCATACCTGCAAACATTGCCTTAGCATCATCTGTTGATACCTGCAAAAGAACTGTTGCCAACTTATCCATATCCATAGTAGTACCTCCTAGTACTATAAAAAATATATATTCTAGCAGGGCTTTAAGCCCTGCTTACCTACCTAAAACTCATTGAACAAAACCTTTATGTATCGCATCAACGAAAAAGGTTTGTCTACAGGAACTTTAACCTGCTTATAGTTACCCTCAAGCCACGGCTCTCCGTTTATGATACGGAATTTCACGGCATAAGGTAACAATCTACAAGCTGATTGCATACGGAGCATTGTACTCCAAGTTAAGTACTCGCTGTGTAAGATACAAGTAACATCTTTTACTTCACCATCGAAGAAGTTATCAAAGCTGACTCCAAACAAATACGAGTCGTAGTACATAGCATCTACCCCGTGTCCGAAGCTACTTGATAGCCAAGTGTTCCTATCTACATAGTAGTAGCTGTTGACAGTACCTCTTGCTTTAACCTTCAAGAGTTCATACCGCATCCTACTAGCAAGAGTTCTTGTAATCTTTCTACTCTCGTGGAAAGACATCGTTTTCTTTTGTCTTACTAGACAATAGAAACTCTCCTTTGAAGTTCCCTTTAGATACTCTGTGTACTCTTTAGCAGAGTTCTCTGTTGAGAACGAAGCTTTAGTAACCTCGCTCTCTCTTATGCCTATCGCAACATAATACTGTTTCATTCCAGTACCTCCTAGTACTTTATTTTACGAACTCTTTTACAAGTCCGTCTTTTGAAAATCCATAAGAGATGTATACAATCTCTTTGCCTTTGTCCTGTTTCCAGAGGGCAACCCCTCCGTCGTATAGGTTTCCGTCGTGTCCTTCCCAAGCCTGTCGCTTAGTAATAACCCACAACGTTTCACTACTAGTATGGAGTTCGTCTTCAACAAACTCTATACTGCCGTCGTCAACTATACTATCATTGTCTACGATAGTATGCCCGTCTTCGTCTACTGGATACACTGTGAAGCACAGCTCTCCATAGTGGTCGAATACATTGATGTCAAACTCTTTGTCGCCATCAACATAGCCAAGCCACTCATCATCGATGTTGAGTGGAAGCTCTCCCACTTCAACCAAATCCCTCTTGCCGATTGCGGCAAGTACCTTGTAGCAGTTCGCTTCTTTCTTTAGAAAGACCATAGCTTTGCTCCTTTAGTTACTTGAGTAACTATTCAACAGCCCTAGATTACTAGGACTGTCAAGGGTTACTAAAGTTACTTTGTAATCTCTTCAACCTCATACTCTTTGCTTGTTTCAAAGAACCTGTCGCACTTTGAGAGTGCTTTTTTGTAGCACTCTTCATTATCTGGCTCTCCCAGATAATCATAAAAGTTATTGTCTATCAAGATACCTACTAGCATCTTATAGTAGGCTCTGGCTTCAAAGCCGAAGTCAAACACCCTTATAGTGTTGTCAGCTGACTGAGGGGCAACCACAATCTGTTTCAGGTTGCTATCAAAGTACATAGCGACATAGAAGTTGTCGTGGTCGTCATCGTGAGTCCCACTCCACTCACTAACGAGCTTCTTTGTGAGTGGAGTGCCGTTGTTCTCCATTGCGTACGTGTCGCTTCCATAACGTGCGTTGTATTCGCACCCTTCCATTACTCCGAAGTGTAACATCTTAAACTCCTTGTTGCTCTAGCAACTATTCAAGCACACTAGAATTACTAGTGTGCTTGAGGGGTACTAGAACCCTGCTACGTCTACTGACGTTGCGTCGTAGTCGTAGATGTTAATTGAGTAGCCGTGAATACCTGCCACGGCTGCAGCCACTAGCAAAACACTAAGAATTATTCCTAGCACAGCTATGCTTTTTGTCATATCTCTTGCCCTCCCAAGCAAGCTGTATGTATAGGGAGTATGCTCGCTCCCTGTCGAGCTTTCTTTCAATAGCGTACGGTGTTAGTGCCGCACGCAATCTTTCACAAGCAATGTCTAACTCGCTCATCATCAATCTCCTTGCTGTTAACCAGCTATGCAAACAGTACTAGCACTAGGCTAGTACTGTTCACGGGCGGGTCAACTAGATGTCGTATACACACTCAGGGTTTCTTATGTCTACCCTAAGCCACTTTAACTGGAAGCCCTCTGGAAGTGTCTTCGCTCCCTCAGGCAAGCGTCCACCAATCAACTGGCACACAAAGAGTGTATCACCGTAGTTGAGAGAGACTGTCTCTCTGTTGAAGGGGAAGCCAGCTACATTAGCAGTGTCCTGATGTCCGATGATACTCTTAGCACCATTCTCAAACGCCTTGCGAGCGTCGTCCTCTGAGCAAGGAACTGTACGAACATCGGCAACGAAGTCGCATCCTACTAGCATCTGTAAACTAAAACCATTTGTGATGTACTCCATAGTTGTAGCGGGGATACTGACCTCCCCGCAAGGTCTTAAAGTTTTTTTTGTAGTTGGGTTAACAACCCATTCAAGTAGCCTAGTATTTCTAGGCTACTTGAATGGGTTGTTAACTAGAGGCGTTTCGCTGCTGCTATAGCAACCTCGTACGCCTCTTCGTTGCTTATAGGTTCGTCCTCTGAAAGTTCCTCAAGAACATCGCTTATCTTTTTACAAAAGACTATCGCCTCTGCCTTGTCTTCAAAAGCAATAGCCTTTTCCATACTTTCTGACGCTACTACATAGCAACCGCTGTCCACGTCTTTAACGACTCCGACATAAAGGTCGTCGTCTGGAAAAGCACTGAATGAAGTCATTTCACAATATGTTATGACTTCGTTGTTAATATTAGCAAGAACTACACAGCCTTCAATTTCTAATTCTTTCATACAAGTAGCGGGGATACTGACCTCCCCCGTAAGGTCTAAAAAATGTTGTTTTGGATTAGCAATCCATCTAGTAGCACTAGAATTCTAATGCTACTAGGAGAGTGCTAAGCTACTCTTCGTCTAGTGGTGTGTTAAAGCACCACCACAGGAAGTTCTCTCTCCACTCGTCATACGAGCGAGGGAAGCCGTCCATTCTCAAGACGGCTAAAAAGTGGTTTTGCTCTCGGAGCTTGTCGAGTTTTGCGAGGCACTCGTACACTCTGTATCGAGCAACCTCCCAATCCATATCAGCACACCACCAATGCGCCTGAGCAGCTGCTCTCTTAATGTTCCTACTAGAACCATAGTAGGCTCTAGCATCGAGGTACTGCTCCTTATACTCTCTTGCAAGGCGGTTAGCTTCTCTTACGAGAAGCTGAACCTCGTCTTGAGGGTTTAAGCCGATAACGTCCTGCCCCATAAGAGTAATGCCGTCAGCTATCAATTCAAAATCAACATCAAACTTTGCCATAGTAGTCGCTCGCTTAACCGCCAGCTAGGTCTGTAAAATTATGGGTTTAACTAACCCACTCGGCACACTAGCCCTACTAGTGTGCCAATGTGTTAGCTAAAAGAGCTTACTTATTGCCTGAGCATACTGCTCAGCGTTCAAGATTCCACTCTTGAACAGGTCTGTTAATACAGCCGCTCTGGCTGTATTGTCTACCTTAGGCTGTACGGGCTGTGGGGCAGGGGTTACCTTTGGAGCAGGGGTGTATACAGGCTGTGGCTGTGGCTGTGGCTGTGGCTGTGGCTGTGGAGCTGGCATACCGAAGCACATCGGTATCTCGCTAAATGTCGGCAAGCCACCTTTAGCCTTTCTGAAGAGCTTACTTAGCTTTTCACAGAGTCGCTCCATATCAGTCCAAAGGTACTGACATTGAGGGCGGAAGCGTCCAAAACAGGTGTCCAATGTCGGTGCACCCATACGTCCCGACCCTCCCCACATCTCGATGGCTATAACAAGAGAGATTTGTGTAGTGTTGAGAAACTTTCTCAGCTCCTTGACAGAGCTATCTTCCTCGTGGCTAGTAAGCCACTCAAGAAGCCAGTGCCTGTTCTTCTTAGCCTCCTCAGGCGACACGTCCCCCTTGTACATAGCTAGGGCTGGTATAGCCCTCTTTGCTTTGTGGCAGTATGCCATAAAGGTGTCCCAGTTAACAGGCTTGATAGCCTGCTCTACAGCAGGCTTAGAAGTTGCCTTGCAACCAGCCGCAAGAATATCCTTTGTTATAAACATAATAGTAGCTCGCTACTAGCCGCCAGCTAGGCTGAGAGATATAGTTGCCTACGCAACTAATCAAACCTTTAAGTAGTCTTAAAGGTTTGATTAGTTGGGGTACTGTAACAAGAAGTACCCCCGCCCTACTAGTTGAGTTACCAACGAAAAAACCCTGCCCGATAGCCATCACCCTACTAGTAGGATAAATCAGGTTTAGGTCTTTTTGACTGTAGGCGTCAAGTCAACTAGTTGACAGTAACAGGGGGCATAGGGCTTAACCTACACCAAAGTTAGAAGGTGTTAGTTACTATCAACAGCCATAAAATTATATCTCTGTTTTTCAGAGGGGCGGCTTTTGCTTGCGCTACTCACCGCTACTCAGCTTTTGGACTTACCCCCTTGATAGCTCTAGGGAACAGTATCCTAAGTCGGTAAATTGTCGCAAGGTTTGAAAAGGCTTTATTTCCATACGTCACCCTACTACTTATCTGTAGCATCGGCTGTTGATTATCATCATCTAGTCTACATCAAGTATCACGCCCGCCTTATCGCGATTGTGCAAAAACTCAAGCTACTAGTAGCTTTTTGTTTACTCGGTTAACTATCTCTGTTTATAACCGCCGTGGGTTTATCGCTATGTACTTATAGCTTTTTCGCTCTAGCATTGCGCTTTTCTACTTGTTAACTTTTATCGCCTGTTAACAGGTCTATCGTCGCAATCCTTGCTAGTTCAAAAGCAACTCGTCAAGCTCGTCGCTTTATGGTTATAATATAAAGCATATACAGAAAAAAGTAAAATCCTAAGGTACATTTACACACTCACATAATTTTTTAACTAAAAACTTCAAAAAAAACCGAAAATCACGAAATCCTCGCACGTTGCTTTATAGATAGCAACAATATCAGTAGCACCATAGGAGTTACTAAAATATTTTCTAAACTCGTACAAGTGCATTTTTTCAAAACGGCTTTGACCACTTCCCCCAATATATATGTATTTTTTATACTCTATGAGGGTATAAAATTTTTTGACGCTAGAAGTATAGGTTAAAAGGGTGTAAAAAAACTCATTTGGACGAGTTTAGAAAATATTTTAGTAAAAAGTAGTGAATCACAGGACTTTTACTATTGATTGCCGTGATAATGTGGCGGTGATTCCGTGATAAATGGAGGGGTTTACAGAAAATTGACCACCCCCATCCCATAAAATATGCATATTTTCAATATAATTTTAAGAAAATACGCGTCTAAGAGGTCTTTTAAGGGGGTAGGGGTATGTCGAACTTAAATAACTTGTTACGTACAGTTAAGAAAAAAGGTTGACATATACATTTTTTTTCTATATAATAAAAGAATGAACGTAATAAAGGTACTTTCGGACACAAAAGATACGTTAAAGGTAGGGGAAATGACGGAGTTTCAAGGAAAATTGAAACACCGCAGCCCGAAACAGGTGGAATCGTTGGCAAATAGCTTGCTTACGGAAGGTTTGATTATGCCATTTGTGATATGGCGGCACGAAGGTAAGAACTTATTGCTTGATGGACACGGGCGATACAAGGCTATACAGTATTTAGCTGAGAAAAACGGTGATGAAGCTGTCTTGCAACAGGACTTCCCTGTGCTATATATTGATGCTCAGACAGAGGAAGAAGCTAAAAAAGCCCTTTTACAGATTTCAAGTAGGTACGGAAACGTTACGAGAAAAGGTGCAGCTGCATTTTGTGCTACGATACCGCAATACAAGGCTCCAGTGCTAAAACCTTTTTCGACAGACAGCAGTGCATCGAAAAAGTTTAAGGCAAAAGCGACGGACAGAACGTTGATAAAGATTTCTGTGCCGAACGATATAGCTGAGGAGATTAAAAAGATGCTTTCGGAAGTACCATCTATAAGGATAGTGTAATGGGAAACATACTTGCGCCAACAGTGAATAAGACAGAAGCATTTGAAGAAGAGTTCAATACCACAGGAATGAAAAAGAACGACAGTGGCGTTGAAAAAGAATCGCTAACGCAGTCTTTTAGGAAACTGCTTAATCTTCCTGCACAGGAAGATGAGATAAGGCGCAAGGACCAGAAACACATAGAACAAACGTTCTTATCGGTATATGAGATTGCGAGTAATGAAGGATTGACAGTTGCCGAGTGGGTGCAGAAAGACCCTACGACTGCTGTTGCTTATGCTGAAAACAGCGTAGCGTATTGGCAGAATATATTGACAACAGCAGCGATGACGGGTGCATTGGAAATCACCCTTGCTAATGGAGAAACGGCGAACAATCCTGTATCAAAGAATCAAACAAAGCTGATTGAAGTAAAGATACGAGAGTGTCAGAAACAGTTGGACTTTGTAAATGAGTTGGCATTAACATCATACCGAGATGATGAGCAGCGCAGAGATGCGTTGCAGCGTGTAATGTATAGGCGTGCTTTGAAGGGTGACACCCGAATGGCGATATACTTACACGATAGAACAGAAGGACGACCGAGTGAGAGTAAAGTTGCGGAACTGGACTACGACTATACGTATGCTGTATGGGCGATATTGAAGACCTTGTTTGATAAGCAGCTTGAAGTGTTGAACTCTGGCTCTGGTGTACGTTTAGTATGTTGTTCCCGTCGAGCGGGAAAGACGCACTTGCTGACAGCAATAATGTTGATTGAGTGCTTACGTCGACCGAGAACTAAGGTTATGTACATTGGAGAAACAATGCTACAGTCCGAGAGTTTGGTAGACAAAGCAGCGAACGACATTATTGATGCAGCGCAGTTGCGTGACAAAAGAGGACGACGACTTGACTGGAAGCACTTGGACAATGGGTCTGAGATTATGATTCGAGGTCTTTCAAATACAAAAGACCCTGACCAGATTCGTGGACACAATGCTAAAGTCATTGTAATTGATGAGTTCTTCCATTTGAAAAGTGAATTGCTAGACTATATGCAGCAGCAGGTTTTGACACCTATGCAGATGGACTTTGCAGACGATTATATGTTCATCTGTGCAGGAACGCCGCCGAGAATTAAGGGAACGTTCGGAGAGAAAGCATGGAACGAATGGAAAGTGCCTAAGTTCCATTGGACGTGGAAAGACAATCCGCATCCTGTAAATATGGAACAAAGGGCGGCATTTATTGAGCAGAAACTCAAGGAGCAAGGTTTGACGTGGGAAAGTTCGTTTGCACGTCGAGAATACTTAGGTGAGTTCTGCTATGACGAAGACTTGTTGCTATATCCTACCTATTATACATACGACCCAAGAGAAGCGTTACCGACCGTACAGCCGACGAGAATTCTTTTTGGCATTGACTACGGTGTATCAGATAATGACTGTTTGATTGGCGTAGCGTGGAATGATGATGAGAATCGGGGTTATGTATTCTGCGAAGAGAAGTTCAACAGACTTGACGTACCGCAAGGTGTATCACAGCTTGAAATGCTGAGTGAAAAGATAGAACACGCTTGGTACGATGCTTTTGATTACTTCCCAGGACTTGACAAAAAAGAAGCAAATAAGAGAATATGGTTTGATGCTGATGACAATGACCAGCATTTGACAGATTACTTGAATATGAATGTACACGTTACATACATAGATGAGCAGACACAAGAGAGAAGAAAGTTAAATCTTTCAATACAGAACGCACATAAGACAGACAAAGGCTTTATGTTCGACCGCTTGAACGACCAATTTAGAACAAGCAACTTGCTTGTTATGAAAGGTAGTAAGCTAGAAACAGAGTTGAAATCTACAATCCGAAAGCGTGGTAGCAAGGGTGAAGTGTACAACGAAGTTGATGATAGTGCATATCATCCAGATTTGTTACCTGCATTAAGATATGCTATGTGGAATGTAATCGGCGTTAAAGGAGTAAAGTAATGGCAGATACTAATGACACAAAACCAAAGAAAAAAGTTGTAGTAGTAAAAAAGAAGCCTACAACAGAAAAGAGTTACTCAGAAGAAGACCGCAAGAAGTTGATGGAGTTTGCAAGAAATCACGGAGATGCGATACAGGCTGCCGTTCGTGGGGAACAACGAAGAGATACAGATGCAGCTAGAGATGTAACTAAAGTTCCGCTACACAAAAGTGACTTTAAGGCTGCAAATCACGACAGCTCGATGGGTGCAAATGTCTTTACAGGTGTATCAAGAGCTGACAAAGACATTATCCAATCGGAGCTTGCAAGAGCAATTCGTGAAGGAAATGGACCACAACAATATGACCCTGAAACATCTTTGACAGGACGTAGACAGGTTGAGAATGATTTGTCTTACTTCCAAGACGTAGGGGACACGTCAGCTGCAGGAACGTGGAGTGACTTTGAAGATGTTTGGAACAAAGGAATAAAAGGTGAACGTCTTCCAACAACAAAAGAACGTGACACAATGATAAAGGACTTTGAAACTCCTGTTGCGAAAGATGTTTACAGCGGCGTAGTCAACCTTGAATTGCATAAAAAGAAAGAAGCTCTTGAAAACAGAAAAAAGAATCTTGAAGAAGAGCTTGATGAGAATCCAGAAAAAACAGAACTGAAAGACCAGATAGCTGATGTAGAAAAGCAGCTACAAGAAGTAAGACGACAATTACCAGCTATTGATTTGGGCGCAGGGACTTCAAGGAAACAGCAGTTTGATAACAAGTTAAAAGCGTACGAAGATAGGTTTGTGGAACTTACAAGAGAACTTGAAAAGAATCCGCACTCAGAACGCTTGCTAAATGAGAGAGCGAACCTAGAAGCAAACGTAAAGGCTTTACTGAATCAAAAAGATACTTACGTACCAAAAAAAGGGCAGGACTCTCTGATTACGAATTATGGTCATAGCTCAGGCAAATGGTCTATGACTGTTGGTGACCTAAAACTTTTTATGAAAGAGAAGGGGTTAACAGACTACCAGATTGGAGAAGTTATAGCGCAAAGATTCCCTACTCCGCCGTCAGATGATATGAGCATAACCTCTCAGGATGTATGGGAGTGTGCGCATTTAGTGCCACAGATGGCTCAGACAAACTTCAAGAAGAACAACGCAGCTCAGCTTGATGTGAATCGAGAACTAGAGTCCAAATTTTTCTCTCCTGGAAATGCTATGTATAAGTACATAGATATGCACCCAGATAAGATATTACAAGCAGTACCTGCATATAAGGCTGTTAAGAACATAAAAGATACTGCAGAGGCGTTTCAAAAGTTAAAGAAAGAGATTCAAGGCGCAGCGAAAGAAGCCTTTGGTCCAGGAAAAGGAAGAGCTGACGAGTTTCATAAAGTAAAAAGTCAATTAACATCTCAGCAATCACTTGAAAAAGGTACGGTCCAAGAAAGAGTAGACAAAGCCTTTGGACCTTTATTTGACCCATTTATAAAAGAATTTCTTGTAAACTATAATGACCCTAGTACAAATGCTGGTGTAACACCTCTGGTACAAGGTGTTACAGTTGAAGAAGAGGTAGCTGGTACTGGAGAAGGTGATGGAGAAGGCGGAAGCGGAGAGTTGTCTGCTCCTTTGTTGAAGAACTCAGATGCGTCTTTTGTAAATGCAACACAAGATGCTGCAGATGAAAAGAAGAAAGAATCATATACATCTTCGGACGGCGTAATGAACGTTGAACATTTGCCAGGAGGTATGCCGCCAACACAGACACCTTTGACAAGAGCAGAAGCTCAAGCCAATTTGTTGCAGCAAAAGATAGATACTTTGACTTCTGCTGTAGAGGAATTGGATAAACAAGCAGGTATAGCGTCTGACCACGGTAAGAAAAATGAAGCCAAAGAATTGTGGGGTCAAGTAGGAAAGTACGAAGAGATTCTAAAGGACTTGACAGCATTAAAAGAAAAGTTGATGAAGGAACACGAAGCGGAACTCTATAAAAGAGAGCATCCTGACCAGCCAGCCCCGTATGAAGGAGAAAGTCTTACAGAACAAGAAAAAGATTTCCTAAACGGATTTTTGGCAGACTCAGCACCTATAAGGTCAGTTTCTATCTCAGGACCAGAAGAGAAGGGGGCTGAAAAGGTAGGTAAGATTCCTGAGGTGACAGCAGGTTTAAGCGGCTTCCAAAAAGAAGGTCAAGATGCTATACTAAGAACTCTTCAAGGAGCGTCATCTCAGTCGGGAACGCCTTTAGGAGATGTTGTTAGCGGTTATGCTGATGGCAACACAGAAGAAGGTTTTACTGACAACAACACCTACGAAGGTGTTGATGAAGCTATAAAACGTCAGCAAGCCAAGAATCTCTTATCATCAGTGTTAAGAGGTATAAACAGTCAAACAGGAATGACAAGTGATTAAACTTTTCAAGAAAAGGGTAAAGGTGGCAAAAGAGCCATCTTTGCTCAGGCAAATAATATCGGTGTACTACGAACAGGCAAAGAGAAGAAAGGCTTTGCGCATACTTGAGAAACAGAATTGGAGTATGGAGTTTTTATCAGGGGTCTTAATAAAAGCGGCAAAGAACAATGAAAGATTGTCGCTTGTAATTGAAGACACTGCAGGAAGAAAGATTACGTTAACAACAAAAGAAGCGGCAGCTCGTTTTGAAAACATTGACGATTCTATCTTCAACCATCTTGATGATGAAATTGCTATACAGCGTTTTGTCAGAGAGCATAATACGAGGAAGTAGGTATGAGTACGATACAGTGGGAAAAAGATGTAACAGGTATGGCAGTGCCGACATTGTATCCAGGCGAAAAGAGTGACAACTGGGAAATCCCTAACAGCGTGTCTGACGAGTACCATAGGTTAAACGGTATTATAGAGAGTAAGTACAGTAAAGAGTTCTTAAAAATCTGCGCTTTCTATAATAAGATGTTTCCATCTTTAAGAACAACAACGAGTCAGACTCCGTACAACTCTATTGCTTTTACAGTAAAAGACCAAGAGAGAACTGATACAGGAGCAGGTACTAACTATAACTACTTAAAAGCTATAGTAGACCAGATTACATCACGATTAGGAACAATTCTTTTCCAACCAATGTTGACAAGTGAAGACCCGAACTATGAGTATGTGATATACAAAGATACTGTAGAGAGGGTTTTGAGAACATTTATTCGAGATGATAACTTCAATCGCATTTGTTTGGAGAGTTTTCACAACGCAGCTATCTTAGGATACTCACACGTATTCATAGACCCGTATACAGGAAGGCTAGTAAAAGCACCTGATTACACAATAGGCTTTTTTGAAAGCCAATTTAACCATAATAACATCACACAAATGCTGTATAGAGATTATTCTTTCCCTGTTACAGAGGTAGGATACTACTTAACAGAGTGTGATGACAAGCAAAAAACCGAAGTAATGGAATCTATACTAGGTAGAGATAGCGTAGATTTCAAGATGTACTTCGATTGTATAGCTCAAGAGGTGTATGTAACCATAGGAAGTAAGACTTTACCAGCGAAAAAGTACCCTTTTGACAAGGTTTTGATGGCTACTTTTCAATGGGATACGGGCTTTAATCGCACTCATACAACGTCAGAATTTGACAAATTATACCCAATTCAGAGGGAAATTAACAAGATTGCAGCCAAAATCCAGCAGTTTGTAAGGCTTTATAAAGGTCCTGTACCTGTTTTTAACAGCGATATAGACCTAGTTGTAAAGCAATTAAGCAATGGAAGTGGCGAAGTATTGGTTGTAGACAGTGGTAGACCTGTAGATTCTTTAATGACTGTCATAAATCCTACTCCATTGGACAGTCAGTTGGACGCACAGATACAGGCGTACAAGACAACGATGTTTGAATTGAGTGGAATCCAGAACAGTTCATTCGATATGGAGCAGATGCGAAGTGCGAGTGCTGTCATTGCTCTTGACCAGATGCGTGATAGCGTATTCCAAGCACAGATGAGTGCAATGAGCCAGTTCATAAAGGACGCTTTGCATTTGTACATACAGTTCTATGCAGAGTTTCCTGACTTTAGTCCAGCAGCAGCAGTTGTTGACTGGAGGACTGTAAACAATCTGATGAAGAACAGTTACATAGACTTGAAGCCAGTACACTTAAACGACTTTACATCGGATACGAACACAATCGACACAAAGCCGAGTGACTACATAGAAATGATGTCATCGCAATTCTTGTTGAAATTGTTGAACAACAAGGCAACTTATGATACAATACCTTATTATCTTGACCCTGCGCTTGTAACAAAGAAGGTTGCAGAAACTTTAGCGAAGTTTGCAGCGTTAGGACTTGAGATTCCGATGAGCATACATAAGTATCTGATAAGAGCGTATCTGGAAGAGATTGCTGCAGGACAAGGAGAGTTGTAATGGAAGGCGGACAGAAATCGAATATAGACCTTACATCAGGGATTGACACACAAAGCAATGATATGCTTGTGAATGTGAACAATCCGAAGTTTTTGCACAACAGGCAAAAGATGCAAGGACGATATATGCCAAACTCTGTCCGTTATGAACACGATGGGTGGGCTGTAGACAACGACATATACGAATTTGAAAAAGACACTGTGTTGATAAATACGTATCCTAAAGGATACACAGTGTCAAGAGATATAATGTCGTCGGAAATTCCTTTATATAGATTTATAGTAAAAGACGAAAACGGAAACAAAATCGGAAGCTGTAAATACACACCTGCTAGTACACTGTTTGATAGCAATGGACAGTTGTCTATACCAGTGTCGAATACTTTGACTGCAAAAGTAAAATTCAACAGGGGAAAGGCACAATGGGAATTAGTAGAAGGGGAAAACTGTAAAGTAGAATCTACACGGGACAGTCAGTATAGATATACTATAACAGTTATAAACAAGGCAAAAACTTTTAATGGTTCTTATAAGTTTACAAAAGGAACGAACTTAAAGCTCGGTCAGAAAGAGTATAGCTTAAAAGAACAAACATCAACAGGTTCAAAGTATGGTACAAGTAAAGTTACTGTCGAAACTAATAGTACTGCCGTAACAGACATAAAAGTAAATGGAACGTCTATAAAAAACAGTACGAGTAGAGCAGGGACTGTAGGAATAAAAGACAAAAGTGAGTTGACTTTAATTCCTGCAGAGAAAAACTTTTTGACCCATTTTGAAGGTATAGGAAGTACCGAGCCGTTGAAGCTGATAGGATTGGATGCTCACGACAAGGTTATAGATGATTACATATCATTGGCTATTGTTTGTGAAGAGGGAACTGTAGGAAGTGATGGGCAAGTAACTTGGACAGAGATTGAACAATCTTTATTGGGGTATGATACAGACGGGCATAAATACAGATTAAGGCTTGATGTAGCAGTCCCTGTTTGGGGAGGCATATCTTTCGAGAAAGGTGTAAGGAAGACTACTACAGGAGTGCCGCAGGTTACTACACCAGAAGACCTTGCAACAGAAGGAGATTGGAAGTTACAGTTAAAGCCAGGAAAAATGCAGTCTGGATACCTTAGACGATATGGTTCTAGGGTGTTATTGCCAAACATCACGGTATGGAAACATTGTAAAGATGTCACGTCAGAATGTACTGAATCAGTTATAAGCCCAATGCAATTAAGTGTGGCTTATGAATATTATAAAGTAGAGTTGACAGATTATTGGATAGAAGACACCTCAGCTAAACACGAGATATACGATGCGCTTGAAGAAGCGTATGAAGATAAAGAAGATGAGTATTATAAAACGGAAGAAGAAAGAGTGGATGATGTCGGCAGTGATGGGTCGGGCTGGCATACGGAAACTCATTATTGGTACAAGTTACCAAGACCTAAGAAGCATACAGGAAGCAAGACAATAAATAACTTTGATTACTGGTCTTGGACAGTTTCAGACATCCAGACTCTAACATCAGAAACAGGAATACCAACTACTTGTACTTGGACTTCTAATACAGAATTCGTACAAGAAAAGGGAACTAATTCAGATAATACTCTAAAAGAAGATGTAGATTATGACTATTCTGATTTAGGAAAGATTATAAAAGAAGCCTTCTACAACGCATCAATGGGGGCTTGGTATTCTCAGAAGATAACTGCTACATTGAGGTCAGACAGTAAAGATTTCAATGATGATACTTATTATCATACAGACGTAACTCTAAATGAAGGTAACTGGCTTGCAAACTGGTGTAGAGGAAAAGATGGCGAACCGACTTTCCAAAGGGACACAGACAACTGGTTCAAATATTATGGGTGTCTAGGAGATGGCAGCATTAGAGGATTCAATTCTCCGAACGCATATTTTCCCAAAGATTGGAAAGAAGGTGTATTGGCTATGTGTTACAAGGGGGTCTTTTCAAAATACTTATCATTAAAAGACTCTGTAACAAGCAATCCAAAACAGGCAAAAGAGTTTACAGCAGCAGATTTACAGATAGAAGATGCTCCTTACGGGGGTGCTGGTACAGCTTATAACATATCAGATTTATTCTCACTAGAGGTGGGAAACGTTCGTTTCTCTACAGGAAATAACTGTATAGGGTTAAATCTTGTAAAAAAAGGAGAAGAACCTGAGTTTATTTTTTATTGTGTAAAAGACGCATCTAGTTCTACTGATTCAAATAAAACTCCTAAAAGATGGGACTTTGACGAAACTGTACAATCGTTACACGATGAAAGTCGATATGCGCCTGGTCACATTTGGAACAAAACGATAGACTTAGCAGGAAGTGCATCTGGCAATATGAAAGCAATAGCCGTATTAAAAACGTATGGTAGTTCTACAGCGCAGAACACAATCACATTGTCTTTAGATGCTATTGAGCCGAAAGAAAAAAAATACATAACAAATATTGCAGTAAACAAGAGCAGCCTGAGTAACTTTGATGGCTTTGAAACTCCTGATGTAGACAAGCATCAATCGATGCTTGATGCTACAGTATTTGAGAAAGGGACATTTAGTGTTTCAACAGCAATATCTAATACAGGAGCTGTTACTGCTACGGTAACGGAAACAGAAAAGATAAAAGCAATTCCTGTAGGTGAAAGTTTGAAGGACTTCGGATTAGAAGCAACCATAGCAGCTGATGGTGATTCGATAACATCAATAACTTGTACTCCTTCAAGTGTGACAGACGAGAGTACTTTTGATGTTAGTTATACAGGGGACAAGGACACAAAGAAAATAGCTGTAAACTATGTAGCTTATTTAACTACAGAGCTAGGACAGCCATACTCTATAAAGAAAGCATCAGACAACTCAGATGTAGTTACAGAAGTAAAAGATGATATTGTGACGGCAACTCTTGACACAGTAAAGTTTGGATACAGTTTCACAAAGGGGAAGGTCTATTTAAGTTTTAATAAGAACGAAGAGTCTTTGGGGAGCTTTGAGCTAAAACAGGATGAGTATATTCTTACTGGAAGCGTAAATGAAAAGATTGTGACTGTAAACACGTTTGAAAAAGGTATCAAAAATGGTATAACAGTTGCAAAGATTTATGAGAACGACGGGCTTCCAAATGCTGGAATAAGAAATGATGGGGACTTACTAGTATTTGAAAAAGACAAATTGTACTCTGTAAATTTGTCAGAATTCGACAACTCTTCTCAACAAGACTCTTTGAAATACTTTTATACAAGAGTAAACGATGGCAAAGAGGAACAGTTTTATTTAGGGAAACAGTACACACAGAAAGAATATCAATTCTTGAAGCAACAGTGGAATACGACTGTAGACGTTGAGAATTACTGGTGGCTAGACCAAACTCACATACTTGAGCTAACGAAGAAGGAAATAAGAGTTCTTGTAAGAACAGATGAGCTTGACGATTGGGCAGCAGATAAGTGGGTAGTTGCAAAGACATATAATAGGTTTGACTACATAACAAGCAATGTTTTGAAATATGTAGTGCCTAATTTGTATGGAGCAGAATCTTTAACACAAGGTGGAGTATTCCTTACTTTTGAAAAGAAAAACACAAACTCTTTTGCTATAAATTTATATGAACCTTTGAACAATATGACCAAAGTTTTTACAGAGGTTTATATAAACAAGATAGAAATAGGGGAGTTTCTAAACGGTGACAAAGAATCCTTAAACTCATATAGTGACATCCTAGTAGAGAATATGCTATCTCAAGCGACGTTTACTGCATCACTTGTAAACGGAAAACTATTCTTAGGTATTCATTATGACAACAACTTCAATCAGTGGACGATTGTTTTTGACAGGGCTTTGTCAGAAAGATTTGTCGTGCAAGGGTATGGGTATGTAGGTGTAAACGGATTGCTCACGGGAGGAGAAATTCCTAAAAAATATCTATCAGACAAAAGTGAGGGGTACATAGGTTTCAATGATAAGGTCGAAGCGATAAGTGTACTAGGAACGGCTACTGAGGAAGATAAAGTTTATATAAAAGACTTGAGTGAGTTATCTGAGATTACCGACAGAGTTGTTGGTACAGATTCTCAACAGTGGTATATTTCAAAAGTCATTACAGATATAGTGTCACACATAAAAGTTTCTGTTGACAATGGTACTGTAACATTTACGCCTGAGTATATTCCTATTACAAACAATTACAGCGTAAACTATGCTAGTGGAAGTTTTGGAAGTACAGTTCTAGGAGATTACAATCCACAAACGAGAGGTTTGACTGAGTTCATAAAAGGAGCAAAAGCTGATGGCTTAGAGAAGTTTTTGTCATTGGCATTGTCACCTCAGGTATGTTATTTCTGTACAAAGATAAGTACAATGACATATTTGCAGCAGACAATAGGACAGGCTGCTTATGTACATTATAATTCAAAGAGCGTACATCAATCGCTAGACTTAGCGAATCAGGATTCGTCAAAGAATTATGTACCAAAAGAAGCTGAGATAAACAGAGCGACAGCTACAGGTGTATCGTCAGACAGTATAGCTTTTGACTATCAATCTGTAAAACAGAAGGTTCAAGCAGGTGATGATATATACAGAAATCTTTTGTCATTAGTAGGTGCTGCGGCTATATCGGCGACAGACAATGTTGCAATGGAAAAAATGAAAGTAAACTCCACTGTGAATATGTCTACTGCTAATGATTACGGAAAAGCCTTTGGAACATATTTCTTGGCAAATGCAGAAGCGGCAGCTATAAGTGATTTTACAGGACTTGATATGAATCCAAAGTTAAACTCCGAAGTAGCGGCAATGAAAACATTGGATATGTTTTATTCTACAAGTTCTGGACAAGAAATTTGTGCTGGAAGCGGTTGGGTAAATCATAACTTTGTGGCACAGTGTACAGCACAGAGTACTACAAGTGTACAGATGGAAGGTAGACAGCAGAGATATTTCTTAATGATTTCTGCAATAACAATGATACCAATCTACGCATTGTACAAAGCAATGAAGTGTGATGAAGAAATAGCAGAAACAACGGCTGAGTCCACATCGGGTGGTGCTACAGTATTTGCAGGACCAGCTGGTGCAGGAACTAACGCAGCCGAAGTTGCTCTTCATTATGCAACAACAGTAGCTTTAGCAGTTTTGAAGGCTTCTAAAGAAGCCTATGCTACGGTAGTAGAATTGTTACCAGATTTGTTAAAAGGTCTAGGAGCGGATAAGCTACAAACAAACATATCATCTATGTATACAAAACATAATGTAGACATAGAAGCTAGTCATAAGTATGGCACAAAGATGGAATACTTTATGTATCCTTGTTGGAATTGTGCAGGAAATACTTATGTAGATGAAATTGTTGACGTAGGAATCAAGAACAAATCTTGGTATCTTGATATGAGTACACACACTGAAATTGCCGAAAATGAAGATACTGTAGCTCCAGATTTTGTTACGAACAAACCTAACGAAGATATGATAGAAGACTTGAAGGGAAATGTTTCTTATTTTATAGCAAACATAAAAGGGTCTTCTACAGAGAAACCTCTTCCTGTTGGAATGGCTAGTGTAGAAGGAGTAGGAACATTCTTGCCTACAACTTTATATAAAAACGAGAATATAGGCGAGAGTGAACCTGTATTTACAACACCGCCGTTCCAAGATTATATCATCGATGAGAGTTGGAGTTTAAGTCGAACTGCGAGTGTAGGAATGACAACTTGGGTAAGTTGCAAAGATACAAAGCTCATAGACGGAGAGCCAAGCAATTTTGCTATCTCAGATGATTTCTGCGGTGTAGCATCTCCTTATGCTGCGATAGAGGTTCGTAGAGGTATTGAGATGAAATATCTCAGACCATTTGCTATAACTCCAAAAGTTTTGTCATTGAATTGTACAGGATACAACTGCTTGTTCGATGAGAAAATGTATCACGCTTTTGATGGATATGGATACAGAATTGTAAGCTGGAGAGGTGAGAGCGGTCTTGCAAAGGGAAATAGAGCTTTCCAATACAGTTTCTTAATGAACGACAGATTCAAAAGAAGTAACAAGATGCCTGTAAATTTATTCTTTGGCAACTTCAAGTCTGACCCTGTATTAGCTTTGCCAGGTACTGCAGAGGATAAAGTATTTTCTCTTGTAACGATGCCAGAAGAGAATAAAGGAATGACAGCAGGAACTATTGGAGAGGATAAAGATGCAAGACGATATAGTATTCCTGTGTTTACAGAATATGTAAGTACAATGCCAGCAGTTGTAAAGACTATAAGCAGCTACAATCTATCTGTTGTAGATGGTATAACGACATTAACATCAGAGAACCACGATTTGCAAAGTGCTTACAAAGCACCTACAAGTGTAGACTTCTCTATTGGAGAAGATAAATACAGATACACTCAAGAGTATATTTGTTCATTGCAAAACAGTCAGGAAACAAAAGGTGTTACTATAGTAGAGCATTTATGCCCTTGTATTGGCTTGACGTATTTAGGAGCGACACCTACAGAAGCGTTGTTTTATTCAAGAGATAACAGGCAGTACTATAGTTACTCAGGTGGAAAGAACATAAGGCTTGTAAGTATGCTAGAAAGATTTAGGAATATAATTTCTGGTCGATATGATTTTATCAATCAGGAAATCATAGTACCTGCTTTAGCAAACTTCAAACGGCTTGATGATAAAGTTGAAGATGATGCAGATGAAACAGACAATGTTTTTATTTTGCGAATGAATGGACAAGAGGTTCAGGGAGAAGTTACACCGCCGCTTGATACTATTTACAAGACAAAAGAGATTGAAAACTTTCCTAGTTGGTTTAGAACTTTAAGTTTGCCAATGGGACTGACCTTCCAAGGACCTAACAGATGTATTGTCAACAGGTTTATTGTAAACGAATATATGTTGCAAGACATAAGGAACAATTACGGAAAATGGAAAAGAGTTCCTAAAGAAGAATATCACCCATTTAGAAAGTACAAGGCAAAGTTCGAGAGTGTAGAACACTTTATAGGAGAAGAGGTAAAGGTAGAAGGCTGGACGCATAATCCGTTCTTGCTTGTAACAGCTCCTCTTGGGGTTAACGAAGAACAAGATTGTTTGTTTGAATGGAACATAACTTTTGTATGGACAAAAGAAATGGATATGCTGTATAATGAAAATGAGTATGCAGTTGTAAATCTTTTGGCTGAAACAATGACAGTAGGTGGCAAGGTTATTGCTAATAGACCTACTCATATATACCTTACGAAAGAATTGTTTACGAGAACAGGAAACTATGGATACTATTCTTTTAGGTATCAGAGTAATTGTGGAGCAGGTAACAGAGAGCGGTTGCATATCTGGTCAGACCAGTACATTGCTATAAACAATTTGACGTTGGAGTATAAATCTGTATCGCAAAGACATAATGATATTTTGACGCAGCAGGTTGATATTTCCGAACTAGTGGAGGTATAACAGAATGAATTTGACAGACCTAATTGAAAAAGCAGCCGCTCTAGCTGGCAAAATTGGTAAAAAAGATTTGCAAGAAAAGTTGTTGCAACTAGCAAAGGAAGCAGAAACGTACCAAAAAGGTTTTGCAGAAGAGTGGAAAAAGTACGATGAATCGTCTGCTCCGAGCCCTAAAATGAATGGACAGGAAACAAGAAAAGCAATATCAAGTGTACTCAGAGAAGCCTTAGACCCAGCACAAAGGTCAGAGAGCTATGGTGCTGAAGATTATTTGGCAAAGAACAGATAAACAGGGAGATTGAAATAAATGGCGTTAACTGCAGAAGAACAGCAAGAGCTTGCAGCTTTGTTGGATAAGATGGATACTTATGAAAAAAAGAGTTTCTTTCAAAAACTAAAAGAAACACGAGATGGTGACTTAATGGATATGCCCACAAGTGGTGACAAGAAAAGACTTGGAGAACTCAAGTCAAAGCTGAAAGAGCCGAGTGGAGAAACTCCGAAAGCCCCCACAGAAAGTCAATCAAAAGAAGAGCCACCGAAAGAAGAGTCGAAAGAAGAGTCAAAGGAATCTACAACAACGCCACCAAGCAATGTTGTAGGAAAAGGACAGACGGCGAGTGCAGGTGGTGCTGTTGTAGAGGGGGCAGCTCCTCAAACACCAACGTCAAACAAACCTGATGACAGGGTTTTCATACAAGGCAGTTCATATAAAGATGTAGCAAATGCTCAGCCAGGACAGTGGATACGCAATTCAAAGGGCGAGCGACAGCTTACACAGGGTGATATAAATTGGGCGAAACAGAAACTGGAAGAACAGTCTGCTCCCAAACAGACAAATCCAAGCAATCCTTCTGCAATTCAAAGCGGCACACAAGGCAAAACAGAAGGTGATAAACTAGAAGATGAGTATAATCTGTGGAAAAGAAAATATGGACCTGAAAAGGCTTTGAGATTGTTTCAACAAGGAGTAGCTCCTAAACTTGAAAACGATAACCAAGTTCAAAGATATATAGAAGCTAAGAAGAGCATATTAAGCGCAACACAAGACAATACAGTACCAGGACAGCGATGAACAACTCAGGACTTACGGAATACGAAAACAAATACACCAGACCTGTAATGAACAATTCTGAACTTAAAGAATACGAAAGGCAGGCTGAGGAACTCGAAAAATATCACGATGCTAAGCAGCAGAAAAAAGATGCTGATATGTACCAAAAGTATTCTCAAGAAAGAGATGCTGAATACGGTCAGCTAGAATCTGATAAAAAGACTGAACTGGGCATTGCGGATAGATTAGCTCACGACAGAGCTAAGAAGGATGCAGCTGCGGCAGGGAAAAGTGATGACTGGCTTTCTTATTATGATAAGTATAAAGAAGAAGAGTTTTCTCAGATAGAAAGCAAGTATGAAGACCTAAAGAGAATGGTTGATAACAGCCTTTCTCAAAAATGGGGTTCTTCAAAAATGGAGATGGTAAAACGGGAACAGCAGCGTCAAGATGATAAGGCTGCAGAAAGAGCCAAGTCTGAGGAAATTGATACTGCTCATCGTCTTTCAACAGAAAAAGCGGCAAAAGAAAATGGAAAAGTTCCTGATAGCGGTACTAAAAGCAGTACTGATAGTTCTACTGAAAATGGTGGCGATAAGGGGAGTTCAAGTACTGACAGTGCTACTAGTACTGACGGTGCTAGTGGTAATTCTTCAACGCCTTCTTCGACAACGACGACGAAAGAACAAAAGACTACCACAAGAACAGGAGCTGTAAACCCTGTTGTAAGTGGACTAAGGTCTTTTTGGGATAGAAAATTTGGAAAGACAACAGACCCGATGGGGCGCAGTACAGGGCTAAGAGCGCAAGCAGATTTGCATAATGTTGAAGCTGGAGAGCATCGGGCGGCAGCTCAGAGAGAAAACCAGATTGCTAATCGTGACCCTAGACGAGAAGCAGGGCTTGATGGAGCTGCTGAATATCACGATAAGAACGCTCAGAAAGTAAATAACAGGGGCAATGTTAGTGCTGGTGCAGCAGCTTTGGAACGAGAAGAAGGTTACGGAAATCCTGATACTCATAGAAACAGGGCTGACCAAGCAAGGCAGAAAGGTGTTGAGAACACTGAAAAAGCGTACGATGAGGACCAGGTAGCAATACAGGAACGTACATCAGGGGACGTTTATGATTACGTTGCAAGAGATATGCAGAGTAGTAATGATGAAACAAATGCTTTGTCACAGGGAAGTGGGGATAATACAACAAAGACTGAAACCAAAACAGAAACCAAAACTCCTGAACCAGAAAAAACTGACCCTCCAAAACCAACCGTTTATCCAGAAGAAAAAACGGCTACATTGATTCCGCAATGGGCTTTGAATTATATAACATATTCTAAAGACCCAATGTCTAAACAAAATCCAGACGGAAAAGGAAAAGACCCTTTTATTGGAATGAACCAGTATAACAAAGGAAAAGAGTATGCAACAACTCAGTATCACGGTGATAACACTTGGAATGATAAGGTAGCAAGTGAAGCGCAGCCGATTTCACCAGAAGATATTGAAGCGTATAACAAGAAACACGGAACAAGTTACAATCCGCAGAACTACCCTGGCGAAGGAGAGATGCAAAACATCGTTGCAGAACTTAGACCTAATTGGTACAAGTGGTGGAAAGGTGTTAGCGGACGCTTTGATGATAACGGACATCAGAAAAATCTAGGAGATGTCGTAGATGGAAAAGTCGTAGGACGAGATGAGATTGACAACAAGCAAACGAATACATACACTGAGCCAATCGTAGACGCTATAACTGGTCCTAATAACTAAGGAGTTTTTATGGAAAACATAGACGAAGTGCTTGCTTATATTTACAAGGTATTAAATCTGCCTGATACAAAGAAAAATCTTACTATAAAAAAAGCTGCTTTAGAAACTCTTGCTAAGTTAGCTAATGCTGAATCAACAGAAAGAAATAAAACTGCTAGTGTGCAAAGCAGTGCGTTGGATAGACAGAGTAAGCAACAACTATCAGATAAGCAGCTTGAGATAGAGAATCTTAGAATGAAGACCGCTGCATCGAAAGCAGCAGCACAAGATGCTACCAACAAAACAAGAGAAAAGCTAGAGCAGATGAAGATTGACGCAGCTAAGTCTAAGCAAGATTTTTCTGCTGGAAAAATACAAGATGACAGAGCGCACGAGATAGAGTTGGAAAACTTGAAAACGGATAGAGCGCAAAAGATAGCTGACTACAGAAAAGACTTAGCTGCGTATGAAAGAGAAACGGGGCAGATAAATAATCAAGCCCGAAAAGACCTTAAAGAGATGGAGCGACAGTATGAATTAGAGGATAGACAATATAGAGAGCAAAAAGAAAAAGAAGCGAAAGCTGAGCAAGCTGCTTTTGATAAGAAAGCAGAAGCAGTAGAGAAAGCAAACGCTCAAGAAAGACTAGGTTCTCTCAGGACGGGGACTGCTGTTAGTTTAATAGGCAACCTGTTAGGAAACATAGCAGAAGGATATGCACAAAGATTAACGGATAAAGCAAACGCTGCGGCAAAAAGAGATGAAGCGTATGCTGCAATATTAAATGCAATAAGTAGCAAAACGCCTGGTTGGTCACAAATACAAGAAACGTTACACGGGGCATCTCCAACAGCTCAGGCAGCTTCTGCTATGGCAGCGGTTCGACAGGGCGATGCTGACATAAAGAGAGCCGATGCTGCTATTGAAGCGAACACTTACAATAAGATAGGGTCATCAATAAAAGACGCTGCAGACATTGCCAAGGCATATTCTATTATGAAGATGGGTGGAACAGGTTCTATGTTCCACGGATTAGGTTCGTTAATCAATGCAACAAGAGGAAGATAAAAAAAATGGAAGGCGAAGATAGAAAAAATAGGCTTAGAGAGCTGGCAAACAAAGACAGTCTGTCACCAGATGAAATTGGAATGGCATACGACTTTGCTCAAGAAGATGGCTATCAAGACGAAGAGTTTGAACAAGGGTTAGCAGATTTGTATGCTAAGTACATTCGCAATTATCTGTACACCTACAAGGACCAAGCAAAAGCTATTGACCCTAGCATAGACCCTAATGAAGAACACATAGGACCTATGGCGCAGGACATAGAAAAGGTTGCTCCTGATTGCGTAAAAGAAACGGAGAATGGGACAAAAGTTGTTGACGGAAACAGGCTTGCTTTGGTAAACTCAGGGGTGATAGCAGACCTTGCTAGACGCATTGATGATTTAGAAATAAGATTATTCGGAGGTAAAAACTGATGGCAATGAAAGCTAGAGAAGTGGAAACAGCAGGTAACGCTAGAAACAATAATGCTTATGCAAGCAATGCTCCGAAAACTCAACAGAGAGCGCAACCACAGCAAAAACAGCAGCCACAACAATCGTCGGAAGATGAGCTTAAACGTCAGTATTTGCAAGACCCCGACGGACAAGCTGAAATCATAGCAGGGCTTCAAGTACTAAAGAAAGTTGTTGATGCTTATGATATGACATCAGGAGCTGTTGCTGCTAGGAATCAGGGGAAAAGTCTATTACAGCTAGGTTTTGATTTTATAAAGCAACAAGCTGCGGAGATAAAATCCTACTTTGACCCAACAGCATCAGGTACAGCAGCACAAAATGCAATAGCACCTAGTGTAGCAAACGCTGTAAGAAATCTTGGTTTGAATAACCCAAAGGAGAGAGTTTTCTTAAAGGAAAATGCGGAAAAGCTAAAGACGATTCGAGAACTTTTTTCCAAAGAACAATTAAAACCTTTTGCACAGAAAGCTGGGTTTTCTGCAGGGACAGAAGACCATTACTTAAAATTTTTGTACAGCGACCAATGGGATAATATGGTGTATGCATTGATTAAAGATGACTCCGTTTTGGACAAAGTCACGAGAGATGCACAAAAGATTGACACTAGTAATGCAGCTAAAGCGATGCAATGGGAAGATGGAACACCATTTGTTGCCAGCTCTGTAAGAGATACAGACACTTTAAGAACTTTAGGCAAGTCTGGTAAAGAGCTTGGTAAGATGATGGCTAATGTGGGTGACACTGTTACAGACATTGGATACAAAATCAGAAGCCTAGTAGGTGAGGATAATCATCAGCCTATAGAAGGTATCAATCCTGAATGGCATATAAATCGCAATGGTGTTAAGGAACGCTATAATCCTGCAACAACAAATGAGTTGTCAAACCTAAGACGCATTTATGACCAGTGTCAAAACTCCTATAAAACTTTAATTGCATTGGCAAACAAAGTTGAAACGAATTCCAAAGAAGAGTATGATATTATCAAAGGGTATGTAGATGCAAATCCAAAGTACGAATCGCCCCAAAACATAGAGCAGTTAAAGAATGTGCTACTAACTCATCCAGCTGGACTCACATCTAGCTATGCTCAGCCACAACAGTAAAATATATAAGGAGTTAAATAATGAGTCAGATACAATGGGCAGCAGGTACATCAAACGGTGGGAAAGTTTACACAATGAAAGTGGTGTCGTCTAAAGCGTCGTCTAACACACCTCAAAATCCTGAAGCGAAAACAGGAACGCAAAAAACTGGCTCAGGGTCTATTTTGTCAACACAGGTTGATGCACCTGTTGACCCTGCTAAGACATATCAAAAACAAATGGAAGAAGTCCAGCAGAGTGACACTTACAAAAAGAGCCCTGAAAGAGAGGATGCTTATCAAGGAAAGACAGATGAATACTTAGACAAAAGAACTACGCCTGAGTATAAATCTAAACTAGACCCTCAGTGGAATCAAAACCTTGCTCAACAGGGACAGCTTACTGGTAGAGGATTTACGCACAATCTACAACTCTCAAGACTTGCGGATGCTTATAACAATCGAAGGCATTTGAAAGCGACTGATATTGGACACAGAACTCTGCACTATGGTACTACAGGAACTGGTGCTGACAATGCAGGAAGCGAAAGATGGCAACCTATCGAAACGCAAGAGATGCGTCAGATGAGGGAAAATGAAGCTATCAATAAGCAGGTTCGTCAGAATGATGTAGAACGACAAAACAAAGTCCGAAACTATGCTTACGACTTAAACAACAAAATTGATAACCAGAATCTTGGGTATGTTGATTACGAGAGAAAAGGTACAACAGGTTTGTTGTTTGATATTGAGAGAGCAAGAATTGACTCTGAATATGCTGCACAACAGGCTCAGAAACTCCGACAACAAGAAGCTATCTTTGAGCAGAAACTCCGCTTGAAGTTCTCAGAAGCTGCACTAAAACTTATCTTGAGCTATGGTAGCTGTAAAGAAGTTGAGAATATGCTGTATCAGATATTAGGAGGAACATACGGATACGCAGCTAGTGCTATAGAGCAAGCCTTGTCAGAAAGTTATGATGAACGAGTAAGGGCTATATATAACGATGCAAGAGCGCAGGGGAAGCCTATAACTTGGGGTGATGCTTACGATTTTGAAAAACTTATCGAATTTAGAACAGGGGCAAGGGTCGCCGAAAGACAAGCTGATATAGCGCAGGACGCAGCCAGAAACTAAGGAGATAACTGATGCTACAAATAGAAAATAAATCATTTGCCAGTGACGCTCTTGAAGATGCTATGCGACTAGCACAGGTAAAGGCGATGAACAGCTTTACCTTCTCAGATTGTTTGATGTATCTAAACTATGCTTGGAGAGATATATACGACCGAATGGCTATGATAGATGATGGCTATTACGGGACAAACGTTCGTATTACAGAGAAGCTGACAAAACTTCCTCCATTTGTAAAAAACACAGTGCAGATATATGAGGCACAATCGCCTATAGATAGCAATCGTTTGCTCTATCGCAACAGTGGCACTATGGATATGACAGCTCCTAGGACGTATAAAATTAGTGGAACAGACTTGTACGTTCCTGACGCAGAAAGAAAGACTGTATGGCTGTACTATGTCCCGATGTGCAAGCAGATATTTTTCACGCATCACAATCGTGACCCAAAGATTCACGATGAGTACCCTGTAAAGATGAACAGTATTTACAATCTTTGGAAGTTAAGACTTTCAAAGAAGGTTACTATCACAAACGAAGACGGGACGACTAGTGACACATTTGTCGAGATACCTATTGACAACAGGTCTGAATTATTGGATAATGAAAGTATTGCTAAGATTGAGATGGTCCGTAGAACTGCTACAGGTGTTAACAACCAAGATGTAGAAGATGTTACAGACCGTTTCACGATAGAAGCTGATGAAGCTGATGAAGGTGAACAATGGAAACTGACTTACATAAGTTGTGACTATCCGTACATCTTTGTTAGTTATAAGCATAATATAACAGGCGACCATAAGTCAGGTTTTTTCGACAGAGAGTGGAATTGGAATGACTATAATCCTTTCTCTTTTATCGGACGAGATAGCAATGTGGAATATATTGCTACCAAGTGGAACGATAAAACAGGTATGGGTGTTGTTATTCGAGATTGGAACGATACCTACAACACCGTTGTTGACACGGATAGTACTCCGAGTACAGCATCCGTGGGCGGGGCTATTGAAACCCAAGTAGATGGTAGTGGCAAGAAAGTTGTTACTACTGCGAAATTAAAAGAATTGGGATGGACACCAGATACATTGCTTGATTATCCTATACCAGAGATGTACAGGTATCTGGTTGCCCGTCTTGCCGACAAGTTTTCTGCCCTAAATGAGAGCAACATTATGGGTGTACAAAAAGAACTAGTAGAAGCAAGGTTTGCTTTTGAGTCGTTCCTTGACAGGGATAAGAGTGCTTTCAAACGAATGGTGAATGTAAATCCACCTACTGTGGATGATTGGTTGTAATGATGGACAGAGAGATGAATACAGCTCTGCGGCTAAAACTCAAACAGAATTTTTTGCCGCAGAACTTTAACAATGACAACATTCGCAGACGAGCGGTGATTCTTTTGATGAACACTGCTAGAGATAGAGATTTTAATAATCGTCAGCAAAGAAGTGAACAAGAATACAGGCGACTAGCAGAGGAAGCTATAAGAAATTTCTGTGCTACTTGCAGAGAAGAAGAAGGTTTGGGAAACAGATTTGGAAGTAATAACAGTCTTTACAAACAAAGATAGATGTATTATACTTCTAAGGAGAGTATAATTTATGAATCTTGATGATTTGAGAGGAAAGTTAAACGAACTCCGCAAGACTTATTCGGGAGAAGCCCCTCAGGCTACCCCTGAAGAAGGTATTGATAACGGAGCTACGTTAGATACAGCAGAGGGTGGTAACACGGAAGCAGCTGCTACAGGGAGCTTTGATGTTTCTATGCCTAACGGTACAGAAATCTCTGGAGAGTTACCTGTTACACCGTCTGCACCAACAGATGCACAACCACCTGCTCCGTCGTATCTTACGATGGACAATTTTAACAATGACTTTGGACAGTGGTTCAACAACGACAGTGACTTAGGGGAAGAGCTGTTTAGACAGATGAACATAATGGGTGTCGATACAAAGACAGCCACAGAAGCTGCTTTGCGTAATGTGCTAGAGGACGTTGTTAATCGTTCTAGGGCAATTATGCAGCAGCTTTCATTTTTTATTTCAAATGTTATGCAGCAAACAAACCAGATGTCACAGATGAGTGCGGCGGTAAACAATGCTCTTGCGATGAAGGGCGAACCTATTCCGACTGTAAACATTGGTAATCCGCCCCCAGATGAGCCGAACTTTGGGGCTATGGGAGAAGCTGGTGCTGGTGCTGGTGCTGAGTTGCCGCCACCAACAGATGCAGGTGCTGGTGGTGAATTACCTCCGCCAGATGATGGTGGTGGAGAGTTTGAGCCGCCGCCAGATGATGGAGGAGGAGAGTTCGAGCCACCGCCAGAAGGAGTGCCACCAGAGGAAACTCCGTCAGATGCTAGAATAAAGAATGTGCAGTCAGGAAAATATGTTGTATCCGATGCACAGGCGAAAAATATTTTCCGTCAAATGAAATCTTATTCTGCAAACGGGAATGGCAACCAGAGGTCAAATATTTTGAGTGCTGTTCGCACAGGTTTTAATTGATGGCGAAGTTTGATGTTAAAAAGTTGCGAGATACACTTAAATCTAAGTTTGAAGAATTAGGTTTAAGTGATAAAGATGTTACGGAATTGCTTGATGATGAACATAAGTTCGGAGTTATGGTAGATTCAAATCCTGAATTCATACAGTATTTGGATGAAGAAGAAGGCAATGATGATAGTAACAAAGAAGCGCATTTGGATTCTACAGGAATGAATACCGTTCCTGTTGGAAAAGAATCCAAGGAAAATATATTAGCAGCACTTATGTAACCTATAGGAGATTTATATGGGAGTAATTACAACCGACTATCTTGAAGGATTGGGAAAACAGGTTTTCATTTATGATTACTTGCAGAACGGATTGTTTCCTGGACAGTCTGACATCACTAAGATGATTAGAGCAAGAAAACGTGATTGGAAGTTTAACGACAAATTTGAGTACCGAATGTTTGTGTCAAACACAAACACTGGTGGTTCTTTGAACTCTCAGGTTTACAAATCTAACGTACATTTGCGCAAGGCGAATGACTTGGAGTATATGACATTTCAGGCAACATACGGTGCTATCACTGATGGTTTTGATGTAAAGACAACACAGAACTTGGAAACAAAAGAAAAAGAAGCAGCTTTCGTACACGACTACGCAATGATGATGCACTCTATGCGTTTGAACATTTCTGCTTTGTTCAAAAACATCTGTATCCACGGTCGTTTTGGAGTTGTACACCAGATTCGTGCATCAATTACAGCACCTAATGTTCACTCAAGCAAGAACCCTCAGCCGAACGTATTCACACCTGTGCTTGGTGTACCGTTCACAATCAAAGTTCCGAACAACGTATTCCAGTCAGGATTCAAACGTGGAAAGTATCTTATCAAAACTAAGGAGAACGCTCCTTGGGGTTCTGCGGATGTAGCAGAGTTGTATATGGTTTTGGAAAACCAGCCAGGACTTTTGTCAATGCTTCCTTGTGGAACAATGGTGTCTGCTTGGGAAGACGGACAGTTCCTTGAAGTTGCTTACAACCGTGAAATTGCAGGACAGCCAGCAAACGTATTTGACAACTGGACGCCAAGCGGCATCAATGTGGCATCAGGTGCTTTTGCAGGTAAGTATGACCAGTTTACAGGAACAGGTGTTTACACATCAGGCAACCAAGCTATTACAGGTTCTATGGAAGGTATGGCGGACTTGTTCCCGTGGTATGTAGACCCGAATGATATGTCAACACGTCTTGGTCTTGATTTGCCGTTCCGTGGACAGCCTAACCGCTTGCGCTACACAGTAGAGCAGTGTGGTCAGTTTGTTATGCAGGAAGAGGACGAGCATATTGCCGATGCTATTATGCGTGGTTTGGAATTGACAACAATGATGTTGCCAAAGAACAACTGCGTAATGTATATGAACCCAAGAACAATGACCTACTTAGGTTATGAAGAGGGTGCTACAGTACAGGCAGTTCGACAGACATCTATCGAAGGACCAATCATCTATCAGCGTGGCGTAAACTCTGTTGACTATCAGGTAGGACCTCGCAGCTTCAAAGAAGTTGTGTACGACCAGAATATGCCAACAGACGTAATTCTTATCGGACCGAAGAACGATTTGTCTTACAACTGTTGGGACAACTCTATCTTTGAGATTGAGAAGTACATCAAGGAAACTTGGGGAGATGGTTTGCCACCGAAGATTGACGACCTTGAAATTCCAAATGAAATGATTGCTTCTATCGATATGAGCAAACGTATGACTTGGGGTTCACCAGAACTCCGTGATGGTGGTCTTGCACAGTTCAACTTTGGAAACGGAATCCGACACCCAGAGAGTGTTATTCCTGTTGCTATGCACGAGATGGGCGCACTCTTCACAGAGTACCCAAGCACTTACACAGTAGTACACTTGCGCAATCCAATTATTGAGTTGCCAACACAGCACTAAGGAAGGAAGGAAGGAAGCAGCCAGCAAAGAATAGCTGGCTGCTATTGTTTTTATGAGTGGATTATCCGATTGGGTTAATGCCTTAAAGAATACAGCTTCAATGCCTCTCTTATCTGATAGTCAAAGAAAATCTATGACTAAAGAAACTTCTGTCGAAGATAATAAAGTAAAAGAGTTTAGACGGCAAGAAGCACAATATTCTGGTAGACATATTGATGAGTTTAGACGATTACCAGCTGACAGTGCTATTGAATTTAGTAGAATCGTTGATGAAGAAGTGTCTGCAGGCAGTGCTATTGAATTTAGTAGAATCGTTGATGAAGAAGTGCCTGCAAAACAACGAAACTATAACTTAGTACAGGGTCTAAACTTTGAGCAAAGAGGTGGTAAGTCAAAGCTGTCTAAAGTACCTACAAACTATGCGAACTATCTAAAAGCAAATTCAAGTTCTCCTAGTGACTATATGACAGCAGCTCAACAAAATCTTGCAACATTGCAAGCACAGTATAATACAGCTCTTGCTAAGGCAGGTCCTCTAAAATTTGCTTCAAAAAAAGATATACAGAACTTAGCTTCTACTCGCAGACATATTAGACAAACAGAAAGAACTCTTGGTTATTTTAACCTAATGAAAAGTACTGGAAACTTAAACTTTCAAGTGTTTGGAACTGGCAAGAATGTAAACTTGAATATGATAAAAACATACCTAGAAGCCTTTAAAGAAGCCGATAAATCTAGTTCTGCTTCCGATTTAGACTTTAAGGCAGGTGCTGTTCACACTCGTAACTCAGGACGATATGCAGGTGAGCAGTATGATATTTCTTCTCGACTTCGACGAGGAAAAATTACCAATGGAAAAGATACAAACTTTATAAAATCAGAAGGTGGAGAAGGACATATACAAAAAGTTGTTTACAATATTCCTTATAGCATTATGGAAGTAACCTTTGCAAAAGGTGGTTATAGAGGAAATGTTTGCGTTTTTTTTGAAGTTCCCGTATCCGTTGCATATCAAATATGTAACGCAATAGAAACCAATGCTACAGTTCCTTTCTACCAAAAAGAGTGGGTACGAGGTAAAAAACTTTGGGTAAAGACAGATAGAGATGAAGTCCATCTAGCAGGTGTTCTCTTTTGGGATTACATACGAGTAAGAACTACTGTAAGCGGTGTACGATACCCATTTGAGTATATGCCTTCGGCTACGGATATTGAATCTGCTACATCATTGCAAGAGCGAAGCACTCCTGACTCACACGGTATTATGAACTCCGACCCTGTAACAAAGACAAAATCTCGGTCTGTAAAAATACAAATATCCATTGGTACAACGCTCAAAGAGATAAAGATACCAATCGAAAGTGGTTGTATGGAAGACGATAACTTTACAGGAAGCGAACTTTATGACAGTGGTATATTGGGACAAATTCTTGACTGGTACGAAGATGAAGACAGAGATGAGAATGATTTCACTCTTATAAAAAGCCCTAGTACTTTTATCTCGAAAAAAGAAGAGGTGACAAATCTTATAAAGGATATAACAAATTCTTACGAAAACAAAAGAGATGGTGTTGTAGATGTTCGGAACTTTGGAGCAAATATTGCAAGACTAATTGAATATGGTGTGAATCCAGAGGTATTCGAGGAAGTGGTTATAGATGATTTGTACGAACTTTAACACTAGACAAATTCCTACTAGTAGTTTATAATTGAAAGAGGAGAAATCTGATGAGAACTTGTTTTTTGAACAATTACTATATGAAAAATGAGCGAAGTAATAAGCTGTACCAAACAGTTATTATTGACCTTGCTTTAGCAGGTGCGCTCGACAGGACTATTGCAGAACAACTTTTGGGGTATAAAATCCCTGACAGCATCACTAGTCCTGTATCACTTGAAAAGAAAAAGACTTCAAAAAAGTCAAACCTTGTCAAAGTTGAAAAAACGGAAGATGCCACAGAATGATTACGATGGAAGAAGTGAACCAAGCATTAAGAGATACTTGGACACTAGAACTAAAAAAAGAAGAGAGCTTACCAAAACAACTTGCAAAAAGCTACAAGGCTTGGGTTCGAGGTTTGATACAAAATGCTGCAGCAGGATTGCAACAGAATGAAGCAGCAGGTGCTAATGACCAAGAAGCTGCTCAGGGTGCTGGTGGCGGTGAAGCTCCTCAGGAGTAAATAAATGAGTACGTTTACACAGTGGAATGGACCAGGCGAGATAGGTGGTCGAATACATATAAAAGAGCTTACAGAGATGTACGATGCGTTCAAGCAACTCTCTACTGAGATTCACGCGCATATCAATGATGCTGTTGGTGCGACGTACACTCTTGATAGTAGTACGGACAAGTATACCGTATCTGGAGGTAACTGGGCGCACGGATTTGACAAGGCTCTTGAGAACCTCTTGAACACGATTCATTCAAAGGTTTCAGCTTTAACAACCACTGTGAATAACAATCAGGCTGCTCTTAAAGATACTAGTGGTACAAAATTAGCTGCTGACACTGTGCTTTATTCCAAGTCAGAAGTGGATAGTTTACTTGCAAATAAAGCAAATACGTTTACAGTAGAAACCGAAGTAAAATCATCTGGTAATCCTGTTTCTGCCACTGCTGTACAGACGGCTTTGGATAAGAAGCAAGACACTCTAACCTTTGCTACTACAGTTGCTGATGGCGACACTAATCCTGTGACAGCTGATGCTGTATACGACGCCCTTGCAGATTATATTCCAACTTCAAAATTGGGGAACTTAAATAATTACGCAACGATTGGTGCATATATAAAAGCTGTGGCAGATTCTGTGGCAAAACTTCCTACAGTCAATTCTATTTACGGAAAAAACGAGCCTACAGATTCAGAAAAAAATCTTTTATCTCAGATACAAACAGCTACTAACAACATCTCTATTTTAACATCTGCAATAAAAACTCTTTTCAAAACGAGTGGTGATGGCAAAGTCACAACAGAGTTGAAGCCTGGTGTCTTCAAAGATATGAACTTAGCTGTAGCAGATTTTGATGCTTCCTCTGCTGACGTTGCTGGACAGACGAGTACAAAAAGCCTAAAGACAGATGATGTATACGCCAAAGATAAAAACTATATCGATGTGCATAATGATGTAGTCTTTAGGGGTACTGTCAAAGTAAGCGACAAGCCGCTTGCTACAGAAGCGTTTGTACAGAGTCAGGTACAATCACAGGTCGCTACTCAGATGGACGGTAGCTATGCTACTAAGACAGAGCTGGCTGCTACTAAGCAGGAATTGGCGGCTACCGACCGTAAGTTATCCAACGATATTGACGACGCAACTGACAATCTTAACAACCGAATCTCCGAAACAGCTGCCGACCTTAGTGAACAAATCTCTGAAACGAAAGAAGCAATACGCAAGGGCAAAGTTCCTGTGGGGGACACTATGCGTTGGGGCGATGCTGAATTGGAATCTCGTAGCGTACGCTCTACTACGCCGTTTACCTTTACTTTTAAAGGAAAGCAGCATACCATCAATCCAAAAGATGCTACGGTGGAATTGTACATTGCTAAGAATGTACCAGAGGGCTGGCACGCTCTTGATGGTTCTGTAGAGCTTAGTGCAAGTGAATATCCAGAGCTTGCGGCTGTTATGAAGGAAAATGTTACGACCGATAAAAAAATATGGTTACCTTATGTCGCAGGACAGATTATAAAGATTATAGCATAGGAGTTTATATGAGTACACAGATACTTGGCAATATCGAACTTGTAACAAAACAAGAAGTTGAAGGTATGCTCGAAGAGGTTGTTGTTTCAGAGCAGACTATTGACGATAAAATCGCAGTTGAGAAAGAGAACAGAGAAACGGCAGTAGCATCTGTCAGAGCTGTAATTGAACAGGCTAAGACTTCTCAGCTTGCAGATAAGGCAGAACTCGACGACAAAATTACAGATGAAGCTGCTATTCGTGACGGAAGAGATAAGGGCATCGAAGAAAATCTTGCAAAAGAAATTGGTGAGCGCAAAGCTGCTGACCAGAGTTTGCTTGAAACCCTGACAAAGATGCACGAGGACAATCATACATTTCAGGAAGACGCATACGCTTTTTCGTTTGTAGAAAAGCTCAAGGGCTTGCCTATTGCTATGATTACAGTTACAAACACTGATAAGTCATTGCACGTGGGCGATACCATTACAACAATCGACGAGGATTACTTCCCCAAGCGTTCTGTAGATTTCATTATGTACTCAGAGCAGCTTGACAGTGTGGGCGCAAGCAAGACTGTTATGCTTGTTCTCCGTCTTGACAACGACGGAAACGTAAAGGTTGTAAATATGGTTGATGTTGCTACTGCAACATCTGTGACTGACGAAGCAAGTGCAGTGTACTTTACGGAGCGTTAATTATGGCATATTGTGCAACAGGAAGTGTAAGTATCGCTGACTGGGCGGAAATCAAAAAGCTCTGCAAGCAAATGCAGGATATGATTGATGCTCGTTTCCGCCAGTTAGATACTGATACAATGCAGAACTTGAAGAACAAGCTGTCTACGTTTGAAACTAGCATAAATGAATTGCAGGTTCACGATGCTGTACAAGACAAACGGATTGATGACTTGGAAGAAGTAAGTGCTAACACTCCTCTTACGACAAGTGAGGTGTTGGAGATGTGGCAAGGTGGGAACGAATGAAAAGTATCAAATACTTAGGAATGAGAGGTACTCAAGACCTTATAAACCTTATCAAAGCTGACCTTGACCTAAAACAAAACTTGCTACAATTTGCAGCTATGCCAAACTATGCAGATTATATCGGCAAGATTGTTCAGTACACAGGTAAAACAAACGAACAGTTTACGATGGGGCATTTCTATAAGAGCAATGGCTTTTCGTGGTATGAGATTTATTCATCGATTACCATCAAAGGTTTTGAGCTTGTAGATGCGCTTCCAGCTCTTGAAGATGCTGAGTGGAACATTATGTACTTTTTGGCAGACAAGAAGTTCCACACATTGAAAAGTTACGTGAGAGGGGACGACCAGTACTACGAGGTCGGCACTACAAAGTCTTGGGAAATTGTAGATGCTATTCCTGATTGGAATAAAGCAAATCCCAACGTGATTTATTTTATGCTTAAAGACAGATGTCTTGTAGGGCATATCAAAAATGAGAATGAAGAAGGAAAATTTGATGTTGTAGGCGACAATGTAATGCAGAAAGTTACATTGCTAAACGAAGACGGAGAACTTGGCGATGCAGAATATGTGAACGCAAACGACATTGAGTTTGAGTGCATACCTGCTAGTAGCATAGAGAAAGCTGTCGGAGAGGTGTGGGATGTTTAACTTATCAAGTATGATGCAGTTGCTACAGAATCCGCAGCAGGTATTATCTGAGCAGATGGCTGCACAGCTTATTCGTGAGAACCCAAAGCAATGGCAGCAAGCACAAGGTATGTTTGCTAATAAAACCACGAACAACAAGTAGCAGCATTAAGAGAACTCTATAAGAGTAGAGGAATGAATCTTGATGCTGTAGCTAGACAATATGGAGTACAGTTATGATAAGTGATGACAAGCGACCGAGCTTAACAATGGGGAATATAAAAGCTCTTATCCGTAGTATAAAAGACTATGTAAACAAGAAACTAAAAGACTTGGACATTGATACAAGTCTGTATGCAAAGCAATCTGATATGAACGCAGTACAATCAGTTATTCCTAGTAATGCTAGTGCTAGTAATAAACTGGTTACTGCAAGTGATACAGGCTTATATGCAAAGCAATCAGATATGAACGCAGTACAGGCAGTTATTCCTACTAATGCTAGTGCTAGTAATAAACTGGTTACTGCAAGTGATACAGGCTTATATGCAAAGCAATCAGATATGAACGCAGTACAGGCAGTTATTCCTTCTGATGCTAGTGCTAGTAATCAGTTAGTAACTAACAAAGTTACAGTTTTACCAGAAGTTTCACTACTTTCTGAAGCAAATGATGTCTTTGCAGATGCTGATGGAATAAAAACAGGGCATATAGTACAACTGACTATCTATGGACTTCAAATCTCTGCAGCAAAGAGTAGTAAGCTAGGCAAGTTTCCTTCAATACCTCGCCCAGCGTCGGCTGTATTCTTTATTGCAGCAGATGATGAGGATACAGATTTTTATCCCCTATATCTAAACCAATACGCAGAGCTGTATACACAAGACAAAGAAATCCCTGACGGAAAAATCTTCAGAAACTGTACAATTACTTATATTAGTAATGAGTAACCACACCTCAATTATTTATAGGATATAGGAGGTTATATGTCAAATAAGATGTATGACTTTTTGAAATATGTGGCACAGGTGGTGTTTCCTGCTATCGGTACGTTGTACTTTGCTATAGCAGAAATTTGGAAGCTCCCTTGTGCTGAGCAGGTAGTCGGCACTATTACCGCTGTAGATACTTTCTTGGGTATCTTGCTCGGTATTAGTAGTAACAAATATTACAAAAAGGTCGGAAAAGACCTTGAGGAGTTGTAGGCGTATTCCGTATGCCACAGAGCTACACATTTAACGCAGGTCCAGGACCTTTCGCAGCACAGCCCCTTCCGTTCCCAATGGGAGCTATTGCATAAAATTATTTTATAGGAGATTAGATTATGGCAGTAATCAGTTATTTGAACCTTGCAGGTGTTCGCAAAATTGCTTCTGAAGTTAAGAAGCGTGTTTCACAGATGT
>Ga0326513_10000094_pt1 | contig 64978 bp, 95 predicted proteins | sample 2_2465_0518_D_FD_203654 | JGI IMG/M metagenome (GOLD analysis project Ga0326513, IMG submission 203654) | Bovine rumen microbial communities from UC Davis, California, United States - 2_2465_0518 | ecosystem: Host-associated > Mammals > Digestive system > Stomach > Rumen | place: USA...
GCGCACATGCTCGACCAGCCTGCATTCCGGTCCCACCATGGTTCTCAGGGCTTCGAGCTCTTCCATGATCGTGCCTTCCGGGAAATCGAGGACTTCGGTCTTATTGTCTGTGTCCACCTTGATGATTTTCACCGCTGTGCCCTCCTTTCCCTCTGGCATTCATAGCAGAGCGCCTCACCGAATTTCTTTATAGAGTATTCGCGGACCTTCCCCGTGATCGGTGCTCCGCACTGCACGCAGAAGTTACCTTCATCCTGCGTGGGCCCGCTGTAGTACTGCTGTGCCGGCGGTGCCTGGTATGCGGCGGGTGCCGGCTGTACAGTCGCGGGATTCCTGCGCGGCGGTTCAGGCTCGTACTCTTCCATGCCACCTGCGTATTCCTCGCGCGCCTCGTCCTCTTCGGTACGGTCGCTGACGAATCCCTCGTCAATGACCTCAGCTGCTTCCGTGGCGGGTACCGCAGTGGTCTGGATGTTGTTCATTCCGAACAGGCTGTTCGCGCCTCCCATCGCCTGCATAAGGAGGAGCTGCTGTACCATCGGGTTGCTGTAGTCGGGCGTGAATGCCACCGTCGGGATCACGAAGGGCTTCTCAAGCTCTGCCTTCGTATATGTGCCCTTAGTCCCGAGCAGCGAGCGGATGACGCGGAGCTTCGCGCCCGTCATTGCTTTCTCCGCCCAGGTCTTGCGGAGCTGGGCGAGATTGGTCTTCACATAGCGGTCGATATACTTCGGCCGGTCTTTCTCAGCGACCATGAAGCCTTTGACCCTGCGGTTGTACCTGTTGGTGGTCTCGAACCACTGTCCCTCGTAGAGCTTCGCGGCTGCTTCCGCCTGTCGCGGATCAGCGATGCCGTTCTTGGCTTTCTCTTCCGCTTCCATCCTGTACTTGACTTCCTCGTCCTTGACGGAGATCGTCTTGGAATCGGCTTCTGTTCGCCATGTCATGTCCGGACGGCGCATGGAGCCGGCAATGGAGCAGGTGACCACTGTTGGTGGGTTGTCCGCGTTGAACTGTGTGCGCATCGTGCTGTAATCGAATACGATGCCGGCTGCCTGCGCCATCTTGTTAAGGAGCGGCTTGGACAGTGAATACTGGTCTACGTAACTGTCGCCTACCTTTGTCGATCCTACCTTGAACACGTCTCCGGATTCCTCTGAAAGGTCTGCCTGCACCTGCGCGATGCTGTAGCTCAGGAACGGGCTGACCTGTTCGACACTGGACTGCGGGATAAGGATGTTGCAGTCCGGGTACCTTGCCTTGATCTCGGCAAGAAAGTTCTTTGTTTCGTTCATAAAAACCTCTTTTCATTTTCGTCTGCATCTGTTAAGATACAGTTGTAGGCCCACTTAGCGCTGTCATGGTGACATCATCTGTTCCCTGGGGATCGGAAAGGCCGTCAAACTTTCCAATCCTGTCAACAGGCTCAGATGGTGTCTTCTTTTGTTTCAGCGGGATCCCCGAAAGGGTTCCCCAGTTCCCTGATACCGTTGAACACGAAGGCACCGAAGAGCGCTGCCGCTATGACCTCTCCCCCCACAGCATCGTAACCTCTCTCGCTGTAGGCCAGGATGGAAAGCACGGAGTACATCGCCATGGTCGACAGGAAGACGACCGTCATCTTTGCGATCTCTACTCCCGCCCACAGGATGCAGCGTTCTATCTTCCGCTTCCTCTGTTCCAAGTATCTTGCTCTTACCTTGCTCATGACACCTCCCTCAGATTGCCAGACGCATCTGGCCGGTGCTCTCGGTGATGAATATCCTCGCCATCTCTGCGGCCTTCCGTGCAAGTTCCTGCTCTCTTTCCTGGCATTCCTCGCACTTCTCACCCGGGTCAAGGTGTGCTCCGCATCCCGGACATTCCACGAAATACATCTTCTCGCCTCCTTCTTATTCGATGAGGCACCTTTCGTCAAAGTATTTCTTAGGTATCCGCCCGGATGGATAGCAGTTAGATATCCTCCCGAGTGCCAGCAGTTCCGCACGCATATCCCGGATCATGGAGTAAGCCTTGCTCCTGCTGACATCAAGCATATCCATGATATCTTCCGCTTTGTAGTAGGAACGGACTTCCCTGTCCTTGTATACCGCGCAACCCATTTGTGTGCCTCCTATTCTGTTGCTATATTCTTCTCGACCCACATCCGCAGGTCGGCTGCAACCTTTGCAACCTCGTCAAGTGCGTCAAGCACTTTGTTCAGCTCCGGGACTTCCGATTCCTCGATGATACCGTCTTCCGTGATATCGAGCAGGATATCCTTCGCCTCTTTCAGTTTCCCGATCTTGCTCATGGCCCTGACCGTGATACGGTCAATGCTGTTCGCGTCCGGCTGCGGAACGTTCTTCCCTAGCGGGCAGATGCTCCTGCAGTAATGCGCCCTGAGTTCCGGACAGTGGTATTCCGCCGACATCAGCAGCACTTCTTCCGGGTACGGGTTTATGACCCCGAGCTCGATCCGTGACAGCCTCGACCGGTCCATTCCAAGGGCTTCGGCCGCGCTGGTCTTGTTCGAGAACCTCTCGTTCCTTTTTGCGGCTTCCTCACGTGCTGAAATGAACACATTCTGGCCGCCTTTCGTGTGCGATTCACGCACCATCTTTTATCCTCCTCTGGTATAATTTACTTATGGAACCAAATAGGGAGTATCCACTCCCAGGATTTCGGAGATCTTTCCCGCTGCTTCGGGAGCGATCCTCCGGCCACAGATGATTTCGGAGACATAGACCCTCGAAAGCCCGGCAGCGTCTGCAAGGTCATTCACCTTCATGTCTTTCTCGATCATCTGTATCTTGACGTCCTTGCACCAGCGAGGGAGCGGACGACTGTTTTCCTGCACCTCATCACCTCCAATCGTGGCTGTTTACATTTGTAAAATGGTAACAGCGGTTGTATAATACAAGAGTGCCATAGCCTTTCAGACGCCAATCGGATAAGGCCCGGGCGGTTGCAGCCGCCTTATTTTTGCACTCTGTATCTTACATTTTTAAAGTACATTTATAATATAATCCCCATTTACGAATTTGTCAACACATAAAATTCCCATTTGCGAATTTTTATTTGGGGATTCGGTGACAGCCTATGAATACGGGTAATGATTCGAGCAGATCAACAATTACGGCCCGCCTATTCGCCATATTGAAGGAAAGCGGGAAGACAGCCAAGGCGCTATCGCGCGCCACAGGGATACCGGAAAGTACCATAAGCAACTGGCGGACGAAGAACCGGGGTATTTCTCCGGACTACATCATCCCCATTTGCGAATTTTTGGGGATCTCCTGCGAATACCTGCTGACGGGGAACGAGGAAGCGCGGCATCCTTTTGCAACCGATCAACGCGATCAGGAGCTGCTGAAGCTGTTCCACAATCTCACCGGTGAAGGAAAGCTGCGCCTCATTGGCCGGGCCGAAGAAATGCAGCACACCTACGGTCTGCACAACGAGAAGAAACAGGCAAAATAATGCCCTTCGAGTGGTACCGAAGGGATCAGGTTTAGTTTTATTTAAGGAGGGATATATGAAAAGAAACCTGGTCGCGCTCCTGATCGGAGCAACACTCGCACTGTCCGCCTGCGGCGGCGGTGCCAAAGAATCGACAAAACCGGCTGCGGAGCCAGCAGTGGAATCCACAACTGAATCAACAACTGAGTCAGAATCAGTTGTATTAGAAGCGGAATCAGTTGAGGAAACAGTTGAAGGAGAAACAGCCGAAGCCGCGGATCCGGATGCGCTGGCGGACGACAACCCGCTCAAAGGCATCGCGGAGCCGGCAGAGATGCGCATCGTTTACAATGAGATCAACGACCTGATGAACGACGCTTACCTGAACGGAGACCTTGCCACCGAGACGGATGGAGATAAGGTCAGGGCTGCCGAGGACGCCCTGATCAGCCAGGTGGCGGATGCGCACGGGCTCACATATGAGAACGTCCGGGACATCTACCTGTATGGCGGGACGGGCAGTCTCTACAATTACGACAAGGATGCCATTGAGATCAAGCATGGCAAATTTGTCGAAGCGTACATCAACGGGACGATGCTGGTGGTCAAGGCAAAGATAGAGCCGAGCCTGACGAACAACCTCACGATCGAGCAGAACTACTTCAACGTTGCGGACATCATCAAGAACCAACACGGTGATATCTTCACGGAGATCCAGTATTGGGCGGTCGCTGACATGCAGAGCGGCGATGAGGGGAAGGTCATCTCCTTCGACGTGCCGAAGGCTACCATCGATGCGGTCAAGGCCGAGAACATCGCGGACAACCAGATCGGCGAGTATTCCGACAACCTGTGGATACTGCCGTCTCTTTTGGGATAATGAAATGAGGTAAACATGACCAACGTGCAAAAGGACCTTATCCGGACGTATTTGTCGGCAGCCCTGCGTCAGGCAGCCGATCAGGAACTTGAAGGGATATCTGACGAAAAGCTGGATGCCCTTATGAAACTATTCAATGTGCAAATCCATGACAACGGGACCGGGATATCCTTTGACGGGCTTGTGCCGGTTCGCGGCGGCTCTTCACTTGATCCAGATATATTAGGACTAATGTCAACACTCGGACGGCTCCCGTCGGTTTACAGGGCGGAGCTGTACGGCGAGGCCAGGGGATTCCTCAGGTGCATGGAAATGGTCAGCTGAGGGACAGAGAGGTAAAGCATGAACGAGATGGGAAAACGGCTGCGGAACCTCCGCACCGACAGGCAGCTCAGCCAGAAGGAACTCGCGTCGCGTGTGGGGCTTTCAGGGCAGGTCATTTCGAACCTTGAGCGGGGATATACGGAACTCACGATCGAGCAGGCATCGAAGCTCGCCCAATTCTTCCGGGTGTCCACAGACTACCTGCTGGATTCCCCGTCACAGGCAGCCGTCGACCTGCACACTCTGAGCGATGATGAACTGAAGCTCGTAAAGGCCTACAGAGAACTTTCGGAGGATTACAGGGACGTTGTTATGGGAGAGCTGAAAAAAGCCCTCCTGGCGCAAAGGAGGGAAGCGAAAGAGCAATAGAATGACAGAGGTAGTTATGCCCGCTTACAAGTACCAGAACACTGCAGGCAAGACGCTTTGGTATGCCAGCTTCTACTATACCAACTGGAAGGGGGAAAAGAAACGGACAACAAAGAGAGGGTTCGCAACGAGAAGGGAAGCCCTCGAATTCGAGAGGGACTTCATCAATGGGCAGGGCAAGAAGCCGACGATAGAGTTCAAGTACATGATACAGGACTATGAGGCCGACTGCGCTCTCAGGCTGAAGCCGACGACGATGCGGTTCAAGAAGGCGCTGATCAATTCGAAGTTCGTGCCGTATTTCGGAGAGATGAGGATCTGCGATATCGATCCGAACACGATCCGCGCATGGCAGAACGAGATGATCCAGTACAGGGACGCCAACGGCAAGCCTTTCAAGGACACGTACCTTGCGAGCATGCACAGGGAGCTGTCGAACGTCATGACCTTCTGCATGAAGTATTACGGCCTCACCATGAACCCCTGCCGGCTCGTCGGGCCGATGGGGAAGTATGAAGCCGAAGAGATGAAGATATGGACAAAGGACCAGTTCGAGATATACCTCGCCCATGAGGACAAGAGGCCGTATCACGTGGCGTTCAATGTCCTGTTCTATTCCGGTCTTAGGGAAGGGGAGCTCCTGGCTCTCACGCCGAGGGACCTCATAGACAAGACCTACGCGCTTGACATCTACAAGAACTTCGCGAACGTCGAGGGGAAGGACATCATCCTCACACCGAAGACGGAATCCGGCAGGCGCATCGTAACGCTCCCGAAATCCGTTTATGAGGAGCTTAAGCAGTATGTAAAGGATATTGACTGCGCTCCTGACCAGAGGATATTCTATTTCAAGAGGGCAGGGCTGTGGAACGAGTTCCGGAACTGCACGGCGAGGGCCCAGCTCCCGCCGATCCGAATCCACGACATCCGCCACTCGCATGTGTCCATGCTCATCGACATGGGGTTCAACGTGAAACAGATTGCCGACAGGGTCGGTCACAAGAACGCGACGACCACGATGAAGACATATTCACACCTGTACGCAGGACGTGACATCGAGCTCGCGAAGCGCCTTGACGAGCAGATCAACAGCATCAACGAGGACGTGCCCGGAGAACCCTGAAACGCAGTTTTTGGCTGCAATAGTATCAAAAAAAGGGCTTTTTGAGGCAGGAATTATCATTCTTGGTATCAAAATAGTATCAAAGACAAATATAAAAACCCGGGAAGCCGCATAAATACGGCATTCCCGGGTTTTTGGTGATTATTCGGTCCTGATTATCCGGTCCATTTTCTGTGTTTTTTGGGTGGTTTTCTGTCCAGATTTTCCTTTATTTTCCAAGGTTTTCAACCCTCCTGTTTTGAGTCCTGGAGAATGTCAGTATCATTCTGGTATCAAACCGCGATTTTCGACGGTATCGCAACAGTATCAAAAATACTGTGCCCGGATGCTACTGCGGGACACATTGTAACCCACCACCAGACATGATTGCAAGGGCAACTTAAAGTTCCTTCCATTACAAGAAGGCTTCCTGCGGCATCCTCTGGATGATCGCGTCCATCTGGCGCTCGACCTTGTAATCCATGTGCCCCCATTCGTTCCAGAGCTGCGCGTGCAGTTCGTTCAGCAACTTGACAGAATCCAGATACTCCTTGTTCTGGGCGCGGAGGATATCCATCGCTGCCTTCAGGTCCTGATACCGGCTCTGGATCCCGAGGAACGCGAACGTGATCGAGACGGTCTGGGCCATCTGTTCAAGCAGTTCTTTTTTCGTAAGACGCTCGAGCCTCTTCGTGCTTTCCTTCTCCGCCCATCCGCCAAGGAACGGATCGATACCATAGTAATCGCATTCATAGGTATCATATCCCATCAGTGTCTCGCCTCTCTGATTTCCGATCCCGCTGACGACCAGAATGTCGTCGAACCGTTCCGGCTCCCAGATGCCGTACATGTCATCATTCATCCTGTCGGCATCAGCTGACAGCACCGCGAAATCCGCTTTGAACCTTTCGGCATCCTCATAGTCACCGTCGAGGGCATCGACGAGCGTCTGGTCATCGCTGTCCATCCAGTAGACGACTTCATCACAGGCCTCCGTGATCTCGCCAAGCTTCTCTCGGATTTCCCATAGCGTCAGTCCGGAGACGGCAGCCTTCTTATACCGAAGGTTCTTCGCTTTGTTTCTCCGGACCTCTTCTTCCTTAGTCATTTATTCTCCTTCCTCAAAACAGCCGTTCTTCGACCAGTCCCAGTCAATTGAGCCGTTCGGGTAGATGCCGACGCCGTGAGCATCGAACGTCCACCCGGAAATCACGTTCCTCATTCGCGCGTCTCCGGTCAAAGGACTGACTGAGATGCACTTGTAAGACCCGCCGCCTTCATTACAGTAGGTGTGGCCGGGGACAGGAACGAAGCTCTTCCTCACCATCCTGGCGATCTTCCACACGGCCAGGGCTTCGCGCGTCCCGCATTCCGGACAGATCTCAGTCTCATTATCAGCCCGGGAGATTGCCGGCCGGGCTGTATATGTATTCCCGCATATCGGGCAAATCCTTCCAATGTCTGTCATATGTCTCCTTTCTACCCTCGTGACCTCCGGGGCGGGTTTTTGTCATTTTTTCAGTTCTGCAGTCTGATTGTAATATCCCAAATCACCAGTAAAATTAAAGCGCTTCATTTCCTGCTTTATCACCTCTGGATCGGTTACAAAAAAAGGACAGCCAGTAAGTTCAATTCGATAGTGTTCACTCGTTGTAGTTATTCCCTTTTTGTGGCACCCGACGTGTGCAAAATAGATAGTATGCCCCACTATGCAGATGCTTTCCGGGTCAATGTTTCGATAAAGTTTTGCGCGTTCCTGTCTGCTATCTTTATCAACCCATGTTCTTAATACGTCCATGTAAAATCCTCCTATGCCCTCGTAACCTCCGGGGCGGGTGGTTGATTTTATTTGTGAAGTTCGTTGTAAAGCTGTTCTCCAACAGATTTTTTGATCGATTCAAAATATCTCTCGTCGGTAAACATATGGAACAGTCCGACATAGCATTTAAGGCCGTGAATTTCATCTGCCGTCAAAACAGGCTCGAGGGCTTCCCACATCTTTTTCTGCATAGCCGGAGTCTGTCTAAGAATCTCTTTTGCAAAGTCCTCCATACGTTTTGCGGCTTCGCAATCCATTTTCATTTCCTCCTGTTGTTTTTGTTATCTTGATGCCCTCGTGACCTCCGGGGCGGGATGTGGTCATTCCCAGTTGACCTTGTCAGTGATGACCTCGCCAGAGTCAAGATCTTCGATCCGGTACTCGTACGGCTGATCACCATATCGTTCAGCTGCTTTTTTGATTGCTTCCTCTGTGGTCTTATATCTGCCGCCATAGTCGGCGTACGACCACTTGACACGCCGGTTCGTCCTGCAGTACAGGCACTTCGTTCGGTCTGTTTCGATGCGGATCATGATGCCCTCCTTTCAGCACTCGTTCTCTCTCAGATGCGCGTCGATGAAATCATCTTCCGTCATGTCCTCATACCGGATCCCGCGCTCTTCGCAGTAATCCTCATAGCGCAGCTTGTTGTACAGCCTCTGCATCTCCTTGATCGTCACCGATCCGAGATAGCTGTTCAGCTCACCGTACGGCTTCCGGAGCAGCTCACCGAACACCGCACGCACGGTCCTCTTCTCTTCCAATGTCAGTGTCATGTCCTTGTCCTCCTTTATACTACCCGGATTTCTCCGTGTCTTTTGCTTGTGCCCCTGACTGTGTACTTTGCCTTTGCCAGCCTGACGGCTTCCGTCCATGTTGCGTAGATTGTTTCCACGTTCTCAACATCAACTCTCCAATCGATTTCCGTGTTCCTGTACCTGACCACCGTGTAGTAGTCCTTTCTCTCCGGTCTTGCCATGCCCTTTGTCTCCTTATTCGAACGGGATCTCCGTGCCCTCGTAGTTGTAGCCGTTTTCCTCGGCTGCCGCCATCAGTTCCTCGTCTGTCCGATCGTCTTCCGGCTCCCAGTAGCGTCCGCCCGGGACTCCGGAATTGGTTCCTTTATTAAGGAAGAATTCCGGGAGATGCTCCCATGCCGGCGGGCACTGTTCATCGTGCCACGCGTCGAACGCTTCTTTGTCCCTGGCTTCCAGCTCGTCCTGGAGCAGGTTCCCGATGTCCTCATCATCGTAATCATTGATCTTGATCAGGGCTTCGATGATCGCTTCCGTGCTCATCTCCTTAGCTGCTTCCCGGATCTTCCGTTCAGCTTCCTTATATATACGGTCGATCTCGTCATCCCTGTTGCCTATGATACTGTAAAGGTTATCAATGCCGATCATTGTGGTCTCCTTTCTATTCTGACTGCCTGTTTCCTCTGTTCTCAGAGTATCACTCCCACTCCCCTTGTGCAACTATTTTTATAGTATTTTTTACTACATTTATGGTATTTTTTATCAATCCACCATTGACATCGCCCATGGGAGTGATACACTAAGCACATAAACAAAGCAAACACACATTCGAAGGAGGTAACAAAAATGAAGAAGATCAACGAACTGGAAGCCATGATGAACGGTACCAGCCAGTATCAGGACAGCAAAGAAGCGGGCATCAGCTACAGCACCTACAAGGCCTACAAGCACTCAAGAGAGTCTGAATGCAAGCGCCTGGATTTCGCAGACATCTGCATGATGGACGAGATCGGACAGATCGTAGCCGACCTCAGGAGATTCGGGATCAAGGAGTTCTCCGTAAGCGACCAGTCCACCGCACTGATGAGGACACTCGCAGCGTTCGAACAAGCCGGATGCAAGGTCACGAAGATGACCACAGCCAAGTCAAACTACAGGGAATGGGGCTCCGACGAATACAAGGCAGTCCCGGCTATCAAGCTTCTCGTTAAGTGATCACAAACATCAGCAATCATCAACAATCAACAACATCAATCAACCGGTGATGACGGCACCGGACAGAAGAAAAGGAGATCAAAACCATGACAGAGCTTATCAAGAACCAGCGTTTCGGAATCGAAGTTGAACTTACAGGCATCTCAAGGAGCAAGGCAGCCAAGGTAGTCGCGGAGGCACTCGGAAGCACAAGGATATCAGGTCCGTCGAACGGATGCTACGACAAGCGCGTGGTGCGCGACAGCGAAGGACGTGACTGGATCATCGAAAGAGACAGCTCGATCGCACCGACGCACACGGACGGATCCTTCGCAGGTGATGACCACCGTGTAGAGTTCGTGACACCGGTCCTCTCCTACAAGGACATCGAGACGCACCAGAACATCATCCGGGCGCTCCGCAAGGCAGGCGCGGTGGTCAACGAGTCCTGCGGGATCCACATCCACGTCGACGGCAGCAACCACAACGCAGCGAGCCTCCGCAGGCTGGTGGGCTTCATGGTAGGCAGACAGGATCTGATCTACGACGCACTCAACGTAGGAGAACGCAAAGAGCGGTGGTGCCGTCCGGTATCAAAGAAGCTCTTCCGCAGGATGAAGGCCGAGGGCGAGATCACAAGAACAGCTGCAGAACAGATCTGGTACAGCCGGGCGAACGACGATTACAGCTACGGCATTGACCACCAGCACTACAACTCCACCCGCTATCACGGCCTCAATCTCCACGCATTCTTCTCCAAAGGGACCATCGAGTTCCGCCTCTTCAACAGCACCCTCCACGCAGGGAAGATCAAAGCATACGTCCAGTTCTGCCTGGCTCTCAGCGCATGGGCGATCACTTCCGAAGACAATTTCTCATTCCGCTCCACCAAGAACTATACGGCAGTCCAGAAGGAACGCCTGATGCACACACTCCTCACCCACAGGCTCGGCCTTAGCGGTAAGGAATTCAAGACCTGCAGGCTGCACATGCTGGCAGAGCTCCGCAAGAACGCAGGGCTTGATGCAGGAGCGGAAGCAGCGTAAGGAGGCGAGACATGAGCTACGAGGAGATCATCAGCAACCTGATCACATACGGAATGAACTCCGGGCGTGAAAGCGCCCCGGAGCTTCCGGAAGACGAAACAATTCATGGAACGAAGGTAGGATAAGGAGGATCCGATATGAAGCGCTACGAACTTTCATGGACATACTACGATACAGATGGTTACGAGGACGGGAGGAATATCATCAGGGCAAAATCTCCGTCAGAAGCGGAGAGAAGGTTCTACAAGCATAACCGTCCGGTATGGCTTACATGTGATGGACGCGGGTACAGCGTCAACAGTATCAGGGAGGTGTGATATGGCAAGGATCAGAAGATCGGCAGGCAGGCGGAAGTTTTACATCGCCTATGGGAGCAATCTGGATAAGGCCAGGATGGCTCAGCGGTGTCCTCAGGCTGTCCCATATGCCTCAGGGTGGCTCGATGGCTGGGAGCTCATTTACAGAGGTTCCAAGACCGGGAACTACGCGACGATCCGGCCGGCAAAGAAGGAGTTCGTCCCTGTCGGCATCTGGCAGATTACCAAGCTCGATGAAGCGATGCTCGACAGGTACGAGGGATACCCCACATTCTACCACAAGAAGACCATCACGGCGCGCCTTGATTCCGGCGAGCTCATCGAAGGACTTGTCTACATAATGAGGAAGGACGCGAAGCCGGGACCGCCGAGCGAGTTCTACATCGATACGATCTACCAGGGCTACAAGGACTTCGGTCTTGATTTCACATACCTGCGTGACAGCCTGTACCTGAATCTCCGTGAAATCAGAAAAGGGAGGCCGTAAGACCTCCCCTTCCCGCCTGTCAATGCCGTTGCAGCGGCTTCCCCGTGCGCCTTGTCCCTTGGCGCGTATGAGTCACACGCGGTTCGGTATCCGGCTCGCGCACGATCAGTTCGTTGAGATCACAGTCGAGGGCCTCACAGATCAGATCAAGGTGTTCCAGATTGACCCTCTCCGCTATCTCGTGGTACAACTCACCGATAGTGTTCGGCCGGATCCCCGTAGCGCGGGACAGATCCGCCTGCGTCAGACGCAGCTCACCGAGTTTTTTTGACAGTAAAATACGTATCATGCCATTGCTCCTTCCGTTACAAATTACCATCACACGATGGTTCCGAAGGATTTTTGTTATAAAATATCGTATTACGTTATTGTGTCCGTTTAGCGTGTGTCCGAAACGCCAATGTAGTGCGTAAATTCGAATCACGAAATAGTATTAAATCCTATATTTATAGTATTTTTGTTGACATTGCAACCACTGTTTGATACCATTTGCATAGAAAGTAAATGAACGGAAGTATTCAAAAGGAGAACGAAATGGAATTCATACCCGCCCCGGAGGTTACGAGGGCAGAAAGGATAAAAATGGGAAAAAATAAGAGCCAGGGAGAACTGATACAGGACAAGTATATGGAACACGAGGAGCTGACCGCTGTGCTCGAGGCCATGGAGGTGCAGAGATGGGCGCTGCTCACCCGGTTCCTCTGCCTCTCCGGCCTCCGGATCGGAGAGCTCGTCGCCCTCGATGACAAGGATATAGACGATGAATATATCCACGTCTCAAAGACGTATTCCCTTGCCACCCACAAGGTCAGCACGCCGAAGACAGCCGGCATCGTCCGGGATGTCTGCATCCAGCCGGAACTCGCCGCAGTGATCAGTGATATACGCAAGTATATGCGCATGCAGAAGCTCCGCCTCGACGCGCCGTCGAAGCTGTTTTTTCCGGACGAAGACGGCGGCTATCTGCACTATGACAACTATCGGATATATTTCAAAAGTATCTGCAAGAAGACGATCGGAAGGCCCATCACGCCGCACGCGTGCCGGCACACGATGGTCAGTGAGGGGGTGTGCTCCTTATGACAGTCAGGCAGTTCAGAAAACAAGTGGAAGTCGCCCTCCGGTGCGGTGAGGCTTATCTTCCTGACAAGAGCCGGCTCTACTGCTGGGAAGACGGCGAATGGTCCATAAGGGACAGGTACGGTAATACTGTCGACACGGCCCACAGGCCGGAAGACCTTGAATATCTATTTGATAAGGAGTAGAAATGGCAAAGTATTCAGTAACTTACAAATGCGGCCATACCGGCACGGTCGAGCTTTTCGGCAAGACCAGTGACAGGGAATGGCGTCTTGAACAGCTGGCGAAAGGGAACTGCCCCGATTGCGAAGAGGCGGAACTGAGGAAGGTTATCGCAAACTTCAATGCGGAACGTGAGCTTCCAGCCCTTTCCGGTACAGACAGGCAGGTGGCGTGGGCCGACAAGCTCCGCATGTACGCCATCCGCATGATCGAGGATGAATACGGAAGGATGCCAGACAGCAGCCCGGACAAGGAGCCGATGTCGCAGGTGCTCCAGGAGATGTACTCCATCTCTGATGCCCGCTTCTGGATCGATCACAGGGATGACGGCAAATACGTCATTGTGAGCACGGTCGCTAAGAGGGTCAAAACTAAGGAAGGACCGAAACCAGCTGGTCACGATCCTGAGTATCTTGCGCGTCTGGATGGCGCTGAACAAAGGAAGGATGGCGTTGCGAGGATCAAGATATCCGGAGAACACATTTCTTTTGAATACACGAAAGATGATTCCTTCCGGAAGGTATTGAAGGAACATGACTGCAGGTGGTCTGGTACGGAGTGGGTGAAAAAGACAGCACCGAAAAAGGGAACTGCTGAAGACATTGCTGCGGAGATTGGGAGACACCTTCTGTCTGAAGGCTTCACAGTATCATTCCCTTCCGTGGCCGTGAAAGAAAAAGCCGTCAACATGACTTATGAACCGGAACGCACCCGCTGGATCCAGAAGGAAAATGATACACATGTCTTCCTGTCATGGCGGGACCGAAACGATACACTGTATCATGCGGCGAAGAGCCTCAAGTCTGCCAGGTATAAGGACGGTGTGTTCATCGTATCAGCTGAATACTATGACTGCATCGAGGACTTCGCTGAGGCACATGGTTTCTGGATATCGCCAAAGGCCAAGGATGTCCTGGCGCAATGCCGGGCAAAGGTGACAGGAGCTGACCAAGTGCATCTCACCGAGCCGGAAAAGCCGGAGGAACCGGAGACAGATCTTCTGGCGGAACTCACGGAAGAGGACTGATATGCTTTATATTGACAACCCTGCGGACGTATTCCGCATCGAGAGAGAAATGGGGCTCCCTGATCTCAGCGGGAGCACGAAGCAGGTCAAATGGGCACGGAAGATACGCGTGAACATACTGGTCCCGCTGAAGTACCTGAGCGAGCACGGAGAACCTGTATATGCCGAAGTCTTTCAGAGATATCTCGCAGAAACGCAGGCAAGGTTCTGGATCGATGACCGTAACCGCCAGTCCGGATATCTTAGTTCGGCCAACATGGTCTACTTTATGCAGGAATTCCCGGAGATGCATGTCTATACGCCAAAGACCAAGGTCAAGGATGGTATCGTGGACATTATCCACTTGGATGGCGGCGTTTACTATAAATACAAGCGTGACCGGGATTTCAAGCGGATCGTTGAGAACTGCTGCAGGTATGTCGGCGGGGCGTGGTACGGGTACGACACATCCCTCAGGCGTGTGCCCAGAGACCTTCTGATGAGCGGGTTCACCATAAACTGCGACACGGAACTCGTGGTCGATACCGCGATCGAAATACCGGAGGATTTGCTGGATGAAGATTGAGACATCACTGCTCCCCCATCAGGAAGCGGCTGTCGGAAAACTTGGGCGTTTGAAGGTCGGAGCCCTGTTCATGGAGCAGGGTACCGGAAAGACCAGGACAGCCCTCGAGCTGATCAGCAGGCGCATGGACAAGGGAAAGGTCAACGCCGTTCTCTGGCTGTGCCCCTGCAGCGTCAAGAAGAACCTGCGTGAGGATATCATCTATCACTGCGGAGGGATGCCGGACAGGATCGTGATCAAGGGTATTGAATCCATATCATCTTCCAGCCGGCTGTACCTGAAGCTCATCGACCTCGTGCACAGATACAAAGTGTTCCTCATAGTGGACGAATCCTCGCTGTGCAAGAATCCCTTCGCCATACGCTCCAGCCGTATCGTAGAGCTGTCGAGGCACTGTACCTACAAGCTGATCCTTAACGGAACGCCAATAAGCAAGAACGAAGCAGATCTGTTCGGTCAGTTCTTCATACTTGACTGGCGGATACTCGGCTACAAGTCCTACTACAGCTTTTCTGCCAACCATCTCGAATACCGCACCATCAAGCTCCCGAACGGCGGAGAATATAAGACAGACCAGGTGCTCAGGGTATTGAATACGGCGTATCTGGCGGAGAAGATAGCACCCTATACCTATCAGGTCAAGAAGGAAGAATGCATCCCGCTCCCGGAGAAACGGTATCACGTGAAATACTTTGAGCTATCCATGGAGCAAAGCGGTATCTATGATGATACGAAATTCACCTTCCTGGAGAACGTGGACGAGTTCCGGAGCGAGACGATCTACAAATTCTTCACAGCCCTGCAGCACGTTACATCCGGGCGGGTCGTCACATCAGCTGCGGATGCGAGGATGACGACCGAAGAGATCTTCGCGAATCCGGAAGACAACCCAAGAATTCAGGCGCTCTCGGAAATAATCACCGGGATAGGCTCCTCAAAAGCCATCATATTCGTCAAGTACAGGAGCGAGGCTAAAGAGATTATGGACCTTCTCAGGAGCCTTGACAGGAGCTGTGCGGAGTTCACAGGACGGTGCACAGCGAAACAACGGCAGCAGAACCGCGCCCTCTTCCGGGAAGGGACACAGTTCCTTGTGGCCAACAAAGTGTGCGGGGCATACGGGCTGAACCTTCAGTTCTGCCATAACGTCATCTTCTACAATAACGATTTCGACTACGCCACAAGGGCACAGGCCGAAGACCGTGTCCACCGGTACGGGCAGGAGCACGAGGTGCATATCTACGACATATGCGCTGCCGGCACGATCGACGACTTCATCCGGGATAACCTTCTTCGGAAGGAGAACCTTGCGGATGCGTTCCGGAAGAATGTTGATCAGATCAAGGAGAAGAAATGGAGATCGAACAATGGAAAAAAGGTACCTGAACAAAAACGTGTACGAAGCCGCAAAAGAACGGGTTGAGTACATCTATTCGGAATTCGACAAGGTCATTATCGCTTTCTCCGGAGGGAAAGACAGTTCGGTTCTCATGAACCTGGCGTATGACTACGCTGCGGAGCACGACAGGATCGGAGACCTTGCCATGTTCCATCTGGATTATGAGGCGCAGTACCAGATGACCACGGACTTCGTGTCCGACTGCTTCTTTAACCAGTTCCCCGGAATACGGAAATTCTGGCTCTGCCTTCCCTTCAGTGCCCAGTGCGCCTGCCGCATGGACGGAGCTTACTGGCTCCCGTGGGACAGGGATGCGCGGCACCTCTGGGTGCGTGAGATGCCCGTCAATCCGTACGTGATCAACGAGGACAATGTGCCGTTCCCGTTCCGCAAGGGGACAGCTGATTACGACGTGCAGGAAGAGTTCGGGCGATGGTTCCAGAAGGATACCGGGAAGAAGACCGCAGTCCTGATCGGGATCCGCGCCGACGAATCACTGAACAGGTTCCGGGCTATCAAGGGCAACCACAAGGTGCGCGCCTATAAGGACACGAATTATATCCTTGCCGAGAGCAATATGCTGGCCAACGCGTATCCGCTGTATGACTGGACAGCTCCGGACATCTGGACGTACAATGCCCGGTTCGGCAAGCCGTACAACAAGCTGTACGACCTCTATTATCAGGCAGGCGTGCCGGTAGTAAAGATGCGGGTGGCCAGTCCGTTCAATGACTGCGCAATGGATTCCCTTCACCTCTACAAGGTGATCGACCCGGTGAACTGGGGAAAGATGGTCGGAAGGGTCAACGGCGTCAATATGGCATCCCTCTATGGCGGGACTACGGCAATGGGCTGGAAGAACATCACAAAGCCGGCGCACTTCACATGGAAGGAATACTGCTTCTTCCTGCTGAACACGCTCCCGGAGGAGACGAGGGCGAACTACCTTGCCAAGCTGAAGACCAGCATCAAGTTCTGGCACGACAGGGGCGGTGCCCTTGACGAGGAGACCATCCGGGAACTTGAAGAAGCCGGAGTGCGGTTCGAGAACCAAGGTAAGAAGTGTAAGACATCGACCAAAGACGTATGCACCTTCGAGGATTATCCGGATGAGGCAGCAGTCACGAAATTCAAGGAAGTCCCTTCCTACAAGCGTATGTGTGTCTGTATCATCAAGAACGATTATCTCTGCAAATACATGGGCTTCGCTCCCACCAAGGCGGAAGCAATGCGCAGGTCTGCAGCTATCGAGAAATACAAGAACCTGTAAGGAGGCAGTTATGGAAGAATTCAAAAGCCCTGTGTACGGCATACAGGCGATCCCGATCGAGAAGATCAGGGCGAACACATGGAACCCGAACCATGTTGCCCCGCCCGAAATGAAACTGCTCTACCAGTCCATCAAGGTGGACGGGTATACAATGCCTATCGTCTGCTACTACATCCCGGAAGAGGATGTATATGAAATCGTGGACGGGTATCACCGGTACACGACGATGCTCCTGCACAAGGACATCTACGAGCGTGAGCACGGCCTGCTCCCTGTGTCCGTGATCGATAAGCCGGTCACGGAGCGCATGGCCAGCACTATACGCCACAACCGGGCAAGGGGCGAGCACAGCATAGATCTCATGGTCAACATCGTGGCGGAGCTGTCATCCGCAGGTATGTCGGACGCATGGATCATGAAAAATATCGGTATGGACGCGGAAGAGCTCCTCAGGCTGAAGCAGCTCTCCGGTCTGCAGGAATTGTTCAAGGATGCGGATTTCTCCCGTGCATGGGAGTGAGGAAAGGAGAAAATATATGGATGTCAGTGTGTATCAGGTAGGAAAGGTAAGCGCAGATCTGATCGGGAAGGAAAAGATAGTTTTCGACATCACCGACGTTGGCGGTATCCTCTATGTGCTTTTCAGCAGCCCGACAGAGAATGAGATCAGGCAGTTCAAAGAGGACATAGAGATCAGGTACGTGAAGGTCGGAAGCGTGTTCATGATGCTCTTCAAGTTCGGAAGCCTCAACTGGGTAGACGCACCGTACTCCCCGCACCTGTCGAAAATATCCGGGATTGCAGAGCCGGCAGACGGTGAGGGCATCGCCCTGCAGATCATATTCGGGGATGCCGATACGGGCATGGTCCACGGACTGCGCCTGATCGGGCTCTCAACGGAGTTCTCGCGTAAGCTGGCAGCGGATATATCTGCAGACCTTGGACATCCGTTCGACAAGAAGATGTATGGTCTCGACTTGGCCGCTGTTTTCAATACATATCCAACAAGTAAACTCGTTTCTATGGCAGAAACATCATGCAGGATAAGGAGGATCGATAATGTATAACTACAACCCGCTCTGGAAGACGCTGGTCGACAAGGGCATGAAAAAGAAGGACCTGGTTGAAAAGGTCGGGCTTGCAAGGGGAACCGTCACGAAGATGGGGAAGAACGAACCGGTCAGCATCAAGGTCATTGACAGGCTCTGCGAAGCGCTCAACGTTGATATCTCGCAGATCGTGTCCTGCAGCCCGGAAGTCAGTGAGAACGATATGGTCTACCTGACAATATCAAATGAGAATATTGGACGGCCGGGGCAGCCGGAATTCCGGGAGATGATTATCGCCCGCGGTACACTGCAGGAGTGCCGGCAGGTAGAAGAAGCGCAGCGCTGGCTGTTCAGGCAGAGCGATCCTGACGGAGTTGTGAGCGATGTGTATGTGGTCAGCGAGGCGGAGTATGAATCCAATAGGCTCGGCATGTACGCATACAGCCAGCTCTCTCAGGAGGAGCGGTCGGACATCATCGATGTGGACGGAAAACGGTATATCCGGAAACTCTATGAGAAGAACCACCAATAATCGGGCATAAAAAAAGAGGGGCGGAATTGACCGCCCCTATCTTTATACCTTGAACCAGCCTTGATCCAATCTTGAACCAGCTTGAACCATTCTCGATTGAATCCTTAATTGAATCTCGATTGAACTAACTCAATTCAATCGAGTTAAACTCGAATCTAACTCGAATCGTTGCGTTACCGGCAAGTTAGCGTTGAGTTATTCAAGTAATGATAATTGTAATTACTTTTTACACACGTGCAAGGCACTTGGACGACACGAAACCATGCACATATTTATCATTGGCTTTGATGCGTACATAATACCAGATCACACCGTTTTTCGCCTTGACGGAATCGCAGACGTCGACCAGGTTTCCCTTCGCCAGCTGAGGATATGACTTGATGTTAGGATATTCCGTGCCTGCATAAACACGGACATTACAGCCGGTCGTTGCTTTTGCCACCCACTTCGGAGATTCATTCAGCTTTCCGGAGCTCTGCTTCGGCTCTTCCTTCGGCTCTTCCTTGAAACCGGTAAACGCACAATAGAAGGACTTTGCCAGCCACTGGTCAAAGTCCACATTCGTGAACGGCTGCGCACTGTTAATACGATCCTGAGATCCCATATCGTACTTGCTGCATGTTTTTGTGACGTGATTATAATCTGTCACGACAAATGCGTGCCATGCAGATGTGGGCTGCGCCGTACCGTCAGCCTTGAAAAGAATGATATCGCCACCCTTGATCTTGCTCTGATCAGTGACCTTCTTAAGCCCCCACTTAGTAAGGTATGTTTCCATATGCCCTACAGTGATACCGCCCTTAGGCTGGTCGGTGAATCCCAGGTCATACATGGCCTTGGCGATCAGACGATCACAGGAGATGATCTTGTCAGACGTCGGCGGCGTTGCCAGGCTGTTGCCATAAGAGTAATTTCCCTTGTGTGCCGTCTGGTAGACCGCATCAATCGCGCCGATGAACGTGGCGACAGTGATATCGCTCACCTTCGGAAGCTCCACGATCTTCGTCAGATAAGCTCCGGACACAAAGCCATACCCCAGACTGGATTTGACGTAGTACCATTTCTTATCACCGACAGCTGTATAGGATCCATCGCAGGAAACTTCTGCGCCGCCTGTCAATGTGCCGATTCTGGTCTTGTCAGTGCCGGCACCGTAGCGGATATTCAAGTCCTCTTTAACTGTATACTTCCCCTGCAGAGCATTGTCTTTTGAAGCGGGATTGTCAAGCGTCGGAGCTGTCTCTTTTTCAACTTCTGTGCTGTCCCACTTCGGACGACCAACGCCAATGATCCGGGAATCGGATTTTGCGATTTTCCGGACGGCGACACGGTCCTGGTAGTTACCCTCGGTCACATAATAATAGCTGCCCTCGATCGCAGTAATCGTGCCCACATGCTGCGCATCAGACGGGTCGTTGTGCCATGTATAATACACCTGGTCTCCGAGCTGTCCCTGCAACCGGGAATACCATCTGCCCTGATTCTTGAACCACTGCATTCCCACATCACAGTCGCATGTGTTCGGAGCTCCTACCGCCTTGCCTGTCGGATTAAGCCCTACGATGTGCGCCATTACTGACTGAGACGCCATGCACCAGCTGTCAGACATTGACATCTTATAGGTACCTGCCGGCCGCTGGTCGTTGTATGCCTTGATGATGTCATCGTCTCCATTTGGCTCGACATGGCCTTCCTTTACCCACTGACCGAGCAGATTGAGTCCTTTCTGAAGCTGGCTCATCGTTTCTCCCTCCTCTTTCTTTTCCACTCCGCCGTATTCCTCTTCGGCGTATTTACGAATAAACTCAACACATTTCTGATGCCGGCTCCAATAGATCTTATCCCCGACCTGGTTACTGCTTGATGAATCAGCCTGATCCGCCATCAGGGCGCTCATAATGCTGTCGAGGGAATAATTTCCATTGCAGCGGTTAAAGACACGTGTCACAGGGCCTACGCCGCCCAGATGCTGGATCTGCGCCCACATCATCTGGCCGTATGTGGTCTTCACACCGAATTTCTCTGCCCTGGTGATGTACTTATTAAGGCGTTCCTGGAATACATACTCGCTCGCCTCATGCCCGGCTTCCGTACCGAGCAGTTTAATGAGGATTGCTTTTTCTGTGCTGTTCGGGTTCCACCGCATCTCGACCCATGAGGTCGAAAGCTTAGCCTTGATACTTCCGCTTGGGTCACAAGATTCAAATACTGCAGGATACTTATCAAATATATACTGTATAAGCTCCTGCGCCTCGTCCCCGTACGCCTGATAAGGTCCAAGGGTGCACGTGTGCTCCCCGGGAGTGTTAGCGTAGGCTCCGGCGTATGCTGTCCAATCTCTATTCTCACTGTAGATCTGTCCGCCGCTCTCAACGGCAGCTATAATATTGGAAAGAACGTGTAAATTTTTCTTGTTCATACTTTTCCTCACTAAAAAAGCGGAGACCGAAGTCCCCGCCCTGCATTGTTTATTCAGTTTTATTCTTCATCTTCGGCAGCTAACAGCGCTGACAGCTGAGATGCGATTGCCGGATCCGCTGCTACCGGTTCAGAATCATCCGGAATCGATCCGACTGTATCCACGGAAATAAATCCGGAGTTCATGGTATTGACCGCAGCCTCGACCAGTGTGTTTATCTCGTCATATGTGAGGGCGATCCCGTTGTCGTTGAGCAGTTTTTCAATATATTTGATGGCGATCCGCTTTTTATCCTCGCCATGGATGTCTTCCTCGACGGTCTGTTCTACCGCACGCACAACCGCGTCGACGATGTCAACGGCCCACGACCATCTTGTGTTCCGGAGCTTCGCTTCCACCTCGGCGCGTTTTTCTTCGAGGTACGGGAGAAGTGTCTTGGCTACGATGCCTGCGATCGCTACGATCAGTGCCATGCAGATGTTGAAAAATAAATTGTTCATGTAAAACCCTCCTTAAATTCTGTGTTCCTGCAGGAGCTTTTTGTGAAGGTCCCGGAGATAGGAAGAATTCTCCTCTATCACTCCGTTCGCGATCTCATGCTTGCTGCAGAATGTCTCGTATCGTTTGATGATATCCAATATATGGTTCCATTCTTCTCTGCTATGCGACATATCCTGCGAGCATTCACGTGAGAACCGCAGGATTGCCTCGCGCTGGTAATCAATCCAGAACTCCCGGAACTCTTCCTTCTGGACGTTGCTCTGCTGGCTGACAGCATCAAGCTGCTTTTTTACGCCGGCATTGATCTTAGACCCGATCCATCCCAGGATAGTATCCCACGGATTGATTTTTATGGGTGCAATCTGAACGAGCGAGAGGAACACTGCAAGGATAATGAACATTCCTGCGCCCGGTGAGATATGGAGCATAGTGAGCAAATCATTTAGGGACAATGGCCTTAATCTCCTTTCTAAATTAACATGCAGTAATCTTGTCGTTTTCTAATGTTACGGTGCGTCTCTTGAATAAGACATGAACATCACCTCCGTAAAATAAAAAAGGAGCGATATACGCTCCATGTCAGTTTACTTCCCTATATAGCGCCTGTGATCAGCTTTAACCTTTTCCTTGTTCACATGCGCGTAATGCATTGTGGTCTTTATATCCATGTGCCCGAGCATAGCCTGAACACTTTCGACTGGCATATCTTTCTCAATCGCTCTGGTCGCTACAGTGTGGCGGAATCGATGCGGGATAATATTCTGTACCCCGCTTTCAAAAGACAAGCTGTGAAGGCATCTGCGCACCGCAGGGGCACCTATTCGTTGAAACGGTTTCTTCTTCGATACGAACAGCGCCTCGCAGTCATCTGTCCTTGAATCAAGATACTTCCGGATGCTTACCACAGCCCTTGCATCTATATAAGCAGTCCGCCACTTCCCGCCTTTCCCATAGACAACTAGCTCACGGTTTTCAAGATCTACATCTTCAATATTAAGGCCTACGCACTCAGATACTCGTATCCCGGATGATGCCAGTAGATCTACGATCGCTATATCCCGCTCAGACATGCATGCATCACGTATCTTCTCGATATCCGTATCCTCATATTGTTCCCTGGGCTTTGAGTGCGCTTTCTCGCGTTTGATTCTTACGGACGGGTCCTTTGCGATGTATTCCTCTTCGTACAACCACCGGAAAAATGACTTAATGATACTCTTCCGCTGGTTCATCGTTTCCGCGCTGAGCTTCTTTCCGGTCTTCCTGTTCACGGATATATGCTGCAGATACATGCGGATATGGTTCACTGTGATCGCATCCAGAGGAATTCGGAGGAAATACAGCATGTCCTCAATACAGAGGCAATACTGCTCCCGCGATCGCAAAGATAACTTGCCGTCCTGCTCCTTTGATGCGATGTACACATGATACGCTTGCGGAAGGCAGTATTCAGTTACGGCCAGTTCCGTAGTGATGGGCACTATCGTAAACCCAAGCGTGTAGATATAGAGCACTTCTTTGATCTGTCTGATCTGCTCAGGTGTGAAATATGGTTCTAGCTTAAGGCTGAAACCATCAACAAATGAATCTGACATAAACGTCCCTCCCTGTGTATTATTCGGGAGGGTAAACCTGAATATCCGGAGACAAAAAAAGCACCCCTGCATCAATGATAAAGCTCAACTGATACCACCTGCAACAATATATAGATTTCATCCAGAGAGTGCAGAAATCATGTCGGATTGTGCAGCACTGTCTCCCGGATCCGGACGCCATTTAGTTCCTTAAAGAGCAATTTAGGTAACATCGCGAACCTCGATACATCGGTAAAGACCAGTATCGTCGACGCGATCAACGCAGCCCAGGCTGATATAGACGATGCAAAGGCTGATTTAGGCGACTTGACGGAGCTTAAAACAGAGACAAAAACGGACTTGGTATCTGCAATCAACGAAGCATCCCAAAGCGGGTTATCTGATGCGGTTAAAAGAGCCTTATTAAATTGTTTTGCGAATATCCCGTGGTTTGGTGGCGAAGGATCGGAGTATTATAATGCGCTCGAAAGTGCTTTATACGAGAACCTTCCGATTATCTATTTTGTCAGGGGACGCGGCACCTCTGGCGCGTCAGTCGTGCGCAATGAAAAGCGGGCAATGTCAGAGTTCATTCCATTCGTAAATGAAATTCCGATAACGATTAGACTGGAATTAAAAGGAAATGCGTTTTCCTTCATAGGAAAATTCGCAAATACAGAGTATGGTTTTATGGTGGATACTAACATAAAAACAAATGATGGAAATAATAGCGGATTTTACGATGAAGATAATCATTATGGAGTTTTTGCTTTTAGGAACAGCGACAAACAGTTTACTTTCGAAGACTATACAAGTCACAATCCCAAATTTATGCAAAGCGCTTTATCCGGAGAGACCGTTGGCGATCATTTTTGTATTGTTCTCGCGGATGCTGATGACCAAAACAATCCACTGCCGGAAACGCCTATTTCTGGATTTCTTGAAGTTCAGGGACGTACGTATAAAATACAAGAAGAGGATTATCAGGTAATAGAAGTCGTTAAAGGCAAAGGCACATCTGGGCAAAACATAGTTGATGTGGCCAATAGAGCATTGTCTGACCCAATCCCATTTAACAATACCGCACCAATTACGGTACAGATAAGTTTGGACGGGGACGCATATTTGTATAATTTCAAGTTCACAGACACCAATAACGCTATCATTCCGACCGAAAATGTACGCACTCCCAATAGCATAATCGGATATTTTTATGATAATACGGCGAGCGTCGGTGGATGGGGGGAGAAGAGGCGCCCGCTCACGTTCAAAGAAAACGGGACATTGGAGCCGAGTATTTTGGGAACGAGCTCAGACGGGCAAGTGCCTAACGGTCATTTCCGCCTAGTTTTTGCAAACGCTAATGACCCATCTGATTCCCTTCCGGAAGCTCCAATATCTGGAGTGGTAACTGTTCAGGGCATAAAGTATAAATTAACAACAAGTGATTAATCTATCTGGAGGACATTATGATTTTATATGATTACAAAGGCAATGTTTGGCCGGATGTTGATGTGTTTAATTATATGGACTATGAATATAAAAACACTTGGTATAATGCATACACCGGGCTGAAAGTATTGTATCTGAATGGCGACACAGAAGGAATGAGCGGCGATGTCAAAAAAAATATGTCGTGGTCGTTTGATGGAAACTCTGGAACATGCACTGTCAAGTGGCAGGGCTCGTCTTCTCTTACATTTCCAAAGCACAACTACTCTATAAGCCTTGGAGCTAAAACAGATTGGGGAAATGCTTGGGGGCGTACTAAATGGGGAGCACAGAAAAAATACGTTTTAAAATCGTTTTACAATGATTTTTCGCATTCAGTATATATGTGTTCTGCGAGGTTATGGGGCGAAGTTGTACAGCATCGTGGAGAGACGAATGTTCCTGTGCAAATGTGGAACTCATTAAATTATGGTGCGGTTGATGGCTTCCCGGTTATGCTTATTATTAATGGTGAATATGTCGGCTTATATACCATTATGACCCATAAAGAAATAACAACCAATGTTGATGATACAAATGGTTATTATATTATAGGACAGATAAACGATCACACAAGAAGCTTGGCAACATCATTTAGCGCACACACATCTGCCGCAAACTTGGCGGCTGAAGCAGATTTCGAATGCGTAAATTCCCCTGACGAAGATGATTTGTCTGATGTTGTTGCGTCGATTAATAGTTGCATTGATGCAGTTATATCTGCTGGGAGCAACTGGCAGAACACTCTTGCAAATTATATTGACGTAAACGCAGCCTTTGACTATTACATCTTCAGAGCTTTGCTTGGCGATGGTGACGGGGTAACAAAAAATCAGGGACTTGTCTGTTATGATGGAACTAAATGGATTCATACAGTATACGACTTAGACCATGCGTTTGCCGGAGCTGGCACCGGATCAGACCACAGGTCGCCTGAAAGCAACAACTGGGAGAGATATAAAACGGATAATAGAGTTTTTGACTTGATATATACCTACTCACTCCCAGAGTTTAAAGAACGGTATCACGATCTTAGGGATAGTGTTCTTAGAGAAGCGAATGTATATAATATATTTGCCAACTATATCAATGACATTCCCTTTGGCCTGTATGTTCAGGAAGATAAGCTGTGGCCACATATTCCAAACAGCAGTACAGCATCTTTACATCAGATAGCAGACTGGTATCGCCTGAGATGCCAGTGGAGCGATGCATATATAGATGCTTTGTAAACTAAACGCCCGGATGCAAGTATACGCAATGACATTGTATGGCAGATCAAAAAGAGTGAGTGCGCTCATGATTACTGTGTGGGCGTTTAGTTTGCTAAATAAGCTCTATATATTCAGTGACTTTTGAGATTAAGACATTGTATTTAAATGCCTTTTTCAGAATTTCAATGATAACAGAAATGCAGAGAGATATAGACAGCAACACAAGGATTATTAAGGCAAAATACTTCCACGAATATGTGAAATTTCTAAAATAGTACAGCCTTATAAAAGTATGCGTCATGTATATATTTGCCGAATGCGCCCCCAAAAACGCTAATATGCTTTTCAGGTAAGGAATAACGAATTCAACGCAGAACAATACTATTAAGACCGGGAGCAGCCCATAATGATAATCCCATAATTTTTCAATCGGGATATAGAAATATACCTTATACAAGGCCATCAGCACCCATAGCTCTGCAATACATTTATATGCTTTCGTTAGGCGGGTCTTGCTTCCGATTAGTGCCCATTTGTCGAATAGATTGTTTTCAGCAAATAGACATCCGAACAGAAACGCAGTCAAAAAGGCATATACTGAGTTATGGCCTGTGAATGGTTCCATTGGAAGAATCCGTATAAATACAATTTCCGATATCAAAAACAGCCATATGTACTCTTTACACTTATATACAATCGGAATGAGTATGATGAACACGAACGCCGCGCTCATATACCACCAATTTCCATTCATTGACGGAGTTCTAAAAATAGTAGATAGCCCACAGAAATCAATTAAAGCGTAAATGATACCAGCTACTCCCTTGCCGTATGTGTTTATATATCTTCCATCTGCAATTTGAAAAACGATTGCACAAAGTACCCACACAAACCAATAGCCTGAAAATGACCTTATGTATCTTAAAGCAATCCACTTTTTATCGTCTGTTGTTTTGCCTGAATAGCTCTTGAATAGTCCATATCCCGAGATAAATGCAAATATCGACACGCAGACCTTACAGACGAAGGCAATATTTACAATGGTATTTTCATGAAAAGGAAAGAAGCTCACATTAAATCCGTCATAAACTGCTTTCTCTCGGAAACAATGAAAGAGAAGCATCATAATAATTGCTATCCCTTTCATTGCTAACGATTCTTTTTTTGCAAATGTCGGCCCTGCTATCATTTTCGTTTCCCCTGCTATAGTTTTTTTTATTATTATACATCAGGAGAAAGCGATATCAATTTAGATTTTATGTGCTGTATCCATATTTAGTGTCACAATACGCCAGTCTTTCAGTAATCCACGTTCCGCACTGTGTAATATCCCATTCGGGATGTAGCTTTTCATTCCATTTCTGGTTTTCGTGCGCAAAGTTGTCCGCACCCCACTGGTCACGATAAGCCGTGAAGTAGCCTATGATTGTCTGCGCATCAGTGAATACTGTCTGTCTCAGCTTTGCGTAAATCTCACACAGCGCCGTGTAATCTGTTGCATAGAGCTTGTCCCATATCGGATTGTACTTATGTGCCCATTCCTGTGTTTTTGACAGCGCGATTAAATCAACGTTAGACGGATACAGCGGAGGATTCCAACCAAAAATAATGTCCGCATCGTACCAAAGCACGTACCACTTGTTTCCGTCCCAGCTGGCCCATGTGCTATTATTAACCATACTGTCACCGGCTCCGGCTATATCCATCATTAGCCAGTAGTACCTGAGTGAATCAAGGTCAAAATAATCCTCAACATCGGCTGAGAACTCTGCATTTGTGCAGGTCTTTGTCCAGTTTACCATTCTTGTGAGTTTTTCAATCTGGTAGGCTATCGGATCGTCATGTATTCTGTCTTCAAAATACTGCACTTCCCATCCATCATTAGACGGTCTAAAGCACATGTGATTTTCGTTAGACTCATCCATAGCGAACAGGTCAGCATTCTGTGACAGATTCCAAGTGTAGCACCCCCACCACTCATTATTGATATAGAGTATGATCGGGAAAGAATCAACCACACCTCTAGCGTTATTCGGATACAGATTCGGGTATATCTTCCGTCCAAGCTGGACACCTACGACGTTTCGCACAAGTGAATAATCGCCATAGTTGGCTTTAATGTGATAGCCATTAGTCGGAAACCAGTCCTTGAAAGACATAATTACCTTGTTTCCGTTTCCGTCAATGAACTTGATATTGTAGTTCTTTTTCGGATAGTTCAGTGAACTCTGTCCCTGCCACTTCGTTTTAGCCTTACATTTAAAAGAGCGCACTCCGTCAGTAAATTCTGCATCGAGCGTTACAGCCTTATCCTTTGTCATTTTGGATGTGTCGCCCGTGAGCCGCAAAACAGGCAGAGTGAACTCAGTATCGTGCATTCCTTCGAGTGCTGTGATTCTGGCAGAATCAAGTGATAGAAGATTCTTAATATCTATCATGAGAGCATCCTTCTGTGCATCTCCACCCACCGTTACGGGATTGCCACTTCTATCATAATATACAGGCATTATTCATCACCCCCGATTACAAAATCTGTGTCTGTTGTTATCCACGCCGTAGAGTGCTGTACATGCCCATCTGCTATGCGTTCAGCCCTTACACCAGCTTTTACTCCACTAAATGAAATTACATCGCCTTTTTTCATCAGAAAAGCAAACTTGTTTTGTATGCGAGTTGCTGTATCCGGGTTCTTCTGATCTTCTTCAGGCGTTCCGCCGCCAAGGATATTAAACACGTTCCTAAACCACTGTGATTTACTAACCAGCACGTTACTGTTAGTCTCGTTGTTGTCAGGGATGTCCCCATAATACAAAGGCATCTGCATATCATTACGACCGTATACTACATCATTCAATATTTCTACGCCTTCCCTCTTAAAAGTCACGCCATTCAGTAGCGTTGTGTTATACGGTATTGCGCTGTCATCTCGATTTGCCAGAACGATACTCACAGCATACAGGTCATACGGGATGCTTCTGTAGATGTTTCCAACGGGGTTTCCGTTCCAAGATACTCTAAAATATTTTGCCCCTTCCGGCGGATTTAGCACAAAGTATCTAGGCTCGATATAGCCAAATGTGTCGTTGAATGCGCTTATTTCTCTCGATATAAATTCTTTATCTTCATTGTAGTAACACACCCTATGCGCCATGCAACCACTCTTATAGACGTCGTTTATTTTGAAGACAGAGCCGTCAAACCCCCTAATCCAAATGTAATCAGTATCCGGCTGAATCGGGAAATACTTATCATTATAGTATGCGAAATCCGTAGGCTGTACTTCCCCGTCCGCATCGTAATATCCGCCATAGTGTATTTCTCCAGTCCTCAGATCTGGATATTCAATGCCATATAACGCATCTCTTAACGCATCACAATACTCATCACCCTTTCCATCATCATAAAGTGCGATGTGTGAAACGAGTGTTAACAGAGCGGCTTTTATATCGTCTGTCACTACATCAGCCTTTGCATCGTCTATATCAGCCTGGGCTGCGTTGATCGCGTCAACGATACTGGTTTTCACGGATGTGTCAAGGTTTGCTATGTTACCTAAATTGCTCTTTAGGGAATTTATTTTGGTCGCGTATGCGCCAAATATTGTTGATAAATCATCAAATAAAGCCATGGCTACTCCTTTCATTCAAGCAGATCTGTCAGAGCATCGATCTGCGCCGTTGAAAGCGCGATATGCTCCGCAACTGCCTTGTTCTGTACCGCGTTGGTTGATGACGTCGACAGTTCGCTGTCTACCACAACAGATCCACTCGTCAAAGTTTCAGTCTTTACCTTTCCATCCGGACCGACCGCGAGAACCTTCCCCGCGTCACCAGCTCCGCCGGCTGCGCTCATCTGCTCTACTGTCTTCGGCATAAGGGCGCGGATCAGCGCAATGACAAATCCCATCTTCATACCGCACCTCCTTTACAGCGCGCGCCACTGACTGTTGTCTTCGTCATACATGTAGGCTTCACCTGAATCCATGGCGATGAACACTGAGCCGTTGGCGATCGCTGAACCGTTGAACTGTCCGGTGGGTTTCTCATCGGTGCTGAGCCCCACGAAAGACATGATTTCCTTGCTCAGCGCCGATCCGTTAATTGTTCCAGTTGATTTGCTTGTATCTACAAGTGAAATCATAGTATTCCTCCTTAATCAAGAAGCCCTGTAATGGCCGCGATCTGCGCCGTTGAAAGTGTGATATACTCCGCAACTGCCTTGTTCTGGATTGCATTTGTTGACGTTGGATCAAGCGCCGCGTCCGCGTCAAATGTAATGCTCGGGTCGAGCTTTGCCTTCGGAATCGTGCCGTTCGCCAGCTTTGCTCCGGTGATAGTACCATCACCGATCGTGAGCGCCGCCATCTCGCCCTGATCGATTTTATGCTGAAGTGCTGCTTCAAGCGCATCTGTGCGCAGTCTCGGGTCGTTTACGTTGTCATAGCACTCGGTAATCGCCCCGATTATTGCGCCCCTTACATCTTCGCCAAATAAAGCAGACCGCAATCTTTCTAAATAAACAGAAATCGCTGACATTTCATACCTCCTTCCTGTTAAGCCTGCTCGTTCATGTCGATGCTTTCATGGTTCTCAAAGGCATTTATCAGCTCTTTCTTTTCGTTTTCGGCAGCCTCTTCCATTTCTTTCATCTTTTCCTTATAGTAGTCGTGCGTCTGTCTGATCGTAGATTCAGAGTCATTCGCAAGCTCGCTATACGCTTTCTGAGATTCTGCAACAAGGGCAGCTCTGAGGATGTCTACCAACATAAAGTGCGGTAGGCCAGACCTGTCCATAACATCATCGATTACTGCAAGCAGTTCCTTTTCAACAGACGCTTTTTTCATGCAGTACGTTATCATTGGTGTATTCATTTCTGTCTCCTCTCAAAGTTTTACGACAAGGTATTTCACGTAGCATGCACAGTTCCGTGAACATCTCCGTGCCAACCATTTCTGTCGAAATAACCGCATGTATATTTTGTGTTTCCGGATATCTGAACGATATAAAGCGTACCGGAACCTCCGATTTCAAGGTACATGTCATGCTGGCTTCCAAGTGCGACCTCGTAACCGGAGTTGTAATACGCACTGAGGTCAAGATAGCCACATTGAGCACCTTCGTGCTTTCCAATCAGCATGGAGCTGTCGAGGACCATATCTTCTTCTCCATCAGTGGACGTGATTTTTCCTTTGATGTCAGCAGATGTACATGTGAGCTTTCCGTCTGAGGTCATCGACGAATACGTGCTTGTCCACGCGATGTTGTTCGCCTTCAATCTGATAGCATCGGCACTCTGTTCAATAAGGGACTGTGCTTGACTGGACGTTACACGGAGTCTTATTGCATCTGCGTTCTGCTTGATCTGCGATTCGTAGTACGCACTGCCGTACCCAAGAATCTCAACGTCGGTGATGTAGATAGTCGTGTTGCTAACAGTGTTACGTATGTACACATAACGGGTTCCTGCAGGAACGTTGCTGAAATCGACATCGAACGTTTTCCACGTGGAACCTATAAATCCGTCATCAGTGAATATTGATTTGGAGCCGATGAGCACTTCTGCGTTCGCTGTTCCAACATCTGCCGTTCTGCAAGCAACCTTAAAGCGAACTTTGACATCCGACACCTTGGGAACTTCAAAAGAGTATCCTGCGTACTGGTTTCCGGAAGACTGGTTCGCAATCGAAAGGCATGACTTTCCGCTATACGTCGTTCTGACGACGTAGCTTTCGTTCGATCTTACCCATCCTTCGTAGTAATTCGACGAGTCCGAGAAATTGGAGTTCGAGCAGTAATTGTGCTGCATATTTTCATACAGCGATGTTACTGTTGAACGGATAGAATCTGCCTGTACTGTCAGTTCCGCCGATACGTCTTCGATCAATTCGGTGAGGTCTCTGAGGACCCGGATATTCGTGACGTAAAGAATCGTACCGGCTGCACCGTTGACAGCAACTGAAATCGTCTTTGACGCTGCCGTGATCTCTAACGCTCTTTGGACAGTATGCATTTCATTTCCGGTGTACGTAGACAAGCTGACAGTCCGGAGGTTCCCGGAGAAACCATATGCAAGCGATGTAGGTCTGAGCGTTGTCAGACCATCGCTGTCAAGCGGAAATGCGAAGGTGACTTCAATCAGGTACGTTCCTGCCGGCAGATTTCCGAGGTCCTGGCTGATATAGACTGTCGACGAGCTGTTGAACTGGACCTTGAAGCATGACAGATTCAAGAATTGCGCTTCTGTGACGGATGCACCGTTACCTGTGACAGTGAACGAGCTAATGTCGAGCGTTTCCTGTTCGCCATTCGTGACGTACTCTTTCATGGACATACGCCTTGCTTCCGAGGATGCGTACAGCCTAATCCGGTTCTCTGCGTTCGTGATACTGTTCTCAAGCTCAGTAACAACTTGCTCGTCTCCGTCTGAAATCGCCTTTTCGACTGACGTTCTGTATCCAAGGTCGATACTTGCTGCAGCTATGGAATTTGCGAGGATCATGTTTCCGTTAATCTTGCCATCCATCGTGAGGGCAATTCCGTCAACCGGTCCGTCGTATCCCTGGCTGTAATGAGCAAGACCACCCAAACCCCACCGCCAAAGGTTTACGGCCTCTTCTGGATCGGTATTGTCTGCAACAATAAACTCGTTAGGCGTATGGATTGCATAACCACCGGTGCAGTATGCATTGAGCATGGCAGTTGCATCTCTGATCGCCTGTTCGAGAATTTCTTTCTTTGTCGGCAGGAGCTGTATGGTCTTTTCCAAATCTCCGGTTGTCTGTGCATTCGATGACGTATAGCTTGCAACGACACTCTCGTTTCCGATTGTGACGGTGTTCTGTTCGTACTTCGTGAGGTATATTCTCATCTTTGTCAACGGAAGCCACACGTCCATTCCGTGAGGCTCGGAGATGCAGTGTATCCTCTTTCCGACTTTGAACCGGTCGAGGTCTTCATTGATAAGTCCAAGATCAACTGCTTTTAGTTCGAGCACAAGCTTTTCGTACTGAACGGTACTAAGATAATTTTCGCCCCAGGCTTTCAGATAGGTAGCGGTGGTCACATCGTCGTTTATTACAGTCTTGAAAATCTTGCCGTACATTGCGATTGCATTATTGTCTGTCACGTAGTCGACACCACCGTTGACGCTTTCTATCGTTAATCTCTGCTCCTGCAGAGTGGGGTCCTGCTGTTCTTCAGGCAGTCTGTATCCAAGCGGAATAATGCACGTTGCAATGTCTGCAGCGGTTATTGTCTTGGAATAATCGAGCATATTCTTGCCGAACATTATCGGTTGTTCACAGTCGCTGTAATAATCGTAATCAGCGAGATAATCGAGGTATCGAAGGCCGTCCTGCCCCCACCTGATCACGAAATGACCACCTAGCCGGTCGACAAGCTTTTCCTTTAGGCATTTTCTAGTGGTCTCCCAGTTCGAGTATCTGTAAATGGAATTGTTGCTGTCAGTGACGGTAACACGCCCAAGATAGAACTTCTTTCCTTCTTCAACCTGTGCGTTGTGGTTCTCAAGAAGCGTTCCGAGGTACGTGGAAATCGAGACGTTGCGATACACAGCAGGTCTCTGGATGCTGTCGTTAAGGTATCCGAGCTGACCTTCTACGAAAACGTGCTTGGTTCCGTTCATGTCCTCATCGTCGTACAGCACACGCCCTCTGAACACTTCGTCGTCTTCATCCATGACGACGATCTCTGTGGTAAGCTTTTTGACATGTGCGTAGTACGGATGTGTCTTGTACACCAAAAACTCAGCTTGTCCGTTAAGGTTGTCGGCAAGCTCAAAATACGGGCTGCCTACCTGCACGGTTCGCATGCGTGGGTTATGGATGAGATACCTGTTGTCCCCGACAAGAGCATAAATCGTATACATTACAGCGAACCTCCTTTAGCAAGCACATCTACAGTGCCGGTCCCACGGAAATACACCGTGTTTGTGCCGTCGGACAACTCGATCTCTTCGAGCATGGTACTGCCGGCAGGAAGGCTGTACACAACATTGTTGAACTTTACATCCATAGCGGAGCTGCATGTGAACGAAACTCCATAGCTGACAGGGTATCCGATGATTTCCTTTCCGACCCACTGGCTAGGGCTGTTAATCGTGAACTCATACTTCTTGTGAATAACTCCGTTTACGAACGAGAACGGGTCCCAAAGCCAATCTCCGTTTTCGGAGGCAACTGCGGTCTTGTACGGATAACATTCGCATGTAATGGCGAACTCAGATGTTATGTCGTTAATCTTTGACGTATCTACAGTACATCTTCCTTCGTAGTAATACTCGTTGTCACAGTCAAGGACGATCCGAACCTTTTTTCCGTGTATCTTGTTCGATATCTCGCTTATGAGATCCGCCCATTTCCTATATCCGCAATTTCTTGCGTCAAAAACAAAACGAAGTGTCCGTTTTCCGTACCGGACACTTCCTGTTACAGCTTCAGTAAGATCGAGAACACCATCCATTCCCATGACATCGATTTCAACTAGCTTTGCCCCAGGGCTGCCAATTTCAATCTCTTTCAGCTTCAGCTTCCAGTCATCATACGAGTGATAGTCTCCGAACTTTACTCCGATCACGCCCACTGTTAACCACCTCTTTTCTTGTGTTGGTCAATTCTTGCAAAGTTACGGTCGACAATCGGCGTGGTTGCGTTTCCGATTTCTTCTTTGTCGATTTCTACGTGAGTATGTATCTCTCCGCTTATGCTGACTTCTGCATCTCTGTGGACAAACGCACCTTCATTATCTCTTCCTGCCCTGTACGTTTCTGACGTTCCGGAATCGAACTTGACTTTGAACGTCTCTTTGTTCACCGTGTCAGTCATTTTCTTTGCATACTCTTCCATCTGGTCCTGTGTGTCGGATATCAGATCGGGCATTGCTGTCTCAACGCCTTTTCCTACACCTGGTGGTATCCAACGTCCTACTTCTCTTGCGAAAACTTTGGACGGAGAGCCGATTTCAAGTCCATCTGCAACACCGTCTACAAGTCCAGAGAAGAAACCGGTAACGTTGCCCCACAACCAGTCTCCCATGTCTTTTATACCGTCCCACACACCAGTAACGATATCAGATCCTATGTCGTACATTCTACCGGGCAGGTCAGTCAAAATATTGATGAACCCGTCGAAGAAGTCTTGTGCAGCCTGTCGCCCTGTTTCTAACAGGTCTGCTCCGAACTCTGTAACTTTACTGACTGTTTCTGTCAGCCATTCCCATACCTTTCCGGGAAGCTCCTTAAAGAAGTCGACCACTGCGGTTATGATATCTTCTGCAGCCTTTTTTGCACTGTCAAGGGTATCTTCTCCCCACTTAACGACCTTTTCGTATGTCTGGCTAAGCCACTCCCACAATTTTCCGGGAAGCTCTGTGAAAAACTCCACGACAGCATTTATAGTGTCTTCTGCAGCTTTTCCTGCGCTTTCGAGCATGTCGCTTCCCCATGTAACGAGGTTATCCCATGTCTCTTTCAGGAAGTCCCATACCTTTCCGGGAAGCTCCTTAAAGAACGTGCATATCGAGTCGATAATCAGCGGAACGTTCTCAACTATCCAATTTATTACGTCTGCGCACCATGACACAAATGTACCGATGCAGAAACCGATTGCGTAGCCTATCTTGTACGGCAGTTCACTGAAGAACGTTACGATAGCTTCAATCAGCATTGGCACGTTTTCAGCTATCCATTCGCCTACCGAAGCGACCCATTCACCGAGGGATTCGATGATGCCTGTGAAGAAAGCAACAACCTTTCCGGGCAGTTCTGACAACCATTGACCGGCTGCTTCAAAGAAACCGGTTATAGCAGGCCACGCTGTCTCATTCCACCAGTTAGGCAGTGTCTCGGTGAAGAAAGTCTTTACTTCATCCCAGTTACATACAACAGCGATAATCGCTGCTATGGCTGCTGCTATGGCTATAAGCGGTCCCGCACCGATAGCTGCGACTACTGCGCCGAATCCTGTCATTATTGTTGATCCAATACCTGCTATGCCCGTTGCAGCAGCAGACGCAACACCTGAAAGACTTGATCCGATGGTGGAAATGAGTCCACCAGAACCAAATAGCCCCCCAATTTTACCGACAATTGCGCCAATCTTTGGGAACTCAAGAGCAAGGACTTCTGACAGTGTTCCTGCTCCGCCACGCCAAAGATCAAAACCTTCGACAGCTTTTTTCGCAAATGATGTGACATTGCCTGCTAAGCCAGTTAAACTTCCACCGATGGTCGATACCACACCTGTGATTGTTCGCACGGCTTTAAATGCTATAAATGCCGCAACTACTTTTGCAATCGCCTTGCCTATCTGGTGCGCTGTAGCCGGGTCTATGCTCGACAGTGCGGACGATACCGCCTCGAATGCCGTCTTGAGAGCGTCAACAGCGGGGCCAAGGACTTCCTGAACCCCTTCGAACATTCCGGACAGGAACGCACCGAGCTGCGGCGATTCCTCGGATACCCCCTGTATGATTCCCTCGATGATCTGCTTTCCGATGTCGATCAGCTGTGGGAGCACCTGCATGAATCCTTTGGCAAGTGCGCTTATGATCTGTACAGCTGAACTGGCGATTGATGGAGCGTTCTCTGCCAGGGCGGTGCCGAGCTGTATAATCGCGTCCTGCGCTGCCTTAACGATCTGCGGCGTGTTGTCCGCAATGCCCTTGAGGAATTCAGCGAACAGCTCTACAGCGCAGCTCCAGAGATCTCCGGAGAAGCTGATGATTCCCGTGATGAGCGTCGTGACCAGTTCGGATCCGGCTGACGCTACCTCTGCTTTGTTCGCCAGCAATGACGAAATGAATGACCGTGCGACTGAAAGTGCAACTTCAACGACCTGTGGCGCTGCCTGCGCCAGTGCTGTCACCATGCCGGCAAGGACCTCGCCTGACTTGCCGATAAGGGCATCCATACCGCCCTCGTTGTAGGCATCCTGGAGCGCATCGGCAAATTCACGCAGAGTCTGTACAGCGCCCTTCATCGGCGTCTGCAGGGATTCATAGATCGACACGCCGAGGATGTCAAGCTGTGACTGGAGCATCGTGAGCTGGCCCTTGAGGTTGTCGTTCATGGTATCGGCCATCTGCTGTGTAGTGCCGTCGCAGTTGTCGATCGCGTTCGTCAGCTTTTCGAAATCCGCATCAGACGCATTGATAATGGCAAGCCATCCGGACATTGCTTCCTTTCCGAAGATCGCGGATGCTGCGGCGGCTTGTTCCGTCGTGCTGAGGGAGCCCATCTTCTCTCGAAGGGACTCCATTGTGTCCCGGAGATTGACGGAGCCGTCCGCATTCTTTACAAGGGCAATGTTGTACTTGTCCATGTAAGTCTGCATCTGCTTGGTCGGCTTGACTAGGTTAGAAAGTCCGGTACGGAGTGCCGTGCCGCCCTGTGATGCCTTGATACCGGCATTCGCCATCAGTCCAAGTGCGATGGATGTATCTTCTGCCGTGATTCCAAGAGCACCAGCGACAGGCGCAGCGTACTTAAAGGACTCGCCCAGCATACCGACGTTCGTGTTGGCGTTTGACGATGCCGCGGCAAGTATGTCCGCGAAATGGGTCGCATATGAGACCTCGTTGCCGAACTCATCAACGATGCCTGTCGAATCGCTCGCTGTATGTCCGAGAGCTGTGATTGCGTCTGTCAGGATGTCTGACGTCGACGCAAGGTCCTGTCCGGATGCGGCTGCGAGGTTGACGACGCTGCTCAGGGCGGCGGTCATGTCCTCCGTCTTCCATCCGGCCATAGCCATGTAAGAAAGGGCATCAGCTGTCTCAGCAGCGGTGAACTTGCTCTGGCTCGCGACTTCTTTCGCTTTCTTCACCAGAATGTCGTAATCACTGCCAGCCTCTTTCGAGGTAAGACCTGCGATAGCGGCCACATTTGACATAGAGGCTTCGAAATCACCTCCTGCCTTTACGGAAAACGTACTAATCGCACTTATTGCTGTAGATACGACTCCGAGTGCTGCCGTAGCAGCAGCAAGACCGGTCTGTGCGATATTGCTGATCTTACTGATTCCTTTTTGAAAACCACTGCTGTCGATTTTCGTATCGAATTTCAGTGTTCCATCATAAGACAATCTGTTTCACCTCTTTTCATGCAGTGAACGATTATCGGCTCATGATGGCTCTACCTAATCTGTTCTCCTTTTTTCACTATGACTTCAAAGACAGCCTTGCATCCTCTGCCTTTGCACGTAACGAATATACCTTTCGACTCGGCCTGTTCATCGAAAAACAGTGGCATCAGATATCCACATACCGGACACACGACCTGGGTCTTAACGTTTTTTTCTTTCATATCTGTTTCAAAGCAAACCTGATACATCACCGTCCCCCATGAGTGCGGCAACGATAGCATCTTGTCTATCCTGCTCTTTCTGAGAAGCAGGAAGTGCGTACAGCTCTTTCATGTTTTCATAGAACATCCTCTGCTGTTTTGACATGCTTGGACTGATTTCAATGCTTCTATACCCCATTATCTTTACGAACTTTGTACTTTCGTTCAGCGACCTGAACAATGCACGGAACTTCCACCAGTGCATGTCTTCCTCTGTCAAATCAATGCCGTACTGCTCCATGAAAGCAGCGTATATGTACTGCGCATCGTGTTCGAACGAGTAAACGAGATCAGATGTCTTGCTGTTGTCTACAGGGACAAACTTACCGGTCTTTTCATCGAACCTTTTCTCCTGCTTCTTTTTCACTTCATCTCCGCACCGGTAAAACCAAAGAAGCTTTTCTACGGCTTGCCCTATGTCATCTGGCACACAGCCGTAATACAGGTCGAGGGCGAGTGCTATCTTGTCTCTTGCGTCGAGTTCATCATCTGACATCATAAGCTCAAAAAGAACAGAGACACGATAATCGCTGTTAATGCGATACATCGTGCCTCCTATTTCAACTTCTTCAGGAACGGGGTCTAGAAGGATATTTACTGCCATTTACGGGTGCGGTTGTTATACTTCTTCTTCCTTCTCTGCTCCCTGTTGGGAAGTCTTTCGGGATTGTACTTTTCCTTCAGGGCATTGACCTCATCGGTGAGCTGTGCTCCGAGATTGGCAGCCATGCCGAAAGCATCGATCCTTTTACGAAGGTCAGCATTCTTACCGAACATACGTCCGGACGTTCCTTCGCCGAACAGATGGTCGAAGAAATCATCAATGATGCTGATCTGAATACGCATCTGCTCAGAGTTCTTCTTCCCTTCGTACTGACTCTGGTCGCTGATGAGCGTCCTTGTATCTGCAAGGGCGTTTTCATATCTTTCCATTTCATCGGCATCGAGAAGGTCTAATTCGAGTTTTACACCGTTATATTCCATTTCTGACATATATTCATCCTCCGTTTATCTTTTTCTTACTTCGATCAGGCTGCAGGTGTAAATGCCTTTGTCTGCGTGTTGAACGTGCCATCGACCGGATCACCGACAGCGTTAAGCGTTCCTGTCATTTCCTGCTTGCTTTCACCGCTGACTCCTTCTACGGCTGCAGAAACAACGAACTTCCGGGCTTTGAACGTGTTGGCAACAGGTGTCTCTACTCCACCGGATTCTTCGGTTGCCTGATCCCAAAGCTCAACTCTGACGTATTCAAATTCAGCATCTCCACCGGTCAGGTGGTTGCGTCCGACGTTGTACAGTGCAATAACTGCATCTTCGGACTTGATCAGGTGCGCAGTGAACGGGAAGTTGGACGTGTACGACACAACATCTGTGGATGCTGTCTTGTCGTTGACGTACTTCGTTTCCTCTGTCTGGGCTCCGAACGTCTCGTCGAGAGTCGTGAAGCCGTAGCCCATCAGAACGTAATTCGGTGTTTCTATTGTGCCGACGTTCAGGTAGTCGGCGAACTCATGTCTGAGAACCGCATGTCCTTTTGGCATTGTTAAGCCTCCTTTGTGTAAATCAACCGCATCGGCATCTGGTACCGTGCGTTCTTTCCGGTAATGTCATAGATATACCCCGGTGACAGAACCTCTATGGAATCTGCATACATCCCTTCCGGGAGCTCCGGGAGTTTTCCTTCCCTGCTCTGGGATTCCACCCAGTCGCACAGATCTTCGTAGAACCCGCTCGCGCTCATCATCTGGAGCCTGTCCATCGAATAATACTCTCTGGATCCGAACGAGAACTGGTACTGCCGTTCCGTGTCCCCGTTCACGTAAGTCCTGAGGACAGGCGTGAACATTGATGTCTCGATGACGTATTCGACCGGTCTCGGGCCGAGCGCATCGACACGGAAAACACCGCCCCTCAGGAGCGGGCACTTCTTGAAATAATCCGTTATGGCATTGATGATATGGTCAGCCATTAACCACCTCCTGCAATTCTTTTGGCACCTTCGAGGATGTCCTGTTTGTGTCTCACCTTCATCCTCTCGAACCACCTGCCGCCTCTGTTTGCGTCGTACGGTCTTGTCTGCGCGGTCTTGTAATACTGTGTCGCGGCATATATAGCAGTGTAACTAACCACACCACTTCCCAGTACTGTCCCAAGTTTACCGGTTACTATCAGAAAACCAGTAACTTTTGGTGCTAACGGATCACCGTAACGAAGCACCTCTGAATCAACAAACTTTTGTGCTTTAGAAAATCTTTGACCACAGGCTGAAGGAAATTCAGGTTTCCATTCTAGCGAACCAGTAAACCCTACGGAGCTTGCAGTAATCGGTCCGGGAATATTGAAGCTCACGCCAGCCATTAGAAGCCTCCTATCCGCCAGTGCTTGGTGAACTTCGTTCCCCTGATGGTGTTGTCCGCATAGGTGTTCACCGTGAACAGCTTGGTCTTCAGCGACAGGATCTCGTCCTCTGTGATGCCGTCCCAGCCATCATCGACGTTCACGATTCCATGCGCAACGATGCAGGATGTCTGGATGGTCCAGTATCCTTCACGCTGCTGGTCGGTCAGCTCGTCGTACAGGGCAGCATCGATGTATTCCTTATCGTCGGAAACGCTTGCGGATATCGGGATCCGCACGATGTACTTCTCCCTTTCAGGCAGAGACAGTGAAGTTGGCTGTGAACCGTCGTGCGCGTCATACCATGAGACGCCGTAAATATGCGTCGGAAGGAATACGTCCCTCCGGTCGTCGCCGAGCACCTTGTTGAATATGGTGATGTCTGCGTTCGTGATCATGGCTGTTTACCCGAATCCCACTTTCTGGACACGCCGCGGAAGAGGAGCCCGGAATGCCCTAGATAGGATTCAATAGCCTCCCTTATGTCCCTGTCCTGTGATTTCGCGTCCGCCGTCCTGTCTGTCGAGGCGAACGATATGCTGTATCCGTCGTTGCTCTCGGACTTGACCGCCCCGCCGCTCGTGGCTTCGGAGATCGCTTTCTGCTGTGCGTCGTATTCATACATAGCCTCAGCTACTGCACAGCACGCATCGAACACGGAATCCGGATAGCAGGACCGATCCCACCGCGCCAGCCGCCCGAAGGTGAAGGCATCCATTTTCAGGCTTGCCTTCCGGGCGAAAGCAATGAATTCATCCTCTGGTATCTTGTTCCCGAAATACTCAGAGGTGTAATAATTGTAATCAACATACGGCCTGTCCATTCAGCCCTCCTTTCACGGCTGGCAGTTCAGGTGTCAGCCCTTCTTGCCGGTACCCTTCTTTGTCGCAGCGTCCTCCGCGGCTGCCTGCTCAGCCTTGAGCTTCTGGTTCTCTTTCTTGAGTGCCGTATTATCGGATGTAAGGCTGATGATCTGGCTGTCCTTGAGCGTTACCTGATTCCTCAGGTCGGCAATGACCGCCTCAAGGTTCTTTACCTTATTCTGCAGGTCTTCCTTGCCGGCCGGGGCCTTATAGACGCGGAAGCCTGTGCCGTCGTCAACGAAAATCGTGCATCCGTCCGCCAGGAAGCGGCTGATCTCTGTTTCATCGATCCTGTACTCGACGTTCTTCTTTCTTGCGATATATTTCATGATTGTGTCCTTTCGTTAAAACAGGGGCGCGTTGAGCGCCCCCTTCTTAGCTGCGTGTGTCAGATCAGGACTTCGTGTAGTACGTTGTACCTGCGACGACCGCCTCATCCTCTGTCAGGATATAGGTGTTGCCGGACAGTACGTAGTAGCCGAGTGTCTTCGGGTTGCCGGTCGGGTTCGATACTGCAGTGTAGGTCGCTGTATCAGCGTCTGCGTGGAACACGATGCCGCCTTCCTTCAGCGGGAGGAGGAATACATCCTCGAAGGACTCCTCGAAGTAGTAGTACTTGCCCTGATGCGCCGCGCTCGGCTCGTCGAGGCCGGCGAAGGTGTACTTGATCGGGGTGATGACTGCGTCCGGATGGACGAGCATCATGTTGATCTGGCGTGCCGTAGCGCCGACAGCCCAGCCAGCGGAGAAGTCATAGGCAGTCTTCATGATGTCGGTCGGGATGTAGTCGACGATCTTGACGTTGTCAAGGTTCGCGATCTGTCTCTGGACGCTCTGGTTGCCGGTCTGGACTGCGAAGGAGCGCTGAAGGTCAGCTGCCTCCTTGAGGAGCTTGCCGACGCCCGGGGTCGTGTAGAGGATCCTGCCGGCTCTCGGTACGCGTGCATCGTCCATGGATACCATCATGTCGTCGAATACGCTGAGGATGTTGTTGACCGTGAGCGTGGTCGTAACGACGTTCTTGCCAGCCTCGACATAATCAGCGAACAGCTTGGAAACGAGGTACGCGGACATCTCCGGGAACTTCTCTTCCTGGTTCATGACCTGCGTAGCGTTGGCGATCGTAGCCATGCCGTTCGTGCGGTTCACGTACTCCGGATGGAGCAGCGTGTCCCATGTGCGGTGGCGGGTGAGCTCAAGGGTCTTGTAGGTAAGACCGAAGTTCCTGCCCTTGGTCGTGAGCTGGTCCATGTTGCCGTCCTTGCGGCCGTTGACATTGATGTTCGGGATCTGGATGGTGCTCGGACCAGTGAACTGGTAGCGGCCGTTTGCCGGGGTTGCGAAGAGCTCACCGAAGTAGAGTACATACGGGAAGCTCTGGAGAAGTGTTGTAAGGTACTGCTCTGCATAGTTGATGCCTGTAATAGCCATTGCTTTCTAATCTCCTTTATTTATTCACAGGGTTGACCTGCGTGAAGTGGAACAGGTTGGAGAAGTCATTATCCTTCCCTGCGCCTGTGCCGTTATGCGTACCGCCCGAGAAGATCGGGGGCGGTGTCTGGTTCTTCGGCTCCGGTTCTTTCGGCTCTTCCTCTTTCGCGAATGCGTCCGGGTCGATCTCCGCTTTGTACTTCGCGACATAATCGTCGAAGCCAAGGACATTCTCACCGTCGACCTTGAGACCTGCGCCAAGGATGTCCTGCGTGAAAGCGCGCTTCGCTGATGCGGATGAGAACTTCAGTCCGCCGACCTTTGTCTTGATCGCGAATTCACACGCCTGCTTCGCGAGCTGGTCCTGGAAATCCTTCTGTTGCTGGTCGTACTTGTCAGCGGCGGTCTTTGCGTCAGCCTGGAGCTGCGCGACCTGGCTGGTCAGTGCCGCAATCTTGGACGCATCGCCCTCAGCCGCCTTGATCTGCTTCTGCAGTTCCTCGAGGTCTGTGGTGTTCTTTGCGATCGTGCCGTTCAGGGTCTCAATGGATGACTGGGCCTGTGCCAGTTCCTGCTGTTTGCGGTCAAACTTGTCCTGCGACACGTATCCGCCGTCCTTGAGGTTGACGAGGCTGATGCCTTTGTCCGCGCTGATCGCTGCTTCGAGTTCCTCGAAGGTCATTGCCTTCGGTGTCCCGTCCTCATTCGCCGGGAAGAGTTTCTTTAAGAAATCGTATGCCATAATGTTCTCCTTTCATGGCTTATTGCTGATTTGGTTTAAACGACTGTTCACTCAGTCATCCGCTCAGGACGTACTTGTAAACGCCCCCATCCGCCGGGGCGGACCTTTTATAGCGTCGTGCCCGGGACATATAAAAGAGTGCCGGCTGTGGACCGGCACTCCCTTCCGTGAAAATTTAGTTGTATAACTGTAAGACTGAATAAGTTACGACTGGCTGCAGAATATGAACAATCCCATCCCGTGTTAGCGAACGTTTTCATTGTTATCGATTGTTTTCTAATGCACTTACCAGATTATTACTGCCTTCTCACCCTCAGGCAAGGGAGATATATGGATCACCTCCTGGACGGGCTTCTGATGGTCAATTTGCTGCTCGGCAAATAAATATACCTCCTTTCCTTAAAATCTCGACTGTGGTCATTCCACGAGCTCACATGGTCATGCGCATCCCGCTTCCTTATACGCTTTGTGTATCTTCGGATGCATCCGGGCGATCCAGTCCACAAGTTCTTCGTGGACTGCCCAGTGTTCTGCCGCATCCGAATCCCAGCCAAGCCCGGATTCGAACAGGAACGCATGGACGATCTCATGGCGGAGCGAATGCTTGATGCACTTCTCTGCCTCTTTCCGGCTGGCGAATCCGACTACATCTTTCCTTATGTAGTCTCTTACCACAATGAGCTTCTTGTACTCACAGCAGTAACCGTCGCATTCCTTGAGATCTTCATCTTCATCTAATGTCCGGAGCCTGATCTTGTACCTGACTCCGAGCACGTTGACTTTTTTGCTTATGTGCATGTTAAGAAGAGCCTTTCATAAGTTTTCTTGTCGAACGGGAACAGGTGGCCGTTCGGGTACTTCACGATGTAATCCCCGACGCTGGCCGTGATGTTTCCCCGCCCTGTCTGGATCGTGCACCCGCGGAGCTTCGATGCCCCGTCCACGATCCTGAAGTCTAGCTGTATCAGCCCCTGCCTCGCCCTGACGCAGAACCAGGACGGTGCTGTGCGTTCTGCGTCCGCCGTAAGGATGAACGCCTCACATTCGAACGCAGCCCTGCAGGTCAAGACTCACACTCCACAGGTTCGGGCCTGCGGGCCTTATGGAGCTCCACTTCAATGACAGGGATGCCGTACGACCTGCAGACATCGTGCTCGACCCTGCATCCCCTGGCGTCATACCAGCCTTCCGCAAAGATCGCGACATCCGCCTCGGAGATCTTCGAGATCGATTTTCCGAGATACCAGACGGCAGCCTTGTCACCCGTGATCCCTTCCGGAGGCTCTTCCTCGAAGAAGGATTCAATAACGTCGAACGTTTCATCGAAATATGCCTCGGCAACCCTGCAGAGCCTGTCGAATTCCCGGTAGACCACCTCTTCGCTCCGCCCCTTCATCGGGCAGGATACGAAGAGCTTCCTTGACGTTGCCGTCCCAAAGTCTTCCGTTCCCTCGATCGGCTGGCCGTACTGCTCCACCAGTTCGTCGTAGGAAAGGAACCCGAATTCCCCTTCATCGTTCCGGAACAGCCACTTCCCGAGCGGTACCGTTGCTATGCTTCCATCGTCCTTCCGGGGAAGCATGAGCTCGAGCGCACCCGTCGTATCGTTGTACACGAACACAGGGTCTTCCATGCAGAGCTGTGACGTAAGGCGTTCCATTGTCTCCGGGCTGTCATCCTTTACCTCCACAGCGACAATCGTTTTATGAAATATCGACATTGTTCACCTCCTTGATCTGATCTGTGATGGGAACGGATATGTTCCCGGATTATTTGCTGCTTACATGGATGCACTTGTTCTCCCACTTTTTGTAGGCATCCAGATACGCTTCGGACTTATCACCGTTGAACGTGACCTCGTAGTACATGCCGTCAGGGACGGTCGTGCTGAGCATGGCTTTCTGGTTCTGCAGCGTCTTGCTGTACCAGACGACGAACACGTCATCCGTCGTGATGTGCCCGTTCTTATCGGTCTTGTCCGCCCTTCCGTTGTAATACTCGACAATCTGTTCCTTGCAGAAATGGATATACTCTTTGCTTCCCATATTTGTCACCTCACTCATACGACTGTCCAGGCCGTAATGTCCTTCATGTTGTAGGTCGCGATCCATTGTTCTTTCCTGATCACGACGAAATAGCATCCGCTGTCCTTAGCGATGAAATCGTAATCGTCCCAGAGCCTCTGCGGGATGATGTCCTTCCTTCCATCCCGGAAGAATATGCGGATCTTCTGCTTCTTCCGTTTCTTGTCCTTCTTTTTCTTTGCCATGCCGTGTCCTCCTGTTATTCGACTACTTCCCAGTCGGTCGCAAGCATGTCGGCCTGAGACGCGAGCCATCCCATCTGAACGCCGGATGTTCCGACGAAAGCGAACGCCTTGTTCCCGATCGCGTCATGTTCCGCATTGACCGTCTTGCCGGCAGCGTCCTTGTAGCTGATGCAGGTCGCGAGCTCCACGTACTGTCCCTTCCCGTTCCAGCCGGAACGGGCGATCTTCTTTCCGTAGCGCTTGGCCATGTTGATGGCGTCCCCGAAGGAGAGACCCGTCTGCCTTCCGCCGAGCTTCGGGCAGTTGTCTTCATCCGCGATCATCCATTCAGTCGAACAGATATTGCGGAGTGTGTACTCAACCCGCTGTGATTCACGGATATCCATGACCGGCTCCCCTGTATCGGATTCTTCCGGACGGCAGTGCATCAGGATGGTCTGCTTCTCGCTGTCCCATTCCCAGTATCCGGCCCATGTGGGGAGCTTCACCTTCGCTCCATGTTTCATGGCGTCGAGCGCTTCCGAGAAGAACATGGTCTTCTTTTCCGGGAGGCCGTAGAGCCATTCGGGAGAAGTGCCGAGGGCTTCCGCGATTTTCATGATGATCACTGCATTCGGGCACCTCTGCCCTGCGATATACTCTTTGACCCTGCTTTCCGTATCACCGATCTGTTCGGCAAGCCTGCCGGGTGATACTCCTCTTTTCGCCATGATCTCGTTCAGCCTGTCTACGAAAGAGCTGAATGATGTTCCCTTTGCTCCCATGTCACCTCCTTATCCTGCCCTGTGCGGGCAATATGTTCACTTTAGTTTCACTTTGTTACTTAATCCTTCTTGCTGGCGTGCACAGCCTTCTGCGATGTAGAACGACCGAAGCGCACGACCCTTCCGTTCTTGTCCTTGTAGGCGACCACCTGCACTCGGTTGCTCTCGTATGTCCGTCCGGTCTCCCTGCAGAACTTCTTCAATTCCCTCTCCCTGGCTTTCAGGATCTTTGCTTTCTTCTTGAAATCCTCCGACAGCTCTTCCTCCATCTCGTCGTCCGTGGCTGCCTGCATGGCTGCGTCAAGGGATGCGAGCTGTCTCCGCAGTTCCCGGATGTCCCTCTCCTGCGCACGCTGTTCCTGCGATGCCTCGTAATCCGAATACTCGACTCCCTTGTACTTCACCCGGTGGTTCTCGAACTCGTCCAAGCGTTCCTGCGGCCAGTTCGGCTTTGATATGCCCGGCCAGAACGGATAGAAGTTGTGCCGGCAGTTCACCCCGCACAGACCGCCTGCTGTGCCGTACCCCGTGGAATCCGCGAAGTTCGGGTACTCGAACGAGCTTCCGTCGATCTTGTAGATCTTCCCCTGCCATACGGAGTGGGAAGGTCTCGCCCCGAAATGCGCTGACACCTCGTAATACTCCACGCCCATCGCTTCCGCCTGTATCTCGGTCAGTTTCGCCGCTGTCTGGTTGACGGAAGTCAGCAGGTTCCTGCGGATCGCGACGTCAAGGTGGTCCTTCCTCTTCGCGAACTGCACATAAGCGCCTTCCTGCGCCGCGCCGATGATAGCGGCACGTAAGGCCTGCTGCGGTGAGAACGCACCTGAGATGGACTGCATGTACGCCTGGTTTGACATCTGCTGGTAGAGCGAGGCGGCTGTCCCCGCCGTGGTCCTCGTAAGGTTCATCAGGTCTCCCTGCGTCCTCCGTATCTCTGCCTCGAGTACCTGCCTCATGGCGATGGACATGCTCCTGTCCACCTCGATGCCCTCGGCCACTAAAGGCGCGGCGTTCGTCTCAATGTTCATCGCCCCGGCTTCCTTGAACAGCTTCTCGATCTCCTTCGCTGTCTTTCCGGTCATCTCCGATATCTGACGGTTGACCTCGTCCTGCAGCGCCCCGATCTCCTGCACCTGCTGGTACTGCCAGATGGCCGTGTCCGTCGGGTATCCGTTCTCCACGAGCCTTCTCGCGATGTCCGTCACGATCTGCGTCTCCAGCTGGTCGTACAGCCCGAGGATGTAATCACTGCATCCCGCAAGGTATTCCGGTGTCAGCATCCCTCACACCTCCGTCATGAATTCCCTGTGAACGGGAACCTTTCTTCGGCATCAGGGACGTCCGCGGGCATGTATTCCTCAAGCGCCTGCTCAGGAGAGCATCCGAACCAGTACGACGTGACGTATTCCTTCCGGAGGTATCCGCTGTTCGCCAGCTGCATCCGTATCTGCAGCTCCTTGTCCGTATCCTGCAGGACGCCGTCTCCCCATGTGATGACAGGTTCGACATCCGCGTCCGCCACGATGCCGTACAGCCGACAGTATGTCTTGAGTACCTGGCAGAGCTCCTTCAGACCGTCGTCCCATGCCTGCTGCATAAGGTTGACGGAATGGTAGCTCCTCTGCTTGGACATCCTGATCTCTTCCGCCGTCTTCTCGACTTCCGTCGTATGGCTCAGCGTTCCGTATGCGAGTCCGCACTTGAATTCGATCTGCCTCAGGTCTTCGTTCAGTCCGTTTACCCATGCCGTGTCCCGGATTTCCGGAGAGTACGGCTCGATAAGGTTCTTAGTGCCTTCGTTGAGGCTCGTGTCCGAATGGAGCAGGCGGAACAGCTTCTGGTCGATGCCGGTCAGGTTAAGGTTGCCTTTCTCGTCACGTTCCTCGTCGAACATGGTGGAGTCCGCGAATATCTTCGCTTTCTTGGCTTCATACTCCCAGACGAATCCGCCATACTTCTTGTCTGCCTCCCGGAAGTCTGTTTCCGCACGGTGGAAAACGGAAGCGCCGAGCGGTGACTTTGGGTCGCTGGTGTTCGGCACCGGGACTTTGATATAGACGAACAGCGGGGTCTCGATGTTCGCTATCTCGACCTCGGGCTGGATGCCTTCCCATTCCTCGACGTCTGTCAGCGGGATTTCTTCCCTGAAGCGGTCACGCACGTTGTCCCCGGCAGTCTCCGTATCTGTGAAGTTATAGATCTCCTCGGAACGGAATGCCTTGTTGACGACCGTGTACTTCTCCGGCGTCCATGTGTGCATCTCGAGCCGGGTGTACATGTATCTCTGTTTCTTCAGTGAATCGACGAATATGGCCGACGTGACCATATCGTCATCGAACGCGAGCGGATAGAACTCGTTCGCGTACAGCACGTCAATACCGATCCTGTTCGGGATCCCGTTCCCGTCGACTGACTTGACATACGGCTTGAACACGATCCCGCCGTATGCGGAATACGCCTCGACATATTTCACTATGTTGTCCGGACGGAGCAGCGACTTCATCTGCAGTTTGATGAAGTCCGACATATCGTTCCCGTCGAGGGAGAAATCGAATTCCGTCAGGATCAGCCTGGCGAACTCCGAGCAGACCGCAGATGGAAGGTTCATGCACGCGCCGTGCTCGACCTCTCCCTCCCACGGCGGGTGGTTCATGTACATCTCACCCCAGAGCTGGATAGATTCTTCCATCTTCTTGGAGATGACCGTCTGAACCTTCATCTTCTTCTCGATCGTAGTCCTTCCAAGGAACATGCCTTTCAACCTCCCTCCTATTCCTTTGATCACATCTACCAGTCCCATGAATGCCTCCTTTAATTCTGACCTGGTTTGAATCCGAAGCCCTTGAGCAGCTTCGGTATATACCGCTCGAACGTGTACTCGAAGGCATCCATCGAATCGATGTCCGATGTTCCGTCGTCAAGACGTTCGTTCTTTGTGGGTTTCTTCTTGTCCCATATGGCCGAGCTTATGGCATCCATAAGGGACCGGCATTCTTCCTCGACATAAAAGAACCTGTCATTCGCGGACAGGATGTCGAGACAGAATATCCTGTCGTTGATGTAAGTCTTCATCGCGTCGGAAACAGGGATGCCGCCGAGCTTGTTCCGCTTGAGCGTATTCGCGAAATCACGCTTCAGCACCTGCTCAGCCGAATCCACGTAGACATTGTCGACGCGTCCGAAGTTTGCGCGCACCCAGAGCACGAAATCTAGGAACAGCTTGCACAGCTCCTGGGATGATATGTCCCTCACGATCTGGTTCGTGTCCGGGTCCATCTTTCCCTCGACGTATCTCCTGCTCCGTATGGCAACGATCTGGTTGAACCCGACCGGGAGCCCCACGGCAACGAAGGCATGGCCAGACCCGTTCCCTCCGAAGTCAACGCCTACGATGACCCTGGCGAACCGCATCTGCCGCGCCTCGGCAATGGTGATGGAGTGCGGTTTCTTCTGTCCCTTCGGCAGCGACATCTCGCCGGCAAGGGTCTTATAGATCAGACCTTCTGCAATGCTCCGCTGTCCGAGGATGTCCCTGTTGTGCCAGATGGTCCCGGGGACGTACTGCGATATGAACGCCTTCCTCGCTTCTTCCTCGATGCTGATGTTGTCGAAGATCGTGAACTGCATATAGTTCACTCCGCCAAGGAGATCGCCCGTCTTGTCCATCTCGACATACTTGTCGATGTACTCCGTATAGATCGGAGCGTTCGGGTGGTCCGGGTTCAGGTCCCAGAAGAACTTTCTTTTGTGGGACGCGAGCGTACGGTTGAACGCTTCCTTAATGGTGTTGTCGTGGTGGATGTTGATCTCGGTAGCGATCCACATGCCGTAAGAATTCGCTATTTATAGCAGACTATCTCTTAAACCCTTTCGGGTTCACGCCCTTTTCCATCTCCGTATCAATAGGAGATGTACTCCGCTATCAAGCGGATAGTCGTTACAGGTTATTGATTGATATGAATGTGAGACCATAATAAAAATCGCCCTTGTCTATCTTTTTCCTGATAGACCGGGCAATCGTTTCTGAACACGTTGATTCCGGAACAATTTTCATGTCGATCAGTTTTTCGGCAAGATCCCTTGAGAAATATCCTTTGGCTATTATCCTTCCATTTTTCAAGGCTGCCACGTGACGAATATCTTTCCTTAATCCGTTTTCAGCACAGTGTTTCATATTCTCTTTTCTTGAACAGTATTCAAGGTTGCTCACATTGTTATTGGTCTTGTCTCCATCGATATGGTTTATGTCGGAACATTCGCTCTCGCCCAGGAACGCTTCGGCTACAAGCCTGTGTACAGTCCTCGTATCATGCTTTCCGTTCCTGAACAGCTTGACGAACATATAGCCTGAATTCTGTTTGAGCTGGCTCATGATGACAGGCTTATGCTTACATCTTTTCCCGCCTATGCTCTTTACCCTTCCAAGGTTCGACACATAGTACCTTCCGCCATATCCTTCAATGGCTCTCCATTCTTCCATAGCATACTCCTTTCGGGTATTTATCAATCAATCTTCCCACGGGATTTTTTCATCCCCCGTTAGCACCCTTACGGGTACCCTGCCGATAAGCAGTAAAAGCGTGTTGGGGCAATTCCTGTTTGTTTCACCCCTTATCTTCTTGTAGGACGACGCCAGCGCGGCACCTGCGAAGATGACGATCTTCTCCTTGTGCCCTGTATCCGGGCCGTTGATGATCAGGCACTCGTTGCCCTTGTACTTGCCCCAGTGGCACTGGCCGGCAAAGATGTATTCAAGCCCCATGCCGTTGCAGTCACCGATGTTCAGCTTCGCATTGGCTCCGGTGCTTCCTGTGGCCAGGTGCATCTTGTCCGGGTGTGTCTTCAGCTCATGTGCGAAGGCGTACACATTGTCGACGGTCTTTCCTGCTCGGACAGCACCCTCAGCGATGTTGTACGTGTTCGAGACGCACTTCCGGATATATTCCTTGTGCTTCTCGTTCCACATGAAATGGAGCCGTGATTCACGCCTCGTTTCCCTTCTGTCCTTCCAGCACCTCAGCTGCCTGCGTTCAGACCGTGTCCGCATCCGCATCACCGTCCTCTCCGTAGAGCATCTTATCGGTTTCGCTCAGGTCCTCAAGCACATTGTCGGATCCGAGGAGCTTGTTCGTAAGCGCGTCTGTGCGTTCAATGTTCGCATCCATGAGTTCGAGTTCGAGTGGAAGCTTCTGGAGCTGCATCTCCTGTTGGATCCTTGCATTGCGGACCTGATTCAGGGATGCTAGAGCTCTTGCTTTTTGCGACTGTACGGAAGTCAGTTCGCGTTCCAGTCTGGCAATAAGGTTCGCCGTTGATTCCGTACGCGTACTAATCTCCATCGCGGAACCTGGAAGAACCTCCGGAGTCGCTTCCTCAAGAAGGCGCCGCTTTTCTCTGTATCGCTCTCGTTCTTCTTCCTGTTCTTCCGGCGTCCCTTCGAACACTCGCTTCGTTTTTCGGCTCTCAACTCCTGCTACATACAGCCCGTCTTTATATTTCGGGTCATTCTTGTATTGGTTGATCGCCATCATAAGCCTTCGCTCACGAATAGAAAAAAGAGTGATCGTTTCTACAAGGACAAGCTCTTCATCGATATCACTCGTCATCATCAACTTTTTTTCCTCATCATCGAGCGTATCCAGAAATATCTTTGCGTATCCGCCATGCTTCCTGGCATTATGGCTTCGCAGTGGGGCTCCGCCTCCCTTGTTCCCGAGAGCGAATTTATTCCCCTTCGGCGCTCCGCCTTTTCGTTTCGGAACGCTCCCTTTTTCGTTTGGAGCGTTCCCTTCGTTTTTTGGAACGCTCTTTTTTCTCTTCCTCGGCTGCTTCTTGCTTTCCGTCAAAAGATCATCAGCCCATTTGTCCAGTGATTTCCACTTCCTGACGTCAGAAGGCGAAACGCCCAATTCTTCGGCGATGTTGACGAGAGCTTTCTGCCCGCTCGATCTTAGATAAATCAGTCTTGCTTTATCCCTGTTCGGGTTTCTCGCCCTTGGCATTTCCCTCTCCTTTGTTCGTGTATGTGTTTATTTCGGTATTGTCTGACTATTTCAGCATAAACCGAAAATATTATACGCATTTTGTGTTATATCTAATAGAACACAAATAAATTCAAAAATATGCTAAAAATTCGAAGCACACCGCACAGCGTCCGTACTCGCCATGCAGTGCGCCTCACCCGGAATCCGCATAAAAATATCCGGTATAACTTTGCGCGGACCAGGATGCTCAGTTGCCGTAGAGCCCTGCCGTGCTTATGCGCTAAATAAAAGGGACCGTGCGATGTTTGCGCATCGTTTGCAGTTCCCATGCTCAGATATTCCTATCTGTATCAGCCTCAATATGAGTTTCGAGTTTCGAGTTTTGAGTTTCGAGTTTTGAGTAGCGGGGGCAGGATTTGAACCTGCGACCTCGAGGGTATGAACCTCGCGAGCTGCCGTACTGCTCCACCCCGCGATACAGCGAGCTACGTACCATCCGGTATTTCACTCGCCAGAGGATGAAAAAAGCATATGATATCAGAACGACGGAACGCGCCGTCGCTGACCGGGAACAGAAGGATTCGAACCTTCACCTCGGATTCTCCTGAGTTTAAGCGCGCCCCGCGCTCTTTCCGTTGTTGTTGAGCTATGTTCCCATGATTGACGCCACTTGCTTTCCGTGAGCGCCGGCCGCTTCTTGCTGCGGTACGTGTTCGGTCATATCCTTGTGATGTATTCCGCCTGGGAATACTTCGTGTTGCCTGCCACCATCATGTTCAGGAAGTCCTCACGGCTGAAGTCCGACAGCCGGAACACTTCTTCCGGACGCATGCCGAGCTCCCTGCCGATCTCTTCGACGGACTTGCCCTCGCCGATCAGCTCCTTGACGATCGCCTTCATTGGTTCCAGAAGGTGCGTTCCTCTTGCCCGGTTGTGCGTGACCGTTCCGTAAATGTCCTCTGCGTGTTCCTTATGGATGACGATGACGATCGGCACTTTGTTGTCGAGCTTTGACCTCAGCGGCTCCCTTCCCGCCACTGTCCATCTGTGGAACCCGTCGATGATGGTGAGGTCTTCCCTGCACACGATCGGGAGCGTCCAGCCGTTGGTGAGGATGGACTGTGTCAGCAGTTTCAGGTTCTCTTCGGATACTTTGTTCGGGTTGTAATCATTCGGTTTCAGTGCATCCCTGTCCACCCACTGCAGGGTGGATAACGGTGCGGACAGTTTCTTATCCATCATTCGGCCTCGCTTTCAATTCTTCCTTCGCGCTTTCCACGTATTTGCTGTAGACGTTCTGGTACAGCGCCCTCAGGCTCCTCAGCTTTGGATCACCGGCCATCAGTGATTCATACAGGCTCTTTGCCTGCTGGTCGTTCAGGAGCGCGGCGGTCGACAGGTAGAAGTTCCTGTAGGCGCTTGCCACTTTCCTTTTGTGCTTTGTCTGGAAATACGTGTCGAAGTTCCTGAAAACGTGGTTCAGTTCCGCACGGTAGTCTTTCTTCTCCGCATCTTCTTCGAGCGTCCGCCTTGCCCTCGTGCTCCTTCCGAACATTTCCGAGTCCCAGTAAAGGGCGGCGAGGTAGGCGTTCGGCTCCCTCCTTATGATTGAGTCGAGCAGGTGCGGGTAATACTCGTTCATCTTTACGAGCGACCTTGCGGTATCGACGGAGAAGAACTGCGAGACGCGCATCTGTCTCCTGGTCGCCCCGGCCTGCCACATGTAGAGATATATGTCCGGGATGTCGACCTTGTGCTCTTTCAGGTAGAGCCAGACGTCCGAATCCTTCCAGTCGTAGATCGGATAGATCTTCCGTCTTCCCAGTGATCCTTTCCTCTGGTGCGGTACCTTGGCAATGTTCTGTAGGCGCTGCAGCGATTCCGCCGTCCTAACGCCGACCATCGTCATTCCCATCGCGCACTTCTTGTCTAGGAACTGCTGGTAGGAGTCCACCCTTTCCCGGAGCTGCGGGTCGTTCCTTATGGCGAACGGCGGGGGCTGTCTCACCCACCTGTCCGCCTTTTCCGCGTCCCAGCATATGAAGGATTCGTCGTTCTCAAGTGCGTTGAAGCAGTTGAAGTGCCTGTACTGCATGCAGTACCACGCGAACTTCGCCCTTACCATCAGGAACTTCCTTCTCCACTGTTTGGTCATCTCCTCGATGCACGGGAAGATCGCTTCCTCGTCGATGAACTGGACGGTCAGCTGTGCCGGGTCGATCTCGCCCCTCTGGATCAGTTCGAGGGTCACGTTCGCGAGGCACAGGCTGTCCTTCCCTCCGGAAAAGCTCATGTATACAGGGAGCCCGTTCTTAAAGACGTTCCGTACACGCATCTCCGCGGCCTGCACCACGTTGATCGTTCCCTGCTTACGCTTTACAGCCATATCTTCTCACCGCACTTGGGACATGTGATGAATCTGCCGTTCTCAGCGCCTTCCGCAGTTGCGGCAGTCTGTGAGTCGTCTGAACTGTTCTGAGCGCTCACAGCTCTTTCTGTGGGCTCTGGGGAGGCTTCGCGCCTCGCTTCCCTTTCGGCACTTGCCTGCCTTACTTCCTGCACTTCCTCTTCGTCGAGCAGGCCGTAGCTGGCGATCGTCTCGGTCACTTCCTCGGCATCCGCCACCATGTCCCGGAGGATGTCTTCATCGAAGCCCGGTATGTCGAGGTCGTCCCTCAGTTCCTCTATGAACTCGTTAAGGACGGTCAGGTTCTCGACGCCGAGGTTGAAGATCTTGTTGTCCGCGATCATGAGTTTCTTCTTTGCGGCTGGTGTGAGGTCCGTCATGCGGTACACATCCGCTTCCGTCTCACCCATCCTTACGAGCGTGTCATACAGCCCGTTGCCGACCAGTACAAGCCCATCCTCATCTACAATAATGGGTCTCGTCTGGCCGAACATGCGGACCGAGCGCTCATATTCCTTCAGCTGGTTCTCGGTATGCATCCGGACATTCTTCTCCGGCTTGTGCATGTCCGCCAGCTTCATCCTGTTGATCTGCATAAAAATGCCCTCCTTTCCGTCAATGAAAAGAAGGGCAATGGCATGAGCGTGCCGATGGCGGGTTCGTTCTGCCCTCAGGCAGCCGTTTCCCCTGAACGCGCCCCCATCCCCGAGAGGATGACGGCAATGAGACCGGATATCAGCACGGTATAAAGGCTCGCCCCTGTCTTCAGGAGCGGCAGCTCATGTATCGTTGCATACGCAAATACCGGAAGTCCGGTGAGCAGAGCCACGCCCACCCCGGTGATAACGCCTTCCGCCTTCAGCCTCACCCTGCAAAGTGTCATGACTGTCGGCAGGAGCGTTGTCGCACGCAGCGTCCCGTATACGAGGAACATATGCGTCACTGTCAGGCCTGGGATGTTGGCAATTAAGATGCCGATGACCAGCAGGAGGACCATGACGGCCTTCGGAAGCCTCGTCTTTCCGTCATTTTCCAACTTGCCGGCAACTTGCCAGTCCGTCGTCAGCGACGCAGCCGCGCACAGGTTGCTGTCAACTGTAGACAGGAGACCGCTCATGAGCATGAACAGGAACGGGACGACCACCCATGACGGGAAGAGCGCCCTGATCAGCTCGAAGTTGACAATGCCCTTGTCCTGTGCCGCGTATCCGGATCCGGCGGCGATGAAGCCTATGATCCCCATGCTGAGAGGCACGAGCCCGAAAAGGACCGCGCCGAGCAGGAACGCTTTCCCGATCTTCTTCTCGTCGATGGAAAAAGCCCTCTGCCAGAAGCACTGGTCACCGAATGGCCCGGATATGAGCCCGATGGCTGTGGGCAGCCCGAACGCGAGCAGCACTTCCATGCCCTTCGCGTCGAAAAGTGAATTGTAGTCCCCTGTGAATCCGTGGAAGCCTTTCAGGAGGTTCTCTGCGCCCCCCGGCATGCTTATGGCCCACGGTACGAATACTGCGCATGCAGCGAGGATAAAGAGCATCTGTACGACGTCCGTCATGACGGATGCCCGTATTCCCGAAAACTGTGAATAAGAATACGCTATCACGGCCAGCAGTACCGTCGTCAGCGTGAAGTTTATGCCTGTCGCGTTGCTGAGGATCCGGCCGCCTGCAAGCAGCTGGACAGCGGTCGACAGGATCGTGAGACCCGCGAGCTGTATCCCGTAGATCTTCTTCACACCGTCGCTCTGGTATTCATGGCCCATGAAGCCGGACAGCGTGATCCCTGCCGGCATCCTTCTGCGGATAGCTTTCGCAAAAGGAATGAAGAGCATCAGGCAAAGGACGTTCGGGACCAGGAACCAGAAAAGACCCGGCAATCCGTTCGAGTACGCCTTCTCCGCCGAGGTGAACAGTGCCGGCGCCCATATCCATGTGGCGGCAATGCTCATGGCGGACACGACCGGGCCCATCTTCCTGTCCCCTACATAGAAATCGTCGCTCCCTTTGCCCTGCTTTGCAAATAAAAAAGTCGCGGCGAGCATCACTGCTGCGTATACCGCGAGTATGATAAATCCATTCATCTTCCTTCTCCTTGGGATTTTATTTGAAGGGCATTCCGTTCCGTCAAAACCAACCTCCTCTCCCCGGATGAATGGAAAAGGCCGCTGGTCTTTCCAGCGGCCCCATGACATGATATTACCCACTTATCATATGAGTTTTTGTGAATTAAGTCAAGATAAAATTAACGGCTTCCGTTTTTTGTGTCCACATTGTCCACATATACCTGTGAATAACTAACGCTTACCGTTATTTTGATGATAATTTTTTACTGCCGCCATCCCGAACGTATTCGTGGAAAGGATCTCGATCGCGCGGTTCTTGTCGTTGTTGATCGTGACCTTGGACACGTCCCATTTCTCGGCCAGCTCCTTGACGGACTTCGGCTTTTTCAGGAAATACATGGAGCGGATGACGTCGTACATGCGCTTCCCCATCTCGCCCTTCAGGTCGCACTCTTTCCGGAAGACCTTCATCATCTTGTCGACGTCGGCAATGATGATGCCGCTCCTGGTCTTCGTGGTCTCAAGGGCGGCGACGTCAACATCGTCCTTCCCTTCCATGAGCCTGCGGATCGCCTCTTCCTGTGTCTGCTCCCTTGCCTGCGCGCCGTTGCTTATCGTCTCGAGGAAGTTCGCCCGGATGTGCCGGTAGTTCTGCAGAAGCTTCTGCATGTTGTAGAGGCGCTGGTCGTTCTGCCTCTTCACTTCCGCCTCGTTCTTCCGGTCACGGTCCGCGATGGCAATCCTCGCCCCTTCCGCAGCCGCTTCCGTGATGATGTCCTTAAGTTCCTGTTCCGTCATGTAGACGAACTTACTGTTCTCTCCCAGTTCCGCCACTTTCCGCCTCCTTGATCGCGCCGAGAATCTCTTCCATCTGTGCCTCGTCCATTATACCATGTTCCACAGCTGTCTGCAGGGCTTCCTTGTACCCGCACATCGGGCAGATCAGGCTGCTGTCCACCCTCGACATGGCGGGAGGCCTGTCATATTCGCTCCCGCACCTGGGGCATATCCTTTTCACCGCCATCCTTTTTCCCCTCCGGCCTGAATCCTATGATCTCTCCGATCCCGAACGCCCCGTCCGGGCATCTGTGCACCGTCTTCCTGTATACCCTGCCAGTATACCCGATGAGCGAGGCGCTTTCCTCACCGCTGGCAAGGAGCGTCTTCAGGTATGCCTCGGCGAGGACGGATGACGTCTTTCCTTCCGCGTACCTCGTTCCGCAGAGCGAGCAGCGATAGACCGCTTCCATCATGCCTCACCTGCCTTTCTCCGCTCAAATCCGAGGTTTTTAATGGCTGTGTAGTACTCGGTCAGTCGGTTCTCCATGTTCTGCCCGTCTTCCAATGCCTTTCCCGCCTCGCTGAGTATCTTCCTGAAAGCTTCATAGACCCCGCTGTACTCCTGGGGCGCTTCTGCTTCCGGCGGGAGGTCTTCGAACTGTTCCCTGCAGATGTTCATTATCTCCTCGTGCCTCGTGCAGATCAGTTCATCTGATTTCATTGCGCCCTCACCTGCCCCTACCGGGGCAAGACCGCTGTCGATGGCTTTCTGCACCGCTTCCGCCTTTCTCCTGTCCTTCAGCTCCTCAAGCCATCTGGCGAGCATCAGGTGCATCATGCAGCACTCTTCGCAGTCCTTCTTCTTCTCCGCGACATCGTAGCAGTGGGCGATCGCCTCGTCCATGGTGAGCGGTCCTTCCCCGCTGTCCACGTCGATCCACCAGCTGTTCCTGTCGTCGAAATACTTCGACGCGAAGACCTTGCGACAGTCGACCCCGAACGTTTCCTTCATTTCCGGGATATTCTCGTTCACGGCATCGAACTCTAGTCCCTGTGCCCGGCACCACTCGACGGCTTCGTCGAGCAGGTCTCCAACACGGTTCGTCCACAGGATCAGCTTGACGCCTCTCCCCCTCTCCCTGATCAGCCATTCGATGAACGGCCTGTTCGGCTCGCCTATCCATGGCCAGCATGATTTCTCGGTAAGCGTGCCGTCGAAATCAACGGCGTAGATCTCATAATATTTCTTCGGTTCCTGCATCATCTATCTCCTTATCATTTCCCATAAGGTCCCAAATGCTCATCTGACCCGGAATCTGTCCAGCGTCACTGTCCATGGCGCTTGCGACAGCCCTCACGATCTCGCACCAGCACTCCGGTCCGTACCCACGTATCATGCTTTCCGGATCCGTGAGCTGCTTGCCGCATTTCTGGCATCTGTGGTACATCAGCGGTACTCCTCTCCGGTCCTCTTGTCCCTGAACTCGATGCGGTTGATGATATCGAAGCCCATCGCGTTCGCCTCGTTCTTCAGCATCCGCACGAGATAGGCGATGGCAGCGCTCTTGTCCTGCACGTTCGTGTGCCTGCCGTCCCTCATGACGTTGGACACCGCCTTTTCAGCCGTCGGGTCCGCATATCCTTCTTGGTTCATCCAGTCTTCCTCTTCCTGCGTTTGTACGCCGTGTTCAGTTCTGTTTCGAGCCTCTTGCGTTCCATTGGGTTCCTGCTGTGCTTGATCGCCTTTTTCAGCCATGCGATGTCCCTCACGGGGTCGCTGTCCAGCGCGTCGGACGGCTCCACGGCTTCCACTGCCTTCGCGAATTCGGCAGACAGACTGGTCGTATTCTGCGCTGCTTCCGCCACCTTCGCGAACGCCTCCTGCAGTTTTTCAGCCTCCTGCGATATCAGGAATGCAACGGCTTCGAACTCCTTCATCCCGAATTCCTGCATGATCGGCTGAACACTTCCCCTGAGTTTCTCCATCAGGCGTTCAATTTCGCCCGCATCATTTTCGGTCATTCCCATAGCCCCTCCTTACTGCCATCTTTCCGGCGTGTTGAGGATCGAGAAGTCTCCGTCCATCGGACGCCACAGGTGAAGCACGTTCTCGAGCGTCTTGAATCCCGGACGGCTCACTCCGTGCAGGTAGTTCTCCTCGGACGGATGGATCTGCACGACCATCTCGTCATCGTTGAAGAACATCTTTTTCAGCTTGCACATATCGTCCCATGTGGGAAGCTTTTTCCTGTTGTAGCAGCTGACGCTGACATGCTCCATCAGGTGTGCTTCGTCATACCCGAAGATCACGCTCCCCTTGAAGCCCTGCCAGTCTACGAAACCCTCATACACATGGAACCTGTCCAGCCCGTAGCCGGTCTTCCTTCCGGTGACGCACAGGTTCGGCGTCTGTTTCAGTTGGTCTATGCTTTTCACTATTTCTCCTTCCTCACTCCCAGATGGCGTGCAGTATCGTGTCCAGATCTGCCTCACGGCCTGTCGCGTGGTGCGTGTCGATGAACTCGACCTCGTCCATGGTCCCACTCGTCAGGTCTCCATTGATGAAATGCGCCTCGTTCCCGTGTATGCAGAGGAAGACCACCTTCTTCCCCGTCGTGTTGTTCTGGTAGACCGCGCCCGGGATGGGCAATGTATATTCCATGCTATCCGCTCCTTTCACATCATTCATTGGCTGCAACGTACCCTTCCGGGAGCTCCGCGATCGATACCGCACCGATCGGCATCCACGCCCAGACCTTCTCACCGAAATGGCTTCCTGTCTCCTCCGTCCAGACAAGCCCGGTATTTGGCTCTCCCGCCATCGCCCATCCGGCGAGCTCGGGGTCATTGGTGATGTCCCCGAAATACCTTGTCTCAACAGCGGCATACTTCTTTCCGGTGAATTTGATCTCCTGGGAATCGCCCTCGGTGTAGCACTCATCATACAGGAGCGTTACCCAGTACATGCCTTCTTCCGCAGGATTCCCGTCCTTCTCGACGTATTTCCAGTTCTTCCCGGATTCCTGGCAGGCAGCAAGCCCGGCAAGCGCCAGATTGAGGAGCTCGTCAAAATCCTTCTCGAACTCTTCCTGATCCAACTGTCCCTTGCCCTCATAGTTCGTTCTTCCGAGCAAACTGCTTATGGCCGGCTTCACGATTTTCCTATAATTCTCGATAAGTTCAAATGTCATATTCTTTTCCTCCTTTATGCATTTTATGCTTTATGTTGCGCTTTCAAGACAGCCCTGTGCCGTTTCCGCATCGGCTGGCCTTACATATCTTTCCGGGAGCGGCATCCACGCGACAGCGTGCAGACCGATGTCTTCCGGACAGTCCTCGGAATCCCCGATATACCACTTGCCGACACCGTCCGTTACCCGGTACTCCATGATCTCGATGACCGTGCTCAGGTCGAAGCTAACGAGCACCTTCTGGCTGTATCCGTCCTCGTCGAGCTCAGGGAGCTTCTCGCTCACCGGTATCCATTTCGGAACGTCATTCTCATACCGGTTCTTCATCGCACAGGCCACAGCATAGAGAACCCGTTTATCGTTGGTATCTATCTTCTTCTTGCTGGTAATTGCGAAGATCTCTTCCAGAAGTTCGTCTACCGTTCTGTGCGCCAGATGAATGATTTTCATATCTTTTCGCCTCCTTCCTTGTATTCCTCGGGCAATGGTCTCCATGCGTCTACCACCCCTTTAGCATATTCATACTGTACTATGGATCCGGGAATCAGAAGGGCGCGTGTCCACGTCACATACTCTTTAGTCAAATTGGCAAGCACCGCCTCATCTCCTTCCGGAAGTCTCACGGAACAGGGAATCCAGTCCGCTTCCTTCACTTTCGGCTTTGAGGGCGTCAGGGCATCAAGCCTTTCGCCGACCATCTTTATGTATTGCTCGATGGTCATATTTGTAATATCGCCAGTGAGGCATAATCTTGCCTCCTGTCTGCTGATTAAATCATCCATCAATCAATCTCCTTCCGCATCCACGACAATAGTTATCCTGCTCATCCACAGGCTCATCGCACATATCGCACTGATACCAGAGCGTCATACCGTCTCTCGACTTACCTACAATGCGTTTAGCTGTTTCCGGCTGTGCGGGTGGCAAGGATCTCAATACTTCCTCGACACCGTTAATACAGTCAAGCGCATCAATCGCCGCCTGTCGGCTGACGGCGTCTGAACTGTTCGGAATTACCGAATTGTTCCCGACATTTGTGTCGGTCGCAACGGGCTGAATGGTCGGCAGATTGTTGATAGCCGCCTCCGCACTGCTTAACTCAATCTTTAGCTCTGGGTCTCTTGCGTCATAAAGATATGTCTGGCATTTGCGGAGTGCTTTGAGTGCCGCATCTGCATCAATCGGTCTCATCCTGCTCATCCCTCCATTTCTTCACCATTGCGGAAATCTGTATTGCGGTTATCTCAGAAAATGTACTGTCAAGGCTTTTTAGCCATTCAATCTCATTCTCAATCCATGACAGCGGAATTGCCGGTTCGGGCTGTCTGCTCGGCAGATTTTTTAAATACTCAACAGGCACAGCTTCATCTAAATAAATCTCAACTCCATTTGTTCGCTGGATTAGTATTTTTCCATCAATCGCCTGCTGTCTGTCAATCAAGTTAGTTGACTGAGCACTGTCATTTAGTTGACCCGCAGTTGACTGAGACTGAACTGTCGGCAAGGCTTCAATGTCTTTCACATTGATGTATTCTGCCAGAATTTTCCCGTCAAGACTTTTTTCCACGTCTCTCGGAAGGCTCAATATCGCCTGTTTACTCAATAAGTCCTTCTCACCAGATTCCATTTTCTTTCCTCCAATCGCTTACTACCCATCCAAGGACCTCATATGGCGTGTATCTGCCGTCCAGCTCAGAAAGCTTGACCTGGTAATTGACCAGCCAGCTTCTTACTGCTTTCGCGTACGCTTCCGAAATAGGCGGTGACTGTGCTGACGGGAGCTCTGCCAATGCTTGCGGAATGTCTGGCTTGTACCAGTGTGCCTTTGCCACTTCAATTGCATCTTTCCTGTAGATGGTGTCAGTTGTGTCTTTTCCGGAAAGTTGCGTCTTCCCAACACTAATGTCGGGAACATTTGAACTGCTTGACTGTTCATTTCCTAATAGTTCATCTGTCGACACGTTGAGCGCCCTTGCGATCTGCAGAAGAATGTTCGCATTCGGGATCCGCGTATTTGATATATACCGTGATACCGTTACTTCTCTTAGGTGGGCTGCTTTGGCCAGATCCTTCTGCGACATCCCTCTTTCTTCAAGGCACATGGATATCCTTTCGCCCAAACTAAGCTCTCGCGCTTCATCTGCTTCCCACTCATCAAACTCCCGCATGATCAGCTGCTCCTCTCCTGGTTTCCATGGCCCAGTGTGCGACATTACTACAACCGAATTGATTGCATTGATGATGGAATCAATTACTGCCGTTTTATAGTTGTCGATGCTCTCGCTTACAAGCTGTTCGGCATACTGGTCGGCAGCTTCCAAGATTCGGTTCAATCGGTTATTATCCGGGTCTGCGGATAATTCCTGTGTGAGCAGATCTATTAACTCATCTCTTTCCATCAGTCTCCTTTCCGCCATCATCGGCTAAAGAAATAATTGAATATGCAGAAGATAATAAGCACGATGATATAGAATGTATTATCATCCATCTGTTTTCCTTTCCGGATCAGAACCAATTCCCCTGCGAATCCCGCATGATTTCCTTGCCGCAATACTTGCATTTGGAATGAACTGTGCATCCGTCCCACCAGCACTCATCCGTCGGCTCGTGCCATTTCAGAATGTCGTGGTAGAATCTCTTGAAATATCCGAACTTCGAGTAAAGCGTCGCTGTAACCGGCATGGCGAGAAAAATCACGCTCAGGATTATAAGCAAAATGCCTATCATTCGTTTTTATCCTCCTTTCGTTTCCCATCAGAGCAGAACTCATAATCCGTTTTTATCGAACCTGATAATCCACAATGAAATTTGCAGGTATCTGGGTTCCATACTCTATTTGCACAAAACTTGCAGTAGATAATCTCTGGGAGTTTACGACGCCAGACAAGCTCACGGAGCCATTCGGCTGTTTGCTTTGGATACTCGCTTGCGGGCTTCATGCAAATATCGTCTAATCTGGAAGCGAGGACCTCGTAATGCTTAATCGCCTGTTCAATCGTCCACATTCTTCTCACCGTCCATTCCACAATGCATTATCAACATACTCGAAGAATTCAGCCAACTCATACAGTGAGATAGGTTTATCCATGGCTTCTGAGAGATTCTTCTCCTTTAGCCATTCTTCAAAATATTCTTTGAGCATCCCAATGCTGTTTCTGTTGATCGCTTCATTAACCGTCATTCTGCTCACCGTCCTTTCTGCGATTCCATGCATTTACTGCTTTTTCTTCTGAGGGATACAGCCCCGTCCTGCAGAAGCAGTATGCGCACTCAACCTCGTACGAGAACAATGTTCCAAATGACGCCATAGCCTTTTTGTGTTTGAACACTTTTGCCTCGCCGCCACAGAATGGACAGGTTTTAAGTTTAATCTCCGCCATTCTGTTCACCGTCCTTTCTGCGATGCTGCTTATCCTCACACATGCCATATCCGACAAGTAATCCGAGTGCAAAAATACTTACACCTATAAACATCCAGAGCAAGGGTTCAATCGGCATGGTTCTCGCTCCCTTCAATACACTTCGACCTGTTCTTCGGTTTCTAAATCCGTTACAGCCGCCGCTCCGTCAATGTCATACGGGCATTCGTTTGCGACCATGTCGGCGGCTTCTTCGGGTGAATCCGCTTCAACTTCTTCACTGTAC
>Ga0326513_10000095_pt1 | contig 64553 bp, 85 predicted proteins | sample 2_2465_0518_D_FD_203654 | JGI IMG/M metagenome (GOLD analysis project Ga0326513, IMG submission 203654) | Bovine rumen microbial communities from UC Davis, California, United States - 2_2465_0518 | ecosystem: Host-associated > Mammals > Digestive system > Stomach > Rumen | place: USA...
GTTTTTACAAATTGTAAACCACTGTTTACTCCATTAATCTCTACTTTTGGATCCTCAATAGCTTTTACAACCATAACGGTTGACCATTCAGAGAATGTCTAATTTTCAATCTGCGCCTATTTCCAAGCAGCAAAAGAATTAGTTGCATTTGGATATCCAGCCCATAAATCAGTAGTACCAAAACGCATCTAGATTTTATATACTGTACCAGGCGTCCATCTTTGTCCCAAATCTTCCTAATCAAGAACTACTACGTAGGCTCCAGAATCATCGGTTTTAGTGGGTTTATTTTTATAGATAATACCGTCACTATATCTCAATAGATTAGCCATGGTCTAATTATTAGCTTGCTTGACCAAACGAACCTACACATGCTTTACATCACCATAACTCATAAAAGCGGGTAAAGAAAAGCTAATTGAATATGATGATTTCGTTATGGAGAATGCAGGCTAAGTGCTTTTTAAATTAGGCGGATAAATATAAATCATGCCCTTTAGCCTCCTTTTACTCTATTATCTATATAATTTGAAAAAACTCATGAGCGGATGATTCACCTTCGTCCAAATAGAAAATGGCGAGGCTCCATTAAGCCTCGCCATTAATTATTGGATAAATACCAGATATTTCATCAAGTGTCCAAGAAGAACCCTCTAAAGAAGATAGAGGTATCGCTTCTAAATCTACTAAAACTGAAATTTCACTTAACTCTGTTAAATCTTTATTTGCTACTGGAACTAACTCTGTAGGAATTAGAATTGTTCCATCACTTTGTAATTCTCCGTGAGTTTTATAAATAGAGTCACGAGTTTCGATAATCGCATTGTATGTAGGTTCTAATACCTTCATATTTTTAACAAGAGCGAAACTCGTTTTTACAGGAAGGATTTTTGATCCAACCTTTTGAAGATTCTCATAAAGAGAAATAATATCTTTATTTTTTAATGTCATAATAAAAACCTCTTATGAAAAATAAGCAGGAATTCCTCCGGTAACATTAACACCTGCCTTGCCGGTTTTACTGTTTATAGAAAAATAATAGCTTCCCGCTTGTAATACTGCTAATCCACTATTAGTATAAACTCTGATGTTATTATTCTTAGCTTCGACCACCACAGGTTTTCCGTCGTCTCCTAGTATTCCTAATCCGGATCCACTAGAAAAAGTGTTTGTATATCCTATTGTACCATAATCTATAATTGTTATAGAATCAGTAGTAATACCATTTGTACTACTAAGAGTGGTCTTCCCTTTAGAAAGAGAGGAACTATTAATGTTCCAACCACCAATAGTTCCTCCTGTATCAGCCGTAAGTGTAGTAGCAGTTATTGTTCCTCTAATATCTGCACCCTCACAAGATAACTATCCATATTTATCTACCATAAAATTATCAGTAACTTTTAAAGGATAGTAATTTTTAGTAGATAACCAAATACTCGAATTGGAATTTCTAATTATATTTGATTCAATTACCCAACCACTCTCTCCACCTATATATCCAGTATCAGCTTTAATAGTTCCCTTTATCGTCGCACCTTGACATATTAGCTGACCATTATATTGTACTTTAAAGTGGTTTGTATCATTGTCGCCACCAATCTAAATGGCTGCAGCCCTAGAATCATTTTCTGGCTTAGTTAAACAAATAATCATACCATTAGACTTCGGTATTGGCTTATCAGTAATGTTTTTAGGGGAACATGCGCCACCATAAATAATAGACGAATCGCCTTTTATTACAATTCGTCCCGCGCCAGCTTTTCCAAAATAAGCGATGCCATCTTTTGCTCTCAATCCAAAAGTAGTTGCGCCGGCATCATAACCAAATAATCCTGCCGAGTCTTGAGCTGTATCTTGTCCCATTACTACGCCAGTAAATTTATTATTACTTTCTTTTATTCCTGCTCCAATCTATGGAGCGAGAATATGTCCATCAACAATGTCTAAAGACGTTCCATCCCATCCATTAATTGCTTCATTTCCAAAAGTATCAAGATACATAACAACAGAATGAAGTATATAATCTCCAGAAGAAAAACTACATTTTATTAATCCGATAGTATCATCTTCAAACTAAAATGTAGAAGAAGGCTTTAATCTATTGTTATCAATAGATAATAATTTATTCTTTAGAGAACTAAAAGTCGCACTCTCATTTTCATAAGTACAATTAAGTATACTATTATAATAAAGTGGACTCATACCAGAAGAAGTATACTTAATAAACTAAGGAATATCAATATCAACCTTTTTATTATCAATGTTTCCTACTATAACATCAATAGGATAAAGAGCACAAACAGTTACATCTTTTCGTTCTACATCTTTAATTGCTACCTATATTTTAACAAATCGCGGCAACTCTATCTGATCTTTACCAAATATCTAGACTGAATCTTTATAATCTAAAGGAGTTCCGCCTGCGTCATTTGGAAGAGCTAATCCAGAAGAAACTCGCCATTTATATACAATCCTTTGATTATCTGTCGCAACTATCGGCTCGCCATCTCGATATATAAAACATTTTAGGCTAATTGATCCTTGCCACTTATTATCTTTATACTATAAAGGAGAATACTCACTTAGTTTATTACCATTACTGTCACAAGGGCGAATCGCACAAATGTAACTAGTACCATTCGTTCCCTAGTCTCCATCTTTTAAAAACAATAACTCTTTTTTAAAAGTATAAGTATTGCCAGAGGCAGTAATTTTAAGAACTAATGTGTTATTATTATAATAATCTTTGAACTTCTATCTTATATGATAGTGCAAAATATAATTATTGTCAAGATAGATACTCTCAATCATAGTAGAGTGCTTATGATATCTATAAGCAATAATACTTTGTCCTGATGAATCAAACTTTGCTTGTGGCTCTTCTTCATTGTCTGGTAGATCGTAAATAAACTCGGGACCTCCAGGAGCGAGGTAATTATTATTTATATCATACCATTCAACTTTCGCGCCCGCGGCATATATACCTTCTTTCCAAGAAATAATAGGCTTCAGCCAACGCTCTTTTTCAGAATCTTCAATAGTAATATCACCATTAGCATCATACCTAAAAGTATCTTCTCCCTCGTAAGATAACGTTACATCTGACTATTCAGAACTATTTACAATAGTATAATCTAGTACAGCTAACTCATTTTCTCCATTGGGATCATAGACACGACAATAAACAATAGAAGAAGTATATACTAAATAATTTTCCAATGATACCTTATTACTCTTTGGACTTATCTACACAGAAGTATACTTACCATCAGGACAGAGAATATACCACTCACCGAGGAGTTTCTCAGTTATTGAATTATCTCTTATCTACAACTAAAGACCGCCATTTTCGCTTGTCTATTCTAGATAAAAGTTCTAATATTGACTAGTAAGATTATAAATATCCTATTCCGCAAATAAAATGGTTCGTCCATTATAAATCATTACTAGTTTATAACGACGACGATACCATTTATTATCATCATTAGTTAGTTCAAGGTTTAAAGTATTTGACGTGGCATCCGCAATAGCTCGCCATCCAATGCCAGCAGTTTTAACATAGCCCTCGCCACCTAGTACCACTGATGGATCTTGTCGATACCATTGACAGGTATACGAACTAGTATCGGTAATATCTTTTCCCTAAAAAACTAATTTACCCTTAATAGAAAGATTTTTAGAAGTATTTGTAAAAGAATTACCTTCTCTAGTAACAAGAGCAAGATAGTATGAAGACTCGCTATAGTCAACCTTCTCTGTATACTATATAGTAAGATCTTCGACAAAAATATTCGGAGAGGTTTGATTGAAAACGCCAGATGGCTACCCATCTCTCACATATTCGTCAAAGTCAGGAAAATCTTCCTAGAATAATTTCATACTCGCCAAACCGCGTAAATAATTTTTCTATATCTAGAGAATTATTTCTTGCGGCGTGGGGGTCACTAGATGATAGGGGTCTCCATTGAAGGAGTTTACATCTAGACGGTATGAGATAGTTGGATAAATATAATAGACATCTACTGGGGTGACCCAAGGGGTTAAAAGCTCCTCATCTACCACCTGCTACCCATTAGGATCGCTATAATATGTCGTCCCAGGAATACAAACTCCGGCGGCAGGAATCGGATCTCCATCTATATAAAAGGTTAGTTCTAACCCATAATTACCTTTTACAAATGTAGACTAAAATTCCGTGGAAAAAGTGCCTTTAATTCTAAGAAATTCATATTCGTCTGCATAGCGCTAGAATATACCATGATAGTTATCTCGTGGCCATGCTGTTATTAAGCACGTTCCTTTGTTTTCTGGTGGTGCACCTGCGACAACTCCATATAATCTTTCATAATCTCCAGTTTCTTCATTGCGTACACGACCGGAGGCGATGTAATTATAAAAAGCATCAAAGGTCGGACTTACCTCAATTACCGCATTGGCAATCTATGTATTTTTATTACTAGACAGAGATGTTCGATTTACTCGTCCATAAATAATTTTAAGGCTGCTAAAATCGCCCTCGGGGATAGTAATAAAAACACGCTCGCCTATTTTATACTGCTCTTCAGGGATACGAGCGAAAACAGTGATAATATCACCATTATACTTAACTCGATATTCACCAAGGTCAGCATCTACAATACTAACAATATCGCCCTATACTGTTAAATCGCGCGCCAATTTACTGTTTTCACGATCAACAATCATTTTAATTGAATTTAGTATTGCACTACTATAATCGCTCATACTTTATCTCCTTTCTCTCGGTAGGGAGGGGCAAGCCCCTCCCATACCTTAATCTTTATGGATATTGATAAACTGCGAAGCATCATTTTCAAGATTGCGAATTGCTTCTTCAATTTCGCTGTGGTTCACAACATTCGGGAAGTAAACATCAAAGTTATTTACTCCGCCCATCGAAGAGCCTGCGGCCGCGGAGACCTAAGGCACTACAAACCTAGATAACAAGGAGCCAAGAATGGAACCCGTATTATCATCTAAGGCATGACTGATGGCGCGTACAGCCTCAGTCGCCGCAAGTATATTAGCAGTGTCCTCTTGATTAAGAACAAGTTCTTTTTCATGAAGGAAGGCTAGTTTACCTTGGCCGCTATCCCCATTACCCCAGGCGCCAGTATACATACCAGTTGCGGCACTAGCGGTATTACCAACAATCTAATCGTATAAAGCTTTAGTGAAAAACTTTCCTGCAAGGTCAATTGTAGCGGCGGAGAAAAGTTCTCTTAGTTCACTATTAGAAAGGTCTTCTGCTTTTGTTCCCTTCTTATTGCGCGCCTCTTCTAGTTCTAAATAACTATCTGTGAACACGCCTCCGGCTGCTTTAAATGTTTTATACATTTCTGCCGAGTAATCTGCGATGGAATCTGAACTTGAAGAAGACCCAATAGCGCCTGAAGCTTTGCTTGACCACTCCGCAATGTCTTTCATCTTTGACAAAGCTTTATCTGCTTCAATTACATAACGACCCCATTCTAACATCTGGTTATGAATGGCAGAGGTTGCTGTGTCCATTTGCGAAGCAAGCTCTTCGCCCTCCTTACGTAAATCATGAGTGGAGGACTTTGCAGCATCTTCTGCTTTGCTAAGATTGCCTAAATCTGTGCCTGTATCGACAGCGATTTGATGAACAGTATTACCAAAGCTATTAAAATCATTCTTGCACTGGTCTATGTATTCACTAAACGCTCGCTAGAAATCTGCATTATTACCCGTCATTTCAGCGAGCTTTTCTTCATATGCTGACTAGTAATCTGCGATATTAGCTTTACCTGCTTCGGTCATATCAGACATAGCTTGCTCTCTCTTACGATAGAGGTCTTCCGCTAAGCCGGTATAATATTCTTGTGTTTCAAGAATCTAAGCTTGCTTTTGCTCAGCGGTGAGCTAGTCATTCTCCATAATTTCTTTAACTTTATTACTACTGTCAGCCCATAGTTTTACTAAGTCACCAGCAATATTCTTAGTTTGATTTTTAGCAGTATTATAAAAATCTTTATTAGCATCTGCCAATTGCTGCTCTGCTTTAGCGATTTCATCACTATCAGATACAAACTAATAGTTCCAGTTACCCTAGCTATCTCTAACCAAAGACATTTTATTCTTTGACTCTTGAGCTTCTGCTAGAGCAATTTCTGCCTACATAATTTTATAGCGGGCATCTAGGATTTCTAAGTCATATTCGTCTACTTCATTTCGCTCGAATAAAGCATTCTTTTCCGCCTCAAAAGCCGCAATTAGTTTCTTATGAATTTGATTCTCTGCTTTATCATAATCCTAAGCTATTGTTCTAGTCCACTTTTCTTCTTCATAGCCTCTATTAACTGCATCTAAATAGCGCTCTTCACTTTCGATAAAGTGATCAAACTATTCGCTTAAGAAATCTAAATCGCCAGTATTAGAAATCGCTTTTGCGAAATCATATGCCGCCTTTTCAAGCTACTGGACATACATTTCTTTCGCAGCTTCCATAGCATCTTTCGCGCTAGACAGGTAAGCTTCTTGAGCCTAGTTAGATTGCTCTAAGAAAGCATCATATGCTTTCTTATATCCATCATATAGAGGATTAGTATCGTCATTGTCGATACTATCTAAAGCAGCTTTTGCTTTTGCAAGGTCATCTTGAAGGTCTAAATACCATTGACGATTAATTCTTGCAGAAGATACTTGAGCATCAAGGGTATCTTTAGCTACTTTCTAAAGCTGGATAAAACCTTCTTGGGTTTTATAAGTCTATCCCTAGAGACTATAAAGCTCTTTAATAGAACTTAAGACCGTAACATTATGGTTAAGCTAATTAGTAAATTGTCCTAAACGTTCTGATGCAGCATCTAACGCATTAGGTACCATATTTTCCCACATGTCAATCCAATCAAGTAAAGATTCACCGCTGGAAATAATGGAAGATGTTAGCTAATCTAGGTCTTGTTTTATCTAGTCTCGGTTTGCATCAGGATTCTATAGCTCTGCCGTTAAATTTTGATACTGCTAATCATAATATGCTTCCATCATCTTTTCATTCAGCATATTTTCAGTATCAAGCGTTGCAGATTTAATCCCATGAGTTACAGCGTCACCAAACGATTCAGCAATAGTCTTAGAAAAGTCAGTAAGCTATTTTTTAAGTGTTTTAAGGTCTACCTAAATCTAAAGCGTATGTTCTATAGAGGCTAGGGCCTTATCACTAGCTTCGCGGCGTTTTTCAGCGACCTAATCATCTAATTCTGCAATTAAGTCAATCGTTTCTTCATATTGATCAAGAACTTCTTTTTCTTGCTTATAAACTTGTTCTGCTGTTTTTAATAATTCATCTGCATTCTATTTTTCCTATTTTCTTGCCTGCTATTCTTTTGCACTATAACCAATCCATCTTTCACGGAATTCATTGTAAGTAGTTATAGCATTATTATATTTAGTAACAGAATCATCCAATAAAGTATGAATATTAGTAATGCGCCCAGTGGTTGCATCAATATCAGCATTAGAAAACTTTTCTTTGACTGCATCAACATCTTTTACTAGCCATTCTTTATTTGCTTCTTTTAATTTTAAATTATAATTATCAATTTGATCGTTAATCGCTTCAATTTCTTGTTTATAAGTCTCTAAGCGTCCTTTCCCGTAGGTGCGACTTTCCTAGGTTGAAAGATTACTAAGAAGTCGATCTTGCTCTTTGATAAGACGATTGACACGATGATAACGCTCTTCTTGCTCTTTTTGCTTTTCAAGAAGTTCCTTTTGTACGGGGGTAGAAGAACTGCCTCCACCACCACGATTATTTAATTCTTTTCCTCCTGCTAAATCTCGAATCCATTCTGCAAGCTATTTACGTCTATCTGCGTTATTTTGCTCAGTCGGGTCCCAACCTCGAACATTTGTATTAAGCCCATTGTCGGCATCTCCAGACCAAGCCCCAAGGATTTGAACTTTTTCATCTGCTGTTAAAGCTTCAGACTTTACTAAATGTGTAGTATAAGTTTCTACAAGGTCCTAAAGTGCAGCATTATTTTCTAACTCTCCATTTGCGGCTTGAATTAAAACACTTTCTAGCCATTTTAATTCACTAAGAATTTTTTCTTCTTCAGGGTCTTGAATTTGCTCTTTGGTCTATTTGGAAGTAACAACTTCTGAATCTCCGGCAATTTTTAAACCGCTATTAATAGCACCAACTGATGCGTTTATTAGAGCAGTAGGACCATTAGCCCACTTAACAAATATTCCAGAAACATTACTTATCGCTTCAGAGAAGTATGACTAAAAATTAGAAGCTGCATTAAAGCTTGCGGTATCTATAGACCCTAAAGCATTAATAGCGGTTTGCTCCATGGCCTTGGTACTAGCATTGCTATCTGTTTCTGTAGTTTTATAAGCAGTACGTCTTTTAACTTCTTCTCGAACGGTAGCGATTGCTACACGAAGAGCTGCCTGTTTCGCAGCGGTTTCTTTATCTTCGTCACCCTATATAGCCTATTGAACTGTACCTTCAGCTTCGCCTCGTTTAATTTGCTCAGCCAAGGTCATTACATCGACTATATCAGCTTCTTTTTGAGACTCAATTAGTAACTATTCTACCGCGTCATCTCGTTTATTATCTAATTCTGTTTCTGCCATTCCTCGAATCTGATCATACATATCTTGAGTAACATGCAGAACATTCTTGGTTTCATCCCAATTGACTTGTTTAAGAGCCTCTGGATAACGCTGAACAAATTCAACGAAATCCTCTGAACGAATTTCCAGATCTTTATTAATTAAGCTAAAAGCTTTCTTAATGTTCGCTGCTTCGGCGGCAATTTGGCGGACGTCTCCTAAAATCTCGCCATTTTTATTTTTAACTTCAAAGTTAATCCGCCATGGATCTTTCTCAGCTTTTTCTTTTAGGTCATTAAGCTTTCGTTGCATTTCAGCTAAGTTTGATGTTAATTTTATCTAATATTCTTTATCTGTTGTTTTATCAAGCTATTTTTGCAGTTCTTTAATAGCCTACTCTTGAGCCTCGATAGATCCTGTAGTATCTTGAGTTAAACTATATAAAGTAGATATCTAATCATTAACATTTAGTTTATCAAAGTTAGAAAAATCAATATCGCTGATTCCCTAAAATGCCTACTTTAATAATTCAATATCTTCGCCCTTTAAGAGCTCTCCCTAACCAAGTTTTTCTAGCAATTTAAAAGCAGTGCTTTTTGCTGCCTCTCCTGCTTCGCCCATTGCCGAAAATTTACCCTAAAGAGCGTCTACCCAAATCGTTGGGTCATACTAATCAATTGCATTAGTAATACTAGCAAGATAATCTTCTCCACAAATCTCTCCGGCATCTTTAAAAGCTTGAGAAATTGCGCTATTAGGATTATCAACAAACTATTTTTTTAACTCGGAATACATCTCGGGAGATATCTAGCTATAATCAATAGCATTATCTCCTGTTAAAAAGCCAGTTAATTCTTCTTTTAAAGTTTCATTTGAAAGTGTAGCAATACTATTACGAACACCATCATAAGACGCTTGAATTGTATTAAAAGTAGTTTCGACAGCTTTTCCAGTTGCATCCAGTGCAGCAAGATAGTCAGCCATCTATTCATAACTAACTTCTTCATCTTGTCCTTCAAATTTACGAACATTTGGATCATACCAATGTGCTCGAGAAGTCTTTGTTGAAGTATAATGCTTTGCCGAAGCATAAGCAGCTTCCAATGCCTTTGTGTCCCAATCTCCAGTTCGAGAATTCCAATATTTAAGGAAAGCATCATTATATACATCTTTATAAACATTAGAGTTATTAGACATATATGCGCTGCCCATTGATGCAACAATATTTTTAGTTTGTTCATCCATTGAGGTTGAACGAAGCGCTTCTCTAATTATTTGATTATTAATATAACGCGCATCATTGGTTTTCCCCTCAACGGCATTAGAATACTATTCTAAAGCTTCTTCTGCTTTAGAAATATTTTTTTCAGACAAAACAACTGCTTCAGCAATCTCTTTAGTGATCGTTTTTCCATGTTCTAAATAATTTTTATATAACTTATCAAAATTATCATCAGATAAAGTATACGCAAATCCATTTAATGAATCAATTTTGCGTTTAGCAATTGTATACTCATTTCTAACATTCGCATTGCTAGCGCTTAATTCTTTCTAATAAGAATAAACTTGCGCATCAGATATCCGACCAGCTTGGCGCCCAAAAGAATCTGCCAATGCTTTATCATCAAAAACTATTAAACCATTATCATCATAATGATAGTTTCCACGCAACTCTTTATTAATATCAAGAAGTTCTTTCGCTTTTATATTAGCTTCTTCAACAGCTTTTTTATATTCAATAGTTCCTTCGGTCAGGTTTTTTATACCGTCAGTAGCGTCTTTATATTCAGTTAAAGTGCTTAAAAACTTCTCATAACTTTCCTAAGCATCTTCAACAGCTTGCTTCGCTTCTTCATGTGCTTTTGTTGCAGCTTTCAGCGCATCTGCGTCGGCGTTATAAGCTTTTACAACCAAATAAATAATATCTACTAAAGCACCTAAAGCCAACAAATATGGTGCTAAAGTTATTAACCCCTAAGCGAAAGCTGCATTTTCCATTTCTTTCGCAGCAGCCGCTTTATCAGATGCTATAGCAACTTCGTTTTCTTTTTTAGCTAATATTGCCTTGCTGGTAGCATCCGCTGTCGTAACTTCAGCCGACGTTTTAATAACTGAATTTTCTACAGTCTTTGCAAAACCAACAGACACTATAGCAGATTTAAGCGTTTTTATTACGCCAGAAAGCGGTCTAATTGAATAAGTTAAAGCTGTTATTGCGGCAAGCACTGCAGTGATGCGCGATGCAGTAGAAGCGTTTTCATCAAATAGTGTATTAAGAGCATTTGTAACCGAAGTGATAGACATACGTAGTGTTGCGCAAGCCTATCCTGCACTAATAACTACATTTGTCCAGTCAACCATCCCAGGTCCGATCATATAAATTGCCTGGTATGTTTGATCCACTGCGTCACGAACGCTTCTAAATTCACCCTCTGTAGATTTTGCAACGTCTCTTAAAGCTCCTGTTTTTGCTATTAATCCTTCTACCCCGGCTTGATTATCATAATCAAAAGAAAGAAGTAGTCTAGCTAATGCCTAAAAAGCTATTCTAGTTTCGGAAGTAGTTGTAGAAGCTTTTTGTAGCTCCTCAGAAGCTTCTCTGATTTTGTCTTTATTTTCCGCGAAAGCTTCTTTCATCATCTGCAGTTTATCATTTAAATTGTTTTCTGCAAGTTCAGATTCAACGACTTTCTATTTATATTCCTCGTATTTAGAAATAACATCTTCCAACTGTACCGTGGCTGCATTAAAACCTTTTGGCCCATAAATTGTTTCAAGTCCCTTAATCCATTTTTGATCTTTAAATTTATCATTAAATTTATCAGCATTAAATCCTGTATTAGAAACAAGCATCATCTCTTTATATTCATCAACCTGTTTCTACAGTTCTCTTGATTCTTCAGCTAACGTATTTAATCTCTCTTGCGCTGACCGAGCTAAAGAAAGCGAATTTTCAACCTATATTTTCTATAAATCAGTAAAGCTTTTCGCGTGTTTAAGAATATCAATTTCTAAATACCCTACTGATTTAGTTGCTTCAGTCTATTTACTAAGAATAGAACTAATTGCACTATCAGTAGTATTAAGAGCATCAACTTGTGCCATGGACTCTTCTTTAAACTTAATAGCCAATTTGTCCGCGGCGGACGTCATTGACAATAAATTAAAAGCAGCATCTCTTAGACCCTAAGTAAATTTATCGTTAAAAGTTGTTAACATAACTGCAGAAAGCGCAGTAAAGACACCTTTTAACCCACCAACTGTTTTTACTATATCATCAACACGATGTACTATATCAGAAAATCTATTAGTTAAACCAATAAACTATTTATCATCAATAATATCACTATATAATTCTTCAGCCGCCGCTTTCACTCTATCGCGAGCAGCTTCCCAAGATTCTGCATAAATTTCTGCTTGCCGCTTCAATTCACCTTCTGCGCCCATCGCAGTAGCAAGATTTTTCTTAAAGAAGTCTGAGCTATCCATTAAAGAAATAAAAGTAGCATATTGACGAACACCTGCAACAGTTTGCGCAAGAGCTACTTGTTGTTCACGCGTTAAATCTTGCCACTTGTCCATCGTCTCATTAAGGATCTGATCCATATCCTTAAGATTTCCGGACGCATCTTTAATATTTACCCCTACTGATGCAAGCGCTTTAGAATATTTATTGAGAGTGATATCATCATCAAGCGTTTCACCAAGTTTTAAACTTTCAAGTCGGCCAAATATAGTTCTAAATGCTGTACCAACAGTGTCTGCACTTTGACGCGTTTCTGCAGTTACAGTAGCTAAAGCTGCTGCTGCATATTCATAGCTAAGACCGACTGTATCAGCAATAGATGCGAATTTAGTAAGACCTTGAGAAATTTCATCGGTACTAGATGCGGTAGTAGCACCTAATTTTGCCATAACATCGGCATAGTATTCTAAATTCTTAGACCCATCATAGAAATTATTCCAAACTGCAGTTAGCTATTCAGAAACTTTTTCTGCGGACTCTCCTGCAACGTTAGCTAATTTAATAGTAACCGCCGCGCGATTTTCAACCTCTTCTTGAGAAAGACCCTGACGGAAATAGGTTAAAGCTGCATCAGTGTAACCAGTAGTGGTTGTGCTAAGTGCCTGTGCTGCTTGATTAGCCTTTTTAGCAAACTAATCCATCTCTGCGGTTGATTGTCCAGTGACAATACGAATAGAATTAAGAGATTCATTTAAATCTTGAGTATAATGATATGCTGTCTATACAGCACCAATAAAACCATGAAGAGCTGTAGACGTTAACTGCCAACGAGCAGTATTTTTCATTGTTATCCAAAGCTATTCTAAAGCAGCATTACTGCGCTTTATCGGCAATTCTGCAGCGCTAATAGCTTGAGCAACCTTAAGGAATGCCTGCGACCCTTCAGCTCCAATTGCAGTTAATTTTGCTCGGTATTGTTCTAGTGTTAAACCGTTTTGTTGTAACTGCTATTGAAAAGCCGCAAGATCAAATTTACCCGTTTTTACATTAAATGCATTTTTTAAATGTGTTTCTAGCTATAATGCCGCATCAGCTGCTTGGCGCATATCTGAAGTCAATCTATTTGACGAAGCGCTACCTAGCTTATTCAATGCCTACGTAGCTCTATTTATAGCGGCTTCAAGCTAGCTGGTATCACCAGTGAACCCAATCTAATACTCCGTGTTTAATCTCTTAGCCACGAAAAGCTCCTCCTTTATCTCAAAATATAAAAGTAAAAGGCTCTGAGGAATTTCCCCAGAGCCTTATCATTCCCTATTTATTTTCAAAATTTAAATAGATAAATTAATCTTTACCGACCACATTCTTAATTTCGTCAAGAATCTCAAGACCTTCACGGTTTTTAACCTTTGTCAAAAGTTCTTCAGTTTTTTCTCCAAGCCCTCCAGCCTCAGAACTTGCTATTCTTAGAATTCCTGCAAAAGAACTATTGTAATCAGCAATATCTTTTGCAGTTTCTTCCACTAAGCTTTTAATAGCATCATATTCTTCGCTAGGAATAGCATTGACAATACTATCCAGCACCCCATTTGTTTCAAGCGCATCATACGCATCAAGAGCATTCACATCGTCCTCAAATGAAATGCCTCCATAGTAGAAAGCAACAGCAAGATCAAAAAAAAGACCGATACGAAGCGGACTGAAACGCCCAGTATTTTCATCAATAGCATGATCAACTACATAGGTGACCAAAGCTATCTTATCCTGCATAGGAAGATATGTGCGGACATCGAGCTCGATGGCGTCGTTAATCTTGAGTTTAGCGATTGGAACCTTGGTTTCTAGTTTTAAATCTTTAAAGTTGGGCATAATAACCTCTCCTTTTACTCTATTATAAATAAATTGTAACATAACCATAAAGTTATGTCAAGCTTCTCGTAAATGGCCTCCAGAGAAGAGGAAACTTCCAGAATTCGCTGGGTCTCTTTCAGGCATGCCATCGAGTAATGACATAGAATCAATAACTTTAATATTTACTTTACCTGTACGTTGAAGTATTACTAAATAATCTACTAATCGTCCATTTTTTGTTTCAATACTTTGCTAACCTGCACCAGTTAATTCATAAATAAATCTAGCCCAAGAAATATAACGTTGAGTAGTCTTGTTTTTTGAATTTAATGAACTGTATATAAAAGTACAGACGTCTGAAAAATTATCGTCTTCTGTAGCATACTAATAGGTAGAAGATAGAAATCGAAATTTGCTTGACGAACCAAGTGAAACACCACGTTTCTCAATAGATTCCTCTAAATAATTCTTTAAAGAGTAAGTTCTATTAGCTAAACGCTCTGCTAAGAACTCCATAGGGGCAGACAACTATGAATTAATTTTTATACCTAAACCATCAGTACTAATATCCGCCTTACCTTGTCTTGATACTTGACGAACCAGAATACGTGACTTCCACTCTGGACCATCCTAGATAGTAGAAACTAACTCACCAGTAATACCGCTAAGATCATCCGCCACCGTCTTTTTAATTTCTTGCTTTAGAACCTCTGCTAAGTTACTATTAGTTACCTTCTATCCAGTAGAAATATCAAGATAAAAACCTTTTATTGTTGCGCCCTCTCGACCAGTCATATAACTTTGACGACCTAATTGACGCCCTTTTCCATTAATAAATAAATAATTCATTAGACTAGCAAAACGTTTCTCAAAAGCTTCACCTGGGTGCACACGATATTGAAAACCGATACCATCTAAACGAACACCGAATAAATCCTAAATTAATTTCTTTTCTTCACTATTTAATGAAGCATCTTCATCAAGAGAGGCATCTAGTAAAGCATTAAGCTAAGTAGTAATCTCTTTTGCTTCTGCGGCGCTGCCTTTATGGTCTTGATGCAATCTATTTTTTAAGTGTTGCCAATTTATTTTATCGTCCCACATCTAATCGGTACGACCATAAACCTTGACGTTAGAAGAGTTAGTAAAAACGAAAGTTTTTCTACTCTATCGTCCATCAACACGAAAAGTCTTTTGATTTGTAACCATCGGTAAACCTCCTTCTTCTCATAATAAACTGCGGCAGTGAGGTCTATAGCGCCTTCAATCTACCTCTATAGGTGCTATACACCTCGCGGCCGCAATTAAAAGAAAAAGGGAGGAGATTGCTCTCCTCCCAAAATCATATTCACGTAGTTGTGAAATCTCCAGAAGCGATAGTATCTGCGGCGACAGAATATCCAACAGCGGATCCCTTAGCGCCATAACGGGTCTTATGGCTGGTGTCTGTGGTGCTAGCACCAGAAGAATCAACCCAAGCGGCGTGAGCACGTTCGCCCTCGACAGCAGCAGTGCCGGCATCCTCAACAACCTGAAGAACAGCAAGAACCTTCTTTGTGGTATCGAACTTCGTGTAATCGGGGAATGCATCGAGAACGAAGTCAAAGGTGGAAGGATCGCCAGTAGCGGCCATAGAGAATGTGAAGTTGGACTGAACCTTGCAACGAGGAATAATGAACTCGGCAGGAAGATCCTTACCAGTATCCTCATCGCGGAAGAGGGTAGAAGCTTCGAGATAGAAGAAGCCACCGAACTTGTCTGGGGTGATTTCAATCTGCTTACCCTTAATCTGCTGAGTGTAATAGTCAACAAGAACAGTTGCGCCAACAGGGAAAGCATAGCACTCAATATAAGTGTCGCCTTCCTTGTACCAAACGCCCTTATCATAAGGGATAGCAGGAACACTCATTTCGTTGCCATCAACCTGCATGATAAAAATGTCTGCGCCGGCATCATAATCAGCAACAGTGAAACCAGTTGGGGCATCGTCACTGTTCATCTCACCAGCATGGTTCCATACAGCCTGAATGCCTTCAAGCTTGATAACACGCTTAACAGAGTGTTCACCTGTACCGATGGTCATCTTCTCGACCTTGGCACGAGAAGTGCCGTGAACCATCATCTTGACCTGACCAAGATCAGCATCCGGATTCTGAGCTGCATCAAAAATGCTAGCGCCAGAAAGGACAGAGAAGCTCTCCGGAGAGATCAAGGCGTCGGTCATGTTGAACGTTAGAGTACGCTCACCTTCCCACGCGAGTAGACGTGCATTGCCGCGGCCGCCCTGAGCGTAAACCGTAGTAGCGCCGCCTTCAAGAGAAGACGTGGTAAGAGAGTCGAAATAAAGAACCGGCTCGTCCTTATAGAACTGCTTGGAACCAACTTTCATGTTGGTCTTTGCACGAAGAACGACTTCGCATATTTCGCGAACACCAAACTTCATAGTTTGTTTCCTCCTTACATTATTTCATGGAATAAAGATTTCGCATCCATGTTTCGACTTGCTTATCGGGCTTACCTCCCGCAAGCCTTACTTGCAAGTCAGTATCCCATTCAACATAAGCATTATATCTTTCAACCTAATCAAATATTTGAAATAGGTTGTACTCTATACTCTCAGTGAGCGGAATGCGAGGCCCAATGCGAAGTATAGATAGATATCTAGTTAAAATACTCGCTCCTTCTTCTTTCGCAGCCTTTTGTTTAGCTATTTTGAGACGACTCCTATGTAATTTATCAGCAATTTCTTTGGCTCGTTCAGAAGCGGGGTTATATACAATATTTTTACCCTAAAATAAACTATCAGCACATAACACCTATCTAATTACACCCTAAAAAATATCAAAGTTTGAATCGTCAATCATTACAACTTGTTCATTTGTTATTATATTAAAACTTTTTGGCATCATAATAACTTGACTGTCTGGGAACAATAGCGAGAGCAAAGTGTGGACAGCCTATTTTTTATCTTTACTTTCAGGCTGTTCCAGCACCTTCACTAATATTTGGAAATTACTCAAGTTCGATAGAACAGTTTCGTCCTAAGTTAATCCATGCTTGTCGATACAGAGATAGTTCATAGCCATGAAAAACTAAGATTCACCCATAAAGGCGATATCCTTAATGGTAGGAGAATGAATTACCAATTGCAATTCTGATAAGGGGATAGGGTTTCCAACCATTAAAGCCAGCTAGATATCATTATATGTCATATCATGGGCCTAATATTCTTATCTTTATCTTCTGTACCTCTAACAACATGATAGGTTAACGTAAGGCCGGCATACTCTTCATTATAAACATCTTGAGTAGCACTCACAAAATTTGTTACACCAATGCCACTTAACTTTGCACCATTTAACATGGAATCAATCTCTCCGCCAATACTATAAGGACGTAGACCATTATTACTTAAATTCCAATTGTCAAAATGAACCAAAATGCGAACTTCAATCGTATGATCACGATAAAAATTATTTTCCACATTTGGGATATAGTTATCAAAATTGACACTAATATAAGTTTTTTTACTTTCATCAACTCTTACCTTTGGTAAAGAGTTGATCTATTTGGTCTACAACATTTCACTTATCTATTCTGGAGTAACTTCACATGCCGGATCGGTTAAGCAGTTTGGAGTATTATGATATACCAGTCGAGCAACATTCTTATTTTCAATAATCATCTACATAATATACGCCAAATCCTTGGGTACACCAAGAAAGCTCGACTTGGCTACTGAAAACATATCTTTTCTCATAACTCCTGTTTCTCCCATCTGTCACCAAAGAGACTCAACTACTATGGTTTTCTTTAAATCACCACAATATAAATCAAATTGCCCCTCGGACATTTTATTCCAAGTAACCGTTACTCTCTTGTTATCCTATGGATCAACAGCAAGAGTAATAGGAAGTTTTTCCCCTGGTCGAATATCAACTTCAACCTCCCAGGTTCCTTCAACATCACTAATATAAACCTGCGGAATGCATGGTTTAATCCATGTCTCACCATGAATAGCAGACTCTGGAGTTGGGTCTTCTGGCTCGATTACTAAGCCATTTTTAATCTCATTGGAAACATCATCCGTATCTCTATCAATATAGCTTTCTTCTGCATTAATCTCGATGACATCTTCCATAGAGATACTGTCAGGCGCTTGAACTTTCCAACTGCGACCCGCAAATAAAAATTCGCTGTATCTATCAAACGCCTTTAATGTCTAATCATTACATGGCATAAGAATACTCAAACTTAAGTTAGGACAGTCAACTCTAGTTTGATTCTTCTAAATCGAATCAATCTAAGTTTCAACGGGGCCTCTAATCGCGGCCCAGGTAGCGAACCAGTTACCTTTCTCGTCCCTAAACTTTATTTTATATCTGCAACGCCTAATCTCACTTCTAAGATATGCATCTTCGGTTAATTCGGCAAGATGGATAATCCAATAAGAATCGGTTCCTTCCCACCTAATAACGTCGCCGCACTTAAAATTATGCTAACGGTCAACCGAAAGTATCTTATCATCATAGCTTTGTTTAAGCTTATCGGGATTTATAAGCGCACGGAAGATTGGCCCAGATGGCTACGCATCCGCTATTGCAGACAAACAGCTTTCACGATTCTGAGCCAAAGAAATATCCGCGGCCTAATAAGAAAAACTCAGCGCACTCAAGAAGGTTTTATACTTATCGTGAATCATGCGGTCCTCTTGTTTGATTCCGCCTTGATACTCGAGACGCCGTTTCATCATGTCAAAGTTATTCATCACTAAGCACCTAATTCAATAGCTCGATACAGCGAAACACTGTCTTACGGTAAAGCATAAAATCATCGCAAACCACGTCATGTAGTCCTTTCATCTTACTTACAAGAATTAGACCTTCGGGTTTATTGCGATATAGATCTGCCAATCCTGCAATTTCTTCAATTAAAACAGCCAAATGCGCAGACCAATCTTCATTATTTTCACGCATTGGAATTAACTTCCACAACTGATTGGTGAGCCTTTTCTTGTCTTTATCTCTTGCCTCACTAGTAAAACCGATACCCAAGTTATCCATCAAAAGTACTCGTTTCCATCAGTGTAGACCAATTGGACTTAATTGATCCCGTATCATCAACCAGTTTTCTGCGTTTATAGAGACGTTGCTTATGAAGGTTTTGACGCTCCGTTTCCTTTTTTAATTCTATCAATTTCGCTAGATGGTTAGCCTAGCTTGTCATTTTGAAATCAGTGCCAGAATACTTCTAACGAGTATTCTCAATAGAAGTTATCTGACGCTAGAGCCAAACTTCTAACATGCAAACTGCTAATATATTTATTTCTTCGGGCGTAAGACATACGGTATAACCGTTCTCGTCAAAACTATATAAAGGAAAACGCGGAAACTCGAAACCGGTTACCGCGTCTTTAAAAATATTATTGAGATCTGCTTCTGTATCTTCTTTGGTCCATTCCATATACATATCATCGGTGATTTTTCCAAAGAAGCAATCATAAATCTCAGAAAAGGGGGTCGGTTCGCCTGTTATTACATTAGGCATAAAAACCCTCCTTACTTTTCATCTGAAAGCTTAATGTTTACTCTCCGTGTGGGCTCTTCAGTCTTAGTGACTAGAGTAACACGTCTTTCTTTCTTCTCCTCTACTTTAGGAGTATCTTCCTTACTAATCTTATCAAGTTCAATAGCCTTCAAAACATCGAACTTTAGTTTTTCCTTAATGGCATTACATTTATTCATGTCATTAAGCGGAAGCTCTACGGCATACTTCTTAATAAGTGTAAGAACTCCATCGGGAGCAAAATCAAGAGCATCCAATAACTCGTCAAGAGAGCAAGCTGGAAGCCATTTCTTTACCTGCTCCGAAGTCATAAAATACTCAGGCTCAGGTTTGATGTTCATTGCAGCTTCTGCGGCCTCGGCATTGTCGATTAAAAGATACCGATTAAACAGCGCCTTGCAGCCATCTATCTGACAAGCTGCCTCAATTTCATTAAAAGGAAGCTTCTTAGTTTCGCCAGCGGCAAATGTGCGCCAACGACCTTCAGTTTCGGGAATAGGATAAGCAACAGTATGAGAACTTCTGTTGGTTACCAAAAGAATAGTATCAGCATTCATAATTTAAACTCCTTTTTCTCATTTAGCAATTTAAGGGGATAGGGGATTAACCCTATCCCCTTAAACATAAGACGATATTTTTATCAGAACGTGGCAGTAAGCTGAGTATCTTCGTAAGAGCAGATGTTGTTGGTCATGATGACACCAACACCGACCTTCTGATAGACCTGCATGTCGCGGGACCAATCTTCGTTCTCACGCTCGCGCATGTGAGCGGTACCCTCGAAAGCGATCTTAACAGGCTTGTCATTATTGCTGCCGGAAGGAATAACCCAAGCATAACCAGGGTTGATAACCTTACGAGTATTCATCTCGTCCTCGAAGGACTGAGGAAGAATGATAACGGGAGTTCCCTTGTAGTTAGCAAGGTAGCCGTTCTTCCAACGCTCGTTACGAATTTCATCAGAAACCCAAGAGGTCTGAGGAAGCATCTTAGATGCAAACTCGCGAGTACAATAGATAGCTGCATTGCCATATGCATCAGCAACAGCAATGAGGTTGTCCATGAGGGTCTCATTGAAGCCAGCGGTGCTTACGACGTTCGCAGAAGGAAGCTGGTTGATAGCGCCGATAAGAGCAGCAGCAATCTCACGATAAATAAGCTCGTCCATACCATCCATTACGATCTGAGTGACTTCAGCGAAGTCCGCACGACCATCGAGGAACTCCTCGAAGCCAATCTGAGCGGCACCGCCGATAGCGCTGGTAAGGATTTCGTACTTGGTCTCACCAAGCTTGAAGACCTCGTATACACCAGCAAGTCCAACACGGGTGATGAACTGCTTAGCACGAATACGACCGACCTTACGGGTAAAGACTGCGGTCTCGCCCTGCTTAAAGGTGCGAGTCTCAGCAAAACGACCGTAAGCATTTTCAATACGCTGAGGAAGGATATCGTTTACAGCCTCTTCAACAAGAGTGAAGACATCCTCCTTGTTCTTGCGGTAAAGCTCATAGGTACCGCAAAGGGGCTCAAGTTCCTTACGGAGAGTCTCATTAATGGCATCGTAGCCAAGGGTCTCACCATTGTAGCTATAGTTGGTGGAAGGAGTAGCTTGAGCAGCAGCCTTCATTAGGCTAACAATCTGTTTGAATTCCATATTATAGCACTCCTTTCCTTATTACTGAATACGAACAATCTTGACACCAGGCTGGAGGTCAGGCATGTTATAAACACGGGCGACTTCCCAAATCATACCGGTGGAAGCACTGTTGTTAATCTTAAGATAGCCGTCGGTATCAACGACGAGCTTGTTGCCCTCAGCAAGAGTCTCGGTAACAGCACCGGTCTCGGGATTGGTAGCAAGCTTAATGCAGTTGGTGGTAAAAATATCGCCAACGTTGGTCTTGATCAGACGAGGAACCATGGTGGTACCAGTTGGCATCATACCATACTGAGCGGTGCGACCACCTGCAGCCATAGCAATTTCAACCATATTGTCACCATTGTCGGTATTACCATAATGCTGATATGCAGAATTGCCAGCAGCGTTATAAACGCGTGCTTCATAAGCGCTCTTCTTCATAGCGAAGTCAGCGTCAGTCTGATAATCGAGGTAGACCTTTACCTCATTGAAAACGAGCATCCACTCGCCTGCGCCAGTGAAGTTGACTTCCTTATTGGCATAGTCATACTTGGCAAACTGGCCGTTCTCAAGCAGATCGATATTGCTCTTAGCAGGAAGCTGAGCATAGATCTGGCCTGTGCGGCGGGCGGAGAGATGGTTAGGCTCAACCTGGCCATAACCGTACTGAACATAGTTAGCTTTAGGACTGAGACGTCCGGTTGCGAGACTCATGTTAGAACTCCTCCTTATTCTTCTGGATGCGGCGGACGGCCTTTACCCACTCTGGCGCGTCATCGGCATCTTCTTGATTATTTAAATTAAAAGTAGTGGGTTGAATTTCCTGCTCTTCGGAATGCTCTTCCTCAGAAGCAAAGTTAATTCCATTGCGGAAACAATAGACGGAAAGCTGGGCTTCGATCTCGTCAACGCTATACTTATCAATATTGTCAACGCAATCCTTCTTGGCTGCATCGTCAAGCATATAGAACTTGGCAATCATTTCCTCTTTAGCCTTGCGCTCGCCGGCTAACTTGAACTCACGAAGACCAGTAACTTCGGTCTCGAGAGCCTGGTATTTGCTCTGGAGCTCATTGAACTGAGTCTCAAGGGCAGCATAGTTTGCGGTCAATTCTTGATATTCAACAACTTCATCGAGATTATACTTCTTGCCTTTTTCCTTATCTTCGTCTTCGTCTTTTGTATCCTTCTCTTTATCTTCATTTTCATCGGTATTCTCTTTATCAGAATTGTCCTCGGAAGATTTTTCTTCCTCATCTTTCTTAGCGAACTCACCTTCTGCAGGCTCCTGTGCGGGTTCAGCATTTTCCTCAGCCGCAAAAGTATCCTGCGCAGGCTCTTCGCTCTCAGCTGGAAGGACGTTCTTCTTCTCTTCGTCCATATCAGAGCCTCCTTTATTCATAGCTTCTTTAAGTTCGTTAATCATGGAATACATCGTATTCTTGAACTCTTGGAACTCGGGAGAGTTCAACGAGAAAGCTGTAATGGAAGCTCCCTCAAAGCAGGGTTCATACGACTCTCCAAGAGCGCACAATTTTTCAATCAGTGCTTCATTATAGATGAAAATTCTATTACCTGAATTAACGTCATTTGTCCAGTAGCCTTTAGCACTCTCGGGATCAAGTTCCATTGACTGATTATTACCTCTGTCAATCATCCTTTGACTCTCTGGATATGCTTTAGTCCAAACATATCCCTCGGTGCAAAGATACTCGCGACGTATTCCACCATCACTGAAAAACTAAAACCAAACCTTAGCATCCGTAGGAACGAAACCATAAGGTTTAGTTGTATCTAGAAGCACTAAACTGCCTTCATCATCAAAATCAATTTCTCGATTATGCTACTCAAAATCGCCAGTCTGTTTATTAAAATAACCAACAATAGGGGAACCAGGTAGATTGCGGCCCATCTCGACGGCTAAATCTTTCGTGATTACCGTGTGGTTGCGATTAGGTTGCTGACCTACCCAGCATACCTTAATCTTCACATGACTGATAAATGGCGATATTTGAGTATTCTCAATAAACTCCATTGTGTTGTTTATTGGCGTACTAATATTCATTTAATCACCCCTATCATTAGCTCATAGACTCTTTATTAGCGATAGTTTTATCAGATTTCTCCTAATCGCTCTTTTCGGGGCGACCAGTTTCTCCTTTGGAAGTTTTTGCGGGATTGCCGCTGCCTCCAGTCCGCATCGCCTACTGCTGGCCCGCACTTAACGTAGCACTAGACATAGGCGGTATCATACTATCAGCTAAATGTAATACGTCATTCTCAAAGTCGATAGTAGCAAGAATCATAGACTGAGATTGACCTAAAGCAATCATCGGTAGCATCTTACTAAAACCAACCTAGACGTTTTCTTTATACATCTTTGCTATTGCTTGATAATTGAACTAAGTAGTTTCCAGCATATTAAAAACAAAGATATAATGTCCTTTGCGGTTATACTTCTTTTGAACTATCTTGTTAAAAAGACTTTCCATCTAGAGTTTCAAATCTCTTAAGTTAGCCTCATCAACCAAAATAGAGTTTGTTACCGCAAGGTTGCCATCGGCATTAAATAAATTTTGAGATACGCCGGAGTTATTATATACGGTTCTCTCTACTTTTTCAAGATCGTCGGTCGTAGTTGTTGAGTTTCTATCTCGCATATCCGCGACTTGAACATCAGCGAACGTGGTAAGAACATCTACACCTACTGCACGTTTCAACATAGCAACAGCATTATTGTGAATGTCTTTTGCTTCATCAACATCGAAGATTAATTCGCTATTCTTATCAAGGGGAAGCTTCTGAATAATAATCTTCAATAGCTGTTGCATGGTTTTCTTTCGATCGAGGTCTTGTGCCATATCAAGGTCAATAATAGAAGGAATAATCCCGATAAGTGGCGGGAAGCAATCGTCACTTAATGTTACTCTAACACCAACCCCGGGGTCTAAAGCATACCAACAACTCTTATCGCCTGGGTAGTCACCCTTCAACTTACCCTATTTATATAATACATATGCTTTAATAACGTCCTCGGGGAAAAGCTTCATTATCTTGGCACGGTATTGTGGATTAGGGAAGTATGCGTCAAAGAATCGTAAATTCAACTCTACAATCGGGTCAATGCCGGAGAAATAGCGGCAACGACAATAATCTGCGGGGAGCTGTTGAAAAGCGCAATAGTCTCCGTAATCTAAAATAATAGCATAGTAGACGCCACTCTTCATAATCTCAAGAGCAATCTAACCACTCAAGCGCTTTACTTGTGATTTATCCAAGTACAAAAGCGCATCAGAAAATGACTTCTCTAGCTTCTTCGTCTCTTCAACTTTTTCTCTATATGGCATAATGTACCAATCATACCGATACATAAAAGCCATATATCTACATAAACGATAGTAAATGCCACTGGAATCATAGAAGTATTTTGAAATCTCTCTTAATAATCTTTCATCATGGCGACCCATCGCCTATAGAACAAAATCTTTATCTCCGTATTGATTATTTACTCGTCTAAAAGATCCAATATCAAGAATTGCATCATCAATCGTTCGTAGACCCACTTTAAGTTTAGCAAAATTATTATCACTAAACTCATTCCAATCGTTCTCTCGTCTAGAAAGAGCGACACCATCTTGTACGAGATTAAAGCCTTTGGCCTTGATGTCGGCCTATCGTTGTCTGATCAAAGGTCTCAACCTCCTTAGGCAAGCCCCGCGCGTTCCATAATATAATCATAAGTAATTAGCGCCTCTTCTGTATAAGGAATTTCTACCAAAGTAATTCCATGTAAAGCACAAAATCTACGCTTCTACGTATCATTATACTATTGTCGGTACAGACCGCGTGCACCACCAAACTTAGATACAGCTTGGTAGTGCTGCTTGCCTTGATATTCAATTAAAAATTCAAGATTTCCATCATCATCAAAGACAGCGAAGTCAAACTTTAATGGTCGGCCAGAAGGGGCCTATAATCCAGGAAACTGATATTCTTCAACAAAATTTACATCGTACATCTCTAAAATCTAATGTATTTTAATCTCTCCACGACTAGCTAACATCTCGATTCACTCCTTGCCTTTGAATTCTATTAAATTTGAAAAAGATTTATAATGTTTTATCATGTCTTGCCCTCGTCAGTTCAAAAACATGAAGTCTCTAAAAGAACGCTTCTTCTTTTTCTTATTATCCTCTTCCTCGCGAATATAATAGATGCCATAACATAGAGCAGAAAATTTATCCTTCTTAATATTTTTATTCGCTTGTTCAAGAATAATATTCACGCCTTCATTCTTCTAACGAAGATTCAGCAATTCTTCTTTTAAGATATCTGTAAGAGTAAACGGCATTAAATATTCCGCTCGCTCTTCTGGGGTCATGGCCTACCCCTTCTTAGTACCAAGCAGACGCGTCTTTGCATGGCGCTCCTCACATAAAAACTTTACCTTGCCGCTATCAAGAGCAGACTACACGGCTGAGTATGCTTCAGTGTTAATAGGTGCATTAGCTTTAATAGTATAAATTGCATTATCTTCAGTATCACTCGTAAGGAACTGTCTATACTTTTGAGCAGCATCCTGGTCTGTTCCACCGTACACACCGAATGGAGGGTAAATCTCTCCATCGTCGTCCTAATGGATAACCATAAAGTCCATAAGACCAGAACCTAAACCGTTAGCATCAATAATAATCCGCTTTGCATTATATTTATAATACAACTTTTTTATTCGCAACGCCTATAAACCATAATGTTCAGCTTCATAAGCATAAATATTTACCAATGATTTTATTGATGCTCCTTGTGCTTGCGGCGTTACCTTAAATATACAGATAACAGTCTAACACTTGAAGCGGCCAACGTCCACTGACAGAATATAGTAAGCTTGCGCCGAGGACCGGCCGGAAGCCTCATATTCAGGCTACTTAAGAATGCGATTCCGGTCAAATTTCTCGCCATTAAAGAATGCATCTTCTACGTTACCGGTCCAGTGACTACAATACTCACGCTCAAAGCTTGCTTCATTGAAAGTAGGGTCTCGCCGCAAGTCTTGTACGAATGTTTTTTGTAGAAGTCCCATTAGGATAGGCACACGATAAGTACCACCCATAACAAAGGCTTTGTCTGGCTCAGTAATCATCTATACCAGTGTTTGAATTAACTTCTCATAAGAGAACGTTCCTTTATATCCCGCAGTTGTAATATATATCTATGACTGATTAAGAACTTCATCTTTCTATACTGTGCCGTCAAGACATCTACGAGAAACGTTCATTGTAGGAAGCAAAACTTCCTATAGAATCTGCTAATCAATACCAACACACTCTTCTAGTACGCCACCATGTTTACGACGACCACGCGTACTTTCACGTGCGGCCAAGTTCTCAAAATCGCTACCATTCTTAAATATATATTTACAATGGTCTTTACCAACTTGAGTGCGGCCGCGCCTCCAGTCGATCTCGCGTTTAAATGCGGGAATCTTGTTACAAATATCGTCAACCTTCTCTTGCAGGATTTGCGCGGCCTGTTCTTTTCCGCCTGCAGAAGAGAAAAGATGGACACCAGGGAATAAGATACAACGAATCATCATAATTAGCACAGTAAGGAATGACTTAGAATACGCACGAGGATAAACCGCATACACGTATTTATATCTCATAGCCACTCGCAAAAATACGCGCTAATAAAAGAATAGATGGAAAGTTAAATCTTTACCCTTTTCGTCATCCCCACCTGTTTGCATGAAATCTACAAACAGGTCGGGATACTCTCTCCAAAAGCTAATATATTGTCTTAAGGCTGGTTTGATAGCTTCAATGCGCTCTTCTGATATACCAATTTTCTTTTCTTCGCGCACAGAAGTATCAAGCAATAAAGTCTAAAGACTCATGGCTCTTCACCTTCTCCTTCATCGTCGCTCATTGCTTCAATAAAATCGGTGAAGTCCTTATCTTCTAATTCTTTAGTATTATAATCAAATAGATTTTCTTCCTCTTGAGATTCGAAGTTCTCAGGATCGCCCTAGGCAGCTTCAATAGCCTCACGCTCACGCTCCATATTCTTAACTGCATTTTCAATGAGGTTTTCAAGCCCTAGCTCTTCAGTAATCAAATCGTGAGTATATTTCTGCATATCTTGAATAACACGATCTGCTTTATCTAGTGGCTCATCAGCATGGAATCGAGGAATAAATCCATCTTTTTCACACATAGCAACTAATTCGCCTATTGAATCAACAGCATCAGTTTTATCTTCCTTGATTTGCGCGGCAGTGAGTTTCGCACTAGTCATCAAGTCTTTATATACCTTAGAAGCTTTCTAAAACCCTTCTACATCACCTGTGTCAATAAGTTGATTAGCTCGCAGAGAGGCTTTACAAATCAATACCAAAGTATCTTTCTACCCGGCGCCTTGAATATCATACGATTTCATATAATCATTGTAAGACTACTCTAATCGTACCCATTCTTCTGGGCGATAACCATTGCCCCATTTCATACGTAAATAAAGCTTATCTTCATCGCTCAAATCAAGGTCAACCTAGGTCTCTTCCGGAATAGCTCCGAATGCTGGCTGCGAGGAAGCGGGCGCCGCAAGTTCCTTTGGTTTAGGAGGAGTTCTATCTCTTGATAGTTCCTCTTCGATCTCTTCTCCAGAGTACCCTTGCTTTTTCATTGCGTCCACTAGTCGTTGCTTTGCTTTTCTTTCTAATTCTTCACTATCTTTCCAATGATATTTATTATACTATACAAGCTTCATCTTGGAAAGATACTTTCCCAAGACCGTCATTCCAGTTAATTTTTCTGGATTTTCACCTAGTTTAATAAGTAATGAATCCCATTCGGTTTTAATATAAGGGACATCAATTTCTTCTAATATCCACTTATAAGTATCTGGATTCCAGTTATCTACTAATAAAGTGGCACATTTCTTGCAAATATTTAACTTACCTTCAGGATACTTCTCTAAATTTCTAGAGCTGTAAAATTCTTTAGCATCCTTTGTCATGCCACATTGTTCACAATAGTGAGTAGCCATCTACATCACCCTTTCTTTTCGCTATGTTTACGACTACGGCAGCACTTGCAAATAGAATACCAGCCGTCTTTACTTGTCCTATTTATTGAAAAGAAGTCGTTATGAGCTGGCTTAAGTTGCCCACATTTTGTACATTTTTTAAATGGCAGCCCTAAGCGATCAAATTCATGAATAATAAATTTACGCTATGCCTCGGCCGCAATCATCTTAGGAATTTTATTCCGCCAAAGGCTTGAAATATATTCTACGCTGTGTTTGATACCAAACTCTTGCTAAAGCGTTTCCTAAATATCAATATTCTGCATTCCATCAATCTTACACTCTACAAGTCGCATATACAGAGGAAAGTCTTCGAGGGCGGCATCACAAACTTCTTCAAATGCCTACATAAGATACCAAGTGTCCCCTTCGAAACGATCATAACTATCCTATTTTAACTTTGAATAATTGCATAGAATAGCAGATATGGTATTAGAATCCATTAGCGAGACTCCTTCAACCACAACTTCATTGTCTTCGTTCAACCAACTCTTATCATCTAGCGGGATATATGAGCCAGACGAACGAGTAAGTTTCACTGGAATTACAGGTTTTCTATACGCCTATTTGATAATATATTGGTCTTTGCGCATATCAATCAATGCTTTTTTCATTATAAAAGCATCTCTCCCGGAGGTATGTCTAATTGCTTCGTCCCAAGTATCTATCGCTGTTCTTAGTTGCTATAAATCGGGGATTTCTTCTAAATCCTCTTTAGTAATTGAAATCTTCGGTTGGAATATAACATTTTTATTTTCATTGATTAAATTATATATGCCATCTTCGCCATTCTCTAACTGACAGACGAGCCCTTCAAAGGAGGTCTCGCGTTTATTAACCGTCGCCATGCGGTTATCAGTTAAGACCTTCTTTTCTTTCTTCTCTTGTTTTTCCATACAGAGGATTAAATAGTCGGCTAGAGCTTCCATGTAGTTAGGAGTTAAGTCTGGATTTTCTTCGACTATTTGTTCTACAAGAGCAAGACGCTCCTAGGGAGATTCAAGTGTATAATCCAATTTAGGCACTTCAATCATCTCCTTACGATATAATCTTAACATTTTTGTCCAGCTTTGTCAAATTTTATTGCATAATGGAAAAAATTTTGGTATTATAATATTAGAAAATATAGGAGGAATAGTACCATGTATGATGATTTCTACTTTGATAATTTTTTTGACTTGCCAGAAAAAGCATTGCCACAGAATTGCGAGTATTACTTCAATGTATTAATGATTGAAGTAGAAGTACCAACTGGAGAACTCGCAAAGGTTGCTAATTGCCCAGGACTATGGGAATTTACAGATATGAGCAGAATAAAAAACCCCCGTCCTATTTGCATATATTATTATGAAAGTGATGATGCTCATACTTGGAATATTGATACGACGCCTCATACGGTGGTAGAGTTTAATACCAAGACTCGTGAAATGAGTTGGTATGATATGTTAGAGTTTGAAACTGAAAGCCCTTGGGCTATAGATCCTATTGAGGAGGATTTTGATTATGACGATGATGATGACAATCCAGAAAACTGGGACGATGATGACCACACTGGGGAAGCATTTGATGACGAAAATGACTACTGAGGTCTAAATTAAAGGAGTAGATATGATGAAACAGCTTGATATTAAAGAATATGTGCAACAAGAGAAGGAGAATCTGCGGCAGTCCGGTATTGGGCCTCTACATATCGTGATTATAGATCCTACAGATGATGATGCTGGAAATAGTCTCTATCTAAAGGGTATGTTAAAGGACTTTAATATGCTTAAATGGACCTCGATAGTCGTCCGAGTAACGAGCCAAGACGAGTATGAGAGCGCCTGCCGCAAGTATTCCGAGGAGAAAGGCGTAGATGCTATCTTTGTGCTTCGTCCGGCGAGAAAAAATATTCTACTCTATGACGATAATATTCCTAACTCTCTTGATGCGGAGGGATTAAATCCAATCTGGCCGCTAGTGTTACCTGCAACCGTGCGAGGTATCTTAGATTATCTTGATGCTTGCGGGTTCGAGTATGAGGGAAGAGATGCCGTAGTATTAGGTAGAAGTAAGCATGTTGGAAAGCCTATGGCGGATGAATTGTTGAGACGTAATATGACGGTAAGTATTTGTCACAGTAGGTCTAATAGACAAAGTGTAAAGGATTTGCTCGGGCCGACAAACTTAGTAATAAGCGCGGTGGGTCAACCACATTTATTTAACAGATGCGATGTTAACGGAGATACAGTCGTGGTTGATGTAGGAATAAATCAAGATAATAGTAAAATTGTGGGAGACTTTGATGAGCGGCAAGACCTACTCGATGAAATCAAAGACTCTCACGGCTGGTCTACCCCGGTACCCGGTGGAGTAGGACAGTTAACAAGATTAGCGTTGTTGAAGAATTGCGTTGATTTGCGCCAAATAAAGTCTACACACTATACTTAAAAGTTATAATAAATACTTTAACCTCTTTTGCCCAAGCGCATTTTTAGAAAGGAGACCGCAAATGGACAACTTACAGTACGCATCAATAAAGAACATGGCCGCAAGTTCCATTTTCGCTTGCGCACCTGAGAAGCTCATCAAGAAACATGAATCCGCAATTTGGGAGGGTGCAGGTGTTGATGACTGGACCGCCGCAATTATGCTTCTTCGAGAATGGGCGGATTATACCAGAAATCTTGAAGAAGCGGCTAAGAGAGGAGAACGATAATGCTTATGAATGCAGATGCATCGGCAATATACGCTGCAATCTTATCTACTGCACCTATTGATTGCATTAAAATTAAAGATTCAGAACATACCTCTATTCAAGATATTGTCTCTACGCTTCGCCATTGGAGAGACTATACCGAAGACTTACAGCGTGATAGAGACGCTTTATATGGTAGACCCTATGAAGAAAATTAACCGATTTGATAAAGAATATAGTTTTCTCTCTAACTTCTATTCCTCCCCGATTTGGGATGACGGAATCGTATACCCAACGGTAGAGCATTACTTCCAAGCTATGAAGACACTAGACCCCAACCAACGCCGCACGATCTCCATGGCCGCCACGCCGGGCATCGCGAAGAGAATGGGAAGAAAAGTACAACTAAGGAAGGATTGGGAGCAAGTCAAAGAGCATTATATGTTATTTGCTCTACGTCAAAAATTTTTGGATCCTACATTGAAAGAAAGATTGCTTGCGACCGGTGATACCTATTTAGAAGAAGGAAATACTTGGCATGACACTTACTGGGGTGTTTGCAATGGGGTAGGAGAGAATAGGCTTGGCTACCTCTTGATGCAGGTGAGGGAGGAAAGAAATGATGGAAAGTAGAATTGAATGGCATCCTAAAAGGAGGTCTAATCCATGAAAGTCTACATCGTGACAGCCTGCCCCGATGAAACTACAGAGATTGTCGACGTTTATAAATACAGCGAAGGCGCCATAGAGAAATGTCGTGAATTAAGAGATAAGTTTCCAGATGTTTATTTTGAGGTTAGCGACTGGGAAGTGCAGGAGAGTAATCGTCAGCATTTTGTAAACTAATAAGGAGTATGACTAATGGACTATAAACAGCTAATAATTGCTAGGAAAGACTTAAATATGAGTCCTGGGAAATTAGCTGCCCAGGTTTCTCATGGCAGTATGGCATGGTTAACTACTGCCATAAAGCGCCGTGCCCGCAGATGTGATGATACATTATTTCAGGTGGCTGAATATCGTCATCCTGATTTAGCTCGGCTTGCTCTTGATGCTAGCAAGGAAGGTAAAGTATGGTTCAATGCGAAGAAACAAGAGGATGGGCATATAGTTGCTTGCGACCCTAAACCATACTATCAAGCAACTTTGGTATTTGATAGAGAGCTGTTTGAAAATTGGATTCAAGGCTCTTTTACTAAAGTAGTTTGTGAAGCGAAAAATCGTAACCAACTGCTGAAAGCAGTTGGAATAGCACAAGAATTAGGGTTAGAAGAAGGTAAGGACTATTTCTTGATAAAGGATAACTGCTTGACAGAATTGGAGCCAGAGGAAGTGGACGAAAATGGAGTGGGGAGGACGTTAACTGTCGTGGGGTTCCGCCCCCTAGATGCGAAGACGTGCGCGAAAATTTCGCGGAAATTTCAACTATACAAGTAAGAGGAGATAAAACCTAAAATAGAGCTGTGTATTCAGAATCTAGAAGCTAATAAAGAGAGATGGCTATACAGAAGATTATCATATGTTGGTGGAATTTAATGTTTTTAATAGAACTAAGATGGAGACGCCAACAAGAGGAAACAGCTAAGAACATGCGGGCGGGAGGTATATAGTGACTAGGAGGCAAGGTGAAAGTGTTGCCCAATGCGCGGACGGAGCCTAAAGTGACCGTAATTCGAATTGGGAAGGAATTTCAAGATGAGAAGGACCAGCCAAAACAAAATCATCAACTCAAAAAAAGTTTTTTCCCGAAAATGCACCCGGGTATACGCTCCGTAGTTCTATGGAAAAATGCTATGTCTTCATGACCCACCCCCCAACTTCGCCGGGCCGGCGGCGAACGTGCCGGCCCGAGTTTGCGATTTCTATAGGCCTCAATAAAGTTGAATCCAATCGATTCTCGGCAGATTGTACAATCCGGTTCCCAAAAGTTTGTGCAATCTGCCTATTGCATTTACAATACACCTGTGCTATACTAAAGATACAAAAGGAAAGGAGATACAAACCATGGAGTATTACATCACCTTTGGTGCCTATTCTAAGGCTGTCAGCGGTAGCGAAGCTGCTTACGACCTGTTCCGCAAGGCGTGCGACCTTGCCGAGTGCTTCGGCGAAACTGTCGCTCTGTGCGACGCAGAAACTGGCGAGGTTATCGCCGATAACTTGGAGGAGGACTGAAACATGAAAACCGGAACCGAAACAATCATTCTTTTGACGGTCATTTGCGCCCTGTTCGTCGGCGCGTACTTTCTGATCCAGAGCGGAAAAAACAATAACACGATCGACGAGCCTGCGGCGGTGGAGACCTTCAACACCTCGTACCTTGAACGGTGGGACAAAGGCGAGGACAACGGCACAATCCGCATGGTCGGCGCGTGGTTCTTCAACTACGAACCGAGCAATCAAACGTATGTTCTGGAAGATGAAACGGGCGAGCTGTGGGTCGTGCGTGACGTTGGCGAGAGCATTGGAGAGAATGACTTCTTGCTCTTGTGGATAGACAACAACGCGACGCCTGACTACTTGGAAGATGATGTGGTGGTCAAGGTGTGGTCAGAAGTTCATGCGTGAGGAAGCGCCGAGTAACGTAAAAGGTTACTCGGCATTTCTGCCGCGGCCGGAGCGAAGCCCTGGCATTCCGCACGAAGCGCCGACCGCAAGTTTGTGCATTTTGACCATTGACAGCCGGTCGCTTGTGTGCTATACTACAAGTACAGTAAAGGAAGGGAGAACAAAGACATGGCTAAGAACAACACTCGCGGTTGGTACGTGTTCGCTGATGGATACGAGGTTTGGTTCAATGGTTTGAGCGGGATGGAAAAGCGCAACGAAGTCCGCAAGCATGGCAAGATTATTTCTTTCATCCTTGACTAAAAAACTATTGACAAGCCGCCGGATTAGTGGTATAATCTAAACAAGATAAGAAAAGGAGATAAAAATCATGGCTATTTGCTACAAAACCTTTGACGGTCAGACCTATCTCTACCGCATTAGTTACATGAGCAAGGCAGACACGCTCGCGAGGGTGGACGAGCTCAACGCGAACAACCCCCTGCGCGACGGGCTTGACGACCTGTCGAACGTTGACTACTTCTACGCAACGGAGGTGAATGTGTGGTGAGCGCTCACGATGCTTTTCTCTTGATGTATCTGCTGTTTGCGCTTCCGCTTGGCGTTGGCGCGATTATTGAAGAAATCTTCCCGCCGAAGAAATGAGGCGGGTTTTCTTTTTATTTTGATTTCCGTTTCGCCCGGGCACCTCGGGTGGGGTCCGAAAAATTATACCACAGCCGACCAGCATTTGTCAAGACTTTTTTCGAGAAAATTTGCACAAAGAAAAAACTCCCAAAATTGGTGAGATTGACTATTGACTTCTGCTATAAATGTGCTATAATAAAGATACAAAAGGAAAGGGGATAAAACTCATGGCTAACTACATCATCTACATCACCCGCCGCTTCTCCAAGAAGAACACCTACTACACCATCAACATCTGCGGCGATGAGGCGGCTTACGCCATGTATCGCAAGGCGGTTGACAAGTTCGTTGGCAAGTGCTACATCAGCCTTTGCGACGGCAACACGGGCGAAATCCTCTGCGGCGTGCTCGATTGAGCGCGCCGATTTTCTTGAAAAAAATTTGCAAAACTCTTGACAAATCTGGTCTGCTGTGCTATTATAATAACAGAAAACGAAAGGGGATTTGAACCATGACTAAGAACGATCTGATGAAGATGACCAAGAAGAACATCATCGACCTCGGCATCACCGAAGGCTATTGGGCGGAGAGCTCCCGCGCTCACCTCACCAAGAGCTGGGACAAGGAGACTCTCGCCAGCGTGCTTTCGGGTCGGATGAAAATGCGGGCGGAGCGCGGCTACTAAGCCGCGCTTTTTCTTTTTCTCGCCGCGCCGCCCACGATCGCCAACTCTCCAGGCGGCGCGTTTTTCCATTATAACACACGCCAGCAATTTTGTCAATAGACAATTTGCACAAACTTCAAATCCCCGCAATCCCGAAATTTGTGCAACGCGTAGAATGCGCGCCGGAGCTATTGACAAATCGCCATCTATGCGCTATAATACAATCAGAAAGAACAAAGGAGGACTTCACAATGACGACTTTCCAGATTTCCGCTGTTGATGCTCGCAACGCGGGTGACGCGCGTGAGTGGGCGCTGTGCAACTACTTCGGTTGTGACCGGTGCAAGCACGATGCCGCCGCTTATGACAAGGCGTCCGACCTTTCGGTGAACGGCATGGATATTTCTATCAAGGCGTCCGCGTTCACCCTTATGTCCGGCAACCTCTGCGACGGGCGTGACACTTTCGACGGCATTTGGGAGCTGTTCGCCGAGCGCACCCACAGCAACACCTTCGCCTACATCACGAACGACTTCACCGTCTATATGATGAACATCGGCGAGTTTGAGCGGTTCGTGCGGACTTTCTGCCGCACCGAGCGCGAGAGCGAGAAGAACGGCGGCGCGATGAAAATCCGTTGCCGCAAGGAGTCCGCAAAAATGCTGGCATGGCTCGCGGCGGAAGTCGCATAGGGGCTTGACAAATCAAGCCCTATATGGTACACTACAGATAACAAGAGAGAAGGAGAAAATAAAATGCTTTGGATTATCCTTGTCACTCAATACGCACTTGGCGCTATTGCTTATGGCGTGACAATCGAACACTTCTGCGAGAAGTGGGAAGCTGAAGATAGGCGTTTCTTTAACGACTGCAACGAAATCCTGCGCGTTTTGAAGAAATTTCCCCTGTACGGTTTAAACATTTATGGCATCAACGACTATACAATGATTCGGGCATCTGTCCTTGAAGAAGAAATAAAATTTCTGCTCGATGCGGGAATCATCGAAAAAGTTGATGCAGGCACGCGCGACCCTATCAGATTTACACCTGTAAGAATCAAAAAATAGACCGAAATTTCGGTCTATTTTTTGATAGAATCTTTAAATTCTATAAGCCAATTGCGGCGGCGCGCTGGCGGCTGTGGCGCGCCGAATTTCCAGTATACCACGCCCCGCACATTTTGTCAATAGGCAAATCGCACAAACTTCTCCAGTCTCGCATCCCGAAATTTGTGCATCTTGACTATTGACATTCCCCTCCGGCTGTGCTATACTTAGGCTACAGTAAAGGAAAGGGGAACACCACCATGAAAAACACCGCTCTGCTTCTCAACATGATTGACCGCTACAACGACCTCGCGTACACGCACGAGTACATCTTCGGCTTCTGCTTCGGCGGCAATGTCTACATGGCTTATGCCAATGCTTCCGTGCTTCCCGCCATCCTCTGCGTGGACAAGGCTTCCCGCGGTCAGGGCATGGCGCTCCGCTTCTGCCCCAACAAGGATATCAAGACTGCCCTTATGGCGGGCGCGGAGCTGATTTGCTCCAAGGAGTACTTCGAGGATATGCTCGCCAATAGCAAGTACAATAAGGGTGAGCTGTTCGAGAAACTCGTCACCGAAGCCCTCGGTCAGGTCTGGCATAAGGACAACGTCCCCTTCACTGAGGATGGGGACGTGACCGCGAATGGTGTCGCCTATCAGGTCAAGTTCGAAAAAAGTACATTTACTAATGAGAAAATTCTCGCTCGGCTTGAACGCGATTAAACGAAAAGTCAACTTTTCGGACAAAAACGAAAAGTTGACTTTTCGTTGTTTTTAAGATATAATAGAGACATAAAACAAAAGGAGTGATTTCTATGCAAGAAATTTGGAAACCGATTGAAGGTTACAAATATTATGAAGTCTCTAATCTGGGAAATGTAAAAACCTTCTCAAGATGGAAAGAGGGACGGCTCATGCATCTAATAAAAGAATCAAATGGATATTTGCGAGTAAATCTCGTCTCTAATAACGGAAAACAGCAAAAAGTATTGGTTCATCGTCTTGTTGCGCAAGCTTTTCTTCCAAACCCACACAATCTCCCCGAAATAAATCACAAAGACGAGAACAAAGAAAATAATTGCGTTGATAATCTTGAATGGACTGCTCAACAAGATAATATTAATTATGGTACGGGGGTTCAGCGCCGCGCAGATCAACGAGGGAATAAAGTGCGTTGCGTCGAAACTGGAATAATTTATAAATCACAAGCGGAAGCCGCAAGACAGACGGGTATACCAGCTTCCAGTATTTCCAGTATCTTTCAAGGCAAAATGAAAATGGCAGGTGGCTATCATTGGGAAAAAGTTTTTGACGAGGAATAATGCCCGGGCGATCCGTCAAAATAACCAAACAAGAGGAAGATACTTTGTGCAAAATACCATGTTGACTTTTCTATTAAAATTTGTTATTATTATTACAGAAAGAGAAAGGAGCTACGAGCCATGAGAGACTACTTCAAGCGCATTCGTTGCCGCGACAAGTACGCGCGTTTCGACTACTCTAACAAGCGCGCCCGCGCTCGTGCCAAGCGTGACCTCCGCAAGGAAATTTGAAAAAGAGCTTGACAAATGCCCTCCCCTATGCTATACTAATACCATCAAGAGAAAAGGAGATTAAAAACATGATGACTTCTATCAGAACCAAGAACAGCGGTGTCGTTCACATCGACATGAAGCACGGTTTCGACTGCATCATCCGCGGCAAGGTGGTGGAAAACTTCCGCTCCTACGAGGCGGCGCGCATCTATCAGCGCAAGCACAACCAGAACGCCGATGCAATTGCTAAGGACAACATCGGCAAGCCCAAGGACGAGCGCAAGCCTGTGCCTGCGTCCTGCTCTATCCTCTACTACACCGCCTAACGGCGTGTGCAAGCCGCCCTTGCTTTCATGGGGCAAGGGCGGCTCTCCTTCCTAATAAAATGCAGGTGGTGGCCGACGCCTGTTTTTAAATACCCTCTGTTGAGCTAGCCGCGACAGGGGGAGTTTTTATAACAAGAGAAAGAAGTTATGTAAACCTGCGGCCGGCGCCCGGGCGCGCCTTTGTGCAAGATAACTAGAAATCCTAACCGCGCCGCCGCAAGTTTTGGTTATTTTAACTATTGACTTCTTGCTATTGTTGCGTTATAATAAGCATGTAAGTTAAAGAGAGGTGACCACAATGGATGATTTTAAAAAAGCTACCGCTCCTGACTTTACGGCATGGGATTTGAATGTTCCCTCTATCTACAAGCCGCACAATCGCAAGCGCGCAAAACAAGAATTTAAACGCAAGGCGCGCAGAAAAGAAAAACAAAATTTTGCAACGATTTTTCAAAATGCCCTTGACAACGACCCCGAAGCGTGCTATAATAACGACAGAAACGAAGAGAACGACAACTCTTAAAAACGAGAAAAGGAGAATTATCATGACGCAGTTTCAGAACGATTTCCGCACGCTCCGCGCTTTCATGCCGTATAAGGCGGCTAATTCTATCAGCTATTCTATTGACGCTATTGAGGCGATTTCTGCCGCACTCCATTCTTTCCATGAGCCGATGCGGTGCAAGGAAATTGCGGCATTTGCCGCGACTGATCACAAAGATATCGTGGAATGTGCAGATGGCAAGTATCACTTCATGCCGCACATGAGTTATCAGAAAATCACCGCCACCTTGCGGAAAATGCTCCGCGAAGGTCTTGTCGAACGCGTCCCCATGGGGACGGAAAATGTGCCAATGGGTGAAGCCTCTCGCGAGTGTGAAATCTACGGCTACCTCATGAAACGCTGATACCGCGGATTCTTCCGCGTGTACAAGCCCGCACGTTTGTCATGGGGCGTGCGGGCTTCTCCTTAGAAGTGCGTTAGCTCCACCTAACCACCCGGTATCGTTTGACATTTTGGAAAAATTATTCTATAATAGTATCAGAAAATTTAAGGAAAGGAATTGCTGTGAATGCGTGCGTTGATTAAAGTCTTCGCTATCATTCTTCGGAACTTCTGTTTGAATTAGCGCAGTTGTTCCACTTGCATTCTCGCTAAATACTGCGGGAAGCGGCCAAGCGAATGGTAAACCGAGGCGACCGTACGACGGTCGTTTTTGCGCACGCCTAGGTCACCAGAAAAATTTACCGAGATGATACCACTCGACGCAACACGCAAACTTGACAGCCTTGGACGAATTGTTATCCCTAAACCACTGCGCGAACAATTCCATCTTACTGAAAGTCAGCCCTATCAATTCTTTCTACATGAACAAAATGGACACCGATACCTATGTATTCAATGTCCGGACCCAAACCCTGAAGAACTGAGCCGTGCCCGCAAGTTACTTGAAGACTCTGGTTTCTTTGTAACTGCCGAAGACGAACTTTAACCCGGGCGCTTGTTAAAAACCACCAAAAACAATGTAGTAAATTTGTGCACCTTGCCTATTGCAATCCTACAAGCAAGGTGCTATACTATAATTGTTCCGAGGGAATGAAACCAGAAGAGGTTGAGCGAGCTTGGGCTTGGTCTAGATGGTGCGCAACATCGACAACAGCCCCAACCGCCAATCAGCAAAACTAGGGGCGCGCTCTCTCTGGCTACAACTGAATAAAAGGCAGGTACGCCTTAGCTACCCACTGCCTATGTTAAGATGACTGTTATCTCTTACTTAGGTATTGATAAGTATAACAGGATAAAAGCCGAGGGTCGCTCCCTTGGCTTTTATTATTGCAGCTGTTAGCTTCAGCTAACCGCCCCGGGCTTTGGGTAAAATACCCAAATACAAAGACATTATTTGGTGAAAATATCCTATTGACTTTCTATTAGCCATGTGCTATACTGTAAATACAACAAGAAAGGAGTGTTAAACCATGGCTAGTCATAGTTTTATTTATCTTGGGGTAGATGAAGATATTGACCCGAAATGGCTTGACCCTAATACCTCAAAATATAAAATTGGTCAAACTAGACAAACCTGCTGGGCGAGATGCAAGGACGCCGATTATCGCATCTATGCCGCCTATGATTTCCCTAATTGGCTTAGTAATAGCTCTCTGTTGTTCTTAGAAAGCTATGTCCGCGCCTGCTTCTGCCATGTAGAAAATGCAAAGCCTCTCCGCACAGATTATTTCTACTATACTGGGTGTAATGATATAAAAATACGAGACATGCAGGTAGAAGGACTTTTTAAAAAGTTTGTGCAAGAAGGAATTGAAGTCCTTTACCACAATATTATTAAAAGCGCTCCTGTCGAAACTAAATTTTATCACGGTAAAGTCTATCCTGGAGAATACTAAGTCTATCCGCCCGGGCGCCGCGCGGATTACACAAACAAGAGGTGGTAAGTTTGGTGAAAATGCCTAATTGACAATTTAATAATAATAGCTTATAATAAGAGTACAAAAGGAAAGGAGATACAACCCATGATTAAGGTGATTAACTTCGACATGGACGGCACGCTTGCTGACCTCTACGCGGTGGACAACTGGCTTCCCAAACTCCGCGCCTGCGACCCCTCGCCCTATGCTGACGCTGTGCCGCTTGTGCGGCTTTCCACCCTCGCGCGCTACATTCACAAGGCGCAGGCGAACGGCTGGCGCGTCAACATCGTTTCGTGGCTCTCCAAAGAGCCGAACGCGGACTATGACGCCGCCGTAACCGCCGCCAAAATCGACTGGCTCAAGCGTCATCTTCCCTCTGTCGATTTTGACGCAATTCTCATCGTCCCCTACGGCACACCTAAGCACGAACTGTCCGAGGGCGTCCTGTTCGATGATGAACTCCCCAACCGCACGGCATGGAACGCCGCGAACGAGGACAACCACGCTTTTGACGAGGACACCATCTTCGCCGCTCTCCGCGCCTTGCTTGCGGAGTAACAAGAGAAAGAAGATAGACCTACCAAAGCTGCGGCCGCGGTAGGTCTATCGCCCGGGCGCCCGTCATTTTGCACAAACGGGAGGCCGCATTTTTGTGCAACTTGACTATTGACAAGTGTCTATAGATGTGCTATACTAAAGGCACAAAAGGAAAGGAGATACAAATCATGACTGATTTTGAACGCATCATTGCCCTCCTCGAAGATATTTGGGGAGAGAAAATTTCCTCTGAATGGAAGGACGACCTGCATTACTGGGGCACGGTTTTAATTTTCAATGATGATGGCGAACTCGCCGATATTCACAGCGACTATTAAGAAGAACTAAATTATAAGTATCAAATCAGGAAAAAGGAGAATACAGACATGGACGAGAAAATGGTTCAGCTATTGCTCAAGATTTGTCATAGACGGTATGAGCATTTCGACAAGAGAGAGCGGGAGCTCAAAGAAGATGACCCCGTTCAGCGTATAATGTGTGTAACCTCCGCCTGCGACTATGCAACGATGGAACTGATACTCGAATACGCGGCGAAAGGTGACTACGAAGCGGTCAAACAGTACGACTATTACTAAGGAGGATACAAACCATGAGCATCAAACAGAATTGCGCGTGCGACCTCGACGGCGTGTGCCCCTACGATGCAGAATACAGCCACGACTGCGAATACTGGTGCGGCGCGGAGGAGCCTTACGACGAGCCTGATTACAATGAGGATTGCGGCTTCGATCCCTACATGGGTTGCTACACCGACGATTGTTAAGGGAGGCGTTAGTCTCCCCTAACGCCCGGGCACTCGTCAAAAGTGACAAAAGGCCGCCGCAATCTTTGTGCAACTTGCCATGTTGACTTCTTTCTCTTGATGTGCTATACTTACATTACAATTTGAAAGGAGATACAAGCCATGCCTAACTATGCTATCATGCTTGATACTGAAACCGCAAACGACCTTGAATCGCCTATGATGTACGATTGCGGCTTTGCCGTTATCGACTTAGAGAACGGCGAGATTATCGAACGTCATTCCTATGTCATCGCGGAAGTCTATCTTGACCACGAGCTTATGTCTACTGCGTATTTTGCCGACAAAATCCCGCAGTACGAGATGGACTTAAAGAACGGCACTCGCCACCTTGTCCGTCTGTCCACCTGCAAGCGTATTCTTGCCGATGTTGCGAGAAAGTACAACGCCGAGTATCTTGTAGCGCACAACGCGCGTTTCGACTATCGGTCTACTAACGGAACGCAACGATACATGACTTGTAGCAAGTACCGCTATTTTCTCCCCTATAGTTGCCGTATAATTGACACGCTTAAAATGTCGCGCTTAAAATACGCAAAAGATGATGATTATGGGCAGTTTTGTTACAATAACAATTACTTAACAAAAAGAGGTCAACGTCGTTTCACAGCAGAAATTTTATATCGTTATATTTCAAAAAATAATAATTTCGTTGAAGCCCATTGCGGTTTAGAAGATTGCGAGATAGAAGCAAAAATTTTAATGGACTGTCTTAAAACTATGCCTATTGAAGCGGGTTTGTTGTGGTCTAAATACGGGTACGAAGAAACCTGTAATAAATTAAATAAACTCTTGACCGAGGGGTGAAAACCTCTCGGTCTATCCGCCCGGGTGCCCGAAAATTTGTGCAACTTGCCATGTTGACAAGCGAGTTAAAACGTGGTATAGTAAGAGTACAAAAGGAAAGGAGATGACACCATGAAGGAATTAATCGAAAAGTATCTCACCGCCTGTGGATACACTAACATTACATGGCACAAAGGGCGTAAAGGCTATTACGTTCTCGCCCAGCGTAACGGCGCGACTCTTTGCTACAACGTTGGCGAAATGGCAGATGAGCTTGTGTGGCTCGAGGAAACCTATCACGTTAAAATGGAGGTGTAATGTGAGTCCTGTTCACTACTGCCCCACCTATGATCTATCCTGCCCCTACTGCACAAAGCTCGGCAAGTGCAGACTGGAGAATCCCCAAGTTGAATGCGACGATTACTACGCCGTGATGGGCGGCGAGTTAGAGGAGGAGTAAGCCTCCTCTAACTCGCCCGGGCGGCCGGCATTTTGCACAAAAGATCGGCGTTATGTAAACTGAAATTTGTGCATTCTGCCTATTGCAATCCTTAGAAAATTAGTTTATAATAAGTATGTAAGGTTGAGGGAGACAAGAGGGGTGAGATAGTAGGGGCAAACGCCCACGAAAAAAAAATCTCAAAAAGCCTCTTGACAAACCCAAAAACCTATGGTATAATAAATTCAGAAAGTCAAGGACAGACTAAAAAACCAGAAAGGAAGTATCTATGGAAAAGACTGCTCGTATCACCAAGGCTCAGCGTTTCTCCGATATCGCCGCCATGCTCAACGGCGAGCCCGTCAAGTACGGCACGACCACGCAGGACGCGCTCAACTTCATCGCGCATGAGGTCGAACTGCTCCAGAAGAAGAACGCTTCCGTGGACAAGCGCAAGAGCGCCGAGGACGCCAAGAACGCCGAGTACAAGTCGCTGATCGTGGACTTCCTCGCGGGCGTGGACGGTGAGGGTATGACCTGCACCAACATCGGCAAGTCTATCGCTGAGCTGGCGGACTTCAACACCAGCAAGATGTCCTCCCTCTGCAACTCCCTGTTCAAGGACGGCGTACTCACCAAGGCGACCGTCAAGGGCAAGACCCTGTTCAAGTTGGCAGACTAATCGACTACCCCTTTGGGGCGATAGGCTTCGGTCTATCGCCCCTTAATCTATGGCGCGGAATAGACTTATAGATTATTGCAAAACCTCTAAGTCTATTCTGCAACTCTTTAACACTTTAAAGCGCGGCGCGCCCGGACGGTTCGTCAAAATACACAAAAGATCGGTGTTTCTGCCCGTCCGATTTGTGCAAAATGACTATTGACAATCGGTTAAAATTATGTTATAATATTATTATAAATTAAAATTTCAAAAAAAAATTTTTTCCAAAACCTATTGACAAGCAAGATTCTATGTGCTATAATAAGAGCGTAGAAAGGAGATGGGTTAATGAGTAAGGAAGCCGATGCTATTAAGCGCATCATGGACGGTCTGGGCTGTTCCGAAGCGGAAGCGCGCGAGATTTACGCCTACGATTGCGAGGTTGACAAGGCGCGCGCTAGTGATAAACTGGAGCATGACCTTACCGCGGAGCAGCAGAAAGTCGCCGCTAAGATGACGCGGACAGGTACGCGCAAGATGAAAGAAACGGGCTTGCGCCTTACGAAGCGTGAGCGCAAGCCGAACGAGCTGAAAGGTGCGATTATCGCCGCTTTTGCAACTTTTCTGGCTCAAACGGACGAGTTTTCCGCTGAAAATGTGGAAATCACCAACAAAGAGCGCATGATTGCGTTTGAATGTGGCGGTGAAAAGTTCGAGCTGACCCTCACGCAGAAGCGCAAACCCAAAAATTGAACAAAAGCAAGGAAAATCGCGGAGAAATTCGCGATTTTCGGCTATTTTTGCAACAAAAGGAAGAAGTTTACATAAAAACGTGCGGCCCGGGCCGTTCGTCAATGCGCGCAAAAGTCCGTAAAGGCACCGCCGCAATTTTGTTCATCTCGCCTATTGCTTTTCTACTCTTGATGTGGTACTATTAGTATACAAAAAGAAAGGAGATACAAACCATGAAATATTATGTAGACTTTTGTGGTTGGTGTGAGGTCGAAGCTAAGGACAAAAACGACGCGGAAGAAAAGTTCTGGGCGCTTGTAAATGAGGATACACCACTTCCTTGCAATATCTTTGAAGTACAGGGAATTGAGAAAAAGGAGGATTGAGCCATGAATGACAAGTTTAATAAGCTGGTAGACGCGCTGGTTGCGTGGGGCGTGGATTATGAATATAGCGGAACAGCAGATTCGCAAGATATTACGTTTTTACTTCCAAATGATATTGGGTTAGACCTTGTTGTTTATTTCAGCAATAAAGACGGTATCGGCGCCTACAATGCGGAGTAAAGGGGAAACCCTTTACTCGCCCGGGAGAGTCTCGCCGGCCCGAGCGCGTGCGCGACAGGCCGTTTTCCCCCTCCAGCAGCATATGGAAAATTCTCGCTCAATCTGGCAGCATATGGCTTAAATTACATATATCCTGAAATACCTATTTTCGTCCCGATCAGGCAATTTTATTACGTTTCCACTCTTTACTCATTTGTCTAGTATTGTCTTGGCTGCAGCTAACAATAGCTCTGCTCTTGCTAAGTCAAACAAGAGCAGAGGGAAGAGCATATGCCGATCGGGTGCCGCGCTTGACAAAACATATATAATATGTTATAATATAAAAAAAAGAATCCGCGCCGGTCGGCACGGGCTTTATAATCGGTTTTACATAGTATAAAAAATATTATATAATATATACAGAAACAATAGAAAGGAAGCTGATATAGCATGGATATGGACAAGTACATACAGTCGCTTATCGACTCGGGCATGACTCTTGACGAGGTTGGCCGAGAGCTGAGCTGCGCCCTTAACCGCAAGCAGAAAGAGATCGACGAGGCCGATCGGAAGGCCAGACAATTCGAAGACCACCGAGAGGGGCTGATCGACAACATCAATGCAGCGATCGATATCAACCATTTCGATTTCAAGGCCGCGGCTTCCGCGGCGGTGGTCGCGCTGATCGACGAAGGATTCATCAAGAGTAGAGAAGAGGCAGAGAGAGGATTCACAGAGATATTTACAAATCTCCAGAAGGAACTTCCCGGCAACAAGAGCAAGGAAGAGAAGAACGAGGGGACCTATCGGAAGTATTATAATACCAATGACATGGAAGTTCTTAGAAGTTTCTTGCGGCAGCTCGGTCTGTGAACTCTATAGAGCATGAAAGAGGTAGCGTAATGCTACCTCTTTTTATTTTATGGCGGGAACGGAGACGGGGACGGTGGAAAAAAGGTACAACTAGGTCGGGCCGATCGGCACCCCTCTCCCTCAATTCTTTCAATTTCTCTTAATTTCAATTTTATAACTCTATAATTTTCTATAATCCCCTGTAATTTTTATTCTTATATTCTTCTATTATTACCAACTAAATCTAAACTTACCTTGCTTCTAAAAGCTTTAATGCAGCATCTCTCCTTATTGATACATTCTTATCAGCTCTATTTCTCCTCCATTCCTCCCTATCGTCACATTCGCTCCACTCTTTTAATACCTCATCAAGTTGTTTTTCTCTATTTTCTAATGAATAGGTAGCTCTTATTAGATTAGCTATATCTTCAGTAGATCTACCTTCATCTATATAGTTATGGATATCTTCTATTATATTGTCAATTATATATTGTGAATACTCAGGGTATAAACCTATTAGAATAGCTTCATAATACTCTCCACAAGCATCATAAAAATCTTCTCTCTATCTATTCCCATAGGGAAAGAACTTGTCAGATTCAATAAAAAACCATTTGATAAATTCTATAACCATTTCCATTTCAGTTTCCTTTACCTTTCCTTTTCATTTTTTCAAATCATCATGGTTACTGCCCTCTACCCACCGCGAGCAGCAGCCGTACTTTGACGAGCGAAGCTCGGCAAAGTACCAAGAGTTGACTGCCGACAGGCAGGCAACCTATTATATATTAAGTTGACTTCCTGCCTGCAGGTTTTCCTGTTTTAATGCAAAGTACTTTGCTTGTTCTTCCGATTCAGCAAAGTACTTTTCCGATTTGTAAACTACTTTGCATTTTCAGCAAAGTACTTTGCCCGCGGCAAGCAATTTGCAAAGTTTACAGCAAAGTACTTTGCATGTACGCAGAGTACTTTGCATATGCTTCTGCATACTTCTCTTCTTGCTGCTCTTGCTTCATGATATCATCTAACGACACACCGTGTTCTATTTGCGATTCAATCTCACCTACAGCAGTGCTGACAGTTCTTTCACTACAACCTGCAATATTCGCAGTCACCTTAACATCAAGGTCAAGAATTTTTCTTAAATAGTATATTAAACCATAAGGCTTCAATCTATTATGGGCAGCAACAGTTCCACCTGTACTTGCGGCCGTCTGTCTTTGTGTGCTACGTACCAAGCTAAAATCTACATTAACCATTAAAGCGTTTAGAATTGGATTAGACGTATTTCGTTCACCATAAAACTGCGTGTCAAGAATAGCCATTAAATAATCATACGCAAGACTCTTATCCTGCTCTGCAAGCATCACAGCGGAATCTCTCCATCCATCATAAATAATAGCACTATTTTGCTTCTTTTCAGCCATGGCTAATCCCCCCTAACACGATATCCACATCGCGTTGGAACTCTGGCGTAACCTCAAATATCCAACACATAAATTCCGGTTTAGTGGGATTAGGTAACGTTCCAATAGGAATATACCCCATGGCAACAAGCTTCTCCATAGCTCGAAGCGAATATATTATCTTTTGCTTTTCTGCCATTTGCTCTAGCTCCTTTGCTTTTAGTTCTTATCTGCAAGAAATGCCTTCAACGCCTGTCGTAATACGGCAGACATACTACAATCATTATCATCGCAATAAGCAACTAACTTATCCTTTGTCTCGGCGTCAAGGCTTACCGTAACCTTAAATTCTTTATTGGTAGCCAAAATTATCACTCCTTCTACTATTCTTCAAAGTTATTATACCACATTTTTCTTCTTTTGTCCAACTTTTTCTGTAAAATTTTGTAACTTTTCGGAACAAAAAACAGCAAAAGAAGAAGAAGACCTGCGGATTCCCAATTTTTTTGGCAATTCCGCAACGAACGAAATCCGTTCCTTTCCCCGTCGCTTCCATAATTTCTCTCTCCCCTTTTCCATTCTCTCTACCCTTATAATCACTTTACATAAAAAATAATATATAATATTTATAGATAATAAGAAAAGAGGTTGATAGATACTATGAAACTTGAGCCCATCCACTACAACGAATTCCTCAACGAGGTTTTAGAACGCTTCCTCAACTGCGAAGAACTTCCGGCTTTCTTCGTTACGAAAGCCGCACCTGGCCCGAACCCTATCTACCCAATCGTTGACATCGACTTCATCGCCGGCGAGATCATGGTTAACGATGGCGGCGTTGAGTCCGTCGGTATCTCCAACTTCTTCAATTCTTTGAATGAGGTCGAATTCCTCGAAAGAGTAGAGGAGGAGTAAAATGAAACCACGTAACTGGATTGAGCAAGCAATCGGGAAACGATGGTCGTGGCCTCCCAACTTTATGGGCTTTCGCCATGATAGGAAATACTACAACATCATCTGGATAGATGGCACCGAAGGCGACTATTACATCGACTGGATAAAGAAAACCATAGAACCTGCCGAGTAACTTAATAAGTTACCGCGCATTAAAACATAATCTTGGCTACTAGTAAGGCGCTCTTAATTAAAGAAAAGGAGATTAGCATGAAAACCAAGACCATCACTATCACAGCCCTTGGCATTGCTCTCTACGCAGTCGTAAGTATGTTCCTCAAGATTCCTCTCGGCGTAGGACATCTAGCTCTCGACCTAGGCTATATCGTTCTTGCAATCTACTGCTACTCGATGGGACCGTTCATTGGCGCCATTGTAGGAGGAGCTGGCTGCACCATTGTAAGCTTGCTATCTAGCGGCTGGGTCCCGTTCGGATGGTTTCTCGGCAACGTCCTCATAGGCTACACATGCGGCCGGTGGTATAAAGAGGAAAAGACCTCGTTCAACTGCATCCTAACCATCGCCGCAGTTATCCTAGGTGTCTCTGGCATTAAAACCATCGTAGAGTGTTTGATGTTCTCTATTCCTCTTGTTGTTAAACTGCCTAAAAACGGCGTCGCCGCACTCACAGATAGTATCGTAATGTGCCTCGGCGCTATCATCGCGCCTAAAGTTCATACTATCCTTGAAAGTAAGGGTCTCCTCCTAGGTTGAGGAGACTTTTACTTTTATATTTTTTTATTATATAATATATATAGAAAATAAGAAAAGAGGTTTTATCAAATGGTTGCCCCGTCATTCCAGTCTATGACCGTCGTCTCCGAAGTTTATAACAAAGACGGCAAGGAATATATTGATGTTCGCAATGAAAAAACCGGCACAGTTCGTCATGTAAGATGGTATACGGAGCGCGAATATAACCGCCTTTACAACAAGAGCAAGGCAAACGAGCCTGTAACCTTTACTACCGAGCAGAAAAAGTTCTACTGGCCTGCGGCCGTGAGGTCTGTGGAGGTTTCGGGCACGAATCCTCGCATCATAAAAGCGAGCATCGCCGCAAGCGCCCCACTTGCCTATGTCTTTCTTTGGCAAGCTTATGGCGCAAAAATGCAAGCCCAGAAAGGAGCATAACTATGTCCGGCATCGAAATCGCACGCCGCAAGCTTCACCTCTCCAAGGAATATGTGGAAAACGCAACTGGATATAAAGGCTCTGGCACACCTACTATGTCAGAGCTTGCTTCTCTGTGCGTTCTCTTTGGCGTGCCCAGCGAAGAACTTCTCAAGGATTATCCTGCATACACCGATAATGAAAGAGACGCTGAGCACCTTCAAAACTTCAAACAAATAATGAAGGAGGCGAAAGCCGTTGACAAAAGTTGACCTATTCTACGCACTCACCGGTTTTAGGGACGCTGTACGGCGGGGAGAATACAAAAAAATCCCTCTTGACAGTTACAGAGCATTATCTACCGCCGCACGATGTAACTGTTTCCTAACTAATTCAGACGCTAATGGCGATTATATCGGCCCCAGACTGCTATTCATGCTTAATGGGCAACCGAGATATATCACCCTCGAGAAAGAAAAATACGACGAGTTTTCCAGATACCTCGGAGTAAACTATGGCTATTACGCCAAAAGTGTTTCCGAAAAAGAGGAAGAAGAAAACTTTGCGCGCTTTGAGTACGCTACTTCATTCCCACTTGAAGATACATCAAAAGAAAAAGAGAGAGATAAGGAGAATAATATGAACATTCCGTCTATGAATCTTGACTTCGGTCCCGCTCCCAGCAACTATGTCCGCTTTTCGCCATACGGCATGGCAATCAAGAGCAACGGTCAGTGGCTCGTGTATGATGCCAAGAATGGCACAACTGTCGACGTAACCGGCATGACCTTCGATTTCGGCAATATGATCTATAAGATGCCTGTGGCTATCAAAGACGTGCGGCCGGGCGACGTCATCGTGCATAAGGGCACGGCAGTTTTCGTGGCTGAGACCGCTGAGAACAAAATCACCGGCGTCGATATCTCCCTCTCGGAAGAGAAGACCGTGATCCCTGTCACCAATATCTTCGGTTTCAACTTCGTAACCAAGCTGACTCCGCTGGTCAATTTCAACATGGGTACGCCGAGCCCCGATCAGCCGTTCGGCAATATCATGCAGATGATGTTGCTGAGCCAGATCTTCGGCAAGGAGCAGGATTCTGATGGCGATTTTTTCGGGGAAATGAGCATGGAGAAGCTGATGATGCTGTCCATGCTCACCGGTCAGCAGAACCCCTTCGCAAACCTTATGTCTGCGTTTACCTCGACCGCAGCTTCACAGGAGACCGCTCAGGCGTAATAGAAATCACAGAGCCTAACGGTGTCCGTACCGCACATCGCATTGGCGACTTTATGAACCTTGACACGGACAAACAAACAATAGAAGCGTGTCTGGGTGAGAGTTGGGATTATTCCGTCTTCCACTACGACAAACTAGTGGAAGATTCAGAATATGACTTCTAAAAACAGAGAACCTGCGGCCGGCCGGAACTCCAGCTTTCCGATCGGCCGCAGGCTTTTTGGTGCTTTTGAATTTTTATAAAAAATATAATATAATATTTATAGAAACGATGAAAAGAGGTTGATAGAGAATGTTTGATAGGCACGGACTTACCGATACAGATTTGCAGCTTTTCAAAGATTATGTCAATACCTACGCCAGCGATAGAGACAATGATGTGTACCTCCACATTCCTGTGGAGGAGTATCTGCGGGCGTGGGACACCGATAAGGCGTTTCTGCACAAGATGTTTGGTGACCAGCTGATCATTCGCGAACATGTATCGTATCAGGCTAGTACCGACGAGATCGTCCATAATATGGAAAAGCTGTTTCGTCGCCCCGATAATCATGATTTTTATACCGATATTACTATACCGATGCGTGATATGATGTGCCACGTTCTCACCGAAAATTCGTGGGTTGATTCGATCGGTAGGTTCCCCGAGGAAAGAGGGTATATCTATTCATTCTTGGGAGTGATGAATAGTCCGGATGACTTCGCAAAAAATCAGTTCCCCGAGCAGATTAAGTACACCGGTTCCTGCACTAATATCAAGGTTCCTGTTATTCATGCCGGCGAAAAGATCTTTAAGGGCATCAACCGTATCATCAACACCTTTGAGCCATTCGCCGTCGAACATTTTGAAAAATACGATGAATCGTTTTTCAAGACGCTCCGCAACTATGTGGAATATTATCGTCTGCGGCATTCGCAAGCATTGAATACCACCACTCTCGAAGGTGATCTCTGCCTGTCTATTCACCCGCTCGACTATATTACCGCTAGTGACAATAACTATGGTTGGGAAAGCTGCATGACATGGACACGAGAGGACGACCCCGGCGAATATCGTCTTGGTACAGTGGAAATGATGAACTCTCCTATCGTCGTGGTCGCATATCTCGAAGGCGACCGTCCCTATTATCCTATTAATGATGGACGGACATGGAGCAACAAGAGATGGAGAGAATTTTTCATCGTGGATCGTGATATTATCTCCTCTATCCGTGGCTACCCCTACCAGTCTGAAAACCTTGAGCGCCTCATTGTCAATAAGCTTGCGGCGATGGCTGAGGCGGCCGGTTACCCCACTTATTTATCTCTTGAGGAAAAAATGGATCCTATTGTCGGTGGCTGTCCTACCTATTTCGAGACCAATAATATGTATAATGATGCGCAGTATTATAAACAGATTTATCGCGCATCCAGCGACCCGACCTGGAAAGCAGACGAACATACACATAACGAGTATCGTAGCATCAACTATAGCGGTGTGGCTATCTGTCCTATTTGCGGCGCCGAATTTAATCGCAATACCGACGAAAGTGAAATTCTCGTTTGTGAGGATTGCGAAGATGTTGAGCGCTGCTGCGATTGCGGCTGCCGCATTCCAAGCGACTCTGCTATTCATGTTGACGGCAATGTCTATTGCGACGAGTGCGTCAGCACATGCGAAATTTGCGATGAAGTTCACCCCAGCTATACAATGGAAACTATTTACGCGCGAGTTCGTTATCCTCACCCCATCTTTAATACCAGTACTGATGATGGGTGGATCTGTATGTGCGAGAGATGTAAAGAGAAACTAAATCCATTTATTGACGAACTCAAAGATACAACTCGTGATCCCTATCTCTTCGAAGGCACTCCTTATATCAAACCCAATATCCCACCTCCCTTCAGAGGAGAGATTATCGGTGCCGTTCTCGGTAGCTGGAGAACCGAAGAGATCGAAGTCGCGGAAATAGTAGATCCCCAGCTGACCGACCCGCTCAAAAAAATTTCTTGACGAAAAATAAAAAATATCATATAATATAAGTACAATAAAACAAGAAAGGAAATTTCCAAACTATGAATACTGCGAAAAAGACCACTAAGAAGACCTATTTCTCCACCGTCTCCGCGATCATCGACTTTGCCGAGTCCGAGAACGTCGGCCTGCCCGAGGGCGTGACCTATGACGGCCTCAAGGAGTTCGTCGCTCACGAAGTTGAGCTGCTTGAGAAGAAGGCTGAGGCTGCTGCTGAGCGTGCTGCCAAGCAGAAGAGTGAGGGCGATGCTCTCCGCGAGAAGATCTACGGCCTGCTTACCGACGAGTTCCAGAGTATCTCCGAGATCACCGCGAAGGTCGGCGACCCCGACGTGTCTCCGCAGATGGTTACCGCTCGTCTGACTCAGCTCTACAAGCTCGAACGCGTTGTTCGTGAGCAGCAGTCTGTCGGCGGCGAGGGTAAGACCCGCAAGGTCAGCGTGTACAAGCTCGCCTGATCAACCGAACACAGGTAAGGGAGGGGAATACCCCTCCCTATCCTCGTTTAAGGAGGACGCTATGCTTTTTAGTGTAAGTTACAAATCCGCCCATAAACAAGAGGCAGATGAAATTTGGTGCCCGTGGAACCAGTTAGGTTTACTATGGGAGTTCTTAAAAGATAACCGCGATAAGCGTTATGTTATTTTGGTGAATGAAGTTACCGACGAAAAGGTATTTGAACAGATTAACATTGTTGCTGAAACCGTTTCCGATTATACTGTTGCGTGCGGCCGCCTCTTGACACTAGATACCATGCTTAATAGAGGCATTCCCGCATACTGGAGTTCCCCTGTGTGCGACTGGGAAACATTTACTGGTTTGCAAGCCAAGGGTGTCACTGATATTCTTATTGATGGGCCGCTCTGCTTTGACGGCAATAATCTCGCTCTCGTTAAGCGAGATGTAAAAATCCGAGTAACACCCTCAAACTCTCCTAATGCCATGGTTTTAGGCGTCGCCGCAAACTCTTTCTTCATGCGCCCCGAAGACGTAGAGAAGTATGATGATGTATTCTCCGTCCTTGATTTCAACGCACTTAATCAAGATGCCGAGGACGTGCTATTCGAGATCTATCGTCGAGGTTCCTTTAATGGTCGTCTGGGAGATTTAATTAGAGGTTTGACTCCCTCTGTTCCTAATCCTCTTGTTGCCGATGAGTTTGCGGAAAATCGCAAAAACTGTCGCCAGATCTGCAAAATCCCTGGTCGCGCTTGCCATTATTGCGAACATTATCTTCATTTTGTGCAGACCACTACTGACTACTTTCAGAGTACCGAGACTACTTGAAAGTAGTCTTTTTTTATTATATAATATATTATATAAAGGAGTGTGATTTGATTGTCAAGACGAGAAATTAGTACAAAAGAATATTCTCTTCTGCGGCAGATCTTTACGACTACCGAAGACCAGCTTCTCAAGGCACTTGGAAAAACTTTGGAATTGTACTACGATAAGAAAAACCTTATCCGTACCAACAGTTATATCTACGCCATCGGAGAGATCCCAATTGCTTTAGTTGCGCATCTTGATACGGTGCATAAAGCTCCGCCAACCGAATTCTTCCACGATCCCGAAAAGGGGTGTATATGGACACCTGAAGGTTTGGGCGCGGATGATCGCGCAGGAGTATTCAGTATTCTAATGCTTTTGCGGGGCGGCTATAGACCTAGCGTTATCTTCCTTACTCAAGAGGAGCGTGGCGGTATTGGGGCCGAGAAGTTCATTCAGAACTGGCCGATGCCTGCAACTGAAATTAACTTTCTCGTCGAACTTGATCGCCAGGGTTGCAACGATGCTGTATATTATGAATGTGGCAACGAAAAGTTTGAGAATTTTATTTCTTCTTTCGGGTTTGTTACTGAGTGGGGATCATTCTCTGATATCTCGATAATCGCACCGAAATGGGATCGTGCGGCTGTAAACCTATCTGTCGGTTATTACCATGAGCACACTCTTTGTGAATTCCTTAATTATCGCTATATGTTCTCAACAATAGAGAAGGTAAAGCAGATTCTTGAGAACTATAATGAGAATACCGTTTATAATTTTGAGCGTGTTAGCTGGGGCATGGCAGCGCCATGGATCTTTGGCGGTCTAGCAAGAGAGAAAAATGGACAAGTAATGTGCGATTGCTGTGAAACATGGACACCCGACGATGCGGTAGTTAGGGTCAGCGATGTTGACGACGACGAGTTTGATATATTTCGTCTGTGTCCGACTTGCGTCGAGAAATATGTAATTTTCTGCTCTAATTGCGGCAGGGCTATTCTTGATCCATATCATACTAACACGGACGGTTTATGCGAAAAGTGCCGTAATGAAAAAGGAGTTGATGTAAAAGCATGAGAGACCTTGAGCAAATCCGCAAACAATTTAATGCTACTCTAAAACACTCGCAGGCTTTTACCTTTGGCTTACACACTGAGGAAATCATTGAGAAATGGTATAAAGCTAAACTCCCCTATATTGAACTCTTTGATGGGGAAACGCGAATCGAACTGGAACATGGAGTAGAGTTGGAACTCTCTGATAGCACGCTGCAATCAAAGTTCGCCAGCTTCTTAGACGAATTAGAAAATCGGGGAATTAGTGAGCGCTATAATCCAGATTTTAATTTGACCTTTCGGAACTTCCTTGTTGATAACAGAACGGGCTTTTTCCAGAATCACCTAGTTAGAGAGTATCCTTCATTAAAGTTGGGTAAAGGCGCCAAGCTTTTGAAAACATTTAAATATTTCATCTCTGATTGGGACGAATGTCGTTGGGCACAAGATGCGGCTTCCCGATTTATACAGGATACTAAAATCTCAGGTAATCTATATCTATCGGTGGACCCTTTGGACTTCTTAACAGTTAGCGAGAATAATAATAGCTGGAGATCATGTCATGCTCTTGATGGCGAGTATCGTTCCGGCAACCTTACTTATATGCTTGACAACACCACTTTGGTAGCTTATCTAGCAAATAAGAAAAATGAACAATTGAAGTGTATGCCAGCAGGGCTTCTGTGGAATAATAAGAAATGGCGTATGCTAATTCACACAAATAACTGGGAAAGTATTATATACTACAATAGGCAGTACCCTTTCTCAAATGATGAACTGCTTTTTAAGGTATATCAGGGGATTGAAAAGTATCGTACAGGTATAAAAACTTTCGCTCCGCCAGCCCATAATAGCTTTAAAAATGTTAAGCTAGACGATGATTATATGGAGCATCTTACAAACAACTATATTCTTGGTAGAAATGAACGCATTTATGATATGCGTGATGTAGTTGATGATAGCGAAAGTTTTGGATACACCGATCTAGTTTATTCGAATTACTACACGCCTGTTTATAGTCTTGCCTATGTTAGTGATAAAGATTATGAATATGCGACTTGGGAAAAAGACCGTAAAATGTGGGACAACGCATTTCATGATGTATTTGATATAACAATAGGCAAGAAATGCAACTGCGTGAAATGCGGCAAGCAGCCTATGCGGCGCTCAGATTCATTCCTATGCGAGGATTGTATTGTGAATGAGGATGCAGACGAAGATTTATTCGTAGCATGCGAATGGTGCGGCCGCAGACTCTATCAAGGCGATAAGAGGTTTAACTATGAGGGCGACATTATTTGCGAAACCTGCAATAGCGCGTGCGCAGTATCTGGAGATCCCGTCCTAGATGAACGATATCCTGTTACTGCAAATCGCAGACCATTAATGTTTGCAAGAAATGCAGACGGTAGTTTCACCAGAATTGGTCATGTTACCAATTTTACAATGATATAAGGAGGATTTTATTATGGCAAAGCGTGGAGATGTAGCGAGGGCAAGTGTCCTCACAGCGATCGAGGAATGTTTTAAGAGCAAGGGAGATCTTGAGGGTACAGTTGATAAGAAGATCTATGTGTGGGCGCAGGATGGCCCCGGCGGAGAGAGAATTCAATATGCAATTTCGATCACCGCGCCTAAGACTCCTGTGACTTGCGGCGGCTCGGTTGGTGGAGACCAAGCACCTTGGGAAGACGCCCCACAGACCTCGGGCGCCGCAAGTTCTGCTCCCAATGTTCCTATTGAGCTGAGTGCTGCTGATAAGGCAAAGGTGGCAAGCTTGATGGCTAGTCTGGGCTTGAACTAAAGAGCCTTTGGACAAAATAGGCTAAAATATCGCTAATACTTTATAAGAAGAGTACAAGGAACAATTCCCTTGTACTCTTATTCTTTTACTTTTTTAATTTTATATGTTATTATATATATAGAATAAGAGAAAGGGATTGCATTGAGTATGTTTGATGATTTTGACACCACGATCCAAAGTGACGAGTTCGCCACCGAGTATATGGAGTGGGCTGCTACTCTCGAGCAGCATGAGGAGGAAACGTAAACATGGGAAAGATGTTCCTTATGTGCGGCCTGAGCGGCGCGGGTAAAACCACGTTTGCTAAAGAGTTTGCAAAAGAGAATGGCTACCTGTACCTCGGAATCGACGATTTTTATGCGTGCTATGCCGCCGCTAATCATATGTGTTCGCCTTGGGATAGCCCGCATGGCTCTTTCGACGTATGGATAAAGTTCTTTTATGCTATCCATGATGCCGAATGTCGTGGCGACACTGTGGTGATCGACACCAATGCTCCTACCTACGTTAAACGCAAGCAGTTCATTGATTGGTTCCCTACTTTTGATGAACACAACCTCATTTATATCCAAGCTGACCGTGATCTCCGGCGCCGCAATAACGCCAGCCGCGAGAGAGTCGTCCCCGATGATGAAATGGAGCGCATGGAACAAGAATTCCAAAGCCCCGTGGCATTCTGGGATGACAGTTTCACTATGATGGAACTCGGCTGGAATCACTGTAGGGCGTTTATCAACACCGATAACCACCTTACGGAGATTTTACAATAATTAAAAAATATTATATAATATTTATAGAGAGTGAGAGCCACAGCGCTCTACAAACACTTTCTATCGCCTCGGGGGTAAGGCGATAAGATAATGCCCTCTAACAGTACCACGCCGATTTGGAATGAATGATTCGGTAACCGTGCCAGTAAGGTTGAATCTGGCGTTTATATTCTCCGCTAGTTTAATGGTCAGAACGGGCGACTTATAATCGCTTAATGCGCGTTCAACTCGCGCGCGGAGAACCATATGGGTCGCAGGTGTTGACGGTAGCACACCAGACTTTTAATCTGCGAGGGCGGGGTTCAACTCCCCGGCGACCCACCAACCCAAATAGGCTATAAGGGTTCAGCGAAAAGGTGGATATTGCTACCCTAGTGGTCGGAGGGGATAACCGTTGCCTAGCAGGAAGAACCCGTTCATAAGTGTAAAGCTCCGACAATTATATGCGGAGGCAACCTTAATCTTGGAGGGACCGAGGCAAGGCTCCAAACCTTGTGGTAATGCGTTCGACTCGTAGCCTTCGTGCCATTAAAACGCGGTTGCCAACAGCGTCGATGACAATGGTGGGAAATTTGAGAAGCCAGAATTCTACCGCGACTTCTCTTTTATCAAGATTAAAAATGCTTTGACAAAGATTAAAAAATAATATATAATGATTATAGAAAATTAAGAGAGGAGCGTGGAGACAATCGGTCTTGATAATGGGTTTAAGATACGCGGGATTACTCGCAAGGATATTCCTAGTTTTGTAAAGCTTCCTTTTGATTTTGATGGGGATGATGGTTCGGTTGAAATCGCTTATTACAGAAAATGTTGGGGCATCCGCAGCATGATTCTCGGTGTCCTCCATGCTCGCCAAGATGAGTTTGATTTCAAGATTGATTACGAAGATTTGAATGTTATCGTATCTAAAATGTCTCGTTTCTTTGATAAAGAATATTGGGAAAATGAAGGCGATTCCATTTGGACTTATGAGGAAGCGTTCGAGTACACTCTTCTTCAGCAAACAATTAATTTGAAGTGGCTTCTTAATTATTGGGAAACCCATCCTAAGCTTGAAGTAATATTCTATGATTCATACTAACAAGAGGTAAAAAGAAATGAGAACCTTTCGTATTCGTTGTGAATGTTGCGCTACACTTCAAGAGTTCGATAATAGTGATGTGTGTCTTAGGCCATGGCCGCATGTAACCTGTCTTGAGTGTGGAGCCTTTATACCCGTTTTCTGAGTTAAAAGCTTCTTTGAAAAAACTTAAAAGATATTATATAATATTTATAGAGATTGAGATATAGAGGAACTTCCCTACTGAGCAATCGTAGCCAGTCGATAACTCGGCGTGTATCGCAGAGCGATGGGAGCTCGTTAAACCACCAAAGGCGGTCACAAGTCCGCAACTTGGTTCATTGAGTTCGTGATTCCAAGGAGTGCGAGTGGCGAAGCCCATGTCAAGGGCGTCTAGACATGGCAAGGCGCTTGGAGGTCTTGAATCCCCAAGGTTCACCGCAAGAATTAAAAAATGTGCGGCGGCTCTCTAGACCGACACGGCTAGAGTGGGGAGCTAGTAACCTATCAGAACTAGTAAGAATGATCTCGCTTTATGAGATTGGGATACCGAGCCTTGGAGAAGTCCTAAAAGTAAGATCGAGCTAGCAGATTGTGCAGCAGAGTGGGGTCAACCAACACGCTTTAGGGATTCGGTTGCTGGCGTAGGTAGCGCTTGCAAAGGGGAGTAACTTGCTCCTACTACCTTAGTATTCTATGTGACCTAGGTTTTTAGTGGGAGCTGGATATTCTCATTAAACTTATCCCCCAAGAGCGAATGTATGATGGGTTAATTCAAGATGGACGGCGTGGCGACCGGACCTTAACGGTTGCTGATATGGTTCTCTAGTTCAGTTGGTTAGAACGCGCGCCCGTTAAGCGCGATGTCGCTGGTTCAAGTCCAGCGGGGACCGCCATAACTCCACGGTTTTAGCGACATTCAACATAGGAGTATAAATAAAATGATGCAAGTCGCTACTATGCTGACGTAGCCCAACTGGCAGGAGGCAATAGACTTAGGATCTATTCAGTAAGGGTTCGAATCCCTTCGTCAGTACCATTATAATCCTACAACCAAGCATAAGGGTAAGAAGGACTATGCGCAGATGAGAAGTCGTTCCGGATGGAGAAGCTAATAAGCAAGTGCATATCACGACTAGTTAGTAGGATTATATTTATATGCTTCCTTGGTGTAATAGGCAGCCACGCGAGTTTCAAAAACTCGCGCCGAAAGGCGTCTCGGTTCGAATCCGAGAGGAAGTACCATATGAGGAATAGTTGTATGCCTCGCTGGAGAGCAAATAGATACCGCGGGAGCCGCGAAAGAAGCTCCTGAGTCCCGTGGGTGACCACATTAGTGAACGCCCACCGAGCTGGCTGTATGGCAACGTTAGCAGAGTACAGCGGGTGAACCCTCACCACCCAATACGGGTACAACTCATACCAGAGGGAATTATATGGCTCTATGGTATAATGGCTATTATGCGTGACTGTCTATCACGAGATTCCAGTCCGATTCTGGATAGAGTCGCCATGGGTTGGTAGTATTAAGCCCGCGAGTTGTTTACTCCAAAAACTACAATAGAAAGCTTGTCGGTGAAGCTATAAGACCGTCTATGGCAAGATGCTCTGCCGAGAAAATGAGCTACAAGTCGATACTCTTTAAGTGATGGGTGGTTCGAATCCACAGGTGCCCGAGGAGGGCGCCTCCAAACAATCACGGTACATGGGAATCGCCGCTTGAGTTGTTGGCGCAACAAGAGCAATGGAGTTGAGACTTGGGGTTCCTTAGCGCCAACTAAGGAACTTGCGGGACCGATCGGTGGAGTTGGCTTCTTGTTCCGGTCCTCTGGGAACACCGATCGGCGCCGCAAGTTAAAATCTATTTGCTATTGTTTAAAAAATATAATATAATGTATATGTAATCAATAAGAAAGACCCTTACAGCAATTATTTATAAGGACTTTTAATCCTGTGGTCGTGAGTTCAAGTCTCACCGTCGCTTCGAGCGGCGTAGCTCAGTTGGTAGAGCATAAATATAGGGTCTTGATTATATGGGCCGGTAAGCTAACGGGAAACTTCATCGCTTGCACCGATGTTTTGCGAGTTCGATTCTCGCTCGGTCCACCAGCCGTTCACATCAATCATGCGGAGTGCTGAGCAACACTCTAAACTGCTCACTTCTATGCTGGGCTACTCAAGCGGCTAAGAGGCAGGGCTTTCAATCCTGTATCGAGGGTTCGACCCCCTCGCCCAGTACCATCAATCCAAAAAACAAATATAAAAAGGAGAACAACTATGGCTATCTTCCATTCGTTCAAGGAGTTTGCGGAGGCGCAGGGCATCAAGGTCAAGGCGATCAAGGAACCTGCCCGCAAGTGTCCCAAGTGCGGCGACGCCATGCGCCACGTCGAGGGCACCAATGTGTTCATGTGTGATCATGTTGACCTCAAGGACGAGGAACTTCATGGCGAGCCTGTGCAGGTCTTTACCCGCTGCAGAAACGTGATCTACACGTAACCCTATAGGTAGTACCTCCCTTCATATAAGTGCTGGGCGACACTCTAAACCGCCCGTCGACATGGCCCCATCCTCTAATAGGACTAGGAGGCCGGCCTGTATAGGTATTTATGCCGTGTAAGAATGTAGTGCTTGCATAAGTGTAGGAGATTGGTTAGGAGGAGAACTTTTAGGACAAAGTAGGAAAATTATTCTATAATATTTTGTAAATATAATAGAATAATTTAGAAAGGTCTGAATAACAATGCCAAAAATAAGCCTCTTAAATCAATGTTCTGATGCAAATTTTGCACATATAGTTGCCCAAAGCACCTCAATAAAAGAAATTGAGTTTGCTCTTGGTTATAACTCTTACTCTGGATGTGTAAGTACAAATATACAAAAGCGAATAGCTGCGTTAGGGCTTGATACATCGCATTTTTCTAGTGCTCAAAAAGTTGTGCGTTCACCAGAAAATATCTTCACGGAAAATTCTACAGCATCACAAAAAACTCTGCGGAAGTATTATCTAAAAGGTGAGTATACTCCATATATTTGTTCGATCTGTGGACAAAAGCCATTTTGGTTCGGAAAAGAACTTACACTAATTCTAGACCATATCAATGGCAATAATACAGATGACAGATTCGATAATTTGCGCTGGGTATGTCCTAATTGTAATCAACAACTAGATTACAACAGGCTCTAAAAATAAAGCATATAAAGAGAGCGACGAATAATGTCGCTTCTTATGGCCTCGTAGTCAAGCGGCAAAGATATCTGACTCTCACTCAGATGGCGCAGGTTCAACTCCTGCCGAGGTCACCATGGGCGCCTCACCGCCCATTTTAAAGGTGAGAAGGAGCGTTAACACGGATTTATCTGGTTTCAACTACCACCCACGCATAATGCGGTATGTGGCTTGCGGCAAACGCTTCTCTAACAAATAAGAAGGCGAAGGAAAACCAGTTACTAAAAATTAAATACTGGGGAACAATAGAGTAATTAACTATTGAGATAATGCGCCTCTTCGCAAGCCAGCATTTAACATTAAACAAAGAGGTGTTTAATATGGGGTATATTTATAAATTCTAGAATCTAGTTAATGGAAAATGTTACATTGGTCAAACCTCTCGTATGCCAGAAATTAGATATAAAGAACATCTAAAAGCCTTTGGTAAACCCGCATCTGATCCACAAACGAATACCATTTTCCATAAGGCTTTAAGGAAATATGGTATAGAGAATTTTTCTTTTTCGGTAATAGAAGAATGTCCGAATACGCTCCTTGATGAACGAGAGCAATACTGGATTCATGTATATAATGCTAAAAATAATGGCTATAACATGAACGATGGAGGGAATTCTCGAACTGCAACTTACAATCAAGAAGAAATAACTCAGCTATGGAATCTCGGTCTTAGTTCCAAGGAAATTCAAAAAATTATAGGGTGTTGTAATAATACTGTTGCTGCAGCCCTTGACGCTCAAAATATACCTCTATCAAATAGAAGATATAGAGCAAATCAATATAAGGCTAAGTCAGTTAAACAATTTACGCTTGAAGGAACTTATCTCATGACTTTTAGTTCCATTGGTGAAGCAGTTAGGTATTTAGGCGGTGTAGAAGGAGATAGTTCTGCGATATGTTCAGCTTGTACGGGGAAAACTAGTAGCGCTTTTGGATACCTATGGCAATATACAGATGATAGTACCCCTATTTCTACGCTTGTAAAAAAATTAAAAACAAAAACACATCACGGGCACGTTAAAGTTGCTCAATATTCTTTAGATGGTAAATATATTCAAACTTTTAATACAGTAAAAGAAGCGGCTATGGCAGTTGGTGCAAAGTCGCAAACTTCTATCACTAATGCCTGTAAAGGGCGTTCAAAAACTAGTTTTGGGTATATTTGGAAGTATGTGTATAACACCTAACAGGATAGGTGATTATATAATAGTTTTATATAGAAGGAGATATAAAATTATGAAATACTGGTCAGAAAAAATGAACAAGCTATTTGACTCTGAGAAAGAGTGTTCCAAAGCAGAGGCGGAACACGAAAAGCAGTTGGCAGAAACCGAAGCCAAAAAGAAGGCGCTCGCAGATGAACGCGCTTCTCGCGCCAAGAACGTGGAAGATCTGTATAAGCAGGCGATTGACGCCAAGGCGGCTTATGACAAGGAGCTCCGCGCGTTCTTGAAGGACTACGGCAGTTTCCACTGCACTTTGAGAGACGTTGATCCGTTCTTCAACATCTTCAGCTGGTTCTAATTAACCAGCCTTAGCGTAGACGGTCTACGCCCAAGGTGGTGAAAACGAGTTCGAGTCTCGCTACTAACAAGTTCGACTCTTGCTAGTGCAGGTGCAACAAACCATCTTCTTTATATTGCGGGGTGGAGCAGCGGTAGCTTAGGTCCCTCATAAGGACAAGGTCGCGGGTTCAAATCCCGCCCCCGCAAGAGACGCAAGAGCAAACCTCCACGTTGGTGCGTCTTGGATAACGCTAACTTGCTCAAAAATTTTGGTCGCATTAGATTAGGTCTGCAACCATAATTTTCATATATAATGAAAGGAATGGTGCAAATGGCTTATATCTATAAAATTACCAATAAATTAAATGGTAAAGTCTATATTGGAAAGACAAACAACTCCATAGAGCAAAGATTTAAAGAACATCTTCGAGATAGCAGGAAAGTAACAGAAGAGAATCGACCGCTATATCGAGCAATGAACAAATATGGCGCTGAGAATTTTTCTGTTGAGCAGATAGAAGAATGTGCTTCTGCGAATGCTCCAGAAAGAGAACAATACTGGATTGCTTACTATCTCGGTTATGAGAATGGATATAACGCCACAAGAGGCGGAGATGGAAAAAATCTATTTAATCATGCTGACATTGCAGAAGCTTTAAGGAAAGACCCTGCTGGAAGTCAAGACGTCGCGCAGAAATTTGGATGTAGCGTAGATATTGTCTATGCTATCGCAAAAGAATTTGGCATTCAGCTAAAAAGTCGCGGTTTAAATAATGTAAACGCTCCTAAAAGAATTCAGCAGTGGACGAAAGATGGAGCTTATATACAAGATTTTGAATCTGTGCAAAAGGCTGTGGAATGGTGTGTTGAGAATAAAACCTGCGCTTGTGTAAATTCTGGCGCACGAGGTCACATTGCCGAAGTTGCAAACGGAAAAAGAAAGAGTGCATACGGCTATATTTGGAAATATAGCGATTAATATAGTTTATGCAACCACAGGTATTTGGCATGGTACCTCTTTCTCCCTAGCCGGCTTGGGTTAAAGCCGGTATTTTTATACGGAACGATGGCTGAGTGGACGAAAGCGGGTGCCTGCTAAGCACTTGAGCCTCGCTAGAGACTCCGAAGGTTCGAATCCTTCTCGTTCCGCCACTATGCACGATTATCTCAGCCGGCGCTGAGCGCGGTTTGGAAGACCGTTGGTAGCTGAAATATGCTATAGGGATCGACACCTTAGTCGTGCGCCACGCGAAAACTACCATATTAAAACGAAGGAGCGGATATAATATGGCGAATATCAATTCACTAAGTAAGGCTAATTCAATATCTTCTATCTATGGCACGAGGAATGTGCTTACAGGTCTAAGTTCAGGTCTTGATACCGAAGCGATGATTGAAAACAGTGTATCAGGATACAAAATGAAAATCGAATCCCTGAAACAAGAGTAGGATCTAATTGGATGGAAGCAGGACGCTTACGGCAATATCATTGATAAAGCTACTAAGCTAAGCAACACATTTTTTTCTTATGGGTCAAGCACAAATTTACTGAGTAATGGAATTTATGCAGAAGAATCTTCGGAAAAACTGGTACACGCATTAAAAGATTTTGTTACTCAATATAACGACTTAGCAACTACTCTAAGAACCGAATTCAAAACTCCACCTAGCGACAGCGGTAAT